>Ga0247727_10005791_pt1 | contig 24728 bp, 16 predicted proteins | sample WisWelCaveWW1625_FD_202498 | JGI IMG/M metagenome (GOLD analysis project Ga0247727, IMG submission 202498) | Biofilm microbial communities from Wishing Well Cave, Virginia, United States - WW16-25 | ecosystem: Environmental > Aquatic > Deep subsurface > Groundwater > Cave microbial mat | place... | reverse complement strand
CGCGGCAGAGGCGCGGGTGGGATTGCGGACTTGGCTGGTCGGATTCGACGCGGTCGGAAACAGGAATTACCCGTCTGGCGCCCAAGCGGGATCAAAATACATGACAGTGTGAAATTTGCGGGCTAGCACGTCGGCAGTCAGCGCAGTGACAGTGCGCGGCGTCGGAGACATCGCCGGTGATCTGATAGCGGATCGCGCCGCAGAGACAGCCGCCCTTCATCACGCGCAACGCTAACTTGCGCTACTGCGCGCCGCAAGACAGAATCGCCAGGTGAACGTGGAAGTGATCTACAGCGCCGCGCACGCGGAGTTTCCGGACAGCGAACCGCTCGGCGGCGGGAAGGCGGTAGCGGATTATTTGATTCGGGAGTGGCAGAATCGCCAACCCTTTGCCTTGAGGGTGTTGAGTCCGCGGGGCTTGCGGGGTGTAGCGGCGGTTCTACGAACCGCCGAAGAGGGCCACGGAGCGGAACGGCGCTTCACAGAAGCGCCGCTACACCAGATGAGCGAACTCCAATACGCGCGGTTCTGCCGGGAGTTCGAGCGGACGGTGACGGCCCGGATTCTGGAACATGCTTCGGCAAGCTGCGTCGTGCTAAGCAATGATGTCTCGGAGGGGCCGGACTTCCGCGTCCTTGGCGAACACGGCTACAGAATCGTGACAATCTTCCACGTGGACGTGGTGGAGTACTTCACCAGGTTCTATCTGCGCGGGTGGCTCAAACCGCAGACGGCAGCGCGATGGCTGGATCAACCTTGGATGCCGGATGTGTTGCGGTTGGTGTTTGAGAAACAGCGCGAGTGTGTCCGGCACAGCGCGCGGATTGTGGTGCCGTCGTCGCCCATGAAGGAGATGATATTGCGGTGCTATCCGTGGTGCGAGCCGGGGAAGATTGCGGTGTTGCCGTGGGGGAATGTGGCGGAGATGGGGAAATGGAAGGATGGAAGGTTGGAAGGTTGGAGGAATGCCGGGCCTGGGATTGAAAACCAAACTGATCGTCCACTCTTCCAATCTTCCAGTCTTCCAGTCTTCCAAGCGGATGAATTCGTGATCATGACGCTCAGCCGGTTATCGCCGGAGAAAGGGATTGAGCGGTTGCTGCGGGCGTTGCCGCTGGTTCGGGGAAAATGCCGGGTGCTAATTTGCGGTGCGCCGGCTTATATGAAGGGCCGACGTTATGAACGGAAGTTGCGTCGGATGGCGAACGGGCGGGTGGAATTTCTCGGGCACGTCACCGGCCAGCGGAAGGCGGCGCTGCTCCAGCGCGCGGACCTGTTTGTATCGCCTTCCCTGCATGAGAGCTACGGGCTGGCCATTGCGGAGGCTGAGGCGGCCGGGTGCCGGATCATTTCGCACAATCATTATGGAGCAAGCGGGACCGTGGTGGATTGCGGTGACCGGCGTGCGTTGGCGGACGCAATCAACAGGATGATCGCTGCCGGTCGGACGCGGAAAGAACCGCGGCCGGTCAGTTCTTCGACGGCGGCGGAGAAACTGGCGGAGTTGTTGGTGAGTCTGGCGTGAGCGCGGATTGCATGTCGTTGCGAATTTTCTCGATGGCTTGCTCGGAAGCTTCTTTGCCCTGCGGCATCTGGCCGTATTGAAGTTTGGGCAGGGAGCGCGCCAGCGTGGATGTGCCTGAAGCCCATCGTTCGATCCAACGCCGACCTTCGGGACGGACCGCGAGATTCATCCAGCGCGCGCCGAGAATCGTGGCGGCCATGTCGTCGAGATCGAACCGGTTGTGCGGGTCGCGCGAATCGATGCGCTCCTTCACGAGCGCGGCGGAGTGGCCGATGTCGAAGTAACCTTCGAAAGCGCCGCCGCCGATGAAGTGAAATGCCCAGTCCATCCGGCCCTGGAGGATCGGCGTGCCGCCGTTGCCTTGCGTCCACAGCCACAGGCCGCCGAACATCGAGCGGACGTGGTCTTCGAGCTTCAATTGTGGATCGTTGTCGGCATTGCTCAAGGCCTGCCGGCAAAGCGCGGTGAAGATCTGGCTGAAGTCCATCTGCTCGCTTTTGTAGTAGGCGGCAAGCGCGGCGTACTTGTTGTCCAGAGGATGGAGTGTTTTCTTGGCGCCTTCGTCGCCTCGGGCAAGCGGTGCCAAGGCGAGAACGATGACCGAGATGAACCGCCACATGGGTCGCAACGTAACGATTCGTGGCCGAGTTGGCAACAACACATAAATAAGCCTTGCCTGTCATACTGTGAGTTGGTACAAGGTAAAGCGGTTGATTCACCATCATGTGCCCTACGACGAGATCCAATGCCGTGCTCGGTCTTCTCTTCTTCGCTCTCGTCCAGTTTGCGCCGACGGCCCGCGCCAACAACAGCGTCCATCTCGCTGATCACTGGCACCTGCACCAGCCGATTTACTGGCCGGACTACGTCCCGGGGTTGAACCGCTACCAATTCGGCGCGAACTCGGTGGACCTGAAATTCGCCAATCAGAACATCTACCCCGGCGACCCGTTCAAGCATCCGCGCAACGCGCTGGCGGATGAGGGTGGCGAGTTCGATCAGGTGTTCACCAAAGCCGACCGCATCGGGGCGTATCAAAACGTCGGCAAAGATTCTATCGCCACGCTGCTCGGTCATCCGGATGCGGGCGCATCGGTGAGTTACTCGGGTGCGTTGCAGGAGAACATCTGGAGTTTCGGCAAAGACAACCGGTACGGCTACGGGCCGGGCTGGAATTCCGGGTTCACCACGGCTCGCGGCTGGACGACCTCGGGCGGCAAACCGCGCGGCGACATGTTGGGGATGACCTATCCATCACGCGTTTTCACCGTTGCTGCCGAAGAGTGTGCTGCGAAAGGAGATTCCAATCTTCAAAGAGATTTGGTGGAAGTCGTGGAACGGCAATCCGAACAAGTCCGATCACTCGAAAGGATTCTGGCCGGTCGAAGCGGCGTTTTCGGAGACAATGATTCCGGTGTTGGCGAGCGAAGGCTACAACTGGGCCATCATCGCCAACTCGCACCTCGCCCGCACCTGTCAGAACTACATGAGCGTCGCCCAGCGCGGCACGAGCGGTTGGAACATTGACCCGCCCAACAAGGACGACGTGCTCGGGCCGAACGTGCCGGCCACCCAATGGTGGAATAGTCAGATCGACGGCCGCGGCGGCGCGTTCCCGGCCCCGTTCGCCTACCTGGCGCACAAGGCCAAGTACGTGGACCCGAATACCGGGCAGGAAACCAAGATCACCATCGTGCCAATGTGCGACCTGCTCAGCTACAAGAATGGATTTGCGACGATGGGGACCGGGGAGATTGATGCCGAGATCGCACCGTTCAATGATCCGAGTCATCCCTCCATCGTGTTGATGGCGCACGACGGCGACAACGCGTGGGGCGGCGGCAGCAGTTATTACTTCGAGTCCGTGCCGGCTTTGATGAACGAAGCGGCGAGCAAAGGCTACCACCCGATCACCATCGAGCAGTTCGTCGCGTGGCATTCGCCGGCGGACAGCGACGTGGTCCATGTCGAAGACGGCGCATGGGTCAATGCCGCCAACGACTGGGGTCATCCCCAATACATCAACTGACTCTGGCCGCCCACGCGCGCTCCGAGCGATCCGGCGTACAACTCGCAAGACCCGCGCACCTGGTACGATTTCGAACCACCCGGCTGGACGGAAGACTGGCGCAACTGGGCGGTGTTGATGGCGGGTGCGAATTTCTGCGAGACAGCCGAGCAGATCACTCTCAGCAACGGCGGCAGCGTCCAAGCGTGGAAAATCCAGGAGCCGTACCAGAAGAACGGCACGTACAACTTCCCCAACGAATCCGAGCGCGCCTGGCATTTCTATCTCGGCGGACTCGACAGCGGGTTCATGTACTACGGCACGTCGCTCGACGATGAAATGAAACAGTCGATGGCCTGTAACCGCGCCATCGGCCTCGCCAAGATCATCACGGACACCAACCCGAACCTCGATCAGACGCCGCCGACCACGTTCAAGCCGCAGCGTTTCCCGTGGAATCCCGGCGGGATGGGTTGGGGACCGCTGACCGGCTACCGGGAAGTCGGCTTCAATGGGAAACCGCCGTGGTCATCGGACTTCTACATCTGGACGCACGCGTTCGATTTGTCCGGCGTCGCCAGCGTCACGCTGTTCGTGCGTACCGACAACGAGGGCACGAATCCGCTCTCCTCCAACCAAAACGAAACCTACGCTGGCGGCGGCGAGGTTGGCGCGTGGCAGACCATTGCCATGACCAAGCGCACCATCCCGAAGCACAACGTCACCGGCAACCCCACGATCAACTTCTTCATCGAGCCGGATTACATCGCCGACTACTACTTCGCGAAAGTCATCGGCTACCGCAACGTGCTGCTCGACTACTACGTTCAAGCGGTGGACAACAAGGGCAACGTCCACAAATCCGACATCCAGCACGTGTGGGTCGCCGACGATGGCACTGCGCCCGGCATGCCCCCGGCCACGCCGCAGAATCTCGTCGCCACCACCGTTCACACCAACCAAATCAATCTCACTTGGTCGGCCTCCAGCAACGCCACCGGCTACGTCGTCCGCCGCGGCGGCTCGCCGATCGGCACGTCCTCGAGCACCGGCTATTTCGACATCGGGCTGGCCACCAATTCGTTCCACTGCTACACGGTCGCCGCCACCAACAATGCCGGCAGCTCGACCGAATCCACCCAGTCCTGCGCGACGACGTTTGCGACGCCGCCGCCCGGTCCGGCCGGCAATCTCACCGCGACTGCGTTGTCCACCAGTAGCATCGTCCTGTCGTGGACGGCCGGCAGCGATGCGACGAGCTACGTGATTCGGCGTGACGGCGCTCAGATCGCCACGGTCGCCGCGCTCGTGTACACCAATACCGGTTTGGCGGCGTCCACACCGTACTGTTACACGGTCCAATCCCTCAATGGCGTCGGTTCCGCCGCCGAGACCACACCCGCGTGCGACACCACCCATGCCGTCCCGCAACCGCCGCCCACGCCCGGCAGTTTCACCGTCAACGCCGTCGCGACCAACCAAATCGACCTGAGTTGGGCGACTTCCGCGGGCGCGACCGGTTACATCATCCGACGCGGCGGCAGCATCATCACCAACATCACCAGCGTCGTGTACTCCGACATCGGGCTGAACCACAGCACGCTCTACTGCTACACCGTCGCTGCCACGAACACCGTCGGCGCCTCCGCCGAAACCCTCGCGCAATGCGCCACCACGTTTACGCCGCCCGTGCCGCCGGTCACGCCCTCGAATCTCATCGCCGTCGCCACCGCGCCGTACCAGATCAACCTGAACTGGTCCGCCATCGGCAGCGCCACCGGCTACATCGTGCGCCGTGACGGCCTGAACATCGCGACCACCGGCACCAATTTCTTCGCCAACACCGGCCTCGCCATCGGCTCGAACTACTGCTACGCCGTGGCTGCGACCAACGTGGCTGGCAGCTCGGCATTCACCACCAACGTCTGCGCCACCACTCCGGCCATCACGCCAATCACCATCGGTGCGGGGCCGGCCATCGGCACGGACAAACACGGCGTTACTTGGTATCAGGAATTTCAGGACTGGAACATGAACGACACGCGGGCGCTCGACCCGAACGACGACGAGGTCAAGTTCACCGACCAGTACGATCCCGGCCGCGACCTGATCGCGTTCTACGCGCGCGCGGAAGGCGACAACTACTATTTCCGCGTGGACTTCTTTGACTTGCTGATCGGCGCGGAGAACGGCAACCTCGACGTGTACGTGTTGATTGACTGCGCCGCCGGCGGCACGAGTGCGTTGCCCGATGGCATCACCGGCACCGCCGACAACCCGTGGGAGGTTGCCGTCAAACTCTACGACGCCACCAACTTTGCCGGCATCCCGGGCGGCGATTGGCTCGGCTCGTATTGGCGGGCCGATTTGGACAGCGTCGAGTTCGGCATCAAACGTCAGGCGCTCCTGAATGCCGGCTGGGATGGCGTCAGCGTCTTGCTGTTTCAGGTGTTCACCGCGAAAGATTTCAATCCGACGTTGGTGGACAATCTTACGGCGGCCGGCTACGGCACCACCAGCCGCGCCAAGTACGCCGCGATCGCCCACGCCAATCAGTCCATCGCGACCCGTGCGCAGACCCAGGCCCATATCTATAATGATCTCGGCGCGCTCAAGCCGGGGTTCATACGCGCCGTGGACACGCACGAGATGCTTGGCGTCCCACTCAACATGCACCTGAGCGGGTCGTTGATTTCCTCGCTGCTTTGGGCGCGGCAGAATCCGAACGAACCCGGCTACCCTGACCGCGACGGGCCGGCGTTCGTCGACCGGCTGAACAGCTTCATCCAGAGTGGAGAAGGCTCGCTCATCGGCGGCGTTTATGCCGAGCACATCATGCCGTATTTCGAGGGCGCGGTGAACCAGGCCAGCATCCGCGCGTTCAACGATCTGGCGCTGACCGTTTTCGGCGTGACCACCAACCAGATGAAAGTCATGCACACCCCCGAGCGCGTGATGCACAGCAACACCAACTGGACACACAAAGGCAGCGTGCTCACGGGTCAGCCGTTCGCCGACATCCTCGCGGGCGGTTACGTGGCCACCTACCTCGACGAGGTCACACATCTCCATTGGTGGTTCTATCCCGGCGAGACGAACAACCCCGGCTGGGATGACAACAACTGGGGCCGCTGGGCCGGTGGCGGCGGCAACGACGACGAGCCGTACCATCACAAGCTGCACAAGATCAACGGCGTGCTCTGCTTCATGATCAACGACCGCGAAGATCAATCGAAGTTCGGCAACGACGATGGCGGAATGCTGAAAGACACGCGGTACACGCTGCTCGACAAGGCGCTCGATGGTGATTACGCGCAGCTCACGATTGTGTTCGACGACTGGGAAGCCTATGCCGGCAACTCGTTCGGCTAGGGCGCGAACAACAACGCCGATCAATGGCACAACACCATCCGCTGGGCCGCCAACCATCAGTGGATCGAGATCGTGAATCTCAAACAGGTGGTGGATTGGGCGCAGGGCGACCCCAACTGGGTGATTGATCACGGCAACGTCTATGACAAGACGATGCAGACTTACGAGTGGCTGAAGAAGGCGAGCGAGCATGATTACGACAAGTGGTACTACGGCGTCGGCGGGCAGGAGGAAAACTTCTTCAGCCGCATCCCCTCCCCCGGCGCGAAACCGTATGGCGATCTGAACACGCCCGGCTCGTTGCTGCGCGACGCGTGGGACAAGGTCGCCGCCATGCCGGCAGGCTCACTCAAGACGTTGCCCGAATGGCAGTACGCGGCGATGATTTTCGAGACGGCGTGGCACGACGAGAATCCGCCGGACGGCTGGAGCGGCGGCAACTGGTTCGATGCGTACAAGTCGCGGAATTATCAGATCACGTTCAATCGTCCCGAGACCGGCTCGGTCGAGGACGCGTTTCCGCCGATGGACAACATTTCCGGGTGGGCGCTGCGTCTGCATGGACATGCGCGGACCGTAGGGATCCAGGCCGACGCCGCCCAATGGGTTTCCGCCGTGAAAAACGGCACGCAAGGCGCCACCACTGTGGTCGAGCAGAAGGACGTCGATGAAGATGCGCAGGACGAATTCATCCTGCGCAACAATCGGGTGTACCTCTGTTTCGAGCGTCAGGGTGCGCGGCTGGTGTACGGGTATGTGTTCGACAACGCGACGCAGGACGCGATCCAGGTCCTCGGCGTGCCGGCGGCCAATCCCGCCGAGGAACACGATGGCGAAGGCGCGGACAACAATCGCTGCTCGGCTTTCAAAGACCGCTGGGCGAGCGCCCCAACCAACAATACGTTCTATGTGGACGCCAATTACGCGCTGACGGCGCCGGCGCAGGGATCGAACTACTGGGAGTTCGTCAGCGAAGACGGCAACATCCGCAAACGGCTCACCCTGCCGGCAGGACGCGATGTGGTGCGGGGCGATTACACGATGGATGCCGGCATCGGCACGTTGTACGTCCGCCACGGACTCGGCCCGAACCAGCTCGATCTGTTGAAACGCGGCGACGCCAATCTCACCGTCCAGAGCGATGCGTTCTACTACGGACTGGTCAACTCGCAGGGCGGCGCGGCGTTCGCCGTCAACGGACTGAACAGCCTGCGTAGCGTAAACGATCTGCCGCAAGCCGGTTTTCAGAATCGCGAGTTGCCGTTGATCGAGCAGGTCGAGCTGTACAACACCGCCACGAACTTCACCACGTACCTGGCGTTCAGCTCCGGCAGCGCGAATGATGTGGACGGCGATGGACTGCCGAATCAAGACGAGATCACTCTCGCCTCGAACTACGAGGACCCGGACACCGATGGCGACGGGATGGAGGATGGTTTCGAGAACGCGTATTTCGGCTCGCCGGTTGCGGGCGATCCCGAGGCTGATCCGGACGGCGACGGCATGACGAATGTGCAGGAGCACGATGCCGGCACCAACCCGCTCGCTCAAGCGTCGGCGTTCCGCATCACCAGCATCGTGCCGGCAATTGGAGGGTTCACGATCACGTGGACGACCGTGCCCGGCCATGCCTACCAGCTTGCGTACCGGGATGTGCCGACAAGTGCCTTCAACCCGCTGCCGGGCGACCCGATCATCGCCACCGGCAGCACCACGAATCAGACCGACGCGACGGTTGGCGGGGCGGCGCAACGGCAATACCGAGTGGAGGTAATTCCGGTTCCATGATATTCTTTGCAAGATTTCGGGATCAGGGTATGGGGTTTCATTCCGCAAAACGAATCGTTGCCAGCCTCCTGTTGGGGATGGCGTGTCTCACCCATGCCCGCGCGGATTCCATCCTTCAGCTTTTCAACGTCAGCTACGAGGAACTGACGCAGAAGATGCCCGAAATCGCCGAAGCCGGCTATACCGCCATCTGGGGGCCTCCCCCCACGAAGGGCAGCGGTGGGTTCTCCGTCGGTTACGACCTGCATGATCCGTTCGATCTCGGCGACAAGGACCAGAAAGGCACGATCGCCACTCGCTACGGCACGAAAGAACAATTGCTCCGCATGATCGAGACCGCGCACCGGTTCGGATCCGCGTCTATTTTGACAACATCATGAACCACCGGCAGTTCGACGTGCCGGGCTACAACGAGTTCACCCCGATCACGCTTTATCCCGGCATGTTGCCCGAGGATTTCCATTTGCGCGTCACCCCCGAGGGTTTCTTCCGCAAATGGGACAACACGCGCGATTGGGGCAGCGTCTGGCAGGTGCAAAACCTCGGCCTCGCCGACCTCATCGACATCGCGCACGAAGACCCCAACACGAACTTCGGTTTCAACGAGGGCGACGACAATCCGAAGCTGTTCTTCTTCCGGCAACCCAACAACCCCGAGTACTACGACTTCCATCCCACGAACGGCCGGGTCGGCTTCGGCAACGTCACGCAGACCGATCTCAACAACAACCCCAACTTCTACAAGGAAGACGCCAGCGGCGATCTCATCCGCGCCGTCCGCTGGCTGGTCAACGAGACCAAATGCGACGGCATCCGGCTCGACGCGGTCAAGCACGTGCCGAGTTATTTCTTCGGCCAACAATCCGGCGCCGGCAAAGACGAGAGCGATGCCGGCTACTGCGGACAGATTCAACTGCAGTTCAACCTCACCCACGGTTTCACGGACGCCAACCACCGCAACTCCAACTTCGACGCCGAAGCCGTGCGCGATGACGCGCTGCTCTTCGGCGAACATCTCGGTGAGCCGCCCGGTTTTGGTGAGTACATCGATGCCGGCATGCGACTGGTGGACAATCCGCTCCGCAATTATCTCAACGGCGTGCTCGGCAATCCCGGCTCCACGCTCGCGGGCCTCGACCAGCGCGATTTCGGCGGGTTCAGCGCCCCGAGCCGCGTCATGCACGCGCAAAGCCACGACAACGATTACGCCACGCGGCGCGAACTGCAGAACGCGTTGTACTTCCTGAAGGAAGGCATCGCGAACATTTACTCGGACGGCTACAACAAATCGCAGACCTGCAAGGACTGCGGCGGCGCGTTCCCCCGCCACGCCAACGCGGCGTATCTCGGTGAGTTTGGCGACAACAAGTTGCCCGATCTCTGCCATCTCCACAATCACCTCGCGCGAGGCGGCACGCGCCCGCGTTGGAGCGACGCGGACATCGTCGCGTTCGAGCGGTACGAATACCGGGAAGGCCTCAGCGATCCGCTCAACAACGTCTTCGCCACCGTGGTGCTGTTTGCCATCAACGACAATTACGGCTTCCCGGGCGACACGAGTTTCGATGATGGCGTACTCCATGAAGGCGCCGGTACGTTCTACGAATGTTTCCCGGTCGAGAACTCACGCGGGCAGGGCATGGTCGTGGCCTTCCCGCCGGGAGCGGTGTTGTATCAACTCGCCGACACACCCGGCAAAGAACGCGCCTGCTCGAAGCTGCTCGTGCGCAAAGCCACCAATAACCTCGGCGAAGCCGATGCGACCAAGAACGACGCCAACCCGGTTGAACGCAAAGTGTATGTCGGCTCGCAGACATTGTTCCCGGCGGGCGGCGCGATCGAGTTCAAGATTCCCAGCGGCGGCTACGTGATGTACGCCTACATGCCGCCCGAAGCCAACCGCAGCGGCGTGCGCGACGCGGTCAGCTTTTTCCAAGGTGGCGTCGAAGCTCCGCGCATGACGATCCGCCGCACCGACGGTCGCGACGGCGATACCGGGTTCAATCCCAGCTACCCGTTCCGCATGCGCGGCAGCATCGCCCCCGATGGCAGTGTGATGATCGGCAGCAACGTCTCCAATCTCACTTACGCCATTGATCTCCCCGTCATCACCAACAACACGCCCATCAACATCATTCTCCGTTCCGACTCCTCGGCGTTGAACTATCTCGTCAAACTCGACGGCGGCATCGACCTCAACAGTCACATGAATCTCGGTGCCACCAATGCCGTGGACAAACGCGACAACCGTCCCGGCAATACCGCCGGCTACCCCGAACTCGGCATCAAGCCGGCCTTCGATATGTTCCTCGGCTACGAGCAGGCCGCGGAACAATTCCGCGCCGGCCCCGAAAAGTTCGCCGCCGAAAACACGGCTCGCAACCAGGTCGCCTCCCTCGGCGCGGAGACGTATCACTACACGATTGGCGGCGGCGACGCGCGGATCGACGGCGCCGGCAGCCCCAACACCACCGTCAACACCGCCACGTGGGTCTTCCACAATCCCAGCGGCTCGGTCACCACCACCAACAGTTCCAACCCGGCCACGCAGCGCAACCCGCTCAGCCCCGGGGACAGCGTCGCCGCCGACATCTGGGTGAAAGTCACCAACGAGAACCAGATCAACAAGTGCTTCGTCTATTACACAACCGACGGCACGAACCCGGAAGGCTCGTTTGGGATCGGCCGCGGCACCACCAAAGTCGTCGCGGGCGCGTTCCAGAGCGACGATGTGGACCTGACAGTTGACTGGTGGAAGGCCACGATCCCCAGCCAGTCCAACGGCACAACCGTGAAATACAAAGTCGCGCTCCACAAGACTGGCCTCGCGCCGGTGTCCGACGCCGAGAGCACCAAAGTCTACGGCGTTACGCAATTTGCCGTGACCAATCTCAGCCTGCAGACCGTGAAGGTCCGGTTGCATAATAATCTGAACACCAACCAAACCGTCACCGGTCTGCAGGAAGGCTTCCACATCGTGCGCGCCCGGCCGTTCCTGCCGCGCACGGGACAGTCCAGCGTGTTCAACACCTTCCTGCAAACTTTCTACTACGATCCCGTCCCGCCCGCCGGCGCCATCGCGTTCCCCGCCAACAACGGCGACACGCTCGGCAGCAAACAATACGGCGTGGTCGTCCGCGCCGATCCTTCGACCACCGAGGTCGAGTTCAACATCAGCGACACCGACTCCGCTAACGACGATGCCGTCACCGGCTTTCCCAACGGCAACGGTCTCAGCAACGGCCTGCCGATCTTCGTCAAAGCCAGCGAGGTCTCGCCCCTGCCCTCGCTCAACCAGACGTTCCCGAATTTCCCGCAGGAGTTCCGGTTCACCTACGCCGCCGTCCCGGCCAGCGGCAGCGCGACGCTCACCGTGCGCCTGAAGGAACTGACGAGCGCCACGTTCTCCAACCGCACCACGACCCTCATCCGCACCGTCAACTGCGCCGCGCCGCCGCAATTCCTCGAAATCGCCTTCCCGAGCTTCGACGGCGAGCAAATCTTCCTCGACCAAAACGACAAGTACACCGTCGTCACCCGCTTCACCGAAACGCTCAGCGCCATCGCGACCAACTTCACCATCAAGATCGACGGCTCGGTCCAGGCCCGCAACGCGCCCGACGGCACGCCGCTCTATGTGTTCAACGATCAGACGCCCGCCGACGGCAAGAACGAACTGCGGTTCGACTGGGGCGGCATGAACAACGGCCAGCATCTCATCGAGATCATCTTCAACGGGGACGGTCTCGCGCTTCAAGCGTCCCGCATCGTCAACGTCGTCCTGACCGGCGTCTCCGTGAACATCATCAACCCGCCCGAAGCCGACGCCGAGGGCCGGTCGCCGTTCGTCATTTATCTGCCGGACAAAACTAACGCCACGCCGGCCGAACGCAGCTTCACCGTCACCACCGAGACCAGCCCCACCGTCACCAACGTGGTCATCAGCTTCGCGCCGCCGACCAACAACTTCGCCGGCGGCGTCGCGCTGCTCGACACCAACTTCGTCGGCTCGACCAAACGCTGGGACTTCGGCTGAACCAACATGCTCCCCGGCCTCTTCGTCATCCGCGCCGACGCCACCGGCGGCGGCTCGAACACCGCGTTCCGCACCGTCGTGGTCGAGTTCAGCCAGATCATCTCCAACTGCGCCACCAACGACGACGATTGCGACGACGACGGCGTCAGTCTCACGTTCGAAACCATTCCGTCGCCGTTGCCGGACAATCTTTCTGAAGAATGGCTCAACGGCGAGGTCCATGAATACTTCTTCACCGCCCGCAGCATTCCCAACAACGTGGACAGCGACAACGACGGCCTGCCGGATGGCCTCGAACTCGGCATCGGCCCCGGTCCCGCCGCCGCCAACACCGATTTGAACGCCGACTTCGACGGCGACGGTTTCAAGAATTTCACGCCCGACTCCGATCCGCCCAAGTACAACACCGTCCCCGACAACTCCGGCCTGTCCGGCTTCGATTGGTCGCGCGACATCATGGCGTTCTACGCCCGCGATGGCGGACTCGACGGGAAATACTACTTCCGCGTGGACTTCCACGAACTCGCCGCCAACGCCGAGCAGGGTTTCCTCGATGTGTACGTCGTCATTGATACCGGCAACCCCAGCGTCGGCGAAATCAATCTGCCCGACGAGGTGGACGGCAAGACCGACATGCGCTGGGAAGTGGTCGTCGCGGCGTACAACGCGAACAACGGCACCGTCTATGTCCGCAACCCCGGCACCGGTATCGTCGAGGCGCGCGGCTACACGCCCACCGGCAACGGTTTTCGCGGCAGCTACTACCGCGGCGATTTGGATTTCGTGGAAATCGCCGTCGCCCGGCAGGCGTTGCTCGATGCCGGGTGGAACGGGGCGTCGCCGCTCCAGTTCCAGGTGTTCTCCACCAAGGACGGCAACCAGAATCCGTCCGGCGCGGGCGACATCGGCGGGCGAATCGATATCACCGACTCGATTTTCGACGACGACATCGCCGAGAGCGACACGCAAGCGCCGAAAGATACGCTGAAGTTCTGGTTCACCTCGATCAACAGCGGCGCGTTCAACCTCGGCAGTTTCGTCACCGGCCTCACCCAAACCAACCGGCCGAGCGTCGCCAAAGTCGCCGTCCTGCTCCACGGCAATCAGGCCATCCTGCCGGCCAGCGTGCTCCAAAATCTCGTGTCCAACCACGTCACGCGCACGCCCGTCGGCACGTTCGCGCCGCTCGATCCCGGCAACCAGCCGACCGGCTATCATCGCGCGTTGGAGACGCACACCGTCTTCGGGATGCCGGTAAACCTGCACCTCAGTGGGTCGCTGGTCTCCGGGTTGCAGTGGGCCGAGTCCGATGCCGGTCTCGACCCGAACCGCTCCCGCAGCGGGCCGAAGTTCAATCAACGCATCAAGTCGCTGGTGCAATCCAATCAGGTCATGCTCACCAGCGGCATGTTCGCCGACCACATCGCGCCATACTTTACCGGCGTAGTGAACCGTACCGCCATCCGCTTGCAGGACGACATCACCAAACGCGTGTTCGGCGACACCAGCGGCACCGCCAACTCGCCCGTCTATCTCGCCGAGCGTGTCGCGGACGGCACGACGATGAGCGATCTCGCGGCGCAGAGCGGCCACAACTACGTCGTGCTCGATCAGATGGTGCATCTGTGGTGGTGGGCGGAACAACTGTACGGCTTCGGCAACGGCCGGCTCACCGCCATCGGCAACAGTGGCTACCAGATCAACCGGTTCAACGGGATGAACGCCTTCCTCATCAGCGGCGCGTCCGACCAGATGTATCTCAACAACGATTTTGGCGCGACCGTCACCCTGCGCGAATTGCTCCTGCGCAAAGCCATGAGCGGCACGAAAGATCAGGTCGTCATCCTCAGCGACAATTGGGAAACCATGGCCGGCATCGGCGGCAACTCCAATCCCGACAAATACAACCTTGTCGCCCGCTGGCTCGCCAATCATCCGTGGATCAAGCCCGTCCTGCTCGACAAGTACGCGACCGGCCAGGTGGACATCAACAACGACGGCAGCCTCAACGGCAGTGATTTCCCGTTTGTCGTAGACCGCGGCGCGGCGGCGTTCGGCCAGCAGTCGAAGGATTTCGTCCGCCATAACTCGCGCACGAACTACCACAACTGGTACTACGGGCTCGCCAGCGCGGAGGAAAGTTTCTTCGATAAATTCCCGCCGCTGCGCAGCGGGATCTTCGGCAACAAGAAACTGGGGCACGTTCGCACGAACAACACCGTGCTGGCCGATGCGTGGACCGATGTGACGACCGCCACCGGCTCACTCAGCAATCTGTCCGCGCTCGTGTACCTCAACGGCATTTTCGAGACCGCGTTCCACGACGAGGACAACAGCAACTTCGACCGGTTCTCGACGGGCGACTATAAATTCCCCGACACGACCGGCTTTGACACGCTGATCGCGTTTGCCCATAAACCCAATTCGCGCGTCACCCGCCAAGCCGGCATTGCCGCTCGCGCCGCCGTCTGGGCCGCCAACCCGCCGGCGCTGACCCAGGCGGTGACCGAAGACGTCGATCACGACGGCGAATCTGAGTACGTCCTCAAGAATCCACACGTGTACGCCGTTTTCGAGGCCATCGGCGGCCGGCTACTCGCCGCGTTTGCGCGCGACGCCACCACCAGCAACGCGTTCCAGATGGTTGGCAACCTCGTCAACACGCCGGAGTTCGAGGACGAACAGGAAGGCGCCAGCAACCTCAGCGGCACCGCCCCGCTGGCTTACCGAACTTCCGGCTTCAAAGACTGGTTCGCCGTCACCAACACCCCGTCCGGGGCCGGTACCACCCAATACGTCAACAACGTCTATTCCACGCTTCTCGTCGCCAACGGCTGGCAGTTCACGAGTTCCGACGGCAAGATCGTCAAAACCATCACACTGGGCAACACCACCAACCGCCTCGCCGCGACCTACTCACTCAGCGGCGGCATCACCAAACTGTTCGTCCGACATGGCTTCGCCCCCGACGCTCTGAATCTGATCGCCGATGGCCAGGCGAATCTGATCGGCCCGACGGTTGCCGCTGGCAAAGTCAGCCTCCTCAACAGCAACCTCACCGTGCAGGCCACCGTCGCGGTGATCCTCAGCAACATCACCTACAACGCCGCCGCCACCGACAAAGACGCCGCCGGCTTCGTCAGCGTGACCATGCGCTACCAGGCGCAAACCCACCAGATCGAACTCGAAAGCACCAACACCGTCTTCAGCTTCGCCATCGAGTTCAACGCCTCCGAATGCGCCAGCGACGCCGACAACGACGGCCTGAACGTCTGCGCCGAACTCGGCCTCGGCACCAACCCGAACAATCCCGACACCGATGGCGACACGATGAACGACGGCTGGGAGGCGACCTACCGCGACCCGCTCGATCCCGGCAACGCCAACGCCGACCCCGATGGCGACGGCGCGACCGATTTCCAGGAATCCGTGGCCGGCACCGACCCCGACGACCAATCCAGCGTCATGCGCATCACCAGCATTGTCCCTGTGGGCAGCCACATCGTCATCATCTGGTCGAGCGTCCCCGGCAAGAGCTATCAGGTTCTCACCAACGCCAATCTGACGACCGCGTTCAGCCTGCTGAGTGGTGTCATCCCCTCCGGCGGCGCGTCCACCGTGTACACCAACACCAGCCCCACCGGCACGACGAAGTTCTACAAAGTGCTGGTGCTGCCGTAGCGGGTGCGATTCAGATTGGCGGGCAGGCGTAGCGCGGCCGTCCCCGGCTGCGGGTTCGTGCACCGTCCCGGTGCAGCGGCCAGGCGGCGGGACGCCCGCCGAACTCGCAGCCGAGACGGCTGCGGTACAATCATCCCGGTCGATGGCGGACCGTCATTTCGAAACGCACGCGGCGTAGCGCCAGCATTGCAAATCCGACGAGAATGTTGCAGAGTAGTGGGCGAGCAAACCCATGAAGACGATCTCCGCTCCGACCAAAACCAAGCGCGCCCGGCGCAAATCGCGCTGGATTCCAGGTGGATTGCCCCGTAAGCCGCCGACTCAGGAACAGATTGACGAACTCAACCGCCGCTGGGATGAAATCGCCTCGCGCCTCAATGGGAAGCTTCCTCCGGACCTGGCAATCAACCACGATTACTATCTGCATGGTCTGCCGAAGCAGCAGCCATGAGCGTAGTGTTTGCCGATACTTTCTTCTTGCTGGCACGCTCCAACCGACAAGATCCGGCCCACGCAAAGGCCTTGGCATTTAGCCGACATACGCGCGTGACCTATCTGACGACCGCGTGGGTCGTCACAGAAGTGGCGGATGCGCTTGCCAAGGAACGCGCGGAGTTCCGCCGGATTTATGAGGACATCCTTGGCGGCTCTGCATTCAAGTACATCCCCGCCACGCAAGAGTTGCTGGAGGTAGGGATTGCCTTCTACCATCGGTACACGGACAAAGAATGGCCACTGACTGATTGTATCTCTTTCGTGGTCATGCACGACGAGGGAATCCGCGACGCGCTCACCGCCGACCATCACTTCGAGCAAGCCGGGTTCCGGGCGCTTCTGAAGCCGTGACATCCTGCCGCCATTGGAAGATCAGAGCCTTTATCGTGGCGGGATTGGCTGTCGTTGCGCTCGTGATTGGGTACGTCCTCTACCCGTGTCTGCTCATCGACCGTAGCCTGCGGGCGGGGTTGCACTTGCGCGCCGTGCGGTGCGTCGTCGAGGTGAAAGCCCAACTCCCCAGAAACCAGCGGCCGCCCTGGCTGAACGCGGCACTCACCTGGCAGACGCCAGACCGCTGGCGATTTGAAATCACCAGCTCCGAAGGCGATGTCACCGGCGTCTTCAATCGAGACCTCTGGCTTCATCTGCCGTCCCAACAAACCGTGCTGCACGCGCGCGCCGACCTGCCGCTGTGGGAAATCGAGGACGAAACGGCGTCGGCCTCGGTGAGCGCGCCACCCCCGGGGCCGCCACTCATGAACCTGCCGGCCACCATCCCTTTCTATGCGCCTGCCATCCTCTGGTGGGAGGCGCACGTGGTGCGGCGGGGCGTCGAATCGATCGACGGTGTTCCCTGCGATGTGGTAGATGTGCAGCCGCGCCGGCACCTGCGTGAGAAGTTCAAGGGTCACATCACCATCTGGCTCGGCCGCGCCGACCGGTTGCCGCGGCAGATTGAGGTTGCGGACGAAGCCGGTCGCTGGCGCGCCACGGTCACGATCAAGGAACTGGAACTGAATCCCGCACTGGAGGAATCGGTGTTCGTGATGACCGTACCCGCTGGAGCCAAACAACAAGAAGTGCCCTTGGAACAGGTGCGGCGCTTTCTGCGGGTGCTGCCGCAATTCCTGGAAGAGACGTTGTGAGAGCGTGTTTGGGAAACCAAAGTAGGACAGGCATCTTGCCTGTCTCCGCCTGGCGTTGGGGGATGAGACAGGCAAGATGCCTGTCCTACTTTATCCTTGGCGTCGCCGCCGCGCGGGCGGATCCGGCGCTGTTCGCCTACCGGCAGGAGTCGTTTGCGTCGGCGGTGACACCGCGGGCGGAGCACGCCCGTTACCGGGAGTTCGCGGTCAGTTATCCCTCGCCGATGACGACCGAGTTCCCGGCCAACAACACCGTTCACGGTCAGTTGTATCTGCCGCGGTCGGCCACCGCGACGCAGCGGGTGCCGGGCGTGATTGTGTTGCACATCTTGGGCGGACCGGATGGCCCGTCCCAATTGCTGGCCGCGCATCTGGCACGGGATGGTTTCGCGGCGCTGCATCTGGTGATGCCGTTGTACGGACCGCGCGGGGACGGGAAACACCGGTTCATCAGCACCGACGTGGACCTGACGGTGCAGTTGGTGCGGCAGGCGGTGATGGACATCCGCCGGGGCGCCGACTGGCTGGCCGCGCGGCCGGACGTCGCGCCGGACCAGATCGGAATCACCGGCATCAGTCTCGGCGGCCATCTGGCGTGCCTCGCGTTCAGTGTGGACCCGCGGTTTCGCGCCGCCGCGCTGGGGTTGACGGGCGGCGATCTTGCGAAAATCCTGACTGCCGGCGAACTGTCGGCCCGGCGGCGCGGCGAGATGGAGGCGCAAGGTCTGACCTACGAAACGTTGCGCGGCAAACTGGCAGCGATTGATCCCCTCACCCATGCCCGCGGGTTGCACCGGCGCGACGACATCCTGATGTTCAACGCCCGCGGCGACGAGGTGGTGTTGCCCGAATGCGCCGACCAACTCTGGGAAGCGTTGGACAAACCGCGCCGGTACTGGTTGCACGCCGGCCATTACACGGCCATCATCTATCTGCCGGATGTGGCGGACCTGACCGGGGAGTTCTTCCGACGCCGATTCTCGCCATGAGACGCGCCACGATCTTGAATTTGCTGGCCGGCCTGCTGGGCTGGGTCACCGTGGCCGCCGCCGGCGAAATTCTCGCCCGCGAAGGTCAGGGCCGGCTGGAACAGGTGGATGGCCATCTCGTGCTCCATCTGGCGGGTACGCCCGCGGAGATGGGTAGGCAGCATGGTGTGCTGTTGCGTCCGCACGTCCGCGCGGTCGTGGACCGGCTGTTGTACGGAGTGGGTTTCGCGAAGACGATGACGACCGGCCAGCCGTTCCTTCGCGACATTCAGGACGCCTGGCGGCGGCTCCAGCCGCATATTCCGCCCGACCATATCGCCGAACTCGACGCGCTGGCCGATGGCGCGCAGATCAGCCGAACGGAAGCGCGGCTCGGCAACGTGTTCCCCGAGCTGTTCCATTGCAGCGGGTTCGTCCTGTTCGGGAACGCGACCAAAGACGGCGCGCTCTATCACGGTCGCGTCTTGGATTACATGGTCGGCGTGGGGTTGGACAAACACGCGGTCGTCATCGTCTCCCGTCCCGCCGGCGCGTACGCGTGGGTCAACATCAGCTACGCGGGCTTCACCGGCTCCGTGACAGCGATGAACGAGCACCACCTCGCCATCGGCGAAATGGGCGGCCGGGGTGAAGGCGACTGGGACGGCCTGCCGATGGCGCAACTGGTGCGGCGCGTCATGGAAAAAGCGGCCACGTTGGCGGAAGCCGTCGCGATCATGCGCGACACGCCGCGCACGTGCGAGTATTACTACGTGATCAGCGACGGCAAGAGCGGGCAAGCCGTCGGCATCTACGCGACCCCGACGGCCTTCGAGACCGTCGCGCCCGGCGCCGGTCATCCGAAGTTGCCGACACCCGTGGCCGACACCGTGCTGTTCTCGGCCGGCAGTCGCTATGAGGAGTTGGTGCGCCGCGTCCAGGCCGGCTACGGGCAATTCGACGCCGCGGCGGCCGTCGAACTGATGAAACGTCCGGTGGCGATGCAGAGCAATCTGCACTCGGTCCTCTTCGCCCCAGCTACGCTCGATCTTTGGGTCGCCAACGCCCGCGGCGCGAACCCGGCCTGCGACCAGCCGTACACCCGGTACAACCTCGCCGACCTGCTCGGCCGCACCGTTTCGAGACTTGCCAATCCCCAGCGAGATGACTACTCTGCCGGCCGCGAGAGGTAGCTCATGTTGATTGACGAGATCGTTGAACAATACCCGAAGAAGGTCAAACTCAAGGACGGCGTCGCGCTCACGGTGCGGCCATTGAAGAAAACCGATGAGAAGGAGTTTCACACGTTTTTCTGCGCGATCCCGGACCTCGAACGCCTGCTGTTCAAACACCGGGTCACCGACCCCAAAGTGATCCGCGAGTGGTGCCAGAACATCGATTACGGTCGCATCCTGCCGTTGCTGGCGGTGGACGGCAAGACGATCGTCGCCGACGCCTCGTTGCACCAGCAACTCGGCGGCTGGAAGCGGCACATCGGGCGGATCAGCGTGGTCGTGCACCAGGAGTACCGGGGGCGAGGGATCGCCGGCGTCCTCGTGCAGGAGTTGCTGGAGATCGCGCACAACCTCGGTTTGGAGAAACTCGAGGCGGAATTTCTCGGCGAGCAGAAGGCCGCCCGGCACATCTTCGCCCGGCTCGGATTCACCGAGATGTTGTACCTGAAGGATTATGTGAAGGATATGCAGGCGATCGCCCACGACCACGTGCTGATGGGCAAGCACATCATCACCGACGAGGAGTTCGCCTCCGCCAACTGACCCGCGCGGACTACGGCAGCGCTGCCTGAAAGAAGCCGGTCACTCCGCTGCGCTGCAACGCTTCTTGCGCCAACCCATCGAAGGACGGGTGCGTGCTCTGGACCACCGTCACAAACACCCCGTCGCGCACGATTCGGGCCGGGACCTTGGCGCTCCGGGCAAAGTCCTGATAGCCCTCCTCGAATTCCTCCGCGTCGATTTCCGTGTCCCAGATCGTGCGCCAGATGACGCCGGTCGGGCCGTTGATGCCGCGTTCGTACACGTGATAGCGGTCGCCATCCCAGCCATCGGCGGCCACTTCCACATCGATCTGCTTCAAGCGGGTCGTGAACAGTTGGCGGATGCCAAACTCGCCGAGCACGTTGTTGCCAATTAACCGCCACGTGGTCGAATCCACCACCGTCAGCGCGACGGGCGTGTACACGTCCTTCTGCGCGCTGGCCGCCAAGCGCGCCTTTTCGGGGTGATAGATTTGTTCGGTCGTGGTCGGCCCTTGAAATCCCCACTGCCACCGGCCCTCCAGCCGGACCCAACACCGGAAGCCCTCCTGAAACGGAAACAACATGCTCTCCCGGATAAAGGCCGGGGCATAGCGCACCCGCTCACTGCGGTCGGCCACCAACGCGCCGATGTCGCGCAGCAAACCTGCGCGGTCCACGTTGTCCGAGTACATCCGCGTCAGCACCAGGAGCGCGTCGCCGTGGACCATGGCAGCCCGGGCCAGGTTCAGATCGTCGTTGTCTTTGGTTCGCTGGAGGAGATTGGCCAGTCCCCAGTTCTGATCCTGCAACACGTGCGCAATCGCCCGCGACAACAGCACCCGCCCCATGCTCTTCGTCAGGTCCAGGTCCTCCTCGACATACACCGTCTTGTCCTTCCAACTGTAATACGCGCCCCGCTGACCTTCGCAGACACTGGCCCAGATGTTCGTCAGGCTTGTCCCCCCCGGCACCAGCCCCAGCGCTTCCAGCGCGCGCGTGTAATCGCTGATCTCTTGGGGCGTCCAACCCACCAGCGACTCGTTGACCAGGATCTGCTGAAGCTCATCGCGCTTCACGGTCTGATAACGGACCGGCTGGCGGAACATCATCCCCCGCCGATCACTCACCGTCTGCTCAATCTCCAGTCGCAGGTCCTCGGGGCTTGCCACCACGACAACCTTGTTGGTGGACAACGACACTTGCTGCTGCAGATGGACCTGTTCCCGCTCCAATTCCTCGATCCGGCCCTGCAATTGCCGCACGTCCGCCTGATAATTCACCAGCCGCACCCCAAAAAATCCCACCGCGAACACCAGGATCACAAAACACAGATTGATCAGGAAGTTTTTCATTGGGCGCGTGAACGCGGCATGCTAACGTGCGCGTCACGTTAATGGACATCCGCCAAAAAATCCAGCGGCTTCTCGCCGCGCCCCACTACCAGCCCCTGCGTCACGCCGAAATCGCCCAACAACTCCGACTCTCCCCCGCCGAACGCCGCGACTGTCGCCGCGTGCTGACCGAGATGCTCGACCACGGCCTGATCGTCCGCGTCCGCCACGACCGTTTCGTCCTCCCCCAGGAAGCCGACCTCGTTGTCGGCCGCATCACCTTCAACGAACGCGGCTTCGCCTTCGTCATCCCCGAACGATCCGATCAAGCGTTGGAGGGACGAGCTCCTGCGAGTCCGTCCGGCGACATCTACATCGCCGAGGAAGATACCGGCGTCGCGCTGCACGGCGACAAGGTCGTCGTCCGCCTCCACCGCGAACGCCGTCGCGCCGAAGCCTTGGCGAAGGCGGATAAGCCGGCCGGCCGCGTCATCCGCATTCTTGAGCGCGCCCACGCCACCATCGTCGGCACCCTCCAGAAAACCCGGCAATTCCACTGCGTCATCCCCGACGAACCGCGGCTCCGCCACGACATCTACACCAAACCCGCCAAGGGCGCACAGGTCGGCGACAAGGTCGTTGTCCAACTCACCGACTGGACCAATCGCCACATCAATCCCGAAGGCGAAATCATCGAAGTCCTCGGCCGCGCCGACGCGCCCGGCGTCGATATCCTCGCCATCATCCGTCAGCACCACCTCCCCACCCGGTTCACCGACCAGACCCTCGCGGAGGTCGAGAAAATTCCCGACACCATCTCCCCGGCCGGTCGCCTCGATCTGCGCGACCAGTTCATCATCACCATCGATCCCGATGACGCCAAGGACTTCGACGACGCCATCCACGTGGACGAATTGCCGGACGGGGGCTGGCGGCTCGGCATCCACATCGCCGACGTTTCCCACTACGTCACGTCCGGCAGCGCCCTCGACCGCGAAGCCCGCGCCCGTGGCAACAGCGTTTATCTGGTGGACCGCGTCATCCCGATGCTTCCCGAAAAGCTTTCCAACGGCCTGTGCAGCCTCCGTCCCCGCGAAGACCGGTTCACCGTCAGTTGCCTCATCGAGCTGGCCCCCAAACTCGCGATCCGCAAGACCACCTTTACCCGCTCCCTGATCCACTCCCGCCACCGTCTCACGTACAAGGAAGCGTTCACGCTGCTTAAGAATCCGCATCACATTGTAGCCGCGGTCGGTGACCGCGGCGGGTCTTTCGGGGAGGGGACCAATGAAGGGCCGCGCTCACCGAGCGCGGCTACAGTCGCGGCCGAACTCCGCAAAATGTGGCGGCTCGCCGAAAAGCTCCGCCAACAACGCTTCGCCCAAGGGTCGCTCGACCTCGGCTTTCCCGAATCCAAGGTCCGCCTCGACAAGCACGGCCGGCCCACCCACATCGAGAAGATTGAGTACGACATCTCCCATCAACTCATCGAAGAGTTCATGCTCATCGCCAACGAAGCCGTCGCCCGCCACTTCTGTCACCGCCAGGTTCCGGGCCTCTACCGGATCCACGAGGACCCTGACCTCGAAAAGCTCCGCGACTTCCGGGAATACGCCCAGAGTTTCGGCTACAAAGTGGGCGACGTCACCCACCGCCGCGAACTCCAAAAACTTCTCGCCGCGGTGAAAGGCAAACCCGAAGAGTACGCCATCAACCTCGCCCTGCTCCGTTCCCTCAAACAAGCCCGTTATTCCTCGCAACCGGTCGGCCACTACGGACTCGCCAAAAAATACTATACCCACTTCACCAGCCCCATCCGCCGCTACGCCGACCTCGTCGTGCACCGGACATTGCTGCGAAGTGTCGCCAAAGTAGGACACGCTTCCAGCGTGTCTCCCCAAAGTAGGACAGGCATCCTGCCTGTCGCCGTTTCCGCTGGGCAGAAAGACAGGCAAGATGCCCGTCCTACTTTTCCGAGAGACAGGCAGGATGCCTGTCCTACTTTGCCCGACCTCGACAAAATCGCCGAGCACATCTCGCGCACCGAACGCGTCGCCGAAGAAGCCGAAAAGGAATCCGTCGAACTGAAGAAGCTCGAGTACTTCCACCAACAGCTCAACACCGGCAAGCCCGACGTATTCGACGCGGTCGTCTGTGGAGTCCGCAACTTCGGCTTCTTCGTCGAGCTACCCGACAACTTCGTCCAGGGCCTCGTCCACGTCTCCACGCTCGACGACGATTTCTATCACTACGACCAGAAAGCCGAGCGCCTCGTCGGCAAACGCACCCGCCGCATCATCAAGATCGGCGACCGCCTCAAAGTCCAGGTTGCGCGCGTGGACATCTTCAAACGCCAGATCGACTTTCGGAAAGTAGGATAGCCATCTTGGCTGTCTTTCGCGCGGGCGTCCCGCCCGCCTTCGCTCAAGGTAGGACAGGCATCTTGCCTGTCTTTCCGGACCGCTGGCGACAGGCAAGATGCCTGTCCTACCTTATTCTAATGCGCTTTCAAGATGAGACTAAATGTGGTACGGTGGCGCATGGCAAGACCACGCCGGATTGATCCACTCATCGTGAACCGGGCGCCACTGACCGCCGCCACCGCCACCTCGGTCGC
>Ga0247727_10005790_pt1 | contig 24729 bp, 15 predicted proteins | sample WisWelCaveWW1625_FD_202498 | JGI IMG/M metagenome (GOLD analysis project Ga0247727, IMG submission 202498) | Biofilm microbial communities from Wishing Well Cave, Virginia, United States - WW16-25 | ecosystem: Environmental > Aquatic > Deep subsurface > Groundwater > Cave microbial mat | place... | reverse complement strand
CCGCGGCGTTGCCGACGTAGGACAGGATCGAGGTGCCGATCATGAGCACGCGCATGACGAAGATCCACACCAGGAACGCGGCTTTGTGCTCGGGGATCACCGCCAGCGCGATGAACGAGATCAGCGCGACGCCGGTGACGCCGTAGGTCTCGAAGCCGTCGGCGGTGGGGCCGACCGAGTCGCCGGCGTTGTCGCCGGTGCAGTCGGCGATCACGCCGGGATTGCGCGGGTCGTCCTCCTTGATCTTGAACACCACCTTCATCAGGTCGGAGCCGATGTCGGCGATCTTCGTGAAGATGCCGCCCGCGATACGCAGCGCCGAGGCCCCGAGCGACTCGCCGATGGCGAAACCGAGGAACGAGGCGCCCGCGGCCTCCTTCGGGACGAACAGCAGGATCACGAGCATCATGATGAGCTCGACGCAGATCAGCAGGACGCCGATGCTCATGCCGGCCTGGATCGGGATCTCGTAGACCGGGAGTGGCTTGCCCTTGAGCGACGCGAACGCGGTCCGGCTGTTGGCATAGGTGTTCATGCGAATGCCGAACCATGCCACCGCGTAGGAACCCAGGATCCCGACCACCGACCACATCAGGATGAGCAGCACCTTGCCCGGGCCCTGGTGCTGGAGCACCCCGAAGTAGTAGATGATGCAGGCGCCGATGAACGCCTCCAGCACGACCAGCAGCTTGCCCTGCTGGAGCAGGTAGGTCTTGCACGTCTCCCAGATGATGGCGGAGACGTCGAGCATGCTCTTGTGGGCGGGCAGGGCCTTGACCTGGCGGTACATCGCCAGGCCGAACAGCATGCCGAGCACGCACACGACGAGGCCGCCCCACAGCAGGGCCGTGCCGCTCACGCTGGCGCCGAACAGGTCGTAGGTGGTGTCGAGGATCGGCAGCTCGAGGTCCAGCTCGCTGGCGAATGCGGTCCCGGTCAGGATCGGCAGCGAGGCCAGTCCGATCGCCAGCAGGCGTTGGACGAGGCGGGTCCGCGGGCCTGAGCCGGCGGCTTTGGATCGAATCATCGAGTGCTCCTTCGGATGGACTCGGATGGGTTGGCCTGGATACGCGCCGGCGGGGCAGCGCGAGACACCTGAAGCGCTTGGGAGCCCGGCCGACAAGGGAGTCGTGCTCCGGACCGGGCCAACCCCGGCCGCGAAGGACGGGGCAATCTAGCCGACCCCGTTCGGACGGGCAAGGCGAAAGCCGCCGGGCGAAAGCCACAGGGCGAAAGCCGCAGGGCTCGTCCGGCGCACCCTGCGATCAGCAGCGTGATGTCATCGGTGGCGCCGGCCTGGCCCTCGAACGCGCGCACGGGATTCTGGTTGCACGGAGCGAATGCCGTGGGCGAGAGTTCCGGCCCAAGACCGGAGGCTCCCCATGCCCATGCGCTTCATCTCCTGCGCGCTGGCGGTCACGGCCGCGTGGCTCCTCGCCGCGCCCGCCGCCGCGCTCACGCGACCCGAAACGTTCCTCGGCTTCACTGTCGGCACCGATCGCAAGCTTGCCGGCTACGATCAGATCGTCCGCTATTTCGAGATCCTCGACCGCGAATCCCCCCGACTCCGCCTCGACCGGCTGGGCAAGACCACCCTCGGTCGCGAGATGGTGATGGCGGTGATCTCGAGCGAGAAGAACCTCGACGGGATCGAGGCCGCACGCGCCGGGTCCCGCGCGCTCGCCGATCCCCGCGGGCTCGACGAGGCGCGCGCACGGTCCCTCATCGCCGAGGGCAAGGTGGTGGTGCTGGTCACCTGCAACATTCACTCGAGCGAGATCGGCTCGAGCCAGATGGCGATGGAATGGGCGCACGCGCTGTGCGCCAGCGACGACCCGCGCGTGACGCGCTGGCTCGACGACGTGGTGCTGCTGCTGATGCCGTCCATCAATCCCGACGGCACCGACATGATCGTGGACTACTACAAGAAGTTCGTGGGCACGGTGTGGGAGGGTGGGCGGCTGCCGTGGCTCTACCACCACTACGCGGGCCACGACAACAACCGCGACTGGTTCATGCTGAACCTGGCCGAGACCCGGATGGTGAACCGCGTGCTGCATCACGAGTGGTTCCCGCAGGTGTTCCTCGACATGCACCAGATGGGGACCGCCCAGCCCCGCATCTTCGTGCCGCCCTACGCCGACCCCCACACGCCCCTGGTCCATCCGCTGCAGTGGCGGCTCAATGACCTGATCGGCACCAACATGGCGCTGCGGCTGGAGGAGAAGGGCAAGAGCGGCGTCATCACCTCGTTCGCCTACGACGCCTACTGGCCGGGTGGCACCAAGAACACCGCGTGCCTCAAGAACGTCATCGGCCTGCTGACCGAGGTGTCGTCGTGCCGCATCGCGACGCCGGTTTACGTGGATCCGAACGAGCTCCAGGGTGGCCGCAAAGGGCTGCCCGAGTATCGGCCGCAGATGAACTTCCCCAACCCCTGGCCGGGTGGCTGGTGGCGGCTGCGCGACATCGTGGATTACGAGCTGATCGCCGGGAACTCGCTGCTCGAGACCTGCTCGATGTTCCGCGAGGAGATCCTGCGCGGGTCCTACGAGATGGGAAAGGACGGCGTGCGGCGCGGCCGCGAAGAAATGCCGTTCGCCTACGTCATCCCGCCGGACCAGCACGACCCGGGCGCCGCCGCCCAGCTCGTGCGCCTGCTGCGCGAGCACGGACTCGAGGCCCGGGCGACCCGCGCCGACTTCACCACCTCCGATGGCCGGCGGTTTTCCCGGGGCAGCGTGGTGTTCCACGCGGCGCAGCCCTACCGCGCGTTCCTGATCGAGATGATGGAACGCCAGCGCTACCCGGAGGTGCGGCAGGGCCCTGACACCAAGGAGATCTTCAAGCCTTACGACGTGACGGCGTGGACGCTGCCGCTCCTGATGGGCGTCGACTGGGCGCGCGTCGACCGCCCCTTCCAGGCAACGTACGGCGACACGCTCGAGCTGCCCTGGCCGGGCGCGCATTCGCGTCCCGAGAGCGCCACGACATGGCTGCTGCCGGCGGCGACCAATTCGTCGTACCGGGTCGTCAACCGTCTGCTCGCGGGCGGCGTGCGGGTCTCGCGCGCGCTCGAGCCGGTGGAGGCGCAGGTCTCGGGCGCGTCGTGGCCCTTTCCGGCGGGCACGTTCCTGGTGCCGCGCGAGGCGCGGTCCCAGGTCGAGCGGCTGGCCGACGAGTGCGGGGCCGAGGTTTTTGGCTCGACCGCGTCCGCCGCCGGAAGGCGCGCGAGCCTTCGGGCGCCGCGGATCGGTCTCTACAAGCCGTGGGCGGTCTCGATGGACGAGGGGTGGACCCGCCTCGTGCTCGATACCCACGACTTCAAGTACACGAACCTCGACAATGGGGCGATGAAGCAGAAGAATCTCAACGCCCGCTTCGATGTGATCGTCCTCCCGGACGTGGACAAGAACGTGATCGTGGAGGGCAAGCCGCGGAGCGAGGACGGCGCCTACTTCGAGCCGCTCCCGCCGCCCTACGCCGGTGGCATCGGCAAGGAAGGCGTGGCGGCGCTCAAGGCGTTCGTGGAACGGGGCGGAACGCTGGTGTGCCTTGCCTCGTCATCGAACCTGGCGATCGAAGAACTCGCCCTGCCGGTGCGCAACACGGTCGCCAAGATGAGGAGCCCCGAGTATTCGCTGCCGGGCACGCTGGTGAATCTGCGGATCGACACTTCGCATCCGCTCGGGTGGGGGATGCCGGAGGAATGCGCCGCATATGTCACCGACGCACCGGTGTTTGCCACCGCGATTCCCGGGGCCAACGTGGATCGCAGCGTGGTGGCGCGCTATCCGCAGCACGCCGACGAGGTCGTGGCCAGTGGCTGGGCCAAGGGGACCGAGCTCATGGCGGGTCGCGCGGCGATCGTGGAAGCCCGGTTGGGCAGGGGTCGAGTGGTGATGTTCGGCCCGCGGGTGCAGCATCGTGCCCAGATGGTGGGCACCTACAAGTTGCTGTTCAACGCCATCTTGCGGGCGGGAATGCAGGAATAAGGTGAAAGGGGCCCGTATGAACGCCGCGAGGTTCATCGAAGAGCAGAATGGGAAAGCCTCGGCCGTGCGCCTGATTCTTCTTTTGTGGGGCGTCGGTGTGCTCGTGGTCTGGATCATCGCCAGCGTGAGGAGCAACGCTCTGCACGAAATCCCAGAATCGGTGGTTGTGATCTTGGGCCTGCTGATCGGGGGGAAAGCCGTTCAGCGTTTTGGGGAAGGTGGCGTTACGCTGCGACAGGACGCTGAGGGCGGGACGCCGGCAGGCCGATAACGAGGACGCCATGAGTCAGAACGTCGCCAGGAGTCACGTCAGCGAGCTGGAAGCCCGGGCGGTCGCGGAGGCCTCTCGCGAGACCACCTGGGAGGCCCCGTCCTTCGTGCGCGAGCTGTTCCTGGGGCGCCTCATCCTGGGCCTGATCCATCCATTTCCCGAGCCGGAATCCGAGGAGCAGAAGCGTGCCGCCGCGTTCCTCGAAAAGCTCGAGCGCTTCCTGAACGAGGAAGTCGATCCTGAGCAGATCGAGCGCGAGGCCCGCATTCCTCAGCACCTGGTCGACCGCCTCAAAGAGATCGGGGCGTTCGGCATCAAGATCCCGCGGGAGTACGGCGGATTGGGCCTCTCGCAGTACACCTACGGGCACGCAATGGGGCTGGTCGGAACGCGCTGCGGCTCGATGGTGGCCCTGCTCTCCGCCCACCAGTCGATCGGCGTGCCCACGCCGCTCAAGCTGTTCGGCACCGAAGAGCAGAAGAAGCGCCTCCTGCCCAGGCTCGCAAAGGGGGCGATCTCGGCCTTCGCGCTCACCGAGGTGGACGTGGGCTCCGATCCGGCGCGCATGAGCACCACGGCCACGCCCACGGCCGACGGCTCGGCCTATCTCCTCAACGGAGAGAAGCTGTGGTGCACCAATGGCGCGATCGCCGACATGCTCGTGGTGATGGCGCGCACTCCGGGCAAGCCGGGCAAACCCGGTCCGATCAGCGCGTTCATCGTCGAGACCAACGTCCCCGGCGTGGAAGTCATGCAGCGCCTCGAGTTCATGGGGGTTCGCGGCATCGAGAACGCCCTCATGCGCTTCAGCAACGTGCGCGTGCCGAAGGAAAATCTACTGTGGGGCGAAGGCAAGGGGCTCAAGCTCGCGCTCATCACGCTGAACACCGGGCGGCTCACGCTGCCCGCGACCTGCGCGGCCGCGGGGAAGTGGTGCGTGCAGGTGGCGCGACGCTTCGCCGCCGGCCGGGTGCAGTGGGGCCGGCCCGTCGGCCAGCACGAAGCGGTGGCCCAGATGCTCACCGACATGGCGGCGCGCACCTACGCGATGGAAGCCATCGCCGACCTCGGCTCGCTGCTGGGCGATGCCGGGAAGTCGGACATCCGGCTCGAAGCCGCGATCGCCAAGCTGTGGAACAGCGACGCCGCGTGGGAGATCGCCGATCACGCGATCCAGGTGCGCGGCGGACGCGGCTACGAGACCGCTCGCTCGCTCGCTTCGCGGGGCGAGGCGCCGGTCCCGCTCGAACAGGTCTACCGCGACCTGCGCATCAACCGGATCTTCGAAGGCACGAACCAGGTGATGCGCCTGTTCATCGCCCGCGAGGCCCTCGACCAGCACCTCAAGGTCGCGGGCGACGTGGTGATGCCGGAGGTGCCCCTGCCGCGGCGGTTGGCGGGTCTGGTCCGCGCCGGCCTGTTCTATCTGTGGTGGTACCCGAGCCGCTGGCTGGGTTGGAGTCGCTGGCCGCGTTTCGGGGAGTTCGGACGGCTGGCCGGTCACTTGCGGTGGGTGGAGCGGACCGCGCGGCGTCTGGCGCGGCAGCAGTTCCACCTCATGGTGCTCAACGGCCCCGGTCTCGAGAAGAAGCAGGCGCAGCTGTTCCGCTGCGTGGACATCGGGGCCGAGCTGTTCGCGATGGCCACGGTGTGCGCGCGGGCACGTCGCGACGTGAAGAACAACGCGGCTGATCCGTCACCGGTGGAGCTCGCGGACGTCTTCTGCCGGACGTCGCGCGCAAAGATCGAGAACCTCTTCGAAGCCATCCGCAAGAACGCCGATCCGGAGGTCTATCGCGTCGCCCGCGATCTCCTCGACGGCCGCTACGACTGGCTCGAGGAAGGGATCATCGACGCGCCCGATGCGCCCGAGACGCCGCGTGAAGCCAAGGGAGCCGCCGCGGCCTCCTGATTCGGGCCTCCCCTCAGGGCGCCGCAACCGAATCCCGTACCACCTCGAACACCGCCACGCCCGTCATCGGCACCGTGCCGGTGACGAACGCCTGGCGCACGCGTTTCTCGCGCAGGCGGAAGTCCCGATCCTGGACGAGCCGCAGGAGTTGTGGCCTCAGCGTCGCGACCACGTATTCCTCGACCACGAGAAAGTCGGCGCCCGAGCGTCGCGCGAAGTCGAGGATGGTATCGTAATCGTCGTTTGGGAGCTGGATGTGCTCGAGCCCGGCGAAGAACGGCACGTAGGCCTTGCGGTCCATCACCACTGTGCCGGGGCGGGCGTGGTCCGCCAGCCACGCGCCGGCCTCGCGCATCTGCGCCATCGGGCCGTCGTCGAAGTAGCGCGCCTGAAGTCCGATCGGGCCCGACCACACCCACCAGGCGCCGAAGGCGGCGATCGCGACCCCCCACGATGAGACCCGTGGCACCCGCGCAGCGAGTCGAGCCGTCAACCATGACCCGCCGTTGGCCGCGAACACCGCAAGCGCCGGCACCAGGAGCAGCGAAAAGCGAGCCTCGAACGGGACCGTCAACAGCGGCAGGACGACCACGAGGAAAATCGGCGCCAGTAGCGCGCGTCGCCAGACCACCCAGCCGGCCACGCTGAGCGCCACCCACGGCCATGGCCACGCGCGCCGGAGCAGCGCGAGGTGGCGCTGGAGACCCGGCCGGTAGTGGCGCGCGATCGAAGGGGCGGCCCAGCGAATGCGATCACCCAGGGCACGCGGCCCTTCGTCGGTGTCGCGGCTTGCGCCGACACGCCACTCGGCTTCGCCCTTGGCCTCGAACGCCGGCCGCACGAGCACCGTCTTGGGAGTGAGCATCCAGGTGCCACGCTCCCAGCGCAGGTACCCCAGGTAGGGAATCAGCACCACCGCGAATCCGGCCAGCACCCAAAGCGCGCCGCGCCGCCCACCTCCCGAGAAAAGGACGGCGAACAGGGCGAGCGCCAGAGCATCGGGCCGCACCACGTACGAGGCGCCGAGCAGCGTCCCGCCCAGGCCGAAGCGCCGGGTCTCGATCAGCAGCAAGCTCCCATAGAACAGGGCGAGCACGGTGGACTCGGTCATGATCGCGCCGCTATAGACCGCGGCAAGGGGATGGAGCGCCACCAGCCAGACCGCCAGCGTCGCCCAGCCGGGAGAGAGGGTGCGGCGGGCCAGAGCATGGACCAGCAGCAGCACCGCCATTCCGGCGACCAGCGAAACCACCCGCCCGGGCCACTCGCGCCCCGACACCGCCAGAGCCGTGACCGCGATGAGCGCCGGATAGCCGTGATGCGCGGGGCCGGGCATCCGTTCACCCTGCGCGATGGCCTCGGCCATGCCCACGTACCGCGGCGAGTCCATCGTGATCCCGGCGTTGAGTCCGGCCAGCCACAGTCGCAGCAGTAGACCGACGAGGAGCGCAAGACCCAGCGAGAAAAGCGCGAGACGCGAGCGGGGCTGGTCCGACGGCGGTCGTGAGGGCCTGAGCATGGGGCGAAGCCTTACCACAGGCCGACGGGCAAAGGGCAACGCGCGGCGTAATGCGACGTGTAATGCGACGTTGCCCCTGACCGGGGGCTCAGGCACAATACCCCGCCGATGCCCGCCAGGGAGGCGGGCAGGCGCACGCGGGCCCCGGCCCGACCGTGGCGCCGCCGCCGGACCGTTCGCGATCCGCCGCGGCATGACCTCTATAAAAGGGAGTTCGGCCAACCCGGTGGCTTCCGCGATCTCCTCCAGACGACAACGGCAGATTCTCGGCGTCCTGCTCGGGGCGTTCGCGCTGCTCCTGAGCGTGAGCCTCGCCACGTATCAGCCGCCGCTCCCGTACTCGGCGCCGTGGAGCGCCCCCAACGCCTGCGGGCCGGTGGGGGCGGTGCTGGCCTTCGCGCTGGTCTGGGCGATGGGCCGGATCGCGGCGTTCGGGGTGCCGCTGCTCTCGGGGGCGTGGGCGTGGAACCGGCTGCGCGAGAACCCGCCGGTGCCGCTGGCGATCCGCTCCGGATTGGGGGCGCTGCTGGTACTCGAGATCTGCGCCCTGTTCGGGCTCTCGGGACTCGAACGTCAGGCATGGTCCGGCGGCTGGGGCGTGGCGACCTCGCTGGCGCTGCGCTCGGCGCTCGGGAGCTTCGGATCGTGGGTGGTGGCCGGGGCTCTATTCGGTATCACGCTGCTGGCGGCAGGCGAGTTCGGCTTCCAGTGGTTGGGCGGAGTGCTGCGCCGCGTGTTCGTGGATCCCGTGACCGGCCTGGTCGCCGGGCTTCGAGCCTGGGGCGAGCAGGGCGCCCGGGCGCCGAGAATCGCGAAGCCGGCCAGGGCCAGGCCTGCGCGTGTCGGATCGGCGGCGGCCGCGGGCACCAACGGCGCCGACCCCGCGCGCCCCAAGATCACCGCCCCGGTCGGCGCCGCGAGCGCAACCGCGCTGTCCCAGATGGCGCTGCCGCTCGCGGCCGAGAAGCGGGCGCCCAGGCGCGACAGCGAGCCGGCGGCGAAGGCCCGGCCTCCCGTCCGGCCCGGCGTCTCCGACGCCGCGCTCGACGAACTTCCCTCGCTCAGCCTGCTCGGCATGCCTGCCCAGCAGGAGGACCTCATCACCGCCGCCGATCTCACCGCCGAGGCCAACCTGCTGGTGGCCAAGCTCGCGGATTTCGACATCCACGGGCGCGTCACCGAGATCCATCCCGGGCCGGTCGTGACGACGTTCGAGTTCGAGCCCGCCGCCGGGGTGAAGGTCAACCAGATCGTGTCGCGCGATGACGACCTGGCCCTGGCGCTGAGGGCCCAGCGCATCCGCATCATCGCGCCGATCCCGGGCAAGGGGACGGTGGGCGTGGAGATTCCGAACCGCCGCCGCCGCATGGTGTATCTACGGGAGGTGCTGTCTTCGACCCCCTACGAGCACAGCGACGCCGCGCTCAAGATCCCGCTGGGCGTGGACGTCGTCGGCCAGCCGTTCGTGGCGGACCTCACCCGGATGCCGCACCTGCTGGTGGCGGGGGCCACCGGCTCGGGCAAGAGCGTGTGTCTCAACAGCCTCATCACCGGGCTGCTTTTCCAGCACGGCCCCAAGTCCCTCCAGATGGTCATGATCGATCCCAAGATGCTCGAGCTCGCGGTCTACAACGGCATCCCCCACCTGGTGATGCCGGTGGTGACCGAGGCGAAGCGCGCCAGCCGCGCGCTGCGCTGGGCGGTTTCCGAGATGGAGAAGCGCTACAAGCTCATGGCCACTTGCGGAGCCCGGCACATCGCCGGGTACAACGAGAAGGTCGCTGCCGGACAGGTCCCGAGCGGGCCCGCGCAGGCCGATGGCACGGCGGGCGCGCCCCCTGAGCGGCTGTCGTTCGTGCTCGTCATCATCGATGAGCTCGCCGACCTCATGCTGACGGCGCCGGCCGAGATCGAAGAACCGATCGCGCGACTGGCGCAGATGGCGCGCGCCGTGGGCATCCACCTCGTGCTCGCCACGCAGCGTCCCTCGGTGGACGTCATCACCGGCGTCATCAAAGCGAACTTCCCTTCGCGCCTCGCGTTCCAGGTGGCGAGCAAGACCGACTCGCGAACCGTGCTCGACATGAACGGCGCCGAGAACCTGCTCGGTCACGGCGACATGCTGTTCATGCCCTCGGGCAGGCCCGAGCCCTACCGCATCCACGGCGCCTACGTCACGGAGGATGAGGCGGCGCGCGTGGTCGACTTCTGGAAGGCCAGGGCCCAGGCGTCTGCGTTCACGCCGCCGCTGGCCACCGACGCGCGGGTCGTGGATGAGGAGGAAGACTCTGAACCGGGCGCGGACGACTACGACGACGACCTCATCAAGGAGGCGGCGCGCCTCGTGGTCACGCACCAGCAGGGCTCGACGTCGCTGCTCCAGCGCCGGCTCAAGGTCGGCTACTCGCGCGCCGGTCGCCTGATGGACCAGCTCGAGAGCCTCGGCGTGGTCGGTCCTTTTCAGGGCAGCAAGGCCCGCGACGTGCTGGTGGACGAGCGCTGGCTGGCGGAGCGAGGGCTCGAGTGACGCGCGCCGCAGATCCCCCCGCAGTGGCCGCGCCGAGCCCGCTGCGCGTGATGGGAGGGCGGTGATGCGCCTGCGTTTCTTCGGCCGGGCGGCCGCGACGCTGGCGCTGGCGGTTGGCCTCAGCGCGCCGGCGGCTGGAAAGACATTCCGCTACGACGGGGGACCGGAGCCCTCGGCCGACACCGCGCTCGCGGTGGCGGTGCCCGAGCTCGAGCCGATCGTGCGCGCCCGCGGCCCGCGGGTGCCGCTCACCAATCTCCAGCTGGTCGGCTTCGTGGCCCGGGCCGCGTTCGAGAACGGACTGGAGGACGCGCCACTCGATGGGGTGGCCCGCGTGGTCGTGGCCCCGGCCGGCGACCACCCGCTCAACTTCGTGGCCGAGCACGCGGTGCTGCGTCAGCTCGGAAAGAGCGGTATCTCGTCCATGGTGCGGCGCGCCCCGGTGGTGGACGACAGCGTCGCGGCGGCCATGAACCCGGGAGTGCCGCTGCTCGAATATCATGTCGCGTCGGCGCGGGTGACATATCTACGATTGCGCGGCTGGCTCCCGGGCCGCGTGAAGATTGAGCGCCAGGCGCTGGTCGAGGCGCGGCTCACCCTGCGCGACCCGCTCCACTCCAGCGTGCGGTGGACCGGCGACGCCACGCACAGCCTGCTCGACGCGTTCCCGCGCTCCCAGGTAACGCTGGTCGAAGACCCGCGCTACGCCGAGCTCAAGGGCGAGATCCCGGGTCGGACGGTCGACAAGGTCATGGAGCCCGTGATCGTCGTGGCGATCGTGGCTGGCCTGATCGCGCTGTTCTTCCAGAATCGCCCCTGACCCGCGAGATCCCTGGTGCGTTTGCTTTGCTGGGATGAACCGACGCCGGGGCGCCCGTTCGTTCGCGCCGCGCTGGCGGCGGTGGCCGTCGCCTGGCTCTCGGGGTGCGGTGGACACGTGCTGCCCGAGATCCATTCCGACGCCGACCGCCTCTCGACTGCCCGCCGCCTGCGCGACCAGGGTAGCTACCTGGACGCCACCGAGCTGCTCAAGACCTATATCTCCTCCTCCTCCGGGACCGCCCAGGTGGACGAGGCCGTCTACCTGCTGGGCGACTGCTACCTGCGACAGAAGGAGTGGGCGCTGGCCGTGAACGAGTTCGAGCGCCTGGGGCGCGACTATCCGGAGAGCGACTCGAGCGCCGCCGCCGCCTTCCGCCTGGCCGAGGCGTACTTCGGGCAGTCGCGCAGGGAGGACTTCGACCAGGGGTACACGCACCGGGCCCTCGAGCAGTTCCAGAGCTACCTGCGCGGCCATCCCGGGCACTGGCTCAACGCCCAGGCTGAGCGCCGGGTGATGGAGGTGCGCACGCGCCTCGCGCGCAAGCTGCTCGGCACCGGCGGGCTCTACCTCAAGCTCGGGTTCTGGGAGCCGGCGCGGGTGTACTACCGCCAGGTCGTCGAGGAGTACGGCGACACCGCGTCGCGGACCGAGGCCGATCTGGGGCTGGCGCTGGTGGACGCCCGCGAGGGCAAGCGCGCGGAGGCGATCGCGCAGCTGCGCGAGATCGAGACGCGGTATGCCCATCTCCCGGTCGCCCGGCGCGCCGCCCGCGAGCGCCAGCGGCTGGAGCGCAAGTAGGCGCGGGGGCGCAGGCGGCGTGGAGCGGCTGGGTCTCTTCGGCGGCACCTTCGACCCCCCTCACGTGGGCCATCTCGCCCTCGCCGAGTGGGCACGCGAACGCCTCCGTCTCGACCGCGTGATCTTCGTCCCGGCGGGCCAGCCTCCCCACAAGCGCGGCCGCGCGATCTCGAGCGCCGCCGCCCGGCTGGCCATGACGCGGCTCGCCATCCGCGGCCACCCGGCGTTCGAGGTCTCGACGATCGAAGTCCATGCCGGGGGGCCGTCGTTCACCGTGGAGACTCTGCACCGCCTCGCCGGGATGCGGCCCGGCGCACATCTCTACCTGCTGATCGGCGCCGACAGCCTCGACGAGTTCCGCACTTGGCAAGGGCCCGAGGACATCCTCGCGCTCGCCACCCTGGCGGTGGCCGCACGTCCGGGCGCCGGCCGGGCGGCGACCCGCGCGTGGGCGCGGCGGCGCCGCGTGATGTGGCTCGACAATCCAGGCCTCGAGGTGTCCTCGAGCGTGGTGCGGGCGCGGGCGCGGGCGGGTCGTTCGGTGCGCTACCTGGTGCCCGATGCGGTGGCGCACTACATCGAACGTTATCACCTCTATCGTGGACCCGCGGCGGACGGCCCGCGGCGGCCCGAGCCGCGATGACCTACCGGCCGCGCGAGTTCTGGGACCGGCGACTGGCCGAGCAGTTCGACCTGCGCGGCACCGGGCAGCCCGGCCTCTCGGCCGCCTACAACCGCGCCTGTTACCGGCTGCGTCGGCGCGTGCTGGACGACGCGCTGCGCCAGCAGGCGTTCGACCCGGCGGGGAAGAAGGTGCTCGATGTGGGCTGCGGCACCGGGTTCTTTACCGCCTGGTACCTCCACCGCGGGGCCAGCGTGACCGGCATCGACATCGCGCCGACGTCGGTGGAGCGCCTGCAGGCCCGCCATCCCGAGGCGCGGTTTGTGCTCGCCGACGTGAGCGAGGCGGCGCTCGGCGAGGGGTTCGACCTCGTGAATGCCTTCGACGTGCTTTACCACATCACCGACGATGCCCGTTGGGAGCGAGCGGTGACGACGCTGGCCGCCGCGGTGGAGCCCGGAGGGCTGCTGCTGCTGACCGACACGTTCCCCACGGAGGGCGAGCGGCCCGAGGCCGAGCACAACCGCATGCGGCCGCTGGCGTGCTATCGGCCGCTGCTCGATGCCGCGGGACTCGAAGTGCGCGCCTGCGAGCCCACCCATGTTCTGCTCAACCGCGAGCTGGGCTTCTGGAGGTGGTTGAACCGCGTGCCGGCGCTGCTCTACGCCGTGGACCTGGTGCTGCTGGGCTTTGGATTCGGCCGCAGGGATCCCGCGGTGAGCAAGCTGCTGGTTGCGCGGAGGGGGCGAGTTCCTGAGTCGACGCGTCCGGGGCGCCCCGGCTAGAAGACCCGGGCCGTGGCCACTATAGTCGCCGGTCCCATGCCCCGCCTCGTGGTCCTCGACGCCCTGTGCCTCGCGTACCGGGCCTACTACGCGTTCATCCGCCGCCCGCTTTTGAACTCGCGCGGGGAGAACACATCGGCGATCTTCGGGTTTGCGAACAGCGTGCTCAAGGTGCGCCGCGAGGAGAACCCCGACTACTGGGCGCTGGCGTGGGATGGGCCCGGCCCCACGTTCCGCCACGAGCGCTACGCCGATTACAAGGCCACCCGCAAACCGATGCCCGGGGATCTGCTGTCGCAGATCGAGCCCATCGAGCATGTGGCGCGCGCCCTGGGTCTCGCGGTCATCGAGTTGCCGGGTATGGAGGCCGACGACGTGATGGCCACCCTGGCGCGCCGCGGGGAGCGCGACGGCTTCGACGTGACCCTGGTTACGAGCGACAAGGACATGCTCCAGCTCGTGGACGAGCGCGTGAGCCTGCTGAGCCCGGCGGGGCGCGGCGATGACTACGTGCGCGTGGACCCGGCGGCGGTGCGCGAGAGATGGGGTGTGCCACCGGGACAGGTGCGCGACGTGCTCTCGCTCATGGGAGACAGCAGCGACAACGTGCCCGGCGTACCGGGGGTGGGGGAGAAGACGGCGGTGGAGCTGATCGTCGAGTTCGGGTCGCTCGAAGAGCTCTACTTGCGCGTGGACCAGGTGAAGCGTCCGGCGCTGCGCGAGAAGCTTGAGATCCACCGCGAGCTGGCCTTTCTCTCTCGCGAGCTGGTCACCGTGAAGACCGACTGCGAGATCCCCTATGCATGGGAGTCCCTGCGGCCCGGCGCGATCCGCCGTGAAGCGCTGCTCGATCTGGCCCGTCGCTTCGAGCTGGTGCGCCTGAAGCGCGTGGCCGAGCAAATGGGGGTGTCGGAGGCCGAAGCGGGCGAGGCCGCGGTGGCGCGGCCCCCCGAGCGCCAGGGAACCGCCGCCGAGACGCCGGCGCCGGGGGTGAAGCTTTCTCAGCCGCGAACGCCGAAGGCGCGCGCGAACGATGCGCCCTTGGCGCCCGCGGGTTCGCAGGGAGCGCTCGATCTCTGGTCCCAGATGGGCGACCGGGGCACGCCTTCGGTCGCCTTGGAAGACAACGCGTTGGAGGCTCGAGTTCGAGCACTGGCTGAGGAGTCCCATGAGGGTCTTGCGATCCTTCCCCTGTGGGAGGGGGAGCACCCACGGCGAGGTCGCGTTGTCGGATTGGCGCTGGCGGGACCTGGCGCGGCGTCCTGCTACGTCCCGCTCGGCCACGGTGCCGGCGCCAACGTGGAACCCCGCCGGCTGCGCGAATGGCTGGGGGCTGCGCTCTCCAACCCCCGGACGCCGAAGTTCGGCGAGAACCTGAAGCGTGACGCCCATCTCCTGGAGGGTCTGGGCGTGGATCTGGCGCTGGCTCCGGATGGAGCCGTCTTCGACGTCCACGTGCTCTCGTTCCTGTGCGATCCGGAGCGCGACCATTCTCTCGAGGCCCTGGCGCGCGATTTCGCCGGCCTCTCCGTGGACCGCGAGCCGGCCGCACCGGGTGGGAGGCGGGTGAGGCCGTCGGCGCTGCCGGTCGAAGCCGGAATGCACGCGGGGCGCGCGGCGGCGGCGATCTTCCCGGTGGTCGCGGCGCTGCGCGCCCAGCTGGAGTCGCGCGACCAGTGGAAGCTCTACGAGGCGCTCGAGCGGCCGCTGCTTCCGGTGCTGCTCGAGATGGAGCGTCACGGTGTGCGTCTGGACGCCGGCCCGCTGCACGAGATGTCGCTCGAAGCCGGCGATGAGATCGAGCGGCTTCGCGCCGAGCTGCTGGTGTTGGCGGGGGAAACGGTCAACCTCGAGAGCGGACCCCAGGTGGCGAAGGTGCTGTTCGACACGCTGCAGCTGAAGCCGCGGGGCCGCACCCCGGGTGGCGCGCTGTCCACGCGGCAGGACGTGCTCGAGGAGTTGGCCGGGTCCCATCCGTTTCCGGCGCGGCTGCTCGAGTACCGCGCGCTCACCAAGCTCCGCTCCACGTACTACGACGCGCTGCCGGAGGAGCTGGCGGACGACGGCCGCGTGCACACCGTCTTCGATCAGAGCGGCGCGGCCACCGGGCGGCTCTCGTCGAGCCATCCGAATCTGCAGAATATCCCGATGCGCTCCGAGCGCGGGCGCCGGATCCGGAAAGCCTTCGTGGCTCCGGAGGGCGCGGTGCTGGTGGGCGCGGACTACTCGCAGATCGAGCTGCGGGTCATGGCGCACCTGTCGGGTGACCGCAGCCTCATCGCGGCGTTCGAGGGCGGGGAGGACGTGCACGCCAGCACGGCGCGGCGGATCTTCAACGTTGGCGGCGCCCTCGATCCAGCGTTGCGCGCCCGCGCCAAGGTGGTGAACTTCGGAATCATGTACGGGATGGGCGCCCGCAGCCTCGCGCAGCAGATGGGCATCGCACGGGCGGAGGCTCAGGACTTCATCGCCCACTATTTCCGCGTGTTCGAGGGCGTGCGGACGTTCCTCGACCGCACGGTCGAGGAAGCGCGTCGGCGCGGCTACGTCGAGACGCTGCTCGGCCGCCGCCGCTACCTGCCCGGGCTCGAGAGTGCCCACGGCGGTGAGCGCTCGTACACGGAGCGAGCGGCGATCAACACGCCGATCCAGGGCTCGGCGGCCGATCTCATGAAGCTCGCGATGATTCGCGTCCACCGCGCCTTGAAGGGGCGCATCCCCTCGGCTAGATTGTTGCTCCAGGTGCACGACGAGCTGCTGCTGGAGTGTGCGGCGGCCGACGCTGGCGCGGTGTCGGACGTGGTGCGCGCCGAGATGGAGGGATGTTTCCCGCTGCGAGTTCCACTGGTCGTGTCGGTCGGACGCGGGCCGAGCTGGTTCGATGCCCACTGAGGCGCGCGTGCGCCGGGCCCCGGCTGGCGACGGCCTCTTGATCCTGGGTCTGGTGGGGCGGGCCGGCAGCGGAAAGAGCACCGTGGCGCGGGTGCTCCAGGCCGAGGGTGCGACGCTCATCGAGGCCGACCGCGTCGGGCACGAAGTCACGGATCAGGACCCCGAGGTACGGGTTGCCCTGACGGCGGAGTACGGCGCGGACATCTATGGTGCTGACGGCGCACTCGACCGCCGCCGAGTGGCGGCGCGGGTGTTCTCGGACCTGGATGCACGCGCGCGGCTCGACGCCCTGGTGCATCCGCGGATCCTGTCGCGGATCCGGGGGCGGCTCGACGTGCTGAGAGCCGGCGGCTTTCGCGGCGTGGTCGTGATCGACGCGGCGCTGATGCTGGAATGGGGGCTCGAGCGCGACTGCGATGGCGTGATCGCCGTCGTGGCCCCCGAGGTGGAGCAGATCTCGCGGCTCGCGCGCGCGCGCGGATGGAGCGAGGCGGAAGCGCGGGCGCGCTTCGCCGCGCAGCGGACGAACGAGGCCTTTGCCCGCGCGGCCGATGTGACGCTCGAGAACCGGGGACGGATCGAGGATCTTGAACGGGTGGCCCGCGCCGCGGTCGCGGAGCTGCGAGGGCGACGAGCCACCGACTGAAAGGAAGGGCATGCTGACCACCAGCGATCTGCGCAAGCGCATCGACCAGGCCCGGTCCACGCTCGACGGGCTGCGGAGGTACCTTTGACGTCGACGGCAGTCGCGCGCAGGCCGCCGCGCTCGAGGAGCGCATGGCGGGGCCGGGGTTCTGGGACCGACCCGACCACGCCCAGAAGACGGTCGCCCAGCTCAAGCGCCTGAAGCGCACCGTCGACGACTGGAGCCTTAGAGCCCAGGCGCTCTCGAGCCTCGAGGAGATGCTGCAGCTCGCCGAGGCCGAAGGCGACGACGGCCTGGTGAAAGACCTCTCCGGCGAACTCGAAGGGCTCGCGAAGCAGATCGGCGATCTGGAGCTCCGGAGCCTGCTCTCCGGCGAGTACGATCGGCTGGGGGCGCTGGTGTCGATCCATCCCGGCGCCGGGGGCACCGAGTCGCAGGACTGGGCGCAGATGCTGTTCCGCATGTACATGCGCTGGGCCGAACGCCACGGATACGCCGCCAACGTGCTCGACCTGCAGCCCGGCGAAGAAGCGGGAATCAAGGACGCCTACGTCGAGATCACCGGGGACTACGCCTACGGCTACCTCAAGGCCGAGAGCGGCGTGCACCGGCTGGTGCGCATCTCGCCATTCGATGCCGCGCAACGCCGCCATACTTCCTTCGCATCGGTCTTCGTCTACCCGATGGTGGATGACACCATCACGGTGGACATCGCGCCCGCAGACCTTCGCGTGGACACCTTCCGCGCCAGCGGTGCGGGGGGGCAGCACGTCAACAAGACCGAGTCCGCGGTGCGGCTCACCCACATTCCGACCGGGCTCGTGGTGCAGTCGCAGGCCGAGCGCAGCCAGCATCGGAACCGCGAAAACGCCCTGCGGATCCTGCGCTCGCGCCTGTTCACGCATTACGAGGAGGAGAAGCGCAGGAAGAGCGCCACGATCGCGGGGACGAAGAAGAACATCGACTTCGGCAGCCAGATCCGCTCCTACGTTGTGCACCCCTATACGATGGTGAACGACCATCGCACCGAGCTGAAGATCTCCGATGTGCATGCAGTGCTCGACGGCGATCTCGACGCGTTCATCGACGCCTACCTCAAGCGCAAGGACTCGTAATGGTTCCTCCGCACATCTTTCGCGAGTACGACATCCGCGGCCTGCACGAGACCGAGTTGACCGACCCGGTGGCGGAGGCCGTGGGCCGCGCCTTCGGGTCGCGGGTGCGGCGCGAAGGCGGATCGCGCGTGGCGCTGGGCCGTGACGTGCGACCCAGCAGCGAGCGTCTGGCCCGGGCGGTGGAACGCGGGCTCCTGCGATGTGGGCTCGCCGTCGACCGCACCGGCGTCGTGCCCACGCCCGCGCTCTATTACGCGGTGTCCCAGACCGGCCCCGACGCTGGCCTGCAGGTCACCGGCAGCCACAACCCCCCCGAGTTCAACGGCTTCAAGATGACGCGCCGCGAGCGTCCGGTCTTCGGCGCCGAGATCCAGGAGATGCGCGCCATGATCGAGAACGGGGCATTCGTGACCGCCCCGGTCGCGGGGATGGCGACCGATGCTCCCGTGCTCGAGGCGTACCAGGCGATGCTCGCGGAACGGTGCCGGAGCCCGAAGGGCCTGCGCGTGGTGATGGACTGCGGGAACGGGTGTGCGGGGACGGTCGTCCCCCAGGTGTTCGAGCGCATGGGACACACCGTGATCCCGCTGTTCGCGGAGCTCGACGGGCGCTTTCCCAACCACCTGCCCGATCCCACGGTCCCGGCGCTGCTCGTGGATCTCATTGCCGAAGTGAAGCGCACCGGGGCTGACCTCGGCATCGGCTTCGACGGCGACGCCGACCGCATCGGGGCGGTGGATGCCGGCGGCCGGATCGTGTTCGGCGATCAGCTGCTGGCCCTGTTCGCGCGCGACGTGCTGTCGCGCGTTCCGGGCGCGGAGATCCTCTTCGACGTGAAGTGCTCGCAGGGCCTGATCGAGGACATCGAAGCTCACGGCGGCAGGCCCTCGATGTGGAAGACGGGCCACTCGCTGCTCAAGAGCCGGCTGCACGAGACCGGCGCGCCGCTGGCGGGAGAGATGTCTGGACACATGTTCTTCAAGGAAGACTACTTCGGCTACGACGACGCTCTGTTCGCGGCCGGCCGGCTGCTGCGGGTCGTGGCCGGAAGCGGGAAGAGCTTCGCCGAGCTCGTGGACAGCATTCCCCGCTATCACTCGACGCCCGAGACGCGGCTGCCGTGCCCCGACGAGAAGAAATTCGCGGTGGTGGAGACCCTCCAGCGCGAGTTCGCGAGCCGCTATCGCGTGATTGACATCGACGGCGTGCGGGTGGAGTTCGGCGACGGCTGGGGACTCGCACGGGCCTCGAACACGCAACCCGTGATCGTGGTGCGCTTCGAGGCCCGCACGCCCGAACGGCTGGAAGAGATTCGCTCGATCTTCATGACGCCACTGAAGGCGCTGGGCGTGGGCGAGGAGAACCTCGCCCATTGAAACGGAATGTGAGGGCTGCGCCCCGGTGGCGCCCGGAGTCCGCGGCCGGGGCGGACGCGCGTCCCCTGCCTCGTTCCTTCTATGCCCGTCCCGTCCTGGTCGTGGCGCGCGCGCTGCTCGGGCGCACCCTTGTTCACGACACCTCGGCGGGGCGCCTCGCCGGGATCGTCGTGGAGGTCGAGGCCTACCGAGGCGCCGACGACCCGGCCAGCCATGCCTACCGGGGAAAGACCGATCGCAACGCGGTCATGTTCGGAGCAGCCGGCCACGCCTACGTCCATTTCACCTACGGCATGCACCACTGCCTGAATGTCGTCACCGGGCGCGAGGGCGCGGCCTCGGCGGTGCTCATCCGTGCGCTCGAGCCGTTGGAGGGCATGGAACGAATGCGGTGGCAGCGCCGCGTGGAGGTGGTGGAGCGGCTTGCCTGCGGCCCGGGCTGCGTGGCTCAGGCCCTGGGACTGGATCGGCGGCACAACGGGGTCGATCTCACCACGGGGCCCCTCTGGGTCTCCGACGGTCCGGCGCGCAGGCGTGGCTTGACGACGAAAGCGGGCCCGAGGATCGGGATTCGCGTGGCACGCGAGTTCGGGTGGCGCTTCTTGCTGGCCGGCCACCCCTGCGTCTCCGGGTCACCCCGGGCAGGAAGGGATCGGCGCCCCGGGAAGGGCCCAGTTCGCCGTTGACACCTCCCGGGAACCCTACCTAGTATCCCGCCTCCGTGCCTCGCGCATACCGTTGACCGCGCGTCCAGTTCCCTCGCGGGAGAGTGAATGCCCCTCCAGACGCGGGTCGACCCTGTTCTGGCTGGCGAGAAGGGAGCAAGAATGAGCGTGTCGCGCGGCCTGGTGCTGACCGCGCTGTGTGGGATGTCGCTGGGGATCCTTTTCCCGGCATCGTCGTCCGCCCAGGTGTACGAGGACGCCCGCCGTTCGCTCGATCTTGCCCCGGATCCCATCGCCCGTAGCCCGAGGCTGACCGGAATGGGGCGCTTGACGCTCGCGGACGATGCCCACAACCGCCTGAGCCTCTGGGATTTCGCGGCCAATCCCACGGGAGTTTTCGACGCCGACAGCGCTTCGACTTTCGCCCTTCGTCCCGGAACGTCGGCTTCCGCCGCACGGCACACGCCGGCAGCGGGGCGAGAGCGCCAGTACCTGGGCAGCCGAGAGCTGAAGATGGGTTACGAGGCCTGGCGACGGACGGAGGAGGGAAGCACCTACGGCGTCATCGGTGAGGCGGCCTCACTCAGGACGCACCGTCCGTTCAGCGACGATTCCGAAATCCGCGGTACCTTCCGCGAGCCACGCCTGGTCGCGATCCTGAACGGCAAGATGCCTTACATCCAGTCCGAGCGGACGCGTTACGCCCTGACGGCCTCCTATGTCAGCGAGAAGCGGGTTGACGAGTACCGCACGCGGTTCTCGAACGCCGTGGGGGACTACCTCGGACGTTCCGGGGACATCCTGCCGCCTCCGGATTTCTTCACGCCGGTCGAACGCCGCGCTTCGACGGTGGGCGGCGGAGCCGGCGTTTCCCATGTCCTGGCTCCCTGGCTGACGACGGCCCTGGTGCTCCGGCTGAGTTCCAGTCGCCTCGAAGGCGAGAACTCGAGCGTGATTCACTTCGCGGGCACGGGCGAGAACAGATCCACCTTCGGCGTCCAGGCCTCGGCGGTGGGCCGCGGCATCCCGCTCTTGGGATGGGCGACGCCGAAGCTCCCGCTCGAATGGATTTACGATATCCAGACGTGGACCGCCACGTCCGAAGACCGCTGGGTCTTCACGTTGAAGGCCGGTATCAACCAGGACCCGTTCTCGGGCCGCGGCAAACTCCTGGATCGAGACGAGGACGGGCTCGCGCAGCGACTGCGGCTCCGCTGGGCCCAGGGCGCACTCGTGCTGGGAGCCTCCTACGACGGCTGGCTGTCCAAGATCAAGATCACGCCACCCGCCGCGGACGACTTTTCCTCGTTCAACTATTTCCGCAACCTGGCCGCAAACCGCGACGGCGCCGACTCGCTGGCGCTTCCGGACAGCGTGACGTTCAACCGCTCCGAGGAGAACCGCTGGAACTCCGCTTTCGGCGCCACGTGGAAGCTCGCCCGCGGCACGGTGGGGGCCGAATACCACATCGCCGAGGAGAAACTCGAGCAGACGCTGGCGGGAGAGGGCCCCCAACGTCAGGTCTGGGACGTTCGCACCGGGCTCGAGTGGATGTTCACGAGCAGCTTCTTGGGCCGCGTGGGCTACATCTACCGCTCCGACGATCGGGACCTGCTCACCCAGCGCAACGAGTTCACGGGTCACTCGACAACCTGGGGGATCGGACTCGTACCGAAAGGATCGATCTGGGGACTGGACGTGGGCTATGTCGTGGAGTGGCTGAGTCCTGACTACGACGACCCGGACGACCCGCGCGAGTCCCGACAGCTGATGGCCGCCCAGGTCCACTGGACCTTCTGAGCCGGGTAGGGCGGGTCCAGAAAACATGTTGACTTCGGATCGCTAGCCGCCGATATTTCCCATTGGCTGGGCGTTGGGCACCCCCGTCCAGGTATTCCCGCCGGGTGCCGCCTTTGACCGGGCGAACGACTTCTCCCCGGGACTCCTCACCGAGTGAGTCGATAACCCTGGAAGGACCGCTTCATCCGTGCGGCGTTGGGAATTGAGTTCACCGCGGTGGTCAATCCCCAACTTGCGACTGCAAAAGGGGTTGACACGGTGATGGGTGAATTGGCAAGGTGGAACGGCTGTCCGGCCCTGCTGGGCCAGACTGCCTGTCCAGCCCGATCGAAAGACACTTCGCATGAGGGTGGCAAAATGCGTTTTCGCGTGATGGCGCTGGCGGCCGCGCTGGGCTGCCTACTCGTTCAGTCCGCCTTGGCACAGGCTCCGAAACCCGCGGCCCCGGTGGGGGCGGCTACAGGCAGGATCGCGGGCAAGGTCACCGAAAAAGGCAAGGAACCGGTGGCCTTTGCGAACGTCATCATTCTCGGGACCAAGCAGGGGGCCCAGACCGATGAGAATGGCAACTTCGTGCTGCCCGGGGTTCCGGTGGGCACCGTGCAGGTGAAGGTCTCGCAAATCGGGTTCGACTCCGAGACCAAGACCCTGCAGGTCAATGCCGGCGCGACGACGAGTGTCACTTTCGATCTCGGTGGCGGCAAGACCGTCAAGCAGTTCGAGGAGATCGAGGTGCGCGCCGAGAAGCGCATCGACACCAAGTCGTCGACCAGCAAGCAGAGCATCACCGCCGAGAAGCTCCGTGAGATCCCCGTCGACAACCTTCGCGAAGCCGTTGCCGTGAAGGCCGGCGTCGTGGCGCAGGGCGGCGAGCTTCACTTCCGCGGGGGACGCGGCAGCGAGGTGAAATACGTGTTCGACGGCGTGGAGGTTACCGATCCGCTGTTGGGACGCGGCGCCAACATCGCGAACCTGGCGGTTGCGGGCATTGAGATCTACTCGGGCGGCATGGACGCCGAGCACGGCAACGCGCTGTCCGGCGTGGTCGCGGTGAGCACGAAGGAAGGGACGGAGAAGTTGGGCGGCGAGATGCGGTGGGACAGCGACCGCTACGGTGACCCCACCAAGACTTTCAACAACTTCGATCGCTTCACTTTCGGGTTCGGTGGTCCGACTCCGATCAGGAACCTGACCTACTTCGCCACCTATGAAGGCACCTTCAGCGACACCCACCTTCGCTCGAGCCTGACCAAGCCGAGCCGGACGCTGTTCGACTTCATCCAGCTGGGCAACCGGCAGTCCAACCAGGTCAACACCAATCTCAAGTTCGCCTACCGCATGAATCCGCGGCACAAGATCACGTTCGAGACCATCAACAACCGCACGATCAGCACCCGCTACGACCACATGTGGAGCCGCGAGGGCTTCGTGAAGGTCACCTACGACACGATCCGCGCGGTGGGCAGGCCGAACCAGTACCGACCCCACTTCGGGCAGTGGTCCTACACGCAGGTCGACAGCACCTACATGCCGGTCAACATGCCCGACCACGTGCCGACGGTCGACGACCGCTTCAACGGGCTGACCGCGGTGTGGACCAACCAGATTTCGGACAAGACGGTATGGGCGACGCGCGTGTCGGCGCACAAGTTCAACACCCTTTCCTCGGTGGGGCGGAAGGAGCCCTGGGACTACTGGGTCGAAAGCCCCCAGTACTGGGACGGCAACACCACGATCGGAACCGAGAACAACCCCTACTTTGCCACTCACGGCGATTACCCGACCTACTCCAAACGCAACAGCGAAACTCACGTCCTGAAGAGCGACTTCTCCACTCGTCGCTGGAAGCAGCACACCTTCAGGACGGGCTTCGAGGGGCGTTACAGCCGGGTGCAGAACCTGGCCCTCACGCTTCCCAACAACGAGAACAACGGCCTGCCGGGTGGGTCACGCTCGGATTTCATCAACTACAACCCGGAAGGCGCGTATTACGTCCAGGACCGCTGGGAATACGAGGGCCTGGTGCTCAATGCCGGCATCCGCTACGACCTGTTCACGCCGGGAGACCAGATCGCGACCAGCGACCTGCCGAGCGGAAAGCGCTACAAGCAGCAGTTCAGCCCGCGTCTGGGGATCGCCTACCCGATCTCCGACAAGGACGTGTTGAGCTTCCACTACGGCTGGACCTATCAGACGCCGGGCCGCAGCTTCGTGTTCGAGAACCGCGGGCTCAGCGCGGCGGTCCAAACCCGCGGCAACCCCGACCTCGAGCCGGAAACCAACATCGCGTATCAGGCGGCGGTGCAGCACCTGTTCTCGCGCGACGTATCGGGCCAGTTCGCGGTGTTCTTCAAGGACATCTACGGGCTGATCGCGGTGCGCGCGGACCGCGACCAGTTCGGCAACCAGATCACGGTGTTCCGGAACGAAGACTACGCCAGCTCGCGCGGCTTCGAGGCCAGCATCACCAAGAGCTTCAGCCACAAGTTCTCGGCGGAGATGAACTACACCTACCAGATCGCCACCGGCGTGGCATCGGATCCCAACCAGGCGCAGCAGTTCTTCAACGGCGGGCGCCTCTACCTGCCGATCTCGGAGCAGCCGCTCGACTGGGACCAGCGGAGCACGCTCTCGATCCAGGGCGTGGTGCGCGACCCGGGGCGGTGGGGCTTCACTTTCCTGTGGCAGTACGGATCGGGCTTGCCGTATACGCCGAACTTCCGCAACGATCGCAAGTCGGATCCGGCGCTCAACAACTCGAGGAGCCTGCCGTCGAACTCCTTCCTTACGCTCGACGGCCACAAGTACTATAGGATTTGGGGTCAGAACGTGACGCTGTTCTTCGACGCGAGGAACGTGCTGAACGCGACGAACATCAACAGCCTCAACCAGAGTCTCTTCCCGAACCCGTTCGTCAACCAGGCCGGACAGGAATACCTCATCTACTTCACCGAGACCGGGCGGGCGGGCGGGGCTTATCTAC
>Ga0247727_10005789_pt1 | contig 24736 bp, 21 predicted proteins | sample WisWelCaveWW1625_FD_202498 | JGI IMG/M metagenome (GOLD analysis project Ga0247727, IMG submission 202498) | Biofilm microbial communities from Wishing Well Cave, Virginia, United States - WW16-25 | ecosystem: Environmental > Aquatic > Deep subsurface > Groundwater > Cave microbial mat | place... | reverse complement strand
CAGCGCCCCGACGGAACGGCCTTGGTCTTCACTACGCCCCGTCCCAGCCCTTCACCCCGCGCAATATCAATCGCTTGCCCATTCAAAATCCCGAAAGCCGCGATCGAACAGGCTAAGTTGGGTTAGCACACACTACAGGGGCTCGATCGAGGCTTCCGGCAGCGGCATCACGCTCAGCGTCACGACGTGCAGCCGGCCGGAATACCAGGCGGACTACCGCTGCCTCCCCAACCGCTATGTCGTGCGCATGAGCGGGCAGGACTGCAGCGCCGAGGTAACCCTGGCCCAGGGCAAGGCCGGCGCGACAACGTGCGAGCACTATGCGGCGAGGTAGGTCGGGTTGGCGCGCAGCGCGTAACCCGACACCTCCGAGGCACCCAGATGTTTGGCGATGGCCGCGATGACCGCGCGAGCGAACTCGCACGCCGTCAGTTGAACGCCAGCATCTTGATCAGGTTGGGCAGCCCGGCACCCAGCATGTACGGATCGCGACGCAGATCGATGCAGCTCTCGATCAGGATAGCCTTGACGCGATCCGGGTAGCCGATGAATTCCCTTCGCAACGACAGAAATGCCGCCAACACACCATGAAACGTTCCCTGGACCTCGCCACTCGATCGCCTCGAGGCCGTCGCCCTTGCAAATGTCTCTTTACCGATTATCAGCCTGCAATATTCCTGCAGTGTAGTTGACGAGTTGTGAACAAGCGCGTTTGATGTCAAATGCGTGCGCGCGCAGGATGGTGCTCTATCCTGTGCGCAGGGTCGAAGGAGCCAATCGATGCCGGACGCCAAAGTTGCCCTCGTCGTCGGCGCCGGCGATGCCACCGGCGGCGCGATTGCCCGGCGCTTCGCGCGCGAAGGCTTCACCGCCTGCGTCGCCCGCCGCAATGCCGACAAGCTCGGGCCGCTGGTTGCCCGCATCGAGGCCGAAGGCGGTCGGGCGCGCGCCTTCGGGTCCGATGCCCGCAAGGAAGAGCAGATGGTGGCGTTGATCGAGACCATCGAGCGCGAGGAGGGCCCCATCGAGGTCGCCTCCTTCAATATCGGCGGCAACGTGCGCTTCCCCATCCGCGAGATGACCGCTCGCGTCTACTTCAAGGTGTGGGAGATGTGCGCCTTCGCAGGCTTCCTGATGGGCCGCGAGGTGGCCAAGGCGATGGTGCCGCGCGGCCGCGGCACCATCCTGTTCACCGGAGCCACTGCCAGCGTCCGCGGCGGCGCGGGTTTCGCGGCCTTCGCCGGCGGCAAGCACGCGCTGCGCGCGCTGTCGCAGAGCATGGCGCGAGAGCTCGGGCCGCTGGGCGTTCACGTTGCCCACGTGGTGATCGACGGCGCCATCGATACCGAGTTCATCCGCGCTAACTTCCCCGAGCGGGCGGCGCTCAAGGAGCGCGACGGCATCCTGAGCCCCGATGCCATCGCCGAGGCCTACTGGCAGCTGCACCGGCAGGAGCGCAGCGCCTGGACCTACGAGATGGACCTGCGGCCGTGGATCGAGACATGGTGATAGAAAGGGGTCAGACCCCTCGCGCATCGCGCGCAATGGATAGCTACGTCGAAGCGAGGGGTCTGACCCCTTTTGGAAGGAGACACCCATGACACCCAAAGTCGAGTTCCATTTCGATTTCGGCAGCCTGAATTCCTACCTGGCTCACAAGGTCGTTCCCGCCGTCGAGCAGCGCACGGGCGTGCGGTTCGACTACGTGCCAATTCTGCTCGGCGGCGTGTTCAAGCTCACCAACAATCAATCGCCGATCGTTCAATTCAAGGACATCAGGAACAAGCTCGAATACCAGCGCCGCGAGATCGAGCGCTTCGTGCGCAAGCACCGGCTTTCCGCGTTCAAGATGAACCCGCACTTTCCGGTCAACACGGTACAGATCATGCGTGGCGCGCTGGTCGCCGAGAGCGATGGCCGGCTCATGCCGTACGTCGAGGCGGTCTTCCACCACATGTGGGAAGAGCCCAAGAAGATGGACGACCCTGAGATCATTCGCAGCGCGCTCGATCAGTCCGGCCTCGACGGAGCGCGCATCCTAGCCCGCATCCAGGAGCAGGAGGTCAAGGACAAGCTCTTGAAGAACACGGAAGGCTCGGTCGCCCGCGGCACCTTCGGCGCGCCCACCTTCTTCGTCGGCGAGGAGATCTTTTTCGGCAAGGACAAGCTCCTCGATGTCGAGGAGGAGATCGTGGCCGCCAAGGCACGGGCGTAGGTCGCCCAGCAAGCGCAGCGGGGCGCCAGAACGCGAAAAAGTCCGCCGGGCGTGGCGTCCCGGCGGACCTCTCGGACCTCGAGGCAGAGCGATGACGGCCCTGCCCGAGTTCCCAGCCATCGCGGCCCTTAGGAACTGGGGCCGGCGTCGAAGTTGACCTTGTCCACCAGCTCGGAGGCCCGGCGGCGGTACTTGGCGATGTTCTCCAGCGGCAGCGGGTCGGCCTTCAGCGTCCCCCAGCTCAGCACGATCTCGGACGGGGGCACCTTCGGGTTCACAGGATACTCGTTGTTGGCCGTGGCATAGATTTTCTGCGCCTCGTCGGACGCCAGGAACTCCATCAGCTTGAGCGCATTGGCGCGGTTCGGCGCGTGCTTGGCCATGGCCATGCCGGAGATGTTGACATGGGTGCCGCGGTCCTTGGCGTTCGGGAAGATGACGCGGATTGCCGCCGCCCACTGCTTCTGCTCGGGCACCTTCTCGTTCTTCGTCATCAGCGCCATGTAGTAGGTGTTGCCGAGGGCCAGATCGCACTTGCCCGACATGATGTCGCGCGCCTGCTCGCGGTCGCCGCCGGCGGGCTTGTGAGCGAGGTTGTTCTTCACGCCCTTCAGCCACTCCTCGGCGAAGGCCTCGCCTTTGTTGCCGATGATGGTGGCGATCAGCGACGTGTTGTAGACGTGCTGGCCGGAGCGGATGCAGATCTTGCCTTTCCACTTCGGGTCGGCCAGCTCCTCGTAGGTGATCGCGTCCTGCTGCACGCGCTCCTTGGAGGCGTAGATGACGCGCGCGCGCATCGTCAGTCCGAACCAATGGTTGCCGGGGTCGCGGAACTGCGCGGGAACCGCATTCGCGAGCAGACTCGAGTCGACCGGCTGGGTGAGACCGGCATCCTTGGCCTCGGAAAGACGCCCGGCATCGACCGTGAACAGCAGATCGGCCGGGCTGTTGCGCCCCTCGGCCGCCAGCCGCTCATTGAGCCCCGCCGCGGCATAGACGACATTGGCCCTGATGCCGGTCTTGCCGGTGAACGCCTTCAGCAGCGGATCGATCAGCTGCGGTTCGCGATAGGAATAGACGTTGACGTCGCCCTGGGCCCTTGCGGCGGGGGCGAGACCGGCGATGGCGGCAAGCGTGACAGCGAATCCGGCGGCGGCGCGCACGCCGCGGCGCGCCCTTCGTGTGGCCTGCATCATTTCCTCCAATCGGCGGGGTTCAAGGCCCCGCATAGGAACGCGCGGGCTGCGGATCGCGCAGCCTCGAAGCGGGCATGTAATGCAAAAGTAGACTTCTGTTGTCAAGAATTTCCGACAAGCGCAAGCATCAAGGATTCGCGCGCTTTGAATTGTTCTAATTCGGAACGTGGGGTCTTCCCCGGCCTTCGCCAGGCAAAGCCGGTGGCGGACCCGTCTGTCGCTGCAGATCGGATCACGTTGGACTGCACTTCACTTGACCCAACCACGAATTCAACCAGCATCGAGCGCGCGGCGCGGCTGGGCGGCCTCTCCGTCGTGGCTCCTGGCGCGAGGCGACGAGGCACAAGCCCTGGCTCTGGTCGGCGTGGCTTTTGGCTTTTGGCTGCAGTTGAGGCTCTCCACCGTCACCGGATATGCTTCACGCGCGCCCTGCGCCGCGTTGCGCTTCCGGGGGGAACTCAAGAATGCACGAAGACCTGCAATACGCCGTCCTGCACGAGTTTGTCGCGCCCGCCAGGCGCAATCTCTCGAGCGGGTCCTGGGACTACCTGATGGGCGGCGCCGAGACGGAGACGACGCTGGAGCGCAATCGCGCGGCGCTCGACCAGCTCGCCTTCCGCCCCCGCGTGCTGCGCAATGTCGAGAAGGTCGACACCCGCGCCAAGGTGTTGGGGCAGGAGCTGCGCCTGCCGGTCATCCTGGCGCCGATCGGATCGTTGCAGGACATCGTTGCTGGCGGCGGCGAGGCTCCCACCCGCGCTGCGGCCAGGTTCGGCGCGCTGCATATGCTGAGCTCCGCCTGCGCCCCGGGCCTGGAGGCGGTGGCCGCCTGCAACGGCCACCCGAAGATCTTCCAGCTCTACGTGCGCGGCGACACGGCGTGGGTGGACGACTACATCGCGCGGGCGATGGCCAATCGCTACATCGCGCTGTGCCTGACCGTCGATCTCGACTACTACGGCCGCCGCGAGCGCGATCTCGCCAAGCGCTACGAGACCACCTCGCGGCGGACCCGACCCGCCGATCACTTCCAGGCGCGCTTCTCGTGGGCCGACGTCGCCCGGCTCAAGGCCCGGTTCAAGATACCGTTCATCCTCAAAGGCATCGCCACCGCCGAGGACGCCAGGATCGCCATCGAGCACGGCATCGAGGCGATCTACGTCTCCAACCACGGCGGCCGGCAGCTCGACCACGGCAAGGGCGCCATCGCCGTGCTGCCCGAGGTCGTGGAAGCGGTGGCTGGTCGCGCCGAGATCTTCGTCGACGGCGGCTTCCTGCGCGGCACCGACATCGTCAAGGCGATGGCCATTGGCGCCAATGCCGTGGGGCTCGGGCGGCTGCAGGGCCTGGCGCTGGCAGCCGGCGGCGAGGCCGGCTTGGTGCGCGCGCTCGAACTGCTGCAGGACGAGGTGACACGCTGCCTCGGCCTGCTCGGCGTCACCTCGTTCGCCGAGCTGAACCCGAGCTATGTGACTGCCGTCGCACCGATCGCCCGCCCCTGGCTCGACAGCGCCTTCCCGCTGCTGAAGGAGGGGTATTGAAGGTGTCAGACCCCGCGGGTCTGACACCATGGCGCCGACGGCCAAGTTGGGCTCGATGGTCTTCGAGTGGGAGGAAGGCGAGGCTGTTCGCGTAAGGCAAGAGGACTATCATGGGAAATGACACGCCAGCCGGTCGCCCTGGCTTTCAGCCGGTTCACCCGGGACGAATCCTCGAGCGCAATATCGATGCGCTTGGATTGACCATCGAGGCGTTCGCGCATCACATCGGCACGACGCGCCAGACAGTGCACTCGATCATCGCCGGGCGCAGTGCCGTGAGAGAGGAGATGGCCGTTCGCCTGGCCCGTGCCTTCAAGACAACGCCGCAGTTTTGGCTCAACCTGCAAATGAACCACGTGGTGTGGGAGCTCGAGGGCTTGCAGAGCCTTAGACGCATCCGCCCTTGCAAAGCCGGGGACGGCGTCGGCAGCTGGCGTTCGGATAGGCGATCTTGTCGGCCAACGTAGCATTGGATTGCAGCTTCCAGTGCAACCGCCGCGACTCCTGGCCTCCGAGTTTCAACCCTCGATCATCGCCAGCAGCGTCTCCAGCCGGTCAGCCTCCGCGGCCGGCTTGTCCCAGCGGATGCGGTGGATGCGCGGAAAGCGCATGGCCACGCCCGACTTGTGGCGGGTCGATTTCTGCGCGGCGTCGAACGCCACCTCGAACACCAGCTCGGGCGCCACCGCCCGCACCGGGCCGAAGCTCTCGACAGTGTGATTGCGCACCCAGCGGTCGATCGCGAGCAGCTCCTCGTCGGTGAAGCCGAAGTAGGCCTTGCCGACCGGCACCAGCTCGTCTCTACCGGCAGCATCCGTCCGCCAGACGCCGAAGGTGTAGTCCGAATAGTAGGACGAGCGCTTGCCGGAGCCGCGCTGGGCATACATCAACACGCAGTCGAGCGTGAGCGGCGCGCGCTTCCACTTGTACCAGTGCCCCTTGGGGCGCCCGGCGATGTAAGGGCTGTCGCGCCGCTTGAGCATGATGCCCTCGATCCCGGTATCGCGTGTGGTCATCCATAGTCCCCGCAACTCGTTCTTGTCGGCGATCGCGATGAGCGGCGATAGATCGGTGCGGAACGGGCGGGTCTTGGCGTGCCACGCCTCCAGGGTTGCGCGGCGCTCAGCGAAAGGGAGTTCGCGCAGGTCGCGACCCTCGATCATGAGTGCGTCGTAGAGGCGGATGTGGGCGGGAAACCGCTCGATCTGCGCTTTGGCGACGCCTTTTCGGTTGAGCCGCTGCTGCAAATCGTTGAAGGACGCCACCCGGCCGTCGCGCACCACCAACAGCTCGCCGTCGAGCACGGCATCGAAATTGAAGCCGCTCACCACATCGGGAAAGGCCTGCCCGATGTCGTCGCCGGTTCGCGAGTAGAGCCTCGTTTGGCCGCGGCCGGCGACGATCTGCACGCGGATGCCGTCCCATTTCCATTCCGCCGAGAACTGGGCGAGGTCGAGCGCGATCCAGTCGGCCTCCTCGAGGGGATGCGACAGCATCAGGGGGCGGAACACGGGGGCACCCTCGACGTCGGGCCGCGGCGCGCGGCCTTCCAGCCACGCAAATAACGGCTCGTAGGGCGGAGCGAGGCTGTGCCAGACCTGCTCCACCGCATCGACGTCGACACTGGCTATTTCGGCCACCGCCGTCTTGGCGAGCCGTGCCGACACGCCGACACGCAGCGCGCCGGTGATCAGCTTGAGCAGCGCCCAGCGCCCGGTGGCGTCGAGGCAATCGAGCCAGGTTTCGAGCTTGGCTCCGAGATCGTTGCGGCCGATGAGCGAAAGTTCGGAGACGATCGCGGCGATGCGCGGCGGTTCCCTTCCCGCTTGCGCAACAGGTTCCCCTCCCCCTTGCGGGGAGGGGCTAGGGGTGGGGGTAGCCACGAGCGCCGCGGGCTCTGTTGTCCCCCCACCCGGCGCTTCGCGCCACCCTCCCCGCAAGGGGGAGGGAAGACTTGTGGCCGCCGACTCCGGCCACACCAGTGCAATCGTCTCGGCAGTGTCGCCGATGTAGTCGCGCGAGAGGCGGAACAGCTCCGGGTCCATCCGGCGCGCCATCATGTCGGTGAGCGTGCGGCGCAGCGGAAAGGAGAACGGCAGGCCGTCGGTCAGCGCCGCCAGCGCCCAGCCGCGATCGGGATCGGGCGTGGCGCGAAAATAGTTCGCCATCAGCCGCAGCTTGGCGTTGCGGCTCGGGCTGTAGGACAGCCGGTCGAGAAGATCGGCGAAGGCTCTCATTCGCCCTCCTCGTCCTCGTAGCCAACGAGCGCCAGCGCCCGCCCGCGCTTGCCCATCAGGCCGATCTGATGCACCAGCGCGTCCTCGCGGCCGTGCGTGACCCACACCTCCTCGGCTCCGGTCTCAGCGATGGTCTGCACCAGCTCGGGCCAGTCGCAATGGTCGGAGATCACCAGTGGCAGCTCGACTCCATACTGGCGTGCACGCGCGCGCACCCGCATCCATCCCGAGGCGAGCGCGGTGACCGGGTCGGTAAGCCGGCGCGTCCAGCGGTCCTTGAGGGCCGATGGCGGCGCCAGCACGATCTCGCCGGGGAGCTTGTCGGGGGCGTCGCTGACCAGGCGCAGCTCACCGAGGCCGACGCCGAGAGAGGTATAGAGATCGCACATCGGCTTCAGCGCGCCGTGCAGCCAGATCGGGCAGTCGTAGCCGGCCGCACGCAGCAGCGCGATCAGGCGCTGGGTCTTGCCGAGGCTGTAGGCGCCGATCAGATGCGTGCGGTCGGCGAACGCCCTGAGGGAGGCGAGCAGACGGCCGATCTCGCGCGTGGCTGGCTCGTGGCGGAACACCGGCAGGCCGAACGTCGCCTCGGTGACAAAGAGATCGCAACGGACGGGCTCGAAAGGGGCGGCAGTCGGATCGGAGTGCCGCTTGTAGTCGCCCGAGACGACGGCGCGGCGGCCCCTATTCTCGAGTACGACCTGGGCGCTGCCCAGAATATGCCCGGCCGGGACCAGCCGCAGCGCCACGCCGCCCATATCGATCGTCTCGCCGTAGCGCAGCTCCTGGAAGCTGCCGGCACAGTCAGAGCCGAGCCGTGCCTTCATGATGGCTATGGTTTCGGGCGTGGCGAGGACGGCGCCATGGCCGGCCCGCGCGTGGTCGGAATGCCCGTGCGTGACCACGGCGCGCGGGACTGCACGGGAAGGGTCGATCCGGAAACCGCCGGGCTCGCAAGAGAGTCCGGTCCGGTCCGGTTTCAGCCAGTCCTCGAATCCGCGAGCTCCCGCCATCGGTGGCCCATGCAGTTATTGTCGCTGCGCCTGCAGACATAGAGGAATGCTTGAAAGCAGGCATCCTCATGCGCCAATGCGGGATCAAATGAACTCGATCACGCGAGATAGGCTTCGCGCTGCTCCAAGCGTTGTATGTCCTTGAACAGGCGTTGGCTGATCAATTGCAAGAAGTAAAATCCGAATTGCGGGTTCTGGAAGTAGAGCTCTTTCACCTGGCTGTAGCCGATGGTGAGCAACTCGCCATCTTCGATGCACTCGAACGTCAGCGTACGCTTGTTGTCTGGGGCAATCAGCCCGATCTCACCGATCACTTGTCCCGGCCCAACACCTTGTCCGATCTCGTTGAGGCGATATCGACCGGTGATCGTGTAGAACATCGCCGACGAGACGTCGCCTCTGCGAAACAGCACCTCGCCGGTCCTGACCGACCGCCTGGTCATGAACGGCTTGAGCCATTCGATGTTGAGATCGCCATGCGAGGCGGCCTTCACCTTTTCGACCAGCTGCAACATCTCGCGCAGTCGAATTGCGTTGAGGGGCAGCAGGACGCCGTGCAGCAGCAGCTGCGGATAGACGGGCGCGAAGAAGCCGTACACGACGAATACAGAACTGGCACAGAGGCTGATCACGCGAAGCGGGATCATCCTCTTCATGGAGTAGGTACTGAGCGTCAGCAACGCACCCAGATAGCCGATAGCCTCTACCCAATTCACCCGACCGCCCTCCCGTCTTGTGGCCGCCCCGACCAGGCCCGGTGGCGGAAGGACGCGAGGCTAAGGCAAACACGCGTTGAGGACTAGGTCATGGACTCATGACCGATCAGGCGCGCCTCTGTTTCTCAGCGGCCTTGCCGCGGCCGATCACCCCCAGAGCGGATGACGCGAGGCCCTGCCAGATCCTGCTCATGCACTGCGGCAAGAGACGTTTGCTAGTTGCCGATCCGAGACGCACGAGCTGCGTGATCCCCACCATTACTGGCGCGCCATGGCCGCCTTCGCATGAGCCCTGCTCTCTTCTTCAGTGTCCTGGATCATTTTGCCGGAAACGTCCGCGACGACCTTGAAGATGCGGCCTGTGAAAGCAAATGGCGGCTTGTAGAGCTTCGATACTGGAGAACCCGGATCGCTGCCGCACACGAGGCCCTCGCCGAGGCTGACCATCAGAGGGATCGTCACTGGAAAATCACCCTGCCCTGCCAATTTGCCATTGATATAGAGCTGCGCACGGCCGGGGGCACCCTTGCCCTTCGCGATGTCGGGTTTCCCAGTTGGCTCAAACTCCAGGCGCAGCTTGCACTTGCCCTCAGGCACTTGGGCCGTCGACTCGACATGGAATTCCTTCGCGCCGACGTAGTTGTGGACGTAGTGGAGCTTCTTGTCCTGGACGAAGAAGCTATAGCCGCCAGCATTGCCGCCATGGCTGAGGAGCACGCCCTCGGCGCCGCCTTTTGGGATTGTCACTTCAGCCGTGAGGCTGAACGCGCGATTGAGCGTCTTGACGGCGACGTTCTCCGGCACGGCCTGGGTGTGGGGAAAATAGACGTAAGTCTTCCGTTCCCCTGCAATCTGCGGCCGCTCGTCGGCAAACCGGGCAGTACCGCGGCTGTCGATCGGGAAGACGTTGTACTTTCCAGCTTCCGCGTACCACAGCGCGATCATCTCGATCAGCTTATCGCGATGCTTGTCGGCGAGGTTCTTGGTCTCAGCCGGGTCGTCGGCGACATGGTATAGTTCCCAGCCCTTGGCATCGAGCTGGCGCAGTTTCTCTTCCGTCAGAGCAATCTCGCCGAAGAATGCCTTGGCTTCCGCAAAGGATGGGCCGGGGAAGGGACAGACCGCTCGCCAACCGTCGTGGTAGATCGCCCGGTGGCCGAACATCTCGAAGTACTGGGTCTTGTGGCGGCTCTCGGCTTTTGGCTCGGTGAAGCTCTCTTTGAAGCTCACGCCTTCAATGGGCGACTGGGTCACTCCCCGAATATGTGTGGGCGGCTCGATAGCGAGCGCATCGAGCACGGTTGGCACCATGTCAATCGCGTGCGCGTATTGATGACATATGCGCCCCGGCTTCTTGATGCCCTTGGGCCATTGGACAATGAAGGGATCTGACACGCCGCCGCGATAGGTCTCGCGCTTCCACCGGCGGAAGGGTGTGTTGCCAGCAAAGGTCCAGCCCCAGGCATAGTGATTGAAATACTTTGGGCCGCCGAGGTCATCGATGGCGGCCAGGTTCTGCTTCAGATCGTCCGGCACGTTGTTGAAGAATTTATTCTCGTTGGTCGAGCCAGTGGGGCCCCCTTCGGAACTCGCGCCGTTGTCGGAAATCACCATGATCAGGGTGTTGTCCAGCTCGCCCATCCTTTGCAGGAAATCGATCAGCCGTCCAATGTGGTGATCGGTGTGCTCGAGGAAGCCGGCGAACACCTCCATCATACGCGCGTACAGTTTGCGCTCGTCGGCGGAGAGTTTCTTCCAGTCCTGGACATCCGGGTCGTGGCGCGACAGCACCGCGTCTTTCGGTAGGATGCCCAGCTCTTTCTGACGCTTGAAGACTTTCGTGCGATAGGCATCCCAGCCATCGTCGAACTGGCCTTTGTAAATGTCGGCCCACTGCTTCGGCACCTGGTGCGGGGCGTGTTGAGCCCCCGTGCAGAAGTACATGAAGAAGGGCTTGTCGGGCGCCAGCTGTTTGGAATCGGCGATGAAGCTGATGGCCTTGTCCACCAGGTCTTCCGTGAGGTGATAGCCCTCTTCCGGCTTTTTGGGCGGCTCGACCTGGTGGTTGTCGTAAACGAGGTCCGGATAGTACTGGCTCGTGTCTCCACCGAGAAAGCCGTAGTAGCGCTCGAAACCGCGCCCGAGCGGCCAGCGGTCATAGGGTCCGGCGGCGCTAATCTGCTCGGCAGGCGTCAGGTGCCACTTGCCGATGGCGTAGGTGTTGTAGCCGTTCTCTGGAGGATCTCGGAGAGGAAGCCGTTCTCGAACGGGATGGCTCCGTTGGAGCCGGGATATCCTTCCGACCCTTCCGTGATGCACGACATGGCGTTGGAATGGTGATTGCGGCCCGTGATCATGCAGGAGCGCGACGGCGAACAGAGCGCGGTCGTGTGCATGTTGGTGTAGAGCAGGCCGTGCTTGGCCAGCTTGTCGAGGTTCGGCGTGTGGATCGGCGACCCATAGCAGCCGAGCTGTCCAAAACCCGTGTCGTCGAGGACGATGAAGAGCACATTGGGTGCTCCGGCCTTTGCCCGTGACGCCACCGGCCACGCCGGCTCCGACTCCTTGATCGTGCGGCCCATCCGTCCAGGGAAGGTGGTTCCGGGCTTGTACTCCTTGAGTGCCATGCAAGCCTCCTTTGAGGTGTCAGACGAACGGGCCGACGTTGAAGATCATGCTGACCATCGCCAATAAGCCGATCAGCAGCAAAAGAACGGAGACGATCAGGGTCAGCGAGACCGGGTAGGTGCTTTGACCGTGAATCAGATGTTCGGCTGTCAGCCGCGCCCGCGTCTCGCGCAGGCCCAGCATGAATTGGACGTGATAGGCAATCCCGCCAGCGAGCATCGCCGTGCCGAGAAAGACAAGCGCGAGACCGAAGTTGCCCGGGGCTCTGCTGCTGCCAGGCAACACGCTTGAATGCTTGAGAGCGGTGAAGAACTGGAAGATTGTGAAGCCGAAGCCGATCAGCGATAGCGAGGTGCGCACAACGGACATCAAGGTGCGGTCGGCACTCATGCGCGTTCGCTGGAACGACATTCCGGTGCGGCGCGAGGCGAGCTCGACGGAAGGATCTTCGGAGATATGGCGGGATGCAGCTTTCAGGGCCATCAATTGCGCCAGCCATTCCCAGAGAGTGCTGCGATGTGCCATCGATCGCCAAAGCACCATGGAGCGCACCTCAGCATGGAGGGTCCGCGGCAGGAATCAGGGAAAGTCCTGCTTTGTCGGTGGGGTATTTCTGGTACAGGACAGGATGAGGCAGGGCCCGTCAGCGCGTCCCCATGATGCATTTGGCCTGTCAGGTCGCCCCACGGGCTTTCACAGCTCAGTCCTCAGCGAACCGTCCGGGAACATTTTATGGTGGAAACGGGTCACCAGCGTTCTCGGGAAGACCGGTTTCCGTCTCTCGGCTCACTTGCTGTCGAGAGCGTGGATATGATCCCAGTCGGAGGCTGGCGGCTCCTGCAAGAGGTGCCTGCAGCGCTGCAGAAAGAATCGGGCTGGCGGATCGGTCTCTGCGAGGCGCTCGAAACTTCGGCAGGCGCCGGCGAAGTCCCGCGACCTCCAGCAGCGCAGGCCCTCCGCGTGGACCTGCATCAGCGACACCTGCCCTTCCGTCAGGTTGACGGCAAGCCCCATCGGCTCGTAGACCCGCACGGGGCCGGTGCGTCCCACCACCCTCACCGTATCGATCTCTCGCCAGGCAATCTCGCGGCCGGCGAGGTCGACGGTTGCCTCCGACGCCAGGACCGTCGTCCCGTAGAACTTGTTGGCCCCTTCGAGCCGCGAGGCCAGGTTGGCGCTGTCGCCCGTGACCGTGTAGTTGAACCGCCGCTTGGAGCCGATGTTGCCGACGATCCCGACGCCGGTGTGCAGGCCGATGCGCTGATGCAGCTTGCGCCCGCACAGGACGGCCAGGCCGGCCGCGTTCATCGCATGCAATCTCGCGCGGCACGCCAGCGCCGCCTTCACGGCGTGCAAGGCGTGCTCCGGGTCGCCGGCGGGCGCGCCGAATACACCGTCGATGGCGTCGCCGACGTATTTGTCGATGAAGCCCTGGTGGTCCATGACGATGTCGGTCATGGCCGTCAGATACTCGTTCATCAACAGCACGAGTTCGCGCGGCGCGAGCTCCTCTGACAGCTTGCTGAAGCCGGCGAGGTCGGACCTGTAGAGCGTCACCACGCGATTTTCGCCGCCGAGCCGCAGCTTGTCGGGCCGGCGCGCCAGCTCCTCGACGATGCTGGGCGCCATGTAGTGGCTGAACGCCCTGCGCACCTGATTGCGCTCGCGCGTGGTGTGGAAATAGAAGAAGCCCGTGCAGAAGATATAGACGGCCGTCAAGGTCAGGAACGGGTAGGCGGGGTCCAGCAGATAGCCTAGACGTGCACGCGCCCACCACGCCGCCGCCGCCACGGCGACTACCAGCGCCGCACCCATGGCGGCACCCGAAACTGGGCCCGCGCGGCGAACGAGGATTGCGAGAAGCAGCCCCGCGAGCGTCGTGAACACGACCTCGAGCCCGGTGGACAGATCCGGCCGACGCAGCATGCTTTGCGCGATGATCTGCTCGATAGCCTGCGCGTGCACCTCCACGCCCGCCACCACCGTATCGAGGGGCGTGGCCCGCAGGTCGAAGAGGCCGGGCGCGCTCGCCCCGATGAGGACGATGCGGTCCGCGATCTCGCCGCGCGGGACGCGTCCCTCCAGCAGGTCGACGGCCGAGCGGAAGCGTCCGGCATCGTGCGCCGTGAAGGAAAGCCACATCTGGCCGGCGTGGTCGGTCGGCACGAGATGCTTGCCGATGCGTACCGACGTGATGCCGGTCTCCCCGACGAACGGGGTCTCCGCGCTCGCCGTCGACGACCGCACCGCGATGGTCGTAGCCCCAGCCGAGAGCCGGATGGTCTCCGCCACCAGCGAGGGGGCGAGGTCGCGGCCCAGACGCACCAGCATCGGCACCTTGCGCACGACCTGGTCGTGCTCGGGAAACCAGTTCAAGACGCCCAGTCCCGGAGCGGCCGCCTGCAGCGTCGGCGTATTTCTGGTCACGGCCGGCAGGAAAGGGGCATGGCGTGCGGGATCGGTGCCGAGCAGCGCGAAGCCGGCGCGCGATACGATGGAGGGATCCGAGGTGCCGTGGTGGCCGATCATGCCGAGCACCACCAGCTTGCCCGAGACGGCCTGTGCCAGGCGCTGATCGCCGGACGGCAGCGCCGCCAGCCTCCGCAGCAGCCGCTGCATGTCGGGGGCTTCCCTGGTCGCCTGCGGGAGCACGGACAGGACGTCGGGATCGGCGTGTGAAAGCACGAAGTCGAAGGCGACAACCCTGGCGCCCAGCGCCTGCAGCTGCTCGACGAGACGGGCCAGGATCTCGCGGCGCCAGGGCCATGCCCCGATCGCGGCCAGCGACCGCTCGTCGATGTCGACAATGCGCACGGGGTACGCGGGATCGACCTTGCGCGGCTGCAGCTGCTGCAGCGTGTCGAAGGCGACCAGCCGGAGCCTGGCGAGCGGCTGTGGGTCAATCCAGCGCAGTGCAGCCGCGCCGCCAAGCGCAAACGCAACTGCCAGCCAATACATTACTCGGATGCGCAAGATGCTCCCTCGCACAGGGCAAGCCCGGCTGCCCAGATCGCCTGTACGCTGCTATGCCCGCATGGTAGCGTCGCCGACGGTGATTGATCTATGTCCAAATTTTGGGGGACGAGCATGATTGGTTGGCGTGGCTATGATTTTGTCCGTGGGGTGCGTTCGGCTTGTGCCGCATGCGTGTTGACGCTGCTCTGGGCTGCACCCGTCGTGGCCGCCAATCAGCCCGAGGTCGGCACCACAGTGCTCATCAAGAACAGGGTAACGGGCAAGCTCGGCACCGACGAGCGGCAGCTCAAGACGGGCTCTCGCGTGCATCGCACCGAGCTGCTGCGGACCGGACCGCAGGCCCAGGCGGAGTTGAAGCTCGACGACAACACCAAGCTGGCGCTGGGCCCGGACGCGGAGCTGCTGCTCGACGACTACGTCGTGGCTTCCGGCAACGATACGAAGACGATCGCGCTGAAATTCATCAAGGGCACGTTCCGGTTCCTCACGGGCCGGCATGCCGGAGAGACCTACAAGATCGAGACGCCCTCGGCGACCATCGGCGTCCGGGGCACCATCTTCGACGTCTACATCGGGCCGGGCGGCGATACGTTCGTCCTACTGCATAAGGGGGAGGTGGAGGTCTGCTCCCGGACGCGGGCTTGCCGTCCGCACCGCAACGTCGGGCGCGTGGTGCGGGCAACGGTCGCGGGCATAGTTTCGCAGCCGATGAAGTGGACGGCGACCCTCGTCCCCGGGGTCGGGGTCGCTCAGGCGTTTCCGTTCGTCGGGAAGCACCTCGCAATCGATCCCGTGCGGCGGTTGATACCCACCGCTATCACGGACGGGGTACTCGAGCAGAGCGGCAAGACGATCGAAAAGACACTCAAAGAATTGTCCCCGTTCTGACTATCGGGCATCCCGAACCTTTTGCGTCATCAAGCGCCAAAATTGCGTATTCGGGCCTGGCACTTCTGACCAGCCGTCGAATGTTGAGGTATCGCTCGGCGTCCAATCCTGCTCACCCATCGAGGTGCGATGGCCCCAAGCCTTCCGGCGCTCGCTGCGCCTCGCCCCTCCGGGCTCGGCGCTGCCTCGTCACAACCCAGAGGGTGGTCAACTCTGCGACGCCGATCCTGGCCGATTGTTGGACGCCGATTGGTACCGGGCGGCAATTCGAGTTTTGTTCCACTTGCGCTCCGGCCCCAACTCGTTGAAAACACGCGCGGGAGACGTGGCCGAGAGGCTGAAGGCGGCGGTTTGCTAAACCGTTATACGCTGTCAAGGCGTATCGAGGGTTCGAATCCCTCCGTCTCCGCCACATATGCCTGATTTTATTGAGCTTTCTGCCACTTCTCCGTTCTGACTCCCGACCAGACTCCCGTCCGCAATGCCAGTTAGCGGCTGTAACCGTCCGGATACAGCCGACATGAAAGCCAACAGCGCCGGACCGGTGAGCAGCCCTATCGCTTCCGCCGTAACCGCTTCCGCGGCGCCGGCCGATCCGACCACGACAGGCCGTCGAGCTGCTCGAAGCTGTAGCGAACCCGGCCTTCTCCGCCTAGATCGGCAAGCGCTCAAAAGAGGCCCCGGCGAGCAGGCCAGCTGGCCGGGGCCAGGGAATGCGCGCGCCGGTTCTTGCGGCGCGCCCGGCGCGGGGACAAATTCGGGTCGCGCCGTGACTGACGATTGCGCGTGGCGTCGACTGAAGTTGGGCCAAATGCCGTGTACGACATGCAACGGCAGTCACAAATGATTACCGGAGACCTACTGCGGCGGTCGGCGCGGTTCTACCACTTCCGTGAGCGTCGGCTACTCAGCACCGGCCGATCAGACCAGGACTGCCTACGATCTTCCAGGCTTCCTTTGGCGTGACCGTAAAGCTGATCGGGTTGGGCCGCTTACAGCTGTCGCAGGTGTCGTTCCGGAGCGTGACCATCAATGCGGCTCCAATCGCACGGTCTCGAAGTCGATACCGCCACAGCGATTACACGGTGCAGGATTGGGTATCGGTTCAGCGCTGACCACGCGCTCACGGCACGTCGAGCAGAGCCAAGCCGTCAGGGGCATGAGTGCTGCCCTCCGAAGGCAGGCATCAGCAGAGCACCAGATTGTGGAACTGGCGGTCTGGCGTGAGCGGCCATCGGCGTCCGTCACCGAAAATCAACACATGGTGCGGCAGAGTAGAGTTCCGATGGGAGCAACCCCGAACCACCAAAAAGGACGCGACCCATGGCAAACGGGATCGCTGCTCTGCTCAATACGCTGACCCTTTCGGACGTAGAGGCTATGCCGCCAGCCGAGCGCCGCAGCTTTGTCGAGCTATGCCAGCGCTGGGGGCAGCTTGCCGAGCGAGCACGTTCGTACTGCGTTGATCCGCTAGCCTCAGGTATCCTCGCCGATCTCGGGCGGGGCTATCGCGGGGAGTGACCGCGCGAGCACTACCTTGACATGGTAGGGGTCACAGGTTCGGCGGCGGCGTGCACGGATGCAGAACAGCGCGGGGACTCCCGGATGCCCGGTCCCCTCGCGTTCCGAGCGCCCCTCGCGCACCAAGCCCTTCACCCCCAAGGCGATTTTGGTGGCTCGGTCATCCGACAGAGCACCAGACTTCGGCTCGGGTGCTCCGCGCCGCCGAGTATGCCGCATTTGCGGCGCTTTGAGCCCTCCCTTGGTAAGGGAGGGGTCCAAGGTTCGGCGCCCCAGGAAGGCACCGCGCATCCAGGATCTGAAGCAGGATCTCGACCGGCAGCACGATCTTGTCGCCAAGCAGGCCGAAGCGGTGGACGACATGAGAGCGGCCGTCGAACGCTGGATCGAAGCCTTCGACATGAAGCTCGACGACAAGGGCGATTGGGACTTTGGCGATTGGGTGGGCGGCTGTCAGAGCTACAAGCAGAAGTATCTCGACCTCTTGAGGGAGTGGAACAGGTTCGTCCCGCTCTATAACGCCAAGGTGGCGGCCGGAACCCGAAACATCGGGATCACGCTGCCCGGCGTTTTTTCGGTCCCGAAATGGGGCCCTGCGGCGGAGACAATGGAATGCGCGTCATCATTGGGGCGGTCGCTATCGGCCTGTTCATACAAGCCACCGCTGTTGCTCTCGGACAGACGGAGGCCGAGCAACCAAACGAGCGTGTGGTGCATCACGCAGGAGCCGACCGTAGCTACCTGGTTTACGCGCCGCCCGTCTCGCGCAGCCGTGCCGCGCTACCGCCCGTGCTGATCGTGCTGCATGGTGGCGGTGGTCGGGCTCGCCAGATCATGGCCTTTACCCGCTTCAATCCAATCGCGACGCGCGAGGGCTTTGTGGTGCTATATCCCCAAGGGCTCGACCGCGGTTGGAACGACGGCCGCGAGTTCCAAGGCCGCGACACCGACAAGGACGATGTCGGCTTCCTCCTCGCCATGCTCGACGACGTTGAACGGCAGGGCATTGGGATCGATCGCGCGGCCGTCGGGGTGACCGGCATCTCCAATGGCGGCTTCATGTCGATGCGCATGGCGTGCGAGGCGGCAGGGCAGTTCGTGGGCATTGCCGCCGTAACCGCGACCATGCCGGCTAACGTTGGCGCTCGCTGCCGTCCGGCGCGACCCGTGCCGATGCTGGTGATCAACGGCACGCGGGATCCGATGGTGCCCTACGAAGGCGGGCAGGTGCGGGCGTTTTTCCGGAACCGTGGCGCCATCTGGTCGACCCGCCGAACAGTGGAGTTCTGGGCCAACGTCAACGGCTGCAGCGGTGCGCCGCGATCAGTTGCGCTCGCGGACCGCGACCCAAGCGACGACACCATAACCATTCGCCACGACTATCAGAGCTGCCGCGGCCCAGTGACCCTGCTGGAGGTCCAGGGCGGCGGCCACACGTGGCCTGGCAGGAGCCAGTATTTGCCGGTCGCGCTGATCGGCCCGGTCTCCCGTGATTTTGACGCCAGCGAGGCGATCTTGGCCTTCTTCAAGTCGGTCTGGCGCCGGACGCCCAATTGAGGGGGTCTGCAGCCCACTGCAACGGCCCCGGAGGACTTCGGCACCGCAGCGGTTCCGTCTGCTTTCAGAGGTCCTTGACACGGAACCAGCCCGTCCATCCCACTCCCGCACGTGACCCACAACAGTCCTCATTGCCGCGCTGCAGCAACGCCTCCCGGTTTTTCGCCGACGAGGACTTGTCGGTCAGGCTGACCGGGCATCGCAATATCGAACGCTCCTTGTGCGCAACGAATATCCGACGACAGAATGATCTCAATCCGCTGGCGCTCGCAATTCTCGGGTGTCAGCACGCTTCTCAGGTCGAACACCACGGCAATCTCCTGAAATTCACAAAATCGAGAAAGCTCTGCGGTTCAGCCGAGCGCGGCAATCACGTCGTCGGCTTTGCTCACGGCGGACACGTTCTGCAGGGCGTAGTTGATCGAGGCTCGGTGCCAGTCGGCATTCATGGTCGAGCAGCAGTCCTCCGGCACGATCATCAGGTAGCCCTTGTCGGCGCCGGTGCGGGCGGTGTGCTCGATCGACATGTTGGTCCAGGCGCCCGTGACGATGATGATGTCGCGCCGGCCGCTCTTCAGCACCGTCTCCAGCCTGGAGCCCTCCCAGGCGCTCATGCGCATCTTTTCCACCACGTGGTCGCCGTGCTTCGCCTCCAGCCCCGCCACCGGCGCGGAGCCCCAGGTGCCGCGCACCATCGCCTTGGATTCCACCAGCCCCTCGAACAGCGGTGCGTTCAGCGTGACGCCGGGCGCGCCGGGCTCGACGATGAACCACACGTGGATCACCATCACGCCGCGGCGGCGGCAGGCCTCGGCGAGGCGCATGGCGTTCGGGATCGCGTTCTGCTGCTTGCAATGCGCCGGCGAGCCGGAGGACGCGAAGGCGCCGCCGTCCATCACAACGTCGTTCTGCATGTCCTGGACAATGAGGGCGCAGCGGTTGGGGTCGAGCCGGCCGAGCGACTTGAGCGCGTGCGGCGGCGCTTGCTGCGGCGGCGGCGGAGGAGACGCCGGCGCGTGAGCCGGCGACCGCGGCGCCTCGTAGCTCGTGCTGGGCGCGGCGCTGCCGCCCGAGCGCGGGCGCATGTAGGGCTCGCGCCGCGGGCCCACCTTGGTCTTGACCGAGTAGACCGAGTGCGTGGCGCACATGAAGAGCGTCTGGAAATCGGGGCCGCCCCAGGCGAGATTGGCGACCAGCTCCGGCACCCGCACCTTGCCGATCAGCTCGCCCGAGGGCGCGTATACCCACACGCCGCCGGGCGCGGTGCACCAGACATTGCCGCGCGAGTCGCACTTCATGCCGTCCGGCAGGCCGGGCTCGCGCTCCGACACGAGGCCGCTGGCGAACACGCGCCCGTTCATCAGCGAGCCGTAGGTGGAGACGTCGAACACGCGGATCAGCGCCTGTACCGTGTCGTTAACGTAAAGCCGCTGCTCGTCGGGCGAGAAGCACAGCCCGTTGGGCTGGTCGAACATGTGGCGCTCGCCCATCAGCTCGGGCGCGCCGCCGCCGGGTGGCACGCGGTAGACGCCCTGGAAGCCGAGCTGCCGCGGCCGCTCCACGCCGTACACCGGCATGCGCCCGTACCAGGGATCGGAGAAGTAGATCGAGCCGTCGGATTTCACCACCACGTCGTTGGGGCTGTTCAGCTCGTAGCCCTCGAAGTGCGAGGCGATCACCTCGCGGTGGCCGTCGGGGCGCTCGCGCACCAAGCTGGAAGTGGCATGCTCGCAGACGATGAGGTTCAGGTCCTCGTCGTAGGTCATGCCGTTGCACTTGTTGGACGGGCGCTTCACCTCGCGCACGCCGCCGCGCTGGTCCCAGCGCCGGCGCACGTCGGCCGGCATGTCGGAGAACAGCAGGTAGTGCTCGATCGGGTGCCAGATCGGGCCTTCCGTGAACGTGAAACCGGTGCCGACCTGGCCGACCGCGGCCCAGGTGTCGATCAGCTCCTCGAACGCGCGCTTGACGACGACGTGCGACATCGAACGCGCCCCTTATGCCGGGAACCAGTTGCGTGGGGCGAGCGACTGCGTCAGCGGCCCCGGTACGGCATCCTGCAGGCGGCCCACGATCTGGCTGCCTTCCACCTTGGCGGGCCGGTCGTGCACCGGTAGCAGGAACTTCGCATTGCTCAGCAGCTTCTTGATCGCGGCCTTCTCTTCGCGCTTGGTGGTGCCGTGGTTGCCGGTGACGCGCGGTTCCATCCACCCGATCTCGTGGAATGGCTCGATGATCTGGTCGTGGAAGTCGTAGATCACGTCGCCGCAGATGGTGGCGATGCCGTCGGCGGTGTGGACGTGCACGTTCATGGAGCCTTCGGTGTGGGCGCCGGCCGCCTCGCAGGTGACGCCGGGGCAGATCTCGGTGGCACCGGAGATCTCCAGGTCCAGGAACCGCAGTGCTCCCTTGGTGTGCAGCCGGTCGATCAGGTGCTTGATGTCGGGCAGTGGATACTGCGGATGCATCAGCCCCGACACCGAGTATTCCAGCTCGCGCCGGTTGACGATCACCGTGGTGTTCATCGGGAATAGGTCGTCCTTGCCCGCGTGATCGATGTGCAGGTGCGTGTGCATGACGTAGCGCACGTCGCCCATGCGCACGCCGTGCCGCTTCAGCTGGTTCTCGATCATGTTCTCGTGGAACTGCAGGCCGCGCATGCCCAGCGTTTCCATGATCTGGTTCGAGCGGTAGCCGGTGTCGACCACGATCGGCCATGGCCCGCCGAGGATCAGGAATCCGAGCGTCGGCACGCGCCGCGTGCGGCCGCAGCCGCGCCCCAGCACCAGGAAGCTGCTTTCCAGCTCGATGTCGCCGTAGTCGAGGATCTTGATTTCGAGGGGCATGGACGTCCTTCCCTAGCTTTTCGGTTTGGTCGCTTTGCGAGCGGGGGCCAGCCCCCGCACCCCCGCTGGCGGGACACCCGCCAGGCCGCCCGTTTTCTGACTCCCAAAGAGGAGGGGGTTCGGGGGAAACTTCCCCCGAGCGGGTACGGGCGGCAGCCCGTTCGCGCAGCGAATGAATGCTCTCGTCTCATGCCGCCCTCGGCTGCGCGAGGGTGAGGACATGATGGCAGAGGCGCTCGGTGGAGCCGGCGTCGGCCAGCGCATCGAGGTGCGGCAGGATCGACTTGAGCGCCGCGGTCTCGGGCCGGTAGCCCGGATCGGCCGCAAGCGGCGTCATCCAGGAGAGATGCCAGGCGCGCGCGGCGAGGCGCTTGACCGCGTCGGTCATGGCCTTCGGGTCGCCGCGCTCCAGGCCGTCGGACAGGATCAGCACCACGGCGCCGCGGGCCGCGCTGGCAAAACGCGGCACGGCGAGGAAGGCCTGCAAAGCGTCGCCGATGCGCGTGCCGCCATCCCAGTCGGAGACGAGGCCGGACGCCGTCGCCAGTGCCCGCTCGCGATTCTTGAGCTGCAGCGCCCGCGTGACGCGTGTGAGGCGGGTGCCGATGGTGAACACCTCGATGCGATCGGCCGCCCGCACCAGGGCGTGGGCGAAGCGCAGGTGCGCGTCGGTGCGCGCCTTCATGGAGCCCGACACGTCGATCAGCAGCAGGATGGGGCGGCGGCGCAACCGGCGCACAAGGCGGGGCAGGCGGAACACCTCGCCGTCGTTGCGGATCGCCTCCTTCATGGCGCGGCGTAGGTCGAGCCCGGGGCCGCGCCGGGCCGCGACACGCCGGTAGCCGCGACGCTGCGGGAGATGCTCCGGCAGCGCCCGCTGGAAGCGCCGCAGCGTGTCGCTCTCGTCGGCGGGGGAGAGGCGGCGCGACGACAGGGCCTCGGCCGCGGTGGCGGCCTGGCCCGCCTCGTTGATGTCGTCGGAGGCCGGCGGCTCGAAGCCGCCCGGGCGGTCCTCTTGCACGCGCATATCGTCGGGGTCGGGCTCGGCCGTCTCGCGGCCCAGCTCGACGGCGCCCAGGAAGTGGGCGTCGAACAGCGCGTCGAACGCTTCGCGCCGCTCCGGCGGCGGCGCCAGGGTGGCATGGGCGGCGCGGCGGATGTGGTCGAGGCTGCGCGGCCCGAGCAGCGTAATGGCGGAGAGGAACGCCGTGGTCTGCTCCGGCGCCACGGCAAACCCGTTGGCGCGCAGCAGGGTCGCAAAGGCGACGAACGGCGCGGCGGCATCGGGAAGCCCAGCGCGGATCATGCGGCAGCCCCCGTGATGATGGCATCGAGCCGCGGGGCGATGTGCGCGTTGTCCTCCTCGTCCTTGATGGCGACGCCGATCGAGCGCCGGAACGCGTCGGGCCAGGACGCGCCGCCCTTGGCCAGCACGGTCGCGGCTTCCGCCCAGTCGACGGCCTCGGAGATGCCGGGCGGCTTGGCCAGCGGCTCGCGCCGCAGCCGGCCGACGGCGGCCGCCACGGCGCGCGCGGTCGCCTCCGCCACGCTGGAGGCGCGCAGCATGATGATCTGCGCCTCGCGCTCGGGCGCGGGATAGGCGATGAAGTGGTAGACGCAGCGCCGCCGCAGCGCCTCGTGCAGCTCGCGCGTGCGGTTGGAGGTGAGGATCACCACCGGGCGCTCGCGGCCCGAGAGCGTGCCGCGCTCCGGGATGGAGATGGTGAAATCCGACAGGAACTCGAGCAGCAGCGCCTCGAACTCGTGGTCGGAGCGGTCGATCTCGTCCAGCAGCAGAACGGCGCTGTCGGGGGAGCGGAGCGCCTGCAGCATCGGCCGCTCGATAAGGAACTCGTCGCGGTAGATATCGACCGGCTTGTCGCCGGCCTGGCGGATCGCCAGCATCTGGCGCGGGTAGTTCCACTCGTAGAGCGCGGCCGCGGCATCGATGCCCTCGTAGCACTGCAGCCGGATCAGGCGGCGGCCAAGCACGCCCGAGATGGCCTTGGCGGCCTCGGTCTTGCCGACGCCGGGCGCGCCTTCCAGCAGCAGCGGCTTGCCCAGCGCCAACGCCAGGTAGGCGGCGGTGGCGAGGCCGTCGTCGGCCAGATAGAAGGCGCTGGTGAGCGCGTGCGCCAGCGCCTCGGGGCTGTCGATGCCGGCGACTTTGGCGCGCACGACCATGGCCTAGCGCCGTCCTCCCGGTGCGCCTTGAGGCCGCGCGCCGTCCTGCGCCTTGATGGCGCGCAGGACCTTCTCCGGCGTGATGGGCAATTCGTCGATGCGCACCCCCACGGCATTGAAGATGGCGTTGGCCACGGCCGGGAGCACCGGGTTGGCGCACATCTCGCCGGGACCCTTGCCGCCGAACGGGCCGTCGGGCGCGGGGCGCTCCAATACGGCGATATCGTGCGGGCAGATGTCGCCCGGTCCCGGCATGACATACTCGTTATAGTCGCGCGGGCCGCGGGCGATGTCGGGATAGTACGGCTCCGCCGTCTCGTAGAGGGCGTGGCTCATGCCCATCCAGGCGCCGCCCACCAGCTGCTGCTCCACCATCTTGGGGTTGATGGCGCGGCCCAGCTCATAGGCGCTGGTCATCTTGAGCATGGTGACCTCGCCGGTCTCGTCGTCCACCTCGAGGTCGGCGACCAGGCAGGCATGCGCATAGCAGGAGACCGGGCTCATCTCGCCGGTCTCGGGGTTCACCTCGGAAAGCGGGATCAGGAAGATGCCGCGCCCGGCGATGGTCTTGCCCTGCCTGAACTGGGCGGCGACGGCCACGTCCTTGACCGAAATGGCGCGCGAGGGCGCGCCCTTGACGTGGATGTTGCCGCGACCGTCCGTTTCCAGGTCTGCGGCGTTGACCTCCAGCTCCTCGGCAGCGGCCTCCATCATGACGCCGCGCGCTTCCTTGGCGGCCACCATCACGGCGTTGCCGACGCGATGCGTGCCGCGCGATGCGAAGCTGCCCATGTCGTGCGGGCCGGTGTCGGAGTCGGCGGTGTCGACGTAGACGTCGGCGATCGGCACACCCAGCGTCTCAGCCGCGATCTGGCGCGTTACCTGCTTCATGCCCTGGCCGAGGTCGATGGCCGAGAGCGTGACGGTGAACTTGCCCTCGGGGTTGGAGTGCACCAGCGCCTGGCTCGGGTCGCCCCCGAGGTTCATGCCGATCGGGTAGTTGATCGACGCCATGCCGCGCCCGCGATGCTTAGGCATGGCGGCTACCTCCTCCTCGTGCCGAACACGCTGGAGAAGCGCGTGGCACCGTGCTGCGGGGCGGGAGCGGCGGGCTTGGGCTGCTCGCGCGGCGGGGGCGCTGCGGACGGTGGGGGCAGCGCCGGCGGAGGTGAAAGCCTGGGTGCCGGCGCGACGCGCGGCTGCGCGGCGGCGGGCTGC
>Ga0247727_10005788_pt1 | contig 24738 bp, 21 predicted proteins | sample WisWelCaveWW1625_FD_202498 | JGI IMG/M metagenome (GOLD analysis project Ga0247727, IMG submission 202498) | Biofilm microbial communities from Wishing Well Cave, Virginia, United States - WW16-25 | ecosystem: Environmental > Aquatic > Deep subsurface > Groundwater > Cave microbial mat | place... | reverse complement strand
GCGGCAATTTCGGCAGGCCAAACCATTGGCGTGGAAGGGGTCTCTAAAAATTCCCCCATCGGCACCGGCATCGTCGGCCGTGGCAGCGCCACGGGAGGTTACTTCGAGACAAACGGTAGCGCTGGAAACCCACTTGTTGCCAATAATATCGGCCCTGCCGGTGTAACCGGTAATATTGCCCTCTTTCAAAATGCCGGCAAGAATCAAGCGCGCATTGACCGAAACGGTCGAGGCTTTTTCAACGGCGGCACGCAAACCGGTGGCGCCGACATGGCCGAAGCGTTCGAAGTCGAAAATGAAATCAGCGCCTACAGTCCGGGTGATGTGCTGGTGATTTCCACCCAAAACGACCGCCGCGTGGAAAAATGCCGCGCGCCATATTCGACGTTGGTGATCGGCGTTTATGCGACGAAGCCCGGCGTGTTGTTGACCGCGCGCGATGTGGAGGCCAATCACGATGACACCATCCCGGTCGGCGTCGTCGGCGTGATTCCCACCAAAGTCAGCGCTGAGAACGGCCCCATTCGGCGCGGCGATTTGTTGGTAACTTCGAGCACGCCCGGCCACGCGATGAAAGGCACGGCGAGAGAGAATATGCTCGGCGCCATCATCGGCAAAGCGCTCGAAAATTTTGACGGGCGCGGAACGGGAATCATCCAAGTCATGGTCAATGTTAAATAAGGTTACTGACCGGTCACTGCAAAAACTCACTATGCGATACATCTTTGAAAGTGACCGGTCAGTTGACCGCAGTGCAAATAGAATAAGGTTACTGACCGGTCACTGCAAAAACTCACCAGGCGATACATCTTTGAAAGTGACCGGTCAGTTGACCGAATTGCGAAAAGGGACCTGCTCATGAAACGATTTTATTTATTCTGCACACTTGCAGCAATCGCGGGACGCGACGTTTTGGCGCAAACCAACACCGAGGTCTCGCAGCAAAGCAACGCCGGCGGCAAAGCGCAATCGAATTCGTTCACGATTATCGGCGCGATGGGCCAACCGGCGCCGCCGGGCCGAGCCACCAGCGAGCAGCATGTCATTCTCGGCGGCTTCATCAATCTCTTCGATGTCCGCCGAAGCTTTGCCCTTTCACCGCCGGTGCCGCTCGACACGCCGCGCGTCGGAAACGATCTGACCTTCGTCATCACACCGCCGCCCAATTTCCAAGCCACCGAGCGCCAGTTGTTTTACCGTTTAGCCGGACAAACGCCCTTTCAATCAACCGATCTCCAGACCTCCGGCACTCAGCTCGAAGGCACGATTCCGCCCAATTTTTTGACCATCCGCGGCGCCGAATATTATGTTCGGCTCTTCGACGGGCAAATCGAAGTGACTTTTCCGGCTTTCGATCCGATCAATCTGCCGGCGATATTGCGCGTGCAAATCGACCGTTTGGCCTATCCCGACACTTTACCGGCGCAAGCGCATCGCATGATTTCCATTCCTCTTTCACTGCAAAAAATCGACGTCGACTCGGTGCTGCAAGATGATTACGGCCCGTATGATTTTCTCGTGCGCCGGTGGCGGTTGTTCCGCTGGCAGAACGGAAGATATGCCGAGCATCTCGACATTGATGCCAGGTTCACCCCCGGCACGGCGTTCTGGTTGATCACGCGCACCGGCGAGCCGTTCGACGTCGAGCAGGCGCAGTCCGTAATTTCGTCGGGAGATTTCAGCCTCGCGCTGGCGCCCGGCTTCAATCAGATCGCCAACCCGTTTGCGTTTCCGGTGGCGTGGTCAGACGTCGGCGGCAGCACGCAAGCGCAGGCGCCGGTACGGTGGGACGTCGAGCAAAAAGAATATCAATACAATCAGACCTTGCTGCAGCCCTTTGAAGGATATTTTGTGTTTAATCTCGCCGCCGATAGCGTGACGTTATCCGTGCCGCCGGTCGAGTTCAGTGATGAGGGTGAGGGCAATTTGGCAAAATCGGAGTCGTGGCCTCGGCGTTCAGAAAAAGAGTTTGCTCTGCAAATTAAAGCGCGGGGCGGGCAATCCGGCTGGAAAGATCAACAAAATTTTGTCGGGATGTTAAACGGCGCGACGAATGAGCTGGATCATCTGGATTTTCTCGAAGCGCCGCCGTTTGGCGAGGATTACCTGCGCTTGAGCATCGTCGCCGCCGGTTTGGCGTACGCCGGAAATTTTCATGCGCTTTCTCCCAACGGCAGTTTTTGGGATTTGCAGCTTTCCACGACTGGAAGAAAAGAGCAGGTCCATCTGGCGTTGGTCGATCATGAAAAATTGCCTGCGGGTTTTCAAATTTGGCTGCTGGATCAAGATCGCCAAAGCGCGTTGGCACTGCACGGCGGCGAGACGGAAGTGCGGGTTCCCGAAGGCGCCATGAAATCGCTGCGCTTGATCGTCGGCACCCCGGAGCTGGCCGATCAAGCCAACGACGGCATTCCGCTCGTGCCGTATCAATTTGCGTTGCGGCAGAATTATCCCAACCCGTTCAATCGTTCGACTGAGCGCTCACGACGAAGTCCCGAAACCAGGATTGAATACGAGTTGGCCGAGCGCAGCGACGTGCGGCTGGAAATTTTCAATCTTTTGGGACAAAAAATTCGTATCTTAATTAACGCCACCCAGAGCGCCGGAACCTACGCCGCGCGCTGGGATGGCGCGGATGATCGCGGCCACGCGGTGAGCAGCGGCATCTATCTGTATCGCCTCAAAGCCGGCGAGTTTACCGCGGTACGCAAGCTGGTGTTGAACCGGTAACATTTAAACCGAGGAGAATTGTTATGAGCGAAGTCATTTGGGTTGAATCGAAATATGAAGGAAGTGAAGTGTTGAGCCTGGTCAAATCAGCCGTTGATGCTGAAATTACCAGACTCGAGTTGGCTTTGGAGATGGCCAATAAACGATTGCGCCTTTTTGAAAAAAAATATAAAGTCGCTTCTGATCATTTTATATTACACCTCGCTGCCGAGGATTTGGAAGGTGGTGATGACGAATATGTGATGTGGTCAGGCGAATATCAACTCAAGCAAAGGCTCGAAAAAAAGTTGGCGCAACTACGAGAGATTGAATATGGTCATTCAGACATACTTCAACCGAATTAAGGCGGAGATTGATCGCTACGCCTCAACTCGTTTTGTCTTGAGTACTAAGATCAATTTTGATTTACGCCCAGGTGATCAAGGATACTTGAGCGGGGCGATTCATTTTGTCAATGGTTCGACCCTGCATTTTAAAGAGTATGTTGATACACATGATCAAAAATTTGGTAAGTTGGCTTACAGCTACCATTTTCAGGATTCAGGGAATCAACTACTTTTCAGATATGATAATGCAGCTCACAAACCTCGATTGCCATTCACTGATCATAAGCATTTACCCGATCAAATCATCGCCGCTTCCGCGCCAGGAATCGAAGAAGTATTAGCTGAGATCTTTACTTTGAATGTATGGGCACAATGATAGTTCTTAATGCAAGACCGGAGCACCAAATGCAAAAAATCATCATTGCTTTCATCCTCTCCGCAACGGCGGCAAGCGCGCAAACCGTCAACGATGCCTACATTATCAGCCAGGAGCGTTCGGTGACGATCTTGCCGCTTTATCAAAACTGGTCGATTGGCGGGAGGAAATTTTCGGAACTCAGCTTGCCGGTTTTTAGTTATGTATCATTGAATCGCAGCATGAACCTCACCTTTTGGGGAAGTTATGCGGCGGTGCGCGGCGAAGCTTTGCAAAAGCTGAACGGACTCACCGACACGCAATTGGCATTCAATTATTATTGGGAGCAACGCCGCGTGCTGTTATCGCTCCGGCTGAACGCTCCCAGCGGCGTCAAAGGGTTTACGCCGGATGAATTCTTCACCTCGACTCAGCTCAGTTACTCGGTGTTCAATTTCCAGGTGCCGGTGCTGGGCGAGGGTTTCAATATTGCGCCGGCATTCACCTGGGCGATTCCCGTGAGCGAAAAATTCGTTGCCGGCCTCGGTGCCTCGTATCAATTCAAAGGCGCCTACTCGCCGTTGGCGGGAATCGATGATTACAAGCCCGGCAACGAGCTGCTCTTCACCGGCGGCTTCGACGTGCGCGTGAGTCCGGCGACGATGCTTTCCGGCGACGTGATTTTTACCGCCTATGCCGCGGACAAAATCGGCGCCGTGCAATCATTCGATTCCGGCAACAAGCTGGTGGCGAACGTGCAATTTCGCCAATATATCCGGTTCGACGAAGTGTGGCTGTTGGCGCGCTATCGCAGCAAAGCCAAAAACAATTTGCCGGCGGCCGGCGGCGTGTTGGCCCCGGAAACTGAAAAAACCGCGCCGAATCATTTCGAAATCCTCGGGCACTATCGCCGGCGTTTCAACCAGCGTTTCGCTGTCAGGCTTTTGATCGACGGCAGATTTTACCAGGAAACGGTGGCGGCTTTTGACGGCATCAATTTGCTCGGCTTCGGCCTCGGCCCGGAAATTTCCTTTTCACCGCGGCTGCAAGCCACGGGACGATTTAAATATTTTGCCGGCAAATTCAGCGGCAATGACGACAGGCTTTCCGGCTGGGAAGCGGGCGCCGGGCTCGGCGTAAAATTTTGAATTGCTTTTCAGCCAGCAAAGGCCTAATTTTAAACACGGAGACCCGAGTTCGCGAAAATGACGGAGAAAATTTTTAAGCAAAAATATTCATCTCCGGGCTTCCTCGGCGGCTCCGGATTTCCATGTTAATCATCACCTCATCAACCGAAAACCTCTGTGACACGAGCAAACGATTTGATTGGCCGCACCATCGGCGCCGGGCGCTTTGAAATCGGCGAGTGCATTGGCAGCGGCGGATTTGCTGCGGTTTACCGCGGCCGGCAGATCAACCTCAATCGCAGCGTGGCGATTAAAATATTGAACGAGCGCGCCGCCAACGACGCCAATCTCGTGAAGCGTTTTCATCACGAAGCTGCGGCCATCGCCCAGTTCGATCATCCGAATATCATCAAGATTTTCGACCACGGCGAAGAAGACGGCCTGGATTTTTACGTGATGAATTTGCTGCCGCGCGCGCTCCGCAGCCGGCTGGAGAATGGCCGGCCGCTGCCGCTCGATTATCTGCTGCGCCTGGCCTATCAGCTTGCCGGCGCGCTCGACTATGCGCAGCGCACCGTCAACCATTTCGTGCATCGCGATATCAAACCCGAGAACATCATGCTCGATCGCGACGACAATGCGGTGCTCTCCGATTTTGGCCTGGTGCGCGGCGAGCAATTTTCGGTGATCACCATGGGCCCGACAGTGATGGGCACGCCGTTGTACATGTCGCCGGAGCAAATCCGCGGCGAGATGATCGATTCGCGCAGCGATTTGTACGCGCTCGGCGTCATGTTTTACGAATGTGCCACCGGGATGCCGCCGTTCAAAGGCGAGATGTACCCCTTGTTCGATCAGCACCTGCATCAACCACCGCAACCGCCGCGCGGGCGCCGGCCCGATTTGCCGCCGGCATTAGAGACGATCATTCTGCGGCTGCTCCAAAAAGCGCCGCAAGACCGCTATGCTTCAGCCGGAGAGCTTCTGCTGGCGCTCGAGCCGCTGGCGAGAAACTTGTCTCGTCCCGTCATCACCAACAACACGGCGGCAGAAACGCCGCCGGTTTCGCCCTCGAAAAATTTCAACAAAAATGCCGAACCCGAGCTCACTCAGCCCATTTCTCAGATTAAGACGTCAGTGAAAAAGACCGGGCGCCGGCCTTACTGGCGCCGGGCAACCGCCTCACTCGCCGTCTTCATTATTTTAGCGGGCGCGCTGTGGATTTATTCACAACAAGGGATAGAGCCGGGTAACGACGAGACTAAAAAAACCGCGCTCGGTGATTCGAGCGTTGCAAAAAAAGAATTATCTTCAACCATACAATCATCGAAACCGCCTGACAAAGCCACGCCGCCTGAAACTTTAAAAACGATTCCAGCGTTGGATGAAGATGAAAATAAGTCCGGGCCAATGCCGGACACGCCGCGCGAAATTGAAAAAAAGCCGGTGGCGTTCACGCCGAAATTGCAATTGGCGCCGTTGCGCGTTACGAGCATTCCGCCGAGCGAAATTTTCGTGGATGGCGCTCCGCCAGACCAGGCCGTCAACGGCAGGCTTGCCATCGACATTTCTCCCGGCGCTCATGAGTTGACGTTTCGCCATCCGGATTATGGCCGCGCGCAAGAGACCGTCAACGTGCGTGAAGAGGCGGGGTTGACTTATACGTTCAACTGGCTGGGAAAAATCACCGTCGTGGCCGCGGATGAAAACGACACGCCGGTCGCTGCGGCGATTTTTATCGACGGCAAACCCACGGCTTTCACCACGCCTTATGCCGGCCTGGAATTGCCGCGCGGCCCGCATCAGATTCGCGTCAGCAAATTCGAATATGAAATGGTTGGCGCGCCGAAAACCGTTATCATCAAAGGCGGCGACGAACAGCGCCTGACCTTCGCCTTGCGGCGAGTTAATTGAGGCGGAAAGCTTATCGCTTTTCCGCTTATGACTAATCACGGAGTTCATGTCATGTTGAAGCATTCATTTTTATATCGTCTGGTGTTATTGCTCGTGCCGGTCTTCATTTTTATTTCAGCGCCGGCTCATGGCAGCGGCAATGCGGAGCTCGACAACGCCAAAAAGCTTTTCAACAACGGCGAAATTAATAAGGCCGTTCCCATCCTCGAAAAATTGATCGCCACCTCGACGCTGTCGCCGGCGGATCGCGTCGAAGCCTGGGAATATCTGGCCTTCTGCCACGTCGCCAGACAGCAAAATGCGCGCGTGCAAGATTGTTTCGCCAAAATCATTCAGATTCAGTCCGACTATCGGCCGCCGGAATCCCTTCACAGCCATCCGGGGCTCATGCGCGCGTTTTATGGCGCTTCCAAAGAAAGCGGCAATGGCATGTTGCCGCCGATCACGGCGCCAGGCGGAATCAAAACCGTCGCCGTGCTCGATTTCGACAACAATTCGATTGACGACGTCGAGCGCCTCGCCAATCTCGGCAAAGGCCTGGCGGATATTTTAATTACCGATCTGGCGGCGTTGAGCAAATTAAAAGTCGTCGAGCGCGAGCGCATTCAATTCGTCATGAGCGAGATCGCGATCAGCGACAGCACGGTCAAGGGCCGGCGTCTCGTCGATCCGCAATTTGCCGTGCAGCTCGGCAAGCTGATGGGCGCGCAATCGGTGCTCATCGGCAGCTTCATGAAAATCGGCAAAAAGCTGCGGGTGGATGCGCGGTTGGTGAAAACCGAAACCAGCGAAGTGCTCACCACCGAGTCGGTTGACGGCGGCCAGGATGAAATTTTCGATCTGGCGAAAAAATTGGTGCTGAAAGTGGGGCAAAATTACGTCAAGATCGAAAAAATAGATCAGCAGAAACTCGAGCGCTTGCAGCCGCAAGCCGTGCCGCTTGAAGCTAATATGATTTATGCGGAGGCGCTCGATAAGCTCGATCAAGAGCGGTACGCCGAAGCGCGCCAGTTGCTGGAAAAAGCGCTCGCCCTGGCGCCGGATTTTGAAATGGCACAACAAAAATTAAAAGTGCTCAAAACGTTTTCCAAAGCGTGAGCGGATAACTTCAGCTCCCAATCGACGTGACATTTTTTCCGCTACTCTCTCAACTCGGCCATTACGTGCGAGCGCCGCTGCTGGTGGTTCTTTTGGGGTGTGGCGGTGACGCTTATCTTAATGAAGGGCGACGCGCCCGCGGTGATCATGAGACGGCCTCGACGCCGTTGCCGCAAATAAAAAAAAATCCTGGCGATCTTGCCGGCCGGCGCGAGCTGGGAATCGCTTGTTTTCGCCGGCGCGAGCTTGGCCAGGCGGCTGCGGTCTTTGAGGAAATTCGCCGCCTGGCGCCGAACGACGCGCTGGCCGCGTTTTATCTTGGCTTGACTTATGAACAACAAGAGCGCTGGGCCAGCGCCATATCCGTTTATCAAGCCTACAGCGCGCTAACGCGAACTGAGGCGATGCGCCGGCAGCTTGGCGTCCGGATCAATCGTTTAAAAATGCAGGCGGCCGAACAGGAAATGCAGCGCGCTGCCGGTGACGGCGTTGACGGGCCGGGTTCTGCCAATACCGTGGCGGTGTTATATTTTCGCAATGTGAATGAGCGCGACGAGCTGGCGCCGTTGTTGAAAGGGTTGGCCGCGCTGCTGGCGAGCGATTTCAGCAAAGTGCGAAATTTGCAAGTGCTGGAGCGCATTAAACTCGAGGCTTTGCTGAACGGCGCCGGACTTACGCCGGCGTTGTTATATGATGATTTGACGGCGCCACGGGCCGGGCGCCTGTTGGGCGCCCGCTACGTCATCGTCGGCGGCATCGTCACCCTCGGCGAGGTTGATATTCAAATCGACGCCGGCGTCTGGGAGACCACGCGCGGCGAAATGCTGGGGCCCGGAACGCATGCCAGCGGGCGCTTGAGCGAGATCTTGCGCCTCGAGAAATCTCTCGTCCTGGCGCTTCTCGAGCAGCTCCGGATTCGGCTGAATGTAACCGAGCGCGAAGCCATTCAAAAAAATATTCCGCGCTCCAATTTAGCTTTCCTCGCTTACTGCCGCGGCCTGGACTTCGCCGATCGTCTCGATTATGAACGCGCGGCCGCGGCGTTTCAAGAAGCGCTGCGCCTCGACGCCGATTTTCAAGAGGCGCGAACGGAACTGGCGAAAGTCGCCGTCACGCCGTTGGGCGACGAGGAGCTCGAGCGGCTGGCGCAACGCGATCGGTGAAAAATTCGTAAAAATTCAGCGACCGGTCAGTATAAATTTCTCGGTGCGCGAGTATTGCCAGAATTTTTCTTGACACTTGTCAATTTATTCTTTATAATCCTAAATACGAATATTCGTAGTCGAAACAACTTTGAATTTTGTTCGTGCCAAGTTGAGAGGTTGTTGGGTTATGCTAATCTCCGTGCGAGTGGATCGCGTTACTTTGGATACAACGGCGAATCGTTTTGTCGTCATTCTTCGAGATGATTCCCATCATCGCTGGCTGCCGATCGTGGTCGGCTCTTCCGAAGCGCAGGCGATTGCGCTGCAAATGGAAAGCATCATACCGCCGCGGCCGTTGACTCACGACCTCGTGAAAAATTTATTGGATTCGGTCGAAGTCCGCATTTCCCGCGTCGTGGTAAACGACCTGCGGGAAAACACCTATTACGCCATGATCGGCCTCAAGATGAACGGCACTCACGTCGAAGTCGATGCCAGGCCGAGCGATGCGATTGCGATCGCGCTCAGAGCGCAGGCGCCGATTTTCGTCGATGATGAAGTCATGAAAAAAGCCTCGGTGAGCGACAAGGACGCCGAGCGCGTGGAAGAGAACGTGCCGTTGGATCGCCTCGAGCGTTTGAATTTCGAGCTGCAAAAAGCGGTGACCGACGAGCGTTTTGAGGACGCCGCGCGCTTGCGTGATGAAATCAATTCGGCCAAAAAAGAGCGGCGCAGCGAAAAATAAAAGCCAACGTCCTGGAATAGAGATAATCCTCTTCTTGTTAAAAAGCATATCACTGCCGGAAGTGTGGCAGTGATATGCTTTTTTTGTTTTGGCAGGTTTTGGAGTGCCGATACCCTCCGCAATCCGAACGCTTTCTATGTAGTTTTCTATATTGACAAAATCAATCGGTGTGCGATTCCGGCGATTCGGAATCGCATTCCGACCTCTGAAATGTTGCGCACTCACTTCATTCACGACGAGACCATCATGCAAAAAATCTTTTTGGCATTTTTTCCTTTTATCTTTTTTGCCTCAACCGCATTTGCCGGCAAGATGCCAGATTTTCGCCTGCAAAATCTCGACAATAAAACCGTCTCCTATTCGCAGCTCAAAGGCAAAAAACTGACCGTTATTGATTTTTGGGCCACGTGGTGCAAACCCTGCGTTCGCTCCATTCCCAAACTTGCCAAATTGCACGAGCAATACGAGAAACAGGGCGTGCAATTCATCGGCGTCAACGTCGACGGCACGCGCAATCTGTCGAAAGTCAGGCCATTCGCCCATTCTTTGAACATCGCCTATCCGGTGCTGCTCGACGTGAACAACGAAATCATGAACAAGCTCAAAGTGACGGCGATGCCGACGATTATCATCGCCAATGCCGATGACGAAATCGTCTTTTTCCATCAAGGCTATCGGCCGGGCGATGAAAAGACGCTTGAAGAGGAAATCAAAAAGCTGTTAAGCGCGAGCGAGAAGGCAGATGAAAAATAAGCTGCTCGTTCTGCTTGTCGTTTTTTGCGCCGGCAAAGCTGCCGCGCAATTCTCAGTCGGCAATACGGCGGAATATCAAGTCGGGAATTTGCCGCATGAGAATCCTGATGATTTGACGGCGTTTTACAATCAGCTCAATCTGTCTTATCAATGGCGCGATTGGCGGGGCGACGTCAAATTGGAACGTTTTCAGCGGCCGCGCCAGGAGCGGGATTACACCGAGCTCACGCAGCGCACGCTGCGCTACAATCGCGGCGGCTTCGATTTCGCCGCCGGCAATTTCTACGAGATTCTCGGCCGCGGCCTGCTTTTGCGTTCCTATGAAATTCCCGGCACCATTCTCGAAAATCCCGGCGAGCGCATTCGCTACGGTTTTTATCGCGATATCGACGGCGCTTTGGCAAAATTTACTTCTGAGCGCTTCGACGTCAAGCTGCTGCGCGGCAAACCGCTGCGCAATACTTTTCCGCCGAAGTCCAACGCCGGGCAGCGGCGGCCCTATTTGCTCGACGGCCTCGAAACCAATCTGCGCTTATTGAAAAATTTTGTGATCGGCGGCGCTTATTTGCGCGACCATCGCGACGAGGGTTTGCGTGAATTTGGCTCGTTGGCCGTCTCCGGAAATGTCGGCAAAAATATTCAGTTTTATTCCGAATATGCCCAACGCCTCGGCGGCAACCAACGCTTCGATCTTTCGGATCGTTCGGCGCATGCGTTTTATTCGAGCGCCAATTTCGTCGCCGGCGCGTTTGGCCTCAGCGCCGAATATAAAGATTACAACGATTTTCTTCTCGAATACAACGATCCGCCGCCGCTCATCAAAGAGCATCCTTACGCCGTGTTGAACCGCAGCACGCATTTAATCAATCCCAAAAATGAAACGGGTTGGCAAGGCGAAGCGTTCTGGCACACGGCCTCGGGCCATACGCTCGGGCTCAATTTTACGCAATCGGAAAATCGTTTTTTCGGCAAAAAGATCCGCTTTGAAGAGTTGTTTGCCGAAGCCGGCTTGAAGTTGAGCGAGCAAACCACGGTCAAAGGTTTCTTCGATCGCAGCGCAGATCAGCTCCGGCGCGAGAAAGACCGCTACGCCGGCGGCATTTATTGGGAGCGCGAATGGGCGCGGCAATGGGGCACGGCCCTGGATTTGGAGTATCAAACGCTCAAACGCGATTTCGATCCCGGGCAGACGGTTAAAAATTATGTCGCCTCGTTGACGCTCTCCAAAGCGCCTAAAATTTCCGCGGGATTGATTTTAGAAAGAAGCACGGATCCGAATTTAACCGATTTGCCGAACACGACGAAGGTCGAAACCAAACGGCGTCATTGGGCCGGTTATACGTTGGGATATCAGTTTAACCAGCACTATTTGGTGAATGTTTTTTATGGCACGCGGCGGGGCGGGCCGGCTTGCACTTCGGGAATTTGTTATGAGGTTTTAGACTTTAAAGGTTTCGAAATGAGAGCCAATCTCACTTTTTGAGAATTCATCACAAAACCAAGGAGATCGCTATGCGCAAAATTTTGCTAACGGCCGCGAGCTTGCTGGTATTGAGCGCAACCGCCTGGTCGCAGCCCAATGTGGGAGATCCGGCGCCGGATTTTTCAACCAACACGCTCGCGAACGGCACCCAAACGTTGATGCAGTATCGCGGCAAAGTGGTTTATTTATTTTTTCTAGGCTGGAATTGAGGCGGTTGTATTGCGGCTGGTCCAGCCACAGAAACCCAAATTTATCAACCGCGCAAAACCAAAGCCTTTCAGGCCATCGGCCTGGATTATTACAATGGCAGCACGACGCAGCTCAACTCCTTCAAACAGAGCACCGGCATTTCCTATCCCCTGGGGTTGATGGCGAGCAGTATCGGCAATTCGTATGGCGTTCGCAACGAATGGTCCGTTGTCGTCGATCAACAAGGCATCATTCGTTATAAAGCCTTTGGCATCAATGTCACCGCGATCAACGCCGTGATCGACAATTTGCTCGCCACCACAGAGGTGGAAGAAGAACCCACGACGGCGCGGAATTTCGAGTTGAAACAAAATTATCCCAACCCGTTCAATCCCACCACGAAAATTGCTTTCACCATTCCAACAGCGCAAAAAGTGTCTTTGAAAATTTATGATGCGCAAGGTAGATTGGTGCAAACGCTTTTGGATGAGCCAATTGTTGCGGGCCGGCACGAGGTGGAGTGGAACGGTTTGAATCAACATAACGCCGCGGCGTCTTCCGGCGTTTATTTTTATCTTTTGCAAAACGGCGGCTTTCGCGAAATGAAAAAGATGATTTTGCTGCGGTAAGGCCAGTCGGACTTGGTCAGGAAAATTTGCTAAATTTGAAAAGTCGTTGTGACCAAGTCCGGCTTCACACAACTCATAAATCCTGCATCAGCTCTACCTGCATGCCGTCGGGCGCTTCAAAAAAAGCAACTTTGCGCGTTGATGTGGCCATAAAATTTTCAATGGTGAATTTCGCACCGCGCTGCTTGCACTCGGCGACAGCTTCGTCGAGATTCGGCGCGTGAAAAGCGAGATGATAAACGCCGAGACGTTTGCCGTTTTCCTCTATTTTAAGCTCGCCGCCCATCGGTGCCGGCGAAAGACAGAATTTTGTGCCGCCGATTTGCAGCGTGACGATGACTCGTCCCGCGTGCTCCGAGCGCTTAACGATTTCAGCATCAAGCATTCTTTGATAAAACGCGATGGCTGCTTCCAGCTCGGTGCAGCGAAAATGCGCGTGATCATATTTTAAATTCATTGGGTTTTCCCGGCCTTTCTGAGTTTTGTTCTTCTCGCCGCTGAAATTTCATATTGAATCTGTGAAAAAATAATCATAACTTTTAACAATGCCAATAAAAAATTTCACAGGAAATTTTTTCAGGATGAGTTTTATGCGAGTTCGGGTTTATTTTTTATCTGCCGTTTCGCTGCTTGCGAGCCTCGCCGCCGCGCAGCAATTTGAGTCTTTTGGATTACAGGGCAAAACCGTCACCGCGATGACATATTACGGCGGCTCACTTTACGCCGCCACGGAAAATGACGGTGTTTACCGTCGCTACCTTGGCGAGCCGGATTCCGGTTGGGTCCATCTCGGCATTCCGGCAAAAAACTTGACGTCGATTTTTGCCTTTCATACGTATTGCCCGCTGAAATGCTGGAAAGGCGTGCTCGTTGGCGCGGAATTGAATCCGGCGCAAAACGACACGTCGCTGATTTATTTTTACCAGCAGCGTCCCGACACCTGTTTGAAAAAAGGAAACTGGGCTGCCGCCGATAGCGGTATTGATCGAACGAATGTGACGCGCGTGAGTGCGGTCGGTGGCATTGATGTCTGCCATCCCATCGCGCCGACTTACGTGACGGCCTTTGCCGCCACGCCGGGCGCGATCTGGCGCTCGGAAGATCGCGGAAAAAATTGGAAGAAAGTGTGGCGGGATACAACGGCGAATATTCTCACTTTTGCGGCAGGTTCGAAACGATTGTTCTTCAGCACGGACGATGAGATTTGGGCCGGCGGTTACACCGTGAATGACAAAGGCATCAAATATCCGCTCATTCTGCGTTCAATTGATTCCGGCGAGCATTGGGAAGAACGCAGTCCACTTCCAACCGTGTCGGATGAATGCCGGGCGCTGGCGGTTGATCCGACTGATACCAATATCGTCTACGCTGCTTTGCGCCAAACTCTTCTCAAATCCGACGATGCCGGCAAAACTTGGCGTTTGCGCCAATTCGGTGAGTTGATTATCATCTTTCGGGCGATGGCTATTAATCCGCAACGACCGCAACAACTCTTTGCCGGTGGTGCGGTGGCAGATTTGGTTAATTTTTTGGGGCTGTTCGAAAGTCGAGATGCCGGCAAGCATTGGCAAGCAGTCCCTGCGAGCGGCAATGTAGCGGCAATAAATAGTTTGGTCTTCAATGCTGGGGATAGCCAATATGTCTACGTTGCAACAAATGGGACCGGCGTGTATCGTTATCCGCGTCTGACGGTCGGCGTGAAAAAAGAACAGAACGCGCCGAAGAAGTTTCAGCTCTCCGCCAATTTTCCCAATCCGTTCAATATCAAAGAAAACGCGGCGCTCGCGTTTCGCCTCAAAGTTCCGGCAGCGGATCAAATCACGTTTCGGCTCTTCAATATCGTCGGTCAGGAAATCGGGGCTTGGAAATTCGCCGCTGCTGCCGGCGAGCAAAATCTTTCGTTGCCATTGAATCAAGCCAAACTCACCGGCGGCATTTATTTCATGCAAGCCGAATGGCGCGGGCAACGCCTCACGCAAAAATGGACGATGATTCGATAATTCATTGAACACTAAATGGTGACGCGTGAGGTTTTAGAGAAAAATTAATTTTATCATCGCCTAGAATAAAGGTTTGTTTGAACGTGATATTCCCAACTTTTGGACTCACCTCGCCAAAATCATTCCAGCGGCTGATTCTTTCCAAAATGAGTTCTTCCAGCGGCGCATGATCGACCGTTGAGGCAATTAAAGCCGCTGCAACGACTTTGCCGTTCGGCGCAATCGTCAAGCGCACTTTAATTTCACCGTTTACCGCAGGGTTATCTTTCAAAATGCGCGTGTAGCAATCTTGAATGGAAGTCTTGTGCTGCAGGATGACGCGGCGAATATCCGCCGGCTCGCGACGATTTGGCAATACCGGCAAGCCGAGAAAAGAAAGATTTCTCTCAACCCTCGCCGGAGCCGGAGATTCACGGCCATTTGTTTCTTCTCGGTGGATATTTGAGGTTGGCGTGCTTTGCAAGGCCGCGCTAACCAATAAATTATTCGGCGAACTCTTCCGCAGGCTTTTTTCCGGAACGCGCGATTTATATTTAAACGCCTCTGCGCTCGACAAGCTTTTCCGCTGGTTGATATCGTTGAGCTTTGCGTGTCGCTCATTCATTCGCGGCATTTGAGCATTTAGCGCTGCCGCTTTGGCAGCGTTCGGCAGACCGAGCAGCATGTCGACCAATTCCACTTCTTCTACTGCGTCAACTTCGGCCACGGTGTTCAACTTGAGCAAGTGTTCGATTTCTTCAAGCGTTTCGCAGACGCCACGCGCTTTCAAAGCCAGTTGTTCCAATTGCGCACGGTTCAGCTTTTCATGTTGCAACGGCTTTTGAATGTCTTTGACCTCGTGGTGGGCTTGCTCGACTTTCGGCAGGATTTTTTGATCGATGCGCTCGAGCTGCGCGCGCAGTTGTTTGTTTTCCGCTTCCAATTGCAGCCGGCGCAAAATGGTGGCTTTGGCGGCATCGTAACACAAATTGCAAATAAATAAAAGCACGCCGGAGGCGACGAGCACTTTGATGATTTGTGAGACCGTCAGCCAATTTTGCGGGCTATTCGTTTGATCGGCGGCGGCAGATGGCGAAGGTGGTTTGCTCCGATTGCGAAATTTCCTCATGACAGCTCCAGCTCAACATACCAATAGAAATCCTTTCCGTCCCTCGCGGATTAATTTTTACAAATAAGGTGAGCATTCCAATCCCAACGTTGGAGTATGAGTAGTGACATGGTGGAAGAAATGCGGAAAGCTTCAAACCAAGAGGTGCATTTTACTTTCTGTTGTTGTTTCATAAACCATGCAGTTATATAAACTTTTTCATTAATGCAGTGTTTAATAGAAAACGGCTTATGTCGATAAAATTGCTTGACACTTTTTCTTTTCGCTTTATATTTCAAGTTGTGGAGTTTTAATACAATTTTATCGAATCTGCCATGCCAGAAAATTCGGGATAAGGCGACTAAATAAATAAAGGTTCATTGATTGGACAACATTGGGAGACGTTATATGAAGTATCGCTTTTGCCCACTATGTGGCAGCAACTTAATTTCGCCGCCCAAATCAAACGGCGCTTCAGAATATGAGTCTTGTCGTGAATGCGGTTTTGTTAACTATAAAAACCCCAAACCCTGTGTCGGGGCCGTTATTATCGAAGATGACGAAGTGCTTTTAACGCGCCGAGCCAATAAACCGTTTAAAAACTATTGGGATTTTCCGGGCGGCTTTTTGGAGTCTGGAGAGCTTCCTGAAGAGGGGTTACAACGCGAACTTGACGAAGAATTGAGCATCGATGTCAAGATTATGCGCATTCTTGGCATATATCCGGATACTTACGGACCGGAAGGCGCTTCAACCCTAAATATCTATTACTTGTGTAAAGTTTCAACTGAAGAAATAATTCCAGATCACGTCGAGATTGCCAAGGTGAAGTGGTTTGCAATAGATACGCTTCCTTCCAAGTTGGCGTTTGGACATGTCAAACTCGTTTTAGAAAAATGGAAAATAAGCGCATTGTGTTAGTATGAACTGATTTCTATATCGGTTACCCCAGCACGTTTTTGCATGATTTCTTCGGCATTGGAATGAATCCTATCAAGCGCTAAACAAACGCTGTGCGCTTGTTCAACGGTTAAATGTGCATGCATGGGCAAACAAAGATTGCGGTGGGATAAAGTTTCGCTCTGTTCAAGACGCAAGTGATTAAATTTTTTGTAAGCTTTCGTTTTGTGCATGGGTGGACAAAAATAGCGGAGTGTATCAATGCCTTCTCGTTTTAAGCGATTCTGTACAGCGGCGGCATCAAGACCAAATTCGCTGGCGTCGACTTCTATAGCAAAAGCGCAGAAGTTTGTTTCACATCCGTCCAAGATCTTTTGAAAATGAATGCCCGGGGTTGTTTTCAAACGGTCATAATAGAACGCAGCAATTTTTTGGCGCCAAGCTATTTCATGCTCTAGGTTGCGCAGAGACCAAAGCGCAATGATCGCGCTAAATTCACTCATTTTGCCGTTGAAACCGACATATAAACAATCTTGTTCACACTTACTGTAGCCGTAATTGCTCTTGCATCTCAACTCGTCCGCAAGATTGTCATGTTGCGTTGTAATAATGCCGCCCTCGCCGGCCGTAACCACTTTCGTGCCGCTCAAGCTGAAAACTTCCGCGTCGCCTAATGAGCCGAGCGGGTGGCCACGGTATTTGGCGCCAAGCGCTGCCGCGGAATCGAAGAAAAGCTTGAGGTGATGCTGCTTGGCAAGGGCTTCCAGCTCCTCGATTTGGCAAGGGCTGCCAAAGGTATTGACTGCCAAGATCGCTGACGTGTTCGGGTTAATTTTTTCCTGAATATCATTTGTGCTGATATGGCAAGTCGATCTTTCAATATCGACAAATCTTGGCTTGAGGCGCGCATGAACTACGGCATTAACCGTTGCCGGGAATGTATAGCTCGGAACAATAACTTCTGAGTTTGCGCGTAAGGTAGACAGGAGCATGTGCAAGCCCGTTGAAGCATTCGCGACGCTCAGGACGTGCTTGGCTTTGAGCACATCCCTAAGCCGGTTCTCCAATTGTTCCGTGTATTTGGCAAAGTTGGTGACCCAACTTGATTTGAAAACATCATTAAACTCATTTTGCAATTCTGAAATATCATGAGGAAGGACGGGATGGCAAGTTCGGATTGTCTTCTCATCTCCCAATACAGTGCTATCGCAATCTGTTGCAGTTTCCAAGGTGCGTCTCCTGTTGCGATGCCCCAATTCATCAAACATGTTTCATCTTGATACATTGTTTTGTGTCGAGGCAATAAAAAGTTAATTCAAAAAAGCCTTTTCAAAAACAGTAAAAATTTTCGTAAGGCTTATAGCAGATAAATAAAAGAGTTGTCTGTCGTTAGTTATGTTGATTTTCTTACGACAAAGAAATAAAGCCATAAATTCTGCATATTTCTTGCCATGACAATAAGCCGTTGGGTTAATTTAATGTTTCGCTCATAGCTTTTTGTCTTGCAAATTTCGTTCTCATGAAAAGAGATTACGTCAAAATCTTAATCGCCGACCGTGATCCGCAGACGGCCCAAAAGCTGTTCGACGCGCTCAAGCAAGCGGGGTATCAACCGAAGATGTTGAGTGATAGCAGCAATCCAAGTGAAGCAATTAAAACTGCCGTTCGTGAGCAGACGTATGACTTTTTGTTCTTGGATGCGGCAATTGGTTCCAATAATGGGGAATATCTTGCCTTTGGAACCGAACTGCAAAAAATGTCGCCGAAAACAAAGATAATACTCATGCTTAATAAGATCGATCAAAGACCTGAAAGTAAATCAAATCGTGCGACTAATTTTCGATTTTTGTTAAAACCGATAGAGCATGAACGCAATGTCATTCGTTTGATCGAAACTTGCCTTGAGCCGACGCTGCCAAATAATGGCCTGTTGTTAGCAAAAATTTTCAGTGAGTTTGTTTCGACAACCTCGAACCTAACAGACATTCTTCAAAAACTTGTGGATGATGTTGTGAAGAATTTAGGATATGAAATTTGTGCTGTCATCCTCAGGCGTGAAGATGATCCGCAATCGCTTTACATCGCCGCAGCCTGTGGAATTAGTCGCGAGCATCAAAAAAACTTTAATCTCAGAGAGGGAGAGGGTATTACGGGAAATGTTGTTGCAACTGGGCTGGCTAAAGCCGTATCTAACATACTCGGCGAGGAAGATTATAGATATCCCCAATTTGCTATCAAGGAGAATCTTTGTTCCATGGTTTGCATATCGCTCTGCCATAACCAAAGAATCCTTGGCGCGCTTAATGTTTATACCGGCACCGGTTATTTTCACGAATTTAGCCAGGACGAAATCAATTTGCTTTCCATGTTGGCGAATTGGACGGCTTGGGCAATCCAAAATGCCGAAAAGTATGCGACGAAAGAAAGAGAACAAAAAATATTAATCGAAGAGATCATTAGAGAAACCCAATCATTTGATTCGCTTAAAAAAATGATCAAGTCGGTTTTGCATAAAAGTGCTGCCTTGGTCGGCGGTGACGCAGGATACATTGCTTTTGTTGATTTTGAAAGAATGCGATTCCGACCTGTATTTGGTTATCTTAGAAAAGTTAATACTTTGAAAAAATTGAAAATTGGTTCCGAAGACGAAGGTATTACCGGACATGTTGTTCAATGTGGTGAATCGAAAATTGTTGATAATGTTCACAAGGATCCACAATACAGAGGCAAAGCCGATAATAAGACGCAGTCTAAAATCTTGGTTCCATTAAAATATCAAAACCAAGTCATTGGAGTGTTGGGCATTGAATCAGAAAAGGAGGCCTATTTTAAAGAAGATGACAAAAGAATTCTGGCCGTTCTCGCAACTCAATTGGCCTTGATCTTGCACAAAAAAATCATCGATCAAGCTTTCAGAAAACTTGGTTACTCGTTTAGGACAACCTATGATGTCAATGAAATCTATGATACGGTCATCAGATGCGCTAAGGAAGTCACCAGAACGAATGCGATAGCAATTTGGGAGAAAGACATCGATAGAAATTTTACTATTCGCGCTTGTTTGGGCTTGGAGGAGTCTCAAACACAAAACATTAAAATCCATTCCGACAGGGGGATCATCAGTCAAGTAATTGCAAAAAGGGATTTTGTACTCGTTGAAGATGTTAAAGAAAATAAAACTTATAACTATCCGGAGTTGATCGCCAATACGCAATTAAAATGGCTTCTCTGTATACCGATGTTTTTTGGCGGCGAAGTTTTTGGCGTCATTGATATTTATTCCAGAAGGCCGTATGGTTTTCTCGAACAGGAAATTGACTATTTAAAAGCACTGGCCGGTCAAGCTAGTGTGGCGCTGCAAAACGCCAGATTGATCAACCATTTCAATCGAATTGGGCAATCAATTACCTCTTCGCAAGGTATTAAAAAGATCTTAGAGCATATTGCGCAAAGTGCTGTAGAAGTCTTGTATGCGGAACCGGTTATTCTTTTTCAGTATGATCAAGTGGCGAACCGTTTGGTACCTCCACCTATTTATGCCGGCATATTATTAGAAAAAAGTGGTTATGTTGAAACTTTCAAGTTCAGTGGCCACTCTTTCGCTGAGTTAATCGTTAAGCACGGAGAATCACTCTATATTGATATTGAACAAGACATAGATCAACATCCGCTTATGGTAGAGGCAAGGAAGCACATCGTTGAGGGAATGTCGGAAAGACGATTTCATGAAAGAGAGAAAACTAAATCAATGGCAGCTCTCATTTTGAGAGTTGAGGACGAAGTTGTTGGGTTGATGTTTCTTAATTACCGCACGCCGCAGAAATTTTCCCCAATTGAAAAGAAGATTATGGAAACCTTTGCCTCGCATGCGGCCATTGCCATTAAGAATTCCAGACTCATTGAACAACTTCGCAACAATGAAGAAGCCTTGAAAAGCATTTTTGACGGAATACCAGATCCGATCATCGTAACAGAAAACAGAATTGAGAACGTTGGACCTAATTGGAAGATTGGGTATGCAAATCGCGAAGTTCATGAAATGTTCGGTTATAATTTTGGTTCCAGAGAACTCGTGGGCAAAAATGCCAGAGAACTCTTCGGAAATCAACTGTCCCGTTTGAGAGAAGCACTTCATGAAACCAATGGTGAAATATCAAATTTCGAAACTTCTTTTCTCCATAAAGCAGGTTATCCAATTCCGATCAGCCTTTCAACTTCTATCCTGCAAAAAGATGAAACGAATAGAATTATTAAAACAATTGGGATTGCCAAAGATTTAACCAACAGAAAAAAATTAGAGAAGCAATTGGAACATCTCAATCAAGCAACCATCTCTTTGCTCAACGCAGAAACACTTGAGCAAGCTTTCGATATAGTATTCGAAAATCTCCGTCAAATCGGTTATGACAAAGGAATGATCTCACTTGTTGACGAAACTTCAAACACTATTGTTGCAAAGAGAGCGGTTGGTGAGAATTGGAAGAAAATCCTCGAGTTGACTAAAATAGATCTTAAAAGCGATAATGTTTTGGCCATGGTCGTCAAAAATGGAAAGCCGCGGTTGATTGAGGACTGCGTAACTGATCCCCATTGTGATCCGATTAGGGTACAACTTGCCAACCTTAAGTCGAAATATGTAGTTCCTTTGATTATGCAAGACAAAGTAATTGGCACCTTACAAATCGATTTTTCAGATAAACAGGATTTGCTAAAAGGCGACAAATACTTTCTTCAGGAAAGCTTGAAAGTATTATCTGGCTTCGCCAATCAGATCGCCGTAGCCATTGAGGTCAATCGCCGCAAAATCACTATTGATAAATTGCGACGCACATTAGCCGATGTCGGCCACGAATTCCGGTCGCCTTTACATATCATCATCTCACAATTAGGGGGATTGAAATATCATCTCGACAAAAAATATGATGAAGATGAATTTGTGAAAAAAACAGCCAAGATTATTGAAGAGGAAGCATTTCGCGCAGAGCGCCAAATGAAGAACACGTGGTTCTCAACAGTGGAATCTCTTGAAGCGATGGGAGTCAATTTCGAGAAAGGTTATATAATAGATACCATACGGCTTTGTGCAGATAGGTTCCGCGAAACCGCCGCCAAGAGAGGTATCATAATTATCGTATATGATAGCGTTAAAAGGTTACCTCTCATCCATTATGACAAAATACAACTGGAGCAGGTTTTTACCAACCTTCTGGATAATGCCGTCAAGTATTCGCACGACAACCAAAACATCGAAATCAGAGGAATGGAAAAGGGGAGAAAACTTGAAATTTCCATTATGGATCGCGGTTTAGGTATTCCGGAAGACCATTACGAACTTATTTTCCAAGGCTTTACTCGTAGTAAATTTTTAGATACCACTCGATTTATTCCAGGTACTGGCCTTGGTTTGATGATTGCAAAAGAAATCGTTGAACGTCATAAGGGAAAAATCAAGGTGAAAAGTTTCCCTTTTCTTAACGATCAAAAGAGATTGTTGCTTTATGACGGATACGAAACTACATTTTATGTTGTATTACCCGAAGATCCTAGGGAGGTGTGACAATGGCAAAACGAATACTTTTTGTTGATGACGAAGATTGGAGTGTCACTCCTTATTTTCCAAAACTGCAAGAGCATAATATTGAAGTGGAACTCGCCCTTAATGGTGACGAAGCTTTTGATCGACTTCGAAAAACTAAGTACGATTTGATCGTTTTGGATATTATGCTTCCCCGTGGAAATAAAATCGGTAAAAACGTTGAACCTCGCAAGGCTGGTGCTACGCTGCTTCGTATGATCAGACAAAATCAAATCCCGAATATGATAACGGAACCGAATGTTCCGGTGGTCGTTTTAACGGCGGTAACCGATCAAAAGATTTCGAATGACGTGAGACAGCTTCAGGTAAATGAAGTTTTTCAGAAACCGGCTTCCTTTGATGTAGTTACTGATAAGTTGCTGGCTCTTTTACGGGGTTGATAGGATAAAACAATAATGAAAGAATCGTTAGACGCAAGTTTTGCAAAATTCATTGAAAAAAACTATGAAGCATTTAAAGCCATTGCCAGCGAAGGCTCTGCCGATCTTGGCATGCTATGCATGGTTCTTACATACATATTTGATTTCATTTGCCTTTATGTTTATGAACCAGATGGTGGAAACAACTTTCGCAAACGTATTGCATTCAAAAGAGACCTTCTTGATACAGAACCAAAGTATGAAGATTTTGCCCGGTTAATAAAATCTGCTTTTGATGAGGATAAAGCAATATCGACACAAAAAGAAGAAACAATCAAGGATAATTTGATATTTGTCGAGGCCATTGCTGCTATTCCTCTTATCATTGATAATAGCAAAAAGATTTTAGTTATTTGCAAACAACTTGTAAAATCAAAAGACGAGGTCGTAGGGGGCTATGTATTTGATAGTTATAAATTGGAACTGTATTTGTCGGTTATTAGAATTTTTGTACGGGTTCATGAGCAGGAGGGACAACTTCTACAAAGTGAAAAATTGGCTGCGCTTGGAACATTGACCGCAGGCATTGCGCATGAAATCAATAACCCCCTAAACACTATAATTACGAAGCTCAGGATGCTGCAAGATTATGTCTCCGACTTTAAACAATTTTTAATCGAATTCAAAGATGATAACCGATTACTCTTAAGCCAACCCAACCGGTTGAAGGCCGATTTTATTATTGATCGCTTGGAGAAAAGCGCCCAACTGCCCTTAGAAATGGCTGAACGCGTTAGAGCAACAGTTCAAAGTTTGAAGCGCTTTGCTGCAACTGATACAGGAGAAATGGAACTTGTTAATGCTAATCAACTGCTCGACGAAGCTTTGGAAATTGTGCGACATAAAGTAAAACACAAAGCCGAAGTAACAAAGAACTATGCATCCAAATTGAAGTCAATCAAAACCTTGCCTAATAGATTGAGTCAAGTTCTGGTCAATATCTTGGATAACGCTGCCGAGGCAATTCCGGGACATGGCAACATACGAATCAAGACTTGGCAAGACGAAAAAGAGACATGTATTCAAATCAGCGACGACGGAGTAGGAATCTCTAATGAAAATATGAAAAAAATGTTTACGCCCTACTTTACCACCAAAGAGGGCGGTCTAGGCATGGGTTTATACATCAGCCATCGTATTATCAGCGAATTAAACGGAAAGATCGAGGTAGATTCAGAGCTGGGTAAAGGAACGACTTTTACGATTCGACTTCCCTTGAAAAGAGATGGTGAGCATGAAAAGGCCTAAGCTGCTTTTCGTGGATGATGAGCAGAACATATTAGATGATCTCGAGGAAATATTCGGATATGCAGGCCAATATGATTTTATTAGCGCCGATAGCGGCCGCAAAGCGTTAGAGCTTCTCCGAGAATACGATATTGATTTGGTAATCACCGATATCAAAATGCCAGAGATGGACGGTTTAGAATTAGCTAAACAAATTCGTAAGAATTATCCCGGTGTTAAAATCATTTTTATCACCGCCGTTCAAGAGCTTATTACACGTGCGGTCAAAATCGATCCCGTAGATGTTATCGAAAAACCCATTAGAAGCGATATTTTGTTGCACAAAGTTGAAAAACATTTTGAAAGTAAAAATCTAATCAACATTGGCAGGCTGGCAGCAATTATTGGCGGTACTTTGCTATTGCTCGAGGGTCTTTCATCAGCCATCCAGATCAGTAAAGACACTTCATTTCTTGACATAACGAAGGGGTTAATAATCATATTGCTTTTTGTATTTTTTCTCGCCGCCATCGTTCGATTGTGGGGGTCGGAAAAACCCTTCAAACTTTTACAGCAATTACTGGAGTCTTTTTTTGAAGCATTTCGTAGAAAAAAATAGTTGGCAAATAGCCAATCACCTCCCTATCCCCTTCCTCGCAAAAACATACACCGGTGGGTTGACAAATTCAAAAAACGGTTGTATGCCAAAACTATTAACATAACGAAACTGCGCCGCGAGCCGATAGCCGGATTCGGCTTTTTGCAGTTTCGTCAAAGTTTTGAACTGCAAATCTTCGATGAGCAAAACGTAATCGGGCGGCGTCTGTGAGCCGTTGGCGCTGTCATACTGATTGGTAAATGTATCGAACCAGGCTTGATACGGTTGCCCGCGCACGGGCAGGCCGAAGCCTCCCGCCCATTTTTCAAGAGCGAGAATGGTTTGGCGAATTTTTTGGTAGGTTAAATCGCGCGACAAATTATCGCGCCAGCTCCGGGCGAAATCATAAAATTCGCG
>Ga0247727_10005787_pt1 | contig 24741 bp, 13 predicted proteins | sample WisWelCaveWW1625_FD_202498 | JGI IMG/M metagenome (GOLD analysis project Ga0247727, IMG submission 202498) | Biofilm microbial communities from Wishing Well Cave, Virginia, United States - WW16-25 | ecosystem: Environmental > Aquatic > Deep subsurface > Groundwater > Cave microbial mat | place... | reverse complement strand
CGCAAGACGGGCTTCGCCAACACGGCTGGCAGCAACAACTCATTCTTCGGATGGAACGCAGGCCCAGCCAACGTGGGCAGCAGCAACTCATTCTTCGGATGGAATGCAGGAGCGGCCAACACGACCGGCAGTAACAACACTGCCATCGGCGCGGGCGCGAATGTGGCGGCGGGCGGCCTCAGCTTTGCCACAGCCATCGGCGCGGGCGCGGTCGTCTCGACCAGCAACACGGTCACAGTGGGGAGAACCCCGGATACGGTCAGCGTGCCCGGCAATCTAACTGTCGCGGGGACGTTGGCCGCCACATTGCCGAGCGGCAGCGCCAACTACATCCAGAACACGACCTCGCCGCAGGCGAGCGCGAACTTCAACATCAGCGGCAACGGGACAGCGGGTGGAACGTTGTCCGGCGCCATCGTCAATGCGGCGACGCAATACAACCTCGGCGGGAGTCGTGTGTTGGGTATAGCGGGGACGAGCAGCACCTTTGCCGGAGTGGATGCCGGCGCGGCAAACACAACGGGCATCGGCAACTCTTTCTTCGGGAGCGGCGCCGGTTTAGCTAACACAACCGGCTCCAGCAACTCATTCTTCGGAACCGTTGCCGGCGCAAATAACACGATGGGCATCGCCAATTCATTCTTCGGAAGTCAGGCTGGCCTGGTCAATACGACGGGCAGCAACAACTCATTCTTCGGGATGCAGGCGGGTGAACTTAACACGACGGGACTCGAAAACTCGTTCTTCGGATACAGAGCCGGTCAATTCAACGAGACGGGCAGCAACAACTCCTTCTTCGGGGGAAATGCCGGCGCGTCCAACAGGTCTGGCGGCAATAACTCCTTCTTCGGGCGCGAGGCGGGCTTTGCCAACACCAGCGGCGGCAGAAACTCCTTCTTCGGGCTGAGCGCGGGCCGGGCTAACACGACCGGCAGCGACAACTCCTTCTTCGGATACTTTGCCGGTAAAGATAGCGCAACAGCCAGTGCCAACACATTTTTCGGCTCCTTCGCCGGTAGATCTAATTTGACGGGCGCCAACAACTCCTTCTTCGGATACTCCGCGGGCCTGGCTAACACGACGGCCAACGGCAACTCCTTCTTCGGGGCAAGCGCGGGGGCAGCTACGGCGACGGGCATCGAAAACGCCTTCTTCGGGTTGGGCGCAGGCGCGGCCAACACGATTGGGTTCCACAACTCCTTCCTCGGAGCGTTTGCAGGATCCAACACCCGGGACGGCAAGGAGAACTCCTTCTTCGGAGTCAGCGCCGGCTTCGGCAACACGGCGGGATTCGACAACTCCTTCTTTGGATTGGCCGCTGGCTCGTCCAACACAACGGGCAACAACAACACCGTGATCGGGACCAGGGCGAATGTAGCTGCGGGCGACCTCAGCTTCGCCACCGCCATCGGCGCGAACGCCGTCGTTTCCACCAGCAATACGATCGTGCTGGGCCGTAGCTTCGGTGAGGACACGGTGAATGCGCCCGGGAAGCTGGTCTTGGGCGGTCTCGGCGTAGCCAGCGCGACGCATTTGTGCCGCAACGCCTCCAACGAAATTTCCACCTGCTCATCCAGTCTGCGTTACAAAGATCAGATCCTCTCCTTCCGGTCAGGCTTGGATTTGATCGGGCGCCTGCGCCCGGTCACCTTCAACTGGAAAAACACCAACGAACGCGACCTGGGCCTGATCGCCGAAGAAGTCGCCGCAGTCGAGCCGTTGCTGGTGACGCGCAACGCCCAGGGCGAGATCGAAGGCGTCAAATACGATCAGCTCAACGTCGTGCTCATCAACGCCGTCAAACAGCAGCAGGAACAGATCAAACAGCAACAGGCCGAGATCGAGCAGTTGAAGCAACTGGTTTGCGCGGATCATCCCCAGGCGGCGATCTGTCAACGGGGAAAACAAACCAGATGAGGTGTTCCCGATTTAACAGCGATGGTGTCGCCGATTTAATAGGCAGTGGGACAGCGGCTGCCGCATCATTACCACTGGATGCCAGCCTCGGAGGAAGGCGCGACGACATTATCAATGAGGTGAAGGCGAGATGAAATTATTTCCCAAACCATTTCTGATTCTCTTGAGCTTGGTCCTGTTGGCCGAGGTGACGCATATATCCTTGCGGGCACAACAGGTTTACGTCAATAGCTGCTCTCCCGGACCAGGCAACGGGTCGCCTTTCAACCCGTACAACACACTGACCCGCGCCATCGCTGAAGCGGCGCCGGGCAGCACCCTGGTTGTTCAGGGAGGTTCCTACCCTGAACGCCCCCCTTTCCAAAAGAACCTGACTATCACCGCCTCCGGCGGTCCGGCGCTGGTTGGCGATTCTTATGTCGGGACACAGGAGATTTGCGTACCCATTATCGATCAAACTTGCGATAGGCTCGACTTTGAATTCTCAGTCAACTGCGCCGGGAACCCACCTGGGGTGCGCGCCAAGCTCTACTATCCGGCCGCAGGACCGGGCGCCGCCCCAGTGGCCTGTGGAAAGCCCTTCCCACTGATCGTGTACGCCCACGCCCGACGCCTGCCCCCCGACCGCGAGACCTTGTGTGATTGGAGCCAACCAGGGCCAATCAATGAAGACTATCGGCAAGTCGACGGCATCCTCGCCCCACTGGCGGCGGCCGGTTTCATCGTTATTTCGGTGGACGGAACTGCATCCCTTGATGAGCTTTCCGGAAAAGCCCAGATCATCCTCAACACGCTCGCCTTTGCGCGTGATGAAAACGCGCGCGACGGGTCGCCGCTGAAAGGGGCGATAGATATGCGTCGGGTAGGTTTAGCCGGGCATTCAAGCGGAGGCGGAGCGGCTATTCTGGCCGGGGAACGCTTGCAGCGCGGCATGTGTGACGGGAATCTTCACCTGGACGGAGTTCGGGCCGCCGCGCTCGGGCTGCTTGCTCCGGCCACCGGCGGCACGGTTGATAATGCCGGAGTGAATGCCGCTATGTTGGTTGTCTATGGGACCAACGACCTGGAGGTTGATCCCCAACCGCTCAACATCTACGAACTCGCACCCCCGCCCAAGCACCTCGTGGTTGTGACGGGAGCTAATCACTTCGGGTACACCGATGGACTCTGCCTCGCCCGGGACAACTCTAGCGCGGTCGGGGGCGCGACGGGGCCGGAAGCCCACCGCCGGCAGCAACGCACAGCGCGCAACTACTTTCGCGCCTTCTTCTCCTTCTACCTGCGGAGCGACGCCACCCAACTCGACTACCTCCTGCAACAAAGCGGACAGCAATGTAACCATCCGGGCAGTCCGCCCACTTGCGGAGCCTCTCGCCGCCGTTTCGACGACCTCGATGGGTTGAACGTAGCCGTAAGTGTGTGCTCCTGCGTTCAGTAAATTATATGGCCAAACTTTGTTAGCAGGGGTGGGAGGATGGCAATGCAGTGTTTAAACCGGATGAATAAACCAGATGAAAAGGAGACAAGCAAAATGAAACGCAACGTTTACTTTCGATTCGCTCAATTGGCGCTGTTGGCGCTGATGTTATCGCTGAGCGCCAGCGCCGCTCAGGCGCAAACCACGTCCTTCACCTATCAAGGATCGCTCAGCGACAATGGGTCGCCAGCCAATGGCCCGTACGATCTGCAATTCAAGCTCTTCGACGCGCTGACCGGCGGCGCGCAGCAAGGCTCGACCATCCCTCGCGATGACGTTCAAGTAACTAACGGAGTCTTCAGCGTCACGCTCGATTTCGGCGCGGCAGCTTTCCCGGGCGCGAACCGGTTCCTGGAGATCAGTGTGCGGCTCGGCACAAGCGCCGGCGCGTACACCACGCTCAATCCGCGCCAGCAGATCACTTCGACGCCCTATGCGATCAAGAGCCTGGGAGCGGCGACGGCGGATGGTCTCTCAACCGCGTGCGTCAATTGCGTGGTGAGCAGTCAGATCGGAAGCCTCCCCACAGGCAGCGGCAGCTACATTCAGAACAGGACCTCGCAGCAATCGAGCGCGAACTTCAACATCAGCGGCGACGGCACTGCGGGTGGGACGCTCTCAGGCGACATTGTCAACGCCACGACCCAATACAACCTCGGCGGGAGCCGAGTGTTGAGCATACCGGGATCAGGCAACGTGTTTGCGGGCCCGGGCGCAGGTCAGGCAAACACGACTGGAGCCAGCAACGCATTCTTCGGACTCAGCGCAGGCTTTTCAAACCTCACGGGGGGCAGCAATGCGTTCTTCGGACGCAGTGCGGGCTTTGGAAATACGGCGGGCAGCAACAACTCGTTTTTCGGATTTAATACCGGCCCATCCAACACCGGAGGCAGCAACTCTTTCTTCGGCGCAAACGCCGGAGTAGCCAACACGACCGGCGGCAACAACACGGTGATCGGGGCGGGCGCCAATGTAGCTTCGGGCGCTCTCAACTTCGCCACCGCCGTCGGCGCAGGCGCAGTCGCTTCCGCCAGCAACACGGTCACGCTTGGGAGGAACCTGGATGCGGTCAGCGTGCCCGGCAATTTGACCGTCGCAGGGACGCTGACGGCCACATTGCCAAGCGGCAGCGCCAATTACATCCAGAACACGACCACGCAACAGGCGAGCGCGAACTTCAACGTCAGCGGCAATGGGACGGCCGGGGGCACACTGACGGCCGCCGCAGGAGTGTCCGGCAGCAGTTCCAGCTTGGCTGTCCCTGGCGTATCCGGCGCCACTACTTACTCTTCCCCCTTTGGCGGACCTACTCTTAATTCAGGCGTATATGGTCTGGCTTCTGGCACTAGTGGCAATGGTGTGTTTGGGGAGGCGAATGCATTTGGCGCTGTGGCAGTGTTGGGCAAAAGCACCAGCGGCTTTGCCGGTTACTTCCAGGGAAAAGTGAGAATGGATAACAATCAAGGGTTTTACATGAGAAATACTTCCCAAGCGGATAGGCGCGTTCTGCTAGCTGATTCCGACATCCTGCGCATTGGCGCCGGGGGTGGATTTGGATTCAATCGGATCGACTTTGACCTTGGAGACGCTGGCACTGTTATGACCCTGGCCAACGGCAACGTCAACCTCGCAGGAGGACTAACTGTGGATCAGGCCAACGCTAACAGTGGCGTGCTCAGTCGGGGAATCACCTTCGGCGCCGCCAGCGGCGAGGGCATTATTTCCAAACGCACGACCGGCGGGAATCAGTTCGGCCTGGACTTTTACACGTCGGGGCTCCTACGGATGAGCATCACCCAACAAGGCAACGTCCTCCTTGGTAACAATCAAGGAGTTTATATGAAAAGCAATACCCTGGTGGATAAGCGCGTTCTGTTTGCTGACACAACCCTACACATTGGCAGCGGGGGGGTAGCGGGATTCAATCAGATCGACTTTGACCTCGGAGACTCTGGCAATGTTATGACCCTGGTCAACGGCATGGCCAAAGTCAAAGTATTGCAGATCAGCGGCGCTGACGTCGCGGAGCCTTTCGATGTCAGCGGGGTTGAGGCTATCGAGCCTGGTCTGGTGGTGGCCATTGATCCTGATCACCCCGGGAAACTACGGGTCGCGGACAAAGCTTACGACCGCACCGTGGCCGGTATCGTTAGCGGAGCCAACGGAATCAGGACGGGGTTGACTCTGAGGCAGGAAGGAACGATCGCCGATGGAAGCCACCTGGTTGCCTTAACCGGTCGCGTCTACTGCTGGGCCGACGCCTCCAACGGACCGATTGAACCCGGCGACCTGCTGACGACCTCCAACCTCCCCGGCCACGCGATGAAAGTGGCCGACCACGCGAAAGCTCAGGGCGCGATCATCGGCAAAGCGATGACTTCGCTCAAGGAAGGCCGCGGGCTGGTGTTAGTTTTGGTGAGTTTGCAATGAACGTGAGGAGGGTAAAACCATGAGGATAAAACTGCTCCTTTTACTGATGATTCTGCTGGCCTTGTATAGGCCGGCCTTCGGACAACACATTGAGATCCGCGTCTCCGTCAAGGTCATCCTGCACCCGACGAATGGGACACGGCCTTCCGGAATAACGGATGACCTGCTCAACACCGCAGCCGCCAGCTCCAATAACTGGATGGCCAGCTACTGGCGCGGCTACCGGTTCCGCATCACGGAGATCAAAGACATCGGCGGCGCGTCCCAAGACGGTGCCAATGGGCCCAGCAAGTGGTTTGGACTGGATCCCCGAGGCGCTAGTGACTGGCCACAGTTCCAAAGCGACACCCAAACCGACAGCCGGTACCTGCTTCGTTCCGACCAGCTGAACTTCTACGTCACTCAAGGGACGGCCCCGAACACCGGCGGAGCTTGCCCGATCGCAGGAACCCCTAGCGATGCCGGCTATACAGCGTGTTGGGGATTGGTAAATGGTGGGCCGTGGTGGTTGGTGCATGAGACGGGTCACTTCTTCGGGCTGTCTCACACCTTTGGAGGCATGCAGTGTCCCGGCGCTACCTCGCCCGGCGATGACGGAATTAGCGACACGTTGCCGGAAATCGACTGCTGGACGCGCGACCAGATTTCGGTCAACGCCTACGGCGTGCCTTACGACTCGCTGCCAACCGCGGGCCAGCGGAAGCTGGTGGACGACACCTACTTCAACGTGATGTCCTACCACGAGGCAGCCACGAAGGACACAGTGGAGAACCGCATGACCGAGCTGCAGCTCGACCGTCACGCGGACACGGCCAATGACGCGCGCGCCGCGTTCGTCAGCGGACGAACACGCTTTGCGAGTCCGGGTGGGTCAGACTCGGGAGCCGGTAGCAGCACCAGTCCCTATCGCACTGTTGGGAGGGCCGTCACGGCGGCCAACGCCGCTGGCAGCGACATTATCCTGCTGCGGCCTGGCGCTTACAACGAGACGCTCACTATCAACAAACCTTGTACTCTGCGCGCCACCCGTGTCGGGCCAGTCTCGATTGGCGCTTCGACGGCGCCCTGATCACGACTCGTGCTCGTCACGCTGCAATAGGTCAAGGATGGCGGCTAGCTCTTCTGCTGACGAAGAGACGCCATTGAAACCGGGAGTCACACTATCAGAAAAGGAAATGCCATGAATTCGCAGCGCAAATTTAACAAGTTGCTCTTGTTGCTCGGCGTCATGCTGTTGTTCGGCGTGAGTGCAATATGTCTGGGGCTTCTGCCTGACCGGAGCCTGGTGTGGCTCAAACCTGCGCAATCACTCCTGGCCACCAAGCTGGAGGAGCGGGAGAAAGCCCGCCTCGAAGACAGAGACCATGCGCCGGATCAACCTGATGAGGCGATCAAATTCCGGCGCTTGCAGATGCAGGACGAGAATGGTTTTGTCCCGCCCGATGGCCCGCAAAAGGCCAGGCAACACGTGGCGCTGATGAAGATCGCGCAGCAGGAGCGGATCAAAGCCAGACAGCAGAGCGGTCAGAAATCGCCGCCGGGACCCGAAGCGGCCGGGATCGAGCCGGATTCGTGGAGTTGGATAGGGCCGGGCAACGTCGGCGGACGGATTCGCTCCATCGTGATTCATCCGACCAACACCAACACGATGTGGGTGGGGAGCGTCACGGGCGGCATCTGGCGGACAGACAATGGCGGCGCCTCCTGGCAACCGGTGAATGATTTTATGGCCAATCTGGCCGTCTCGGCGATGGTCATCAACCCAACCAACTCCAACATTATGTACGCCGGCACGGGCGAAGGCGTAGTTCCTTTCAACAACGGCAACGATGACACCCTTCTAGACGCCGTTCGAGGGGCAGGGGTCTTTCAGTCCACCGATGGCGGTGTGACCTGGAATCAATTGGCGTCAACGGCCAACAACAACTGGTTTTTCGTCAACCGGCTGGCGATTTCACCAACCGGCAACGCGATTCTGGCAGCTACCAACACCGGCATCTGGCGATCAACCAGCGGCGGCGCAATGTGGACACAGGGGACGACCACCCAGGCGATTGACATTGACTTTCACCCAACCAACAGCAATCAGGCTGTCGAAGGAGAAATGGGGAATGCCCAGTACTCCACTGATGGAGGACAAACCTGGACGGCGGCGACCTTTAGGGCTGGTACGACCGTTATTACAATCAGTGGGCGGGTAGAGGTCGCTTACGCGCCCAGCAATCCAAGCATCGTTTATGCCTCAGTTGATCGGAACCAGGGAGAAATCTATAAGAGCACCGATGGCGGACAGAACTATACGCGGGTGAATGCGGGATATAACTATTTAGATGGCCAGGGCTGGTACGACAATATCATCTGGGTGAATCCGCGGGATCCGAATTTCGTGGTCGTCGGTGGCATTGATTTGTGGCGCAGCACGAATGGGGGAACCAACTTAATCCAGATCAGCGGATGGCAGAATGCCCCGAGGTCAGCCCACGCCGATCACCATATGATCGTCGCCCATCCCGGGTTCAACAACACTACCAATCTCACGGTTTTCTTTGGCAACGACGGCGGGATTTATCGCACCGATAATATCACAAACGTCGGCTTCGACATCTGGCGCGAGTTCGGCTGGGTGGAGTTAAACAATAACCTCGGCATCACCCAGTTCTATGGCGCGGCCGGCAATTCCACCGGCATGATCATCGGCGGCACACAGGACAATGGCACCGTCAGGTACACGGGCGGCACGGAATCTTGGAACACTCCAGCAGGAGCAAGCGGTGACGGGGGCTTTTGCGCCGCGGATCCGACCGATCCTGATTTCCTTTATGGTGAGTACATCAATCTAACGATCTACCGCAGCATGGATCGCGGACTAAGCTTCCAAGACATTTATAGCGGCATCAGCGACGCGAAAAACGGGGCTAATTTCATCGCCCCATTTATTCTCGATCCCAACAACCCTAACACCATGCTGGCGGGCGGGCGGAGTCTGTGGCGGAGCACGAACGTCAAAATTCCTTTCCCTTTTGGCCCTACTTGGGCGGCTATTAAAGCGCCGACGACCGGCAACTCTCCGATCAGCGCCATTGCGGTCTCCCCTGGCAACTCAAATTTTATTTGTGTCGGGCATAATAATGGCGACATCTACCTTAGCTCCAACGGCACGTCCAATCCGCCGGCCTGGACAAAGATTGACATTGCTGCCCTCCCCGATCGCTTTGTGACCCGATTGGCGATTGATAGTACCAGAAGCCCCAACTGGATCTATGTAACTTTCGGCGGGTTCAATGGCGACAACATTTACCGCACGACGAATTCCGGCGCGACGTGGACTGACGTGACCGGGGCCGGCGCGACCGGCTTGCCTGACGTGCCGGTCCGCAGTCTGGTTTTCCATCCCAGAAACCCCAATTTTCTTTATGCCGGCACAGAGGTGGGCGTTTTCACTTCAGAAGATGCCGGCGCAACGTGGGAACTACCGCAAGACGGTCCGGCCAATGTCTCGGTTGACGAACTGTTCTGGCTCGCCGGAGACCTGATTGCAGCCACCCACGGACGCGGCCTCTACCGAGCGTCGGGCGGGATCTACGTAAACTGCAAATACACCGGCAGGGACGAACGCGGAACGTTTGACCAACCGTTCAAAACGGTAACCGCCGCGGTGAATGCCGTTACCACTTACCGGGCGATCTGGATTGGGGGGGATTGCAATTACAACGAAACGATCCCCCCCACCAATAAGAGATTGGAATTGCGCAGCTTCGGCGGTGCAGCAACTATCGGCAGACCTTAAGTGAAGGAGAAGGATAACAACCGAAATAGAGGTGATAGCTATGAAAAAGATGAAACCACAAACCAGACGCTTTCAATTGACGGCTCTCTTCCTGCTGCTCGCCCTCTCCGGCCTCAGCATCTTCGCCAGCAAGAACCCGGAGGTCTTTCGCGGCAAGAGGCCGGACGGCAAGAGCAGCGAGAGCGCAACCAGAGCGATGGTGACGGCAACCAGCGCCGCCTCGCTGACGCACGATCTTTTCGTGCCCGGCGCAGGCGATCCCGGCGAAGCCGCGCTTGAGCCGGCGCAATCCGGCGGCAATTTCAATCTCACGCGCTCAGTTGTCGCTGGCGGCGGCGGCGCAAGCTCCGGCGGCAGCAACAGCGTCACGAGCACAATCGGACAGAGCGCGACGGGCGCTTCGACCGGCGGCTCTTATTCGCTCGGCGGCGGATTCTGGGGCGGCGGCGCAGGCGGAGGCACAGGTTGCCAGACCGTTGCCATTACCATCGCTCCTCCGACCTTGCCGGACGGCCAGATCGGCCAGCCGTACAATCAGCCCCTGACAGCGAGCGGCGGCGCTGCGTCTTACACTTTCAGCGTCATCACGGGCGCGCTGCCGGCGAACATGACGCTCTCTTCATCGGGTGTGCTGTCGGGCGCGCCGACACAAAGCGGCACGTTCAACTTCACCGTTCAGGCGACCGACCAGAACAACTGCACGGGCACGAAAGATTACACCCTGGTGATCAGAACTTGCCCGAACATCACGCTGTTGCCGGGAATTCTGTCCGCAGGCACAGTGGGCACGCCTTACAGTCAGCCGATCACCGCAACTGGCGGCACGCCGCTTTACACTTTCACCATCGTTCCAGGCTCGGGCACGCTGCCTCCGGGCTTGACGTTGTCGTCAACGGGCGTTTTGTCGGGAACACCGACGACTGCCGGATCATTCGATTTCACAGTCAAAGCCACTGACAGCAGCATCAACAACTGTATAGGCACACGGGTCTACAGGCTGACCATCAATCCTGTCGTCATTGACCCGGTGAGCTTGCAATACTATCCGCTGCCTTTCCCGGTGAGGTTGCTGGACACGAGACCCGACCCGACCTTCCCCAGTTGCTTCCCCTCGATTACTCCGCTCACCGGGGGCGGCGTGTTGACGCTACCCGCGATCGGCAATTGCAACAGCCTGACCATCCCGGCTTCGGCCAAGGCGGTGGTGGGCAATGCGACGGTGGTCAACTTCATCTCGGGCGGCGGTTACATCACGCTCTTCCCGAGCGACGCCTCGCAGCCCAACGCCTCCAACCTCAACTTCACCGCCAACCACATCGTGCCCAATTCCTTCACCGTCGGCTTGGGCAGCGACGGCGCGTTCAAGATTTTCACCAGCGCCGCGACCAACTTCATCGTGGACATCACGGGCTATTACGCGCCGCCGGGCGCGGGCGGCCTCTATTTCCACCCGCTGCCAGCGCCCGTGCGGTTGCTCGACACGCGGCCCGATCCCTTCACCAGTTGCTTCGCCTCCAACACACCGTTGGCCGGCGGCGGCACGCTGACTCTGCCCGCCATCGGCGATTGCAGCGGCGCGACTATCCCCGCCTCGGCCAAAGCGCTGGTGGGCAACGCGACGGTGGTCAACTTCCAATCCGGCGGCGGCTACATCACGCTCTTCCCCGAAGGCTCGGCGCCGAACGCCTCGAACCTCAACTTCACGGCCAACCACATCGTCCCGAACTCGTTCGTGGTAGGGTTGGGCGGGAGCGGCTCGTTCAAAATCTTCGCCAGCACGTCAACCAACTTTATCGTTGACATCGCGGGCTATTTCAGCGACCAGGCGGTGGATGTGAACGGACAGGGGTTGTTGTTCTATCCGCTGGCGGCGCCCGCGCGGTGGCTCGACACGCGGCCCGATCCTTTCACAAGCTGCGTGGCGGCCAGCACGCCGCTCGGCGCTGGCAGCACGTTCACGCTGCAGGCGCAACTGGGTTGCGGCGGGCAGACGATTCCCGCCGCCGCGAAGTCGGTGCTGGGCAATGCGACGGTGGTCAACTTCATTTCGGGCGGCGGCTACATCACGCTCTATCCGAGCAACGCCTCTCAGCCGAATGCGTCGAACCTGAACTTCACCGGCGACCACATCGTGCCGAACTCGTTCGTAGTGGGGTTAGGCTCGGACGGGGCGTTCAAGATCTTCACCAGCGCCGCGACCAATTTCATCGTTGATCTGTCGGGCTATTTCGCGCCGTAGAAGTTGACCGTCCGAATGCGCCGCTAGACAGAGAGGCGCGTCTCACGGAGAAACCGCGAGACGCGCCTCTTTTTCTCGGTTGAGCTCGCGCTGGCCTCTTCGCCCGATCAGTTCGTGGCGCGAGGCGCATTGCCGATTCTGGTTTTGTCTACGACCACTGCGCCGCCTTTCATCACCCAGCGCACCTGGTTGATCACGACTCCGATGTCGGCCAGCGGATCGCCTTCGACCGCCACGATGTCGGCGTAATAACCGGGAGCAATCGCGCCCAGGCTCTTCTCCATTCCGAGCATCGCCGCGCCGTTCGTGGTCGCAGTGGCCAGCGCCTCGGCGGGCGTCATCCCGGCTTTGACGAACCAGCCAAGCTCGCGCGTGTTCTGGCCGAACATCGTCATCACTGCGTCTGAGCCCATTGCGAAACGCACACCCGCTTTGTGCGCGCGCCGCGCCGTCTCCAGATTGCGCTCGATGAAGGCGTTCAAGTTCTTCACTGCTTCGGCGCTGTAGCCGAATTGTTGGCTGTATTCGACGTAGTAGCGATTGTGATCAATCGTCGGCACGTAGATGGTTTTGCGCCGCGCCATCTCGGCAATCGTTTCGTCGTCCAGGTCGGTCGCGTGTTCCAGCGTATCGGTTCCCGCTCTGACGGCGTCGCGCGCGCCGGCCGGCCCGTAGGAATGAATGGCGATGCGCCTGCCCATCTGATGCGTCACATCAACCGCAGCCTTCATCTCTTCAAACGTGAAAGTCTGATTGCCCGTCACGTCGTCGCCGCTTCCCGTCGAGCCGTACAGCTTGATCCAATCGGCGCCGGCTTCGAGCTGTTGCATCGCCACCCGCATCACCGCCAGCCGCCCGTTTGCCTGCCCGCCGCTGGAAAAGATTCTTCCGGGTCGCGGCGCGGCGCGGGCTTTCTGCAATCCGTAACCGGAAACGAACAGGCGCGGCCCCGCCATCGCGCCCATATTGATCAAATCGCGCATGGCGATGTCCAAATACTCGAAGCTGCCCAGATCGCGCGCCGTCGTCACGCCGGTCTCAAGCGTTTTGCGCGCGTTCTCCTGCGCCAGATAGAGGGTCATCGCCAGCATTCGCTCAGACAGTTGCGACCAGGGCCGGGCGCCGGGCGCTTGATCCCAGTAGTAGGTCATGTGCGTGTGCGCATCGATCAAACCCGGAATGCCGGTGAAACGCGAGAGATCAATCACCTCAACGCCAGCGGGAATGGCCACATCGCCCGCGCCTACGCTCTTGATGCGGTCGTTTTCGACGATGACCACGGCGTTCGTGATCACTTTGCCTGCGCCATCAACGAGCTTGCCGAAGCGCAGCGCTTTGATCGGAGCTACGGCGGTTGTGGTCTGCCAAACCGGTGGCAGAACAAGCGCCGCTAACAGCGCCATAACGGTTCCGGCAATACGCATCTCGAACTCCTTTCTATCATTCGACTGTTGGGAACTCCGGGCAGGCAGTTCCTATTCGCATCGCTCACGGCGCGAGCTTCAATCGCCGGAGCAGATCAATGAACCTCGGGTCCGAGCGCAGGCTCTCGAACACCAGGTCAACTTTGACATTGAGCAGGTTCTCAGACCGCTCCTGGTAGGCCTTTTCCAGCCACGCCAGGGTCTGCTCCCTGTCTCCTAAGCCGGCATAGAGCGTCGCGATAATGAATCCACTGACGTGCTTGCGCTGCGCCATCTCCTCCAGCTCGGCGAGCGCCTTCCGGGCTTCGTCTCTTCTTCCGGCTACGGCATAGACGTGGCCCAGGACGGCTAACGGCATCGGCTGCTCCGGGTCTGCGAGTTTCGCCCGGAGGCATTCGGCGATCGCCTCTTCAAACATTCCCTTTTGCTTATACGTCAGCCCGAGGGTGTAGCGAGCCATGGGGAAGTTCGGGTCTGCCTCGATGACCTCCCGGAGCTGCGCAATCGCTTCGTCGTACCGGCGCGCCAGGTAGTAAAAAAAGGCGAGATTGGTGCTGATAGAAGTGGAGAGCGGATCCAGCTTGCTCGCCCGCGTCATCTCGGCGATGGCTTCGTCCAATCGCCCTTGCTGCGCCAAGTGAAAGGCATAGTATTGATAGGCCGGCGCATAACCGGGATTGAGGCCGATGGCTCGCTTGAATCCTTTCTCCGACTCTGCCCAGTTCCACTCATATGCCCATTCGACCACCGCGAGCATAGTGTGAGCTTCAGCCAACGCATCATCCAATTTCAAGGCTTGCAGCGCCGCCGCTTTGGCCTTGGGCATCGCCTCCTTCGGGGGAAAGAAGATATCCGAAGCATCGTAATAGCAATTGCCCAGCCCGGCGTAGGCCAACGCATAGGTCGGGTCTACTTCGACCGCGCGGTTCAGATATTCGATCCCCTTCTTGACTCCATCGGCGGTGTACTTGCTTGAATGGTAACGTCCCTTGAGATAGAGATGATAGGCCTCGGTATTGTCAGTGTAGTGTTTGGTCACTCGCTTCTGCTCTTCGCCGGTCAGCCTGAAGCGCAACTTTTCGGAGATCTGTCTGGCCACCTCCTCCTGAATGGTCAACAGATCCGCGAGCTTGCGGTCGTACCGTTCGCCCCACAATTGCGAGCCGTCGGCGGCATTCACCAGATCGGCATGAATGCTCAAGGTATCGCCGCGTTGCTGCATGCGTCCGGTGAAGACGACCCTGACGTTGAGATCGCGGCCCACCTGTCGCGGATCAACCTGTCTGCCTTTGTAGCTGAAGACTGTGCCCCGCGCCATCACGCGCAATTGCGGTAGTTGCGAAAGGCTGTTGATCAGACTCTCGGTGATGCCATCGGTCAGGTATTCCATCTCCGCGTCGCCGCTCGCATTGATCAGCGGCAAGACCGCCAGAGAATCAATCGCCCGCTCTCGCCACATTCCCCGGAAAAGCCACGCCGCGATCACAAGCAGCGCAACGGCTGCCGCCGAGCCGAGCCACACCGCCACACGCGGTCGCTGCCGCGCGCGCGCCGGAGCCGTGATTGATCCCCCACTCAGCATCGCCTTCAGATCGAAGGCCAGGTCGCGCGCCGATTGATACCGCTGCTCCGGTCTCTTCTCCAGGCAGTGACGGATGATTCGTTCCAATTCCGCCGGCGCAGTCTTCTCCAAACCGGTCAGCGGAGGCGGCTCCTCGTTCAAAATCGCCGCAATCATCTCCGCCCCCGTCTTGCGCTCGAACGGCCGCCGCCCGCCCACCATCTCGTAAAGCACACAACCCAGCGAGAAGATGTCGCTCGGCGCGTCGGCCTGCTCGCCCCGCACCTGCTCCGGCGACATATAACCCAGCGTGCCCATCACCGTGCCCGGCTTCGTCGTGTCAATTGAAGTCAGGGTCTCAGCCTCAGCCGAGACCTCGCGCTTCACCCGCGCGATGCCGAAATCGAGAATCTTCACCTGCCCGTCGGCGGTCAGAAAGATGTTCTCCGGTTTCAGGTCGCGGTGGATGATGCCTTTGGCGTGGGCCGCGGCGAGTCCCTCGGCTATCGCCGCGCTGATCACCGCCGCGCGTCGCCATCCGGGCGAAGAGCGACTGAGAAACGAACGCAAGGTCCCGCCTTCGAGCAGTTCCGTCACCGCGTAGCTCACACCCTGCTCAGTGCCGAAATCGAAGATCGAAAGGATGTTCGGGTGCGAAAGCGCGGCGACCGCTTTGGCTTCGCGCTCGAATCGCCACAATGCTTCCCGATTGTTTGCCAGGTGCTCAGGCAGGATTTTGACCGCCACATCGCGGTCGAGCCGTGTATCGCGGGCGCGGTAGACTTCGCCCATTCCGCCTGCGCCCAGCAGCGAGCCGAGCCGGTAATGGCCAAGCGTGCGCCCGATCATCGAATGCGCCTGCTCTTCGGCGAGCATCCCGGCGACCACGTCATCAGGCGAACGATCAATGAAAGTACCGGCCTCGTCGTGCGAAGCGAGCAGCGACTGGACTTCGCGGAGCAAAGCCTCATCGCCAGCGCAGGCTGCGGCGAGGAAAGCGGCGCGCTCTTCCGGCGGGCGCTCCAGCGCGGCGTGATAAAGCTGTTCGATTTGTCGCCAGCGTTCCGGCGTCATCACATCTCCTCCCTTGAAACGCTTTGCTCTTCGATTCGGTTGATTCACGGCGCGAGGTTCATTCGCCGGAGCAGTTCCGTGAAACGCGGGTCTGAGCGGAAGCCGTCGAACCTGGGGTCTACGGCGAGGAAAGTCATCTCTTCATCTTTCCGCTCAAGGCCCTTCTCCAGCCATTCAAAAGTCTTTTCTTTTTCGCCAAGCCCGGCATAAACCAAGGCCACGCTGAGCGCCGGGACATTCTCTCGCCTGGCTCGTTCCTGCAAATCGTCGAGAATCTTCTGCGCTTCGGCTCTTCGGCCTGCTGCCGCATAAGCGTGTCCGAGCGGCCCCAGGTTGTAAGGAGCGTTATCCAGCTCCCGCGCCTTCTCAAACTCAGTGACGGCCTCGTCGAACATCCTCTTTTGTTCGTAAGCCAGCCCCAACATGTAATGAGCCGGCGGAAATTTCGGGTCCAGCGCGATGACCTTTTGATATTCGGCGATTGCCCGGTCGTATTGGCGCGCGGGAGACGGGGCGTAAACGAGGGGATTGACTGACGTAACCGCAATGCTGAGCGAGAGCGGGTCCAGATCGCGCAGCCGTTTCAGCTCAACCAATGCCTCTTCCGTCTTCCCCGTGACCATTAAGCAGACGCCGTAAATCGGATGCACCGGCGCGTAGCCGGGATTGAGCTCCAGCGTTCGTTTGAACTCGCGTTCCGCCGTTTGCCAGTCCCAATCGTAAAACGCTTTGACCGTGGCCAGCGCGTAGTGCGCCTCGGCCAGCGTCTGGTCGAGCGCCAAGGCCCGTTCCGCCGCCGCTCTGGATTTCGGCATCGCCTCGTGCGGCGGCAGGTAGAGATTGGACATCGAGTAGTAGGCGTCGGCCAGTCCCGTCCAGGCCAGCGCATAGTTGGGATCGAGATCAATCGCCTGCTTGAAAGCTTCGATGGCCTGCTTGAAATCCTCTTCGCTCCACTTGGTCAGGTGGTGACGGCCTCTGAGGTAGAGTTTGTAAGCTTCGGTGTTTTCGGTATGGCGTTTGGTCAGGCGCTGCCGCTCGTCGCCGGTCAACGTCAGTCGCAGTTTGTCGGAAATCTGCCGCGCGATGTCGGTTTGCACCGCGATTACATCGGCCAGCTTGCGGGTGTACTGTTCGCCCCACAGCCGCGAGCCGTCGGCGGCGTTGACCAGTTCCGCGTCAATGATCAGCGTGTCGCCGCGTTGAGAGAGTCTGCCGGTGAAGACGGCGCGAACTTTCAGTTCCTCGCCGACCCGCCGCGGATCAACCTCTTTGCCTTTGTAAGTGAAGACCGTGCTGCGCGCCATCACGCGCAGTTGCGGCAATTGCGAGAGGCTGTTGATCAGGCTCCCCGTGATTCCGTCACTCAGATACTCCGCGTTCGCATCTCCGCTCGCGTTGACCAGCGGCAGGATAGCCAGCGAATCAATCGCCCGGTCTCGCCCGCCGCCCAGGTAAAGCCACACTCCCAGCCCGATCAGCGCGATTACCAGTGCCGTCGCAAGCCACGCCATGTGACGCCGCCGCCGTTTGAGCGCCGGAGCGGAGATCGCCTGTCCGCCGCCGCCCAGGACCGCCTTTAGATCGAGGGCCAGGTCACGCGCCGATTGATACCGCTGCCCGGGGTTCTTCTCCAGGCAGTGACGGATGATGCGCTCCAATTCCGCAGGCGCCGTCTTCTCTAAACCGGCCAGCGGAGGCGGGTCTTCGTTCAGGATCGCCGCGATCATCTCCGCCCCCGTCTTGCGCGCAAATGGCCGCTGGCCGCCCACCATCTCGTAGAGCACGCAACCCAGCGAGAAGAGGTCGCTCGGCGCGTCGGCCTGCTCGCCCCGCACCTGCTCCGGCGACATATAACCCAGCGTGCCCATCACCGTGCCTGGCTTCGTCGTGTCGCTCGAAGTCAAAGTCTCGGCCTCAGCCGAAACCTCACGCTTCACCCGCGCGATGCCGAAGTCAAGAATCTTCACCTGGCCATCGCTGGTGAGAAAGATGTTCTCAGGTTTCAGGTCGCGGTGGATGATGCCTTTGGCGTGGGCCGCTGCCAGTCCCTCGGCTATCGCCGCGCCGATCACCGCCGCGCGCCGCCAACCGGGCGAAGAGCGACTGAGAAACGAGCGCAAGGTCCCGCCTTCGAGCAGTTCCGTCACCGCGTAGCTCACACCCTGCTCAGTGCCGAAATCGAAGATCGAAAGGATGTTCGGGTGCGAAAGCGCGGCGACCGCTTTGGCTTCGCGCTCGAACCGCCACAATGCTTCCCGATTGTTCGCCAGATGTTCGGGCAGGATTTTGACGGCCACGTCGCGGTCGAGCCGTGTATCGCGGGCGCGGTAGACTTCGCCCATTCCGCCCGCGCCCAGCAGCGAGCCGAGCCGGTAATGGCCGAGCGTGCGCCCGATCATCGAATGCGCCTGCTTTTCGGCGAGCATCCCGGCGACCACGTCGTCTGGCGGTTTGTCTATGAAAGTACCGGCCTCGTCGTGCGCGGCGAGCAAAGATTCAACCTCGCGCCGCAATTCGTCATCGCCAGCGCAAGCTCGATCCAGGAAGGCAGGGCGATACTCAGGCGCCAGTTCCAGCGCGTCGTGGTAGAGCCGTTCGATCTGTTGCCATCGTTCGGGCGTCATTGCTGTTACTCTTGCTGTGAGCGCAATGCGGCCAGAGGATCCGACCTCACCTGGGGGCGCTGATCAGCGCCACATCGTTAATGGTTTCGCCGCGCGATAAAGCGAGTCGCCGGCCGTCGCGCGACCAGGCGAAATTGAAGATGCGTTGCGTTTTGAAGCCGGTCAACGGTTTCGGCCCTCCGCCCGCCAGCGGCTGGCTCCAGATGTTCGAGACGCCGTCGCGCGTGACGATGTAGGCCAGCCCGCGCCCATCGGGTGTCCAGCGGATGGGCCGATCATGCGCGCCCGGCAGATCGAAGGTTTTCAGCGGCGGCCCTCCTTCAAATGGAATGACCGCCATCCTGATCGGCGCGTCTGCTTCATTCCGATAGTTACAGGCGATCAGCTTTCCGTCCGGCGAGATGACCGGCGCATACGAAGGCCGGTCAGTCAACTGCACCGGAGGACCACCGTCGAGCGGCATCTTCCACAGCAACCGGTCCGGCTGGCCGGAACCCAGCGCCTGGTAAATCATCCACTTGCCATCCGGCGTGAACTGCGGGAACCATTCTCCGCCGCCTCGGGTTAACTGTTTGAGGTCGCTGCCATCCGGATTCATCCGCCAGATATTTCGGATGCCGCTGCGGCTTGATGACCATGCGACATAGCTGCCATCAGGCGAGACCATTGGGTCGAGACTCTGATGCGCATCAGCCGACAGTTGCCTGTTCCCCGCGCCATCCGCCCCCATGATCCAGATGTTGGGATTGCCGCCCGCAAATGAGCGATAGACGATCCTCCCATCGGGCGTCCAGGCGAGGCCGCGCACCCCGTCATCCTTTTGCGGCCCGGTGGTGATCTGGACGGCGCGGCGGGCATCTCCGTCAGGGGCAACCCAGATATTGACGAACCGATCTCCCCGCACGGTGGCCAGGGTCGCAGAATCCGCGGCCAGGCTGAGATTGAAGTAGATACTCAAATCGTTTGTAATCTTGCGCGTTTCGCCGCTTGGCCAGTCGAGTCGCCAGACCTGAGTCAGGCTCCCTTGCGGTTCTGTCGCAATCACGAGGAGGCCGGCGCCATCGGCGAGCCACGCCATCTGTCCGATACTCTCCCATCTTTGAGAGGTAAGCGTTTTTTCCACTCCATCTGCGACACGCACCCCTGCCACAGTATGAAATGAGGCGCCAGTGAGGCTCTGGATCCCGCAGGCGATCAATTTGCCGTCCGGCGACCAGGATGGCCCGTTCGTCCGGAAGACGGCAGGATGCTTGCGCACGGCAAGTATCTTTTCTCCGCTGCCATCTTCATTGACGATCATCAACATATATTCTCCCGCGCTCGAATTACGGCGCACAAAAGCGAACTGCTTGCCATCGGGAGAAAGAGTGACGGGACTGTCCACATTGTTGAGCAGCTTTCGCGTCGCGCCGCCCAATTTGGTCGCTTGATAGAGCACACCGATTGAGTCGTCCTGCTCCCTCCTTACGTAGTAGATGAAGTTGCCATTCCGCGAGAAGGTGAGGCCGTGGTATCCAATCCTTTCCGGCGGTACGATCCGGATTTCGCTGCCAGTGTCCACTTGTCTGAGCCAGAGACTCTCCTGTCCGGCTTCAACCACGCTGTAAACTACCTCTTTGCCGTCCGGCGAAATGGCGACGCGCTCGGCTTTGCCCGAAGTCGTGAGCCGGGTGATTTTGTCCATTCGAAAGGGCATGGCCTGCCGGCGCTCCCCCGTCAATTGAGACCACGCGAAGACGAGACCTGCGATGACCGCAACGAGCACCGCCAGAGCCAGCAGCGCGCCGCGCTTGTGACGACCGATAGCGTTGACCAGATACTCGGCGCTGGAAACGGCTTGCGTGGGTGCGCCCTCGCTGACCGGCGCCGCTGCCTGATCCGTCGCGTCAATTCCCGCTTGCCCGCCGCTTGTCTCAACCCTCGTTTCATCGTGAACCACCGACTGGCGAGCGGTTGCCAGCCTGGCCTCGAATTCCGCCTCCGCTTTGAAGCTCTTCAGATCGAGCCGCAAGTCCTTAACCACCTGATAGCGCTCTTCCCGCTCCTTGCGCAGCGCTTTTTTGGCGATCCGCTCCAGTTCGGCCGGGACCGAGGGTGAGAACCGGGCCAACGGCATTGGCTCCACGTGCAGGATCGCGGCAGCCACCTCGCTCGGCGTCGCGCCTTCAAACGGCGCGCGCCCCGCAATCATTTCGTAGAGCACCACGCCCAGGCTGAAGATGTCGGTGCGCGCATCCACCTGCTGTGCGCGGACCTGCTCCGGCGACATATAACGCGGCGTGCCAACCACCTTTCCGGGGTCGGTGCTGATCTGCCCTCCGGTTGAGATTCCGCTGGCAATGATCGTAGTAGCTTCCGCCCGGAACGGCTCGGTCAACTTGGCCAGCCCGAAGTCCAGAACTTTTACGAAGCCGTCGCGCCGCAGCATGATGTTTTCGGGCTTGATGTCGCGGTGCACGATCCCGGTTTCGTGCGCAGCGGTCAATGCGCTGGCTACCTGCAGTGCGACGTCGAGCGCTTCGTTGAGCTTCATCACCGAGTCCGCCATCCGCCGGCGCAGCGTCTGCCCGTCAATATATTCGGTGGCGATGAAATACAGATCATCGCTTTGTCCGATCTCAAAGACGGTGACGATGTTCGGGTGATTGAGAGACGAGACCGCGCGCGCTTCCTGTTTGAACCGCTGCACCCGCTCGCGATCACGCGTGAACTCTCCGGGCAGCAGTTTGAGCGCCACCTTGCGCCCCAATCGCGTGTCTTCGGCGAGATAGACTTCACCCATCCCGCCAGCGCCCAGCAGCGATTGAATTTTGTAATGGCCGAGCGTGCGCCCGATCATTGAATGCGTCTGCTTTTCGGCGAGCATTCCGGCGACGACATCGTTGGGAGGCTTATCAATAAAGGTGCCTGCATTGTCGTGCGAGGCGAGCAAGGATTCAACCTCGCGCCGCAATTCGTCATCGCCGGCGCAGGCTCGATCCAGGAAGGCAAGGCGATACTCAGGCGCCAGCTCCAGCGCGTCGTGGTAGAGCCGTTCGATTTGTTGCCAGCGGTCGGGCGACATCTGTTTGTAATCGGTTGCCGCCTCGCGGGGTGGCGGCGCAGAGGCCGAAATTTTACGTGAGAGGCTGACTAAAAGTCCTTAGCGAGCCGATTAAATGTTCTTGTTTTTTCTTAAATCAGGCCTCTTGGCAAAAGTCATTTCCGGTTTAATGAGAGGCTCGACAAGAGTAGCGCAAACTGTCGAGTTTGCGCTGGCTGCTCAACCGGCCCCCTGTCGAAGTTGTGCAGAGTTGGCGGTCGCGTCGCACCCGTCATCGGCTCGTATCGAAGCAGCGCAAACTCGACAGTTTGCGCTACTGTTGCTCGTTGTTCGGGTTGTCTTCAAGCGGGGGTTGGCGGCGATAGCTCCACTTCCAGTCCTGCTGCTTTTCAACCAGCCCAGCCTTCACAGGATTGTTCACCACGTAATTCACGATCCGCTCCCATTCCGCCTGATCGCGGATCACGTGATCGAAGCTTTCGTGCTGCCAGAACTGACCTTGCCTACCCAGCGCCAGGTTGCACTGACGCGCTGTCCAGCCTTTGAGCGACTGCATGATCGAAGCCAGGACAACCTTGATTACGCCCTCACTCGTGTCGGCAGGCAGACATTTGTTCAGCGCATCCCTCTTCCGCTTGATCGCTTTCTCCGCCAGTTCTTTCGCCAGTTCCTCAGTCAGGAAAGGCGCAAAGACGGTGTGAACGTGATTGGGCATCACGCAGTAAGCGTCGAGCCGGTAAACCGTGCCGTCGCGATAGCGCAGAGCTTCGTCAACGATCTCCGCGACCTGTTCTTCTTTCAGCCATAAAGGCCCCGTCGCGGCCCCATCCAGCAAATCCTCGAATTTCTTGAACCAGCGGCGATGAAACCTCAGCTTCTCTTTGGCCACTTCTTCCGGGTCAGGAATCGTCCCTGGCGGCGAAATGGCGGCCCAGCACAACAACGTCATTTCAAGTCCTTTCTTTTCGATGCGCCATTGCTCCAGCGCCGGCTCCGGGATTGAGCCGTCCAGCCGAAAGGTCACAAACAACGTCGCTTCAGGCGGCTGAATGTGCGGCAGATTGCGTTTGTACGACTGCTTGTACTCGAACTGGTTCATCGTCCCCTCCGTTTCTACCGAGATTGGCAGTAAGAGTAGCGCAAACTGTCGAGTTTGCGCTGCGTCCTCAATCGGCGCATTGCCGAAGCTGAGCAGGCTTGGCAGTCAGCGTCGCCTCCGTAATCGGCTCGAATCGAAGCCGCGCAAACTGGACAGTTTGCGCTACTGTCGCGGCCAGAGTAGCGCAAACTGTCGAGTTTGCGCTGCGTTCTCAATCGGCGCATTGCCGAAGCTGAGCAGGCTTGGCAGTCAGCGTCGCCCCGCAATCGGCTCGCATCGGAGCCACGCAAACTGGACAGTTTGCGCTACTCTGACCGATTGCTCAACTCACGATGCAGCCAGGACTTGGCCATACTCCAATCGCGCATCACCGTGACCTCCGAGACTTTCAAGACTTCAGCCGTCTCTTCCACGCTCAAGCCGCCGAAGTAGCGCAATTCGACGACCCGGCATTTGCGCGGATCGACCCGGGCCAGCTCTTTCAACGCCTCGTCGAGCGCCACCAGCCCGGAGGCGCGCTCTTCCGAGACGGTCAAGGCTTCGTCGAGCGACACCTGCTGGGCGCCGCCGCCGCGTTTCTCGGACTGGCGCGTGCGGGCGTAATCCACCAGGATGCTGCGCATGGCCTGGGCCGCGACGCCGAAGAAATGGGCGCGGCTCTGCCAGTGTTTCTCCTGTTGACCGACCAGTTTGATGAAGGCTTCGTTGATGAGCGCGGTGGTTTGCAGCGTGTGGCCGGGACCTTGGCGGGCCATGTAGCGTTTGGCCATCCGGCGCAACTCGTCGTAGACCAGGGGCATCAGTTTGTCGAGCGCGGCCTGGTCTCCGTTGCTCCAATCGTGGAGCAGTTGGGTGACTTCATGTGACGCTTGGGGCATTGCTATCACCTCTTCGATTTGACGGGGGTCAGTCGCAGGCTATGCGGATTATACACCCGGCCAGGCCACTTGGCCTACACCTCGACAAAAAGGGGAAAAGCCTACGGATACCGTCTTGACGTGTGAAGCACTCTCAGAATTTCAACCTGCTCTTTCCTGACGCGGTAAACAATAAAGTAAGGGAGATTCGGCACAAGGGATTCGCGCGTGTTTCGGACTCTTCCGGGTCGCCCCTTCCGCGGGTGAGAGGCAAGGCTTTCGGCTTGAGAGAGAATCCTGGCGGCTACTTTCTGCGCGGCTTCCGCGTTGTCGGCTTCGATGTAATCCCGGATGGAGGCAAGGTCGGAGACTGCGACATCAGTCCATTTCAATCGCATTTGGGTATTCCCTTTTCTTCGGTCTTCCCCCAACTGCCGACCCACTCTGTCACTTCGTCGTGGTCAATGAGCTTGCCGGCGTCAGCAGATTCGATGCCTTGCTCGATAGCCTGAATCTGCCACTCGTGAAACGAAAGATACTCTTCGATAGCCGCTGCCCCAAGAAACGACGTCGAGTGTTTAAGCGCCGTTGCCAGAGCATCGAGTCTCTCTGCCGTCTTGACCGGAATCCGAATTGAAATCAATGTCGTGTCGTTCATAAAACCCTCTTTGTATGCAAATGATTTTATCGGCGCGTTTCGCTGAAAGGCAAGGACAAGGAAGCGCCGATGAAAAATTTTTGCGGGCGATGATAGCTCCCATCCGCCGTTCCCGTTTATGTGGGTGAGGGCGAAAGAAAGCGGCTCTCAAGGCAGCGGGAAGCAAAAGGTCGAGCGACCCCGAAGCGACCCGGATGAAAACCCGGCGGAGTTTGCAAGCAGCGCCGCCATCAAATTCTTGAGGAGGAATTATGAACAGCACAACTTACGTCGAAGAGATCGAACTGAACGTGGAAGAAATGGAAGAAGTGATCGCCCCGGGCCTCGCCAACAACCACAACGAGACGCTGGATGTTGACCTGAGCATCGAGGAGTTGGAGGAAGTGATCGCTCCGGCGCTGACCACGAACCACAACGAGACGCTGGAAGTTGACCTGAGCGTCGAAGAGATGGAAGAAGTGATCGCTCCGGCTTTGACAACGAACCACAACGAGACGCTGGAAGTCGATCTGAGCGTCGAGGAGATGGAAGAAGTGATCGCTCCGGGT
>Ga0247727_10005786_pt1 | contig 24741 bp, 26 predicted proteins | sample WisWelCaveWW1625_FD_202498 | JGI IMG/M metagenome (GOLD analysis project Ga0247727, IMG submission 202498) | Biofilm microbial communities from Wishing Well Cave, Virginia, United States - WW16-25 | ecosystem: Environmental > Aquatic > Deep subsurface > Groundwater > Cave microbial mat | place... | reverse complement strand
ATTCCACTCCTACGGAGTTTGGGAGTAGTGGTAGCTCGGATTTACTATAAACATTTCACCTCACGGGGTTAGTCAAAGGAGCACAACCGATCGTAAATAATGGTATCCTTTGGTGCAAAATTAAGGTTCCATCTCTCCGCTTATTGGCACTGAAAATGTCTCAGGGAAATGATCAGGTTTTGCTCAATAAAAAGTTACGCATCAATTCCAGCGAGTGTTCGATTCGCTCTCTTTGGTCAGACATCAAAATTGGATTTCCCGATTCAAGGGCTAAGAAGCCAATAACGTCCAAAACATCTATCACAATCTTCGGCATACCACTTGTCTCAATTGACCATCGCGAAGGTATAAAATGCTCAAATTTATTTCTAAAGGTCTTATGAATAAAATCTATGCTCCGCTTTTGCGACTTGGTTAATTTTAAAGTCTTACTTTGGTCAAATTGACGCATATATTTATCTGTCTGGGCTCTTTTTAATGCTTCAGGAAAACCGATTAGTTTATCACGATATTTTTTTGTTTCCTTATCAAGGATTTTTACACGATCTGGATTTGTTCCTTTGATGGTACAAATCAGAAATCCATACAACGAGCCGAAAAGGGATATATCGATTGCATTCTCTTTTTCATCGATCCGAAACCAGTTCTCTTCAACTTGAGCTTTCGAGTCATCTTCCTCAACGAATAATTGACCTCATTTCTCCCAAAAGTTGTTTGTATTTTCTTGCTCATCACGCGAAAGCTTGTTTTCTTCAACTTCGTGTTTTTCGACTTTCATAACCTACCTCCCGAATGAATAAGCATCTTAAACTGGGCGGCAATATTTAGGCAGAAGTAAAGAAAATATCTTATTGATGACATCGCCTATGTTAAAATTTTTGTCATCGGGGTTAAATCTTATGAATTGACAACCCAATGCATTCTCGATAGTCTTCTGTCTCATTTCCTCGTCTAATCCATAATAGCCATTTTTGTGTCCACGTTCATCACATTCAATTGCGATATTTAGATCTTTCAAATACAAATCAACCTTGTAAGGAGCAACATAATACTGTTCATGATAGCTTGTGAAGCCATCTATTGCCCCCTTGATTATTTCTAAACAGTCCGATTCCACCTTTGACCTGTGCCGCGCTTTCACACCCATTTCTTGTAGGAAAGCACCAGCCTTTGCTTTTGGTAAATACTCTGCAAGCTTTATTGCGCCCTCCTTCGTCCATTTAGGAGAATGAGCGCCACTTGTATAATGCACTCCCGTAATTAATTCTTCTTTATGTTTACTCTTAAGCCCCCGTATGCGTTCTTCACTGACTCCTAAAATTTTAGCAAGTTCATAACTGTGAATTGGCCAATCTTGCTTATCATCGTTTTCCATTTGTGGATTTCCTAAAATTCATGAGGCTAAAGCGTGAAGTTAATTATCACGACCTAACTTTATTTCCCCGCCGGCGGCCATTGAAACGGCGGCAAGCTTTCCGTTTTGGGGCCGCCACCATTATCTGATGAAGTCAGAATGAAAGCCGTTGCGCCGAGTGCCGCAGCGCCAACCCCTCCGGCATAATTCATATTGACAAAAGTCTTTCCATTATCTATCTTATAACAGAAAGCTGCAATTGATAAACGCAGACATGCATGATCTTTCATCAGACCAAGATCGAAGGGAAACGAATCATGTCAACGACACAAATTATCCAAGTTGCCGAGCACTTGCCTTTGCTGGAGCGTTTTCAAGTTATTGAGGCGCTTTACGCTTCGATCAAGCGCGAGTTCGCGCAGAAAACCATGCCCGTCTCGACAGGCAAAGATGAGCCCTTTGAGCTCATCACGTTTGACCTCGGCCAAGAAGTCCATGCCGACCGTGATGAAATTAAAGTTGTGAATCCATTGGCCTAAAATTTACGCGCTTGCTATTTCCCTGCCGGCGGCCATTGAAACGGCGGCAAGCTTTCCGTTTTGGTGCCGCCATCATTATCAGATGAAGTCAGAATAAAAGCCGTTGCGCCGAGTGCCGCCGCGCCAACACCTCCGGCAACCCACAGCCAAGTGCGCGAAGAAGATTCGGCCTTCGGGCTTTTCAACGAGACCATTTCAACATTCAAGCCTTCATCGCGTGTCATGGTCAAAATTTTTTCCCAATCTTGATAATCCGTATACTTGACCAGAATCTTCAAATTGCTCCCAGCGATCACGTTGCGCGAGAGCGGGGTTTGGCCAATGGCTTTGTTGTTGATCATCACCTCAGCGCCTTTCGGAGCCGAGTCAATCGTCAGCTTGTATAGCTTTCTACCGGCTATCTCGCGCGCAATGTCTTGCAGGATTTCCAGCAACCCGTCGATCTCACCCTGATAATTGCGATTGAACGACCTTTCAATCCGGCTGGATTCCACATCGATCATCGAGATGTTGATGGCGTAAGTCTTGCCGATCTTGCCGATGCTGCCCGCCACGATCTTCTGCACGTTCAGCACCCGGCCAACGCGCACCGCGCATTCGGTGATCGTGCAGCCGCTTTGCTGAAAGCCCTGCTCTTTCAGAATATCTTCCATCTTGCCACGATCCAGCACGATGAACGCGCCGAGATTCACCAATTGCCCGCGCAATTGGTCGGAAAGCGTCGCCGTCTCGCTCTCGGAAACTCCTCGCCCCTCAAGATCGAGAATGGCGATGTGGAATTTGGCAGACGGAGGCTGCTGGCTGAAGCAGTCAAAACAGATAAAACAGAAAAAAAGAACTGCCGATGCCGGTATTGAAATCTTTTGCATTTTCGTAACAGAATTGTTGGGATGAATTGTCGCTATGCCGGTTAACGCGTTGCCCCTCATTCAACCAAAGCCAACGATGAATATACCAGCAAAGGCCGGCAACTGCGTTTTAAATCTTTCCTGATACTTAATTTTTTGTAAATGGAGCCGCGTCTCAGGCCAAAAGCATGTCGATGATTTCTTGAATGATGAAGGGCAAATTCGGCTGGGTAAACGATATATTGGGTGCGGGGATGCGGTTGTGTTTAATATCAGGCGGGATATGTTTGTGGCGGGAAATTTTATAGGAAAATGACTTCGAGGTCTTTAATTCGCTTAAAGTCATCATCCATTGTCACGGGCTTTAAGCCATAAGCCTTGGCGAGGCTATATTGATAAGCATCGTCAAAGTCCAACCCAAACTCTTTTTGGGCTTTAACAACGTCCTTATATCGATCAATTGGCAAAGAGAGCAATTGCGTGTTCGGCATGGAATCATCGATAAATTTTCTGAAAGCATTTGCCCTGCCTTTGCGGAAAAGGATGACGCCGATGGAATGCAAAGAAAAATCGCTGATATGAAGCCGCCCAACATTTGCATTCAAAAACTTTTTGCACTTTTCCTTCCTTTTCTGGTTCAGCAGAATTTCCAAAAAAACATTCGTGTCGACTAAATACATTATCTCCACTCTAAGGCTTGGTGCTGCAATTCTACCGACGAGAATTTCTCGGCTAAATCAGACAACTCGCCCTCCCAATCAAATTTGAATTTTTTTCGTCGAGGTTTTGTATCGGCATACTTGTCCACTAAGAATTCGACATAATCCAGGACGCTGCTGATTAAATGCGGAGGAAGCTTTTGTATGTTGGCTTCAATCTGTCTTGCGTACATCATGTTTTCCTCTTAACTTTTGTTTTTGGCATGGCAATCCTTGTTTGGCTTGACATGCAGAAACAAAATAACAATCGTTCATCTGAAAAGCAAGCTATTTCCCCTGCGGCGGCCATTGAAACGGCGGCAAGCTTTCGGTTTTGGTGCCGCCACCATTATCAGATGAAATCAGAATGAAAGCCGTTGCGCCGAGTGCCGCCGCGCCTCCGGCAACCCACAGCCAAGTGCGCGAAGAAGATTTGGCCTTCGTGCTTTTCAACGAGACCATCTCAACGTTCAGGTCTTCATCGCGCGTCATGGTCAAAGCTTTTTCCCAATCTTGATAGCCCGGATATTTGACCAGAATCTTCAAACTGCTGCCAGCGATCACATTGCGCGAGAGCGGGGTTTGACCAATGGCTTTGTTGTTGATCATCACCTCAGCGCCTTTCGGAGTCGAGTCAATCGTCAGTTTGTACAGCTTTCTACCGGCTATTTCACGCGCAATGTCTTGCAGAATTTCCAACAACCCGTCGATCTCACCCTGATAATTGCGGTTGAACGACCTTTCAATCCGGCCGGATTCGACATCGATCATCGAGATGTTGATGGCGTAAGTCTTGCCGATTTTGCCGATGCTGCCGGCCACGATCTTCTGCACGTTCAGCACCCGGCCAACGCGCACCGCGCATGCGGTGATCGTGCAGCCGCTTTGCTGGAATCCCTGCTCCTTCAGAAGATCTTCCATCTTGCCACGATCCAGCACGATGAAGGCGTTCAGATTCACCAATTGCCCGCGCAATTGGTCGGAAAGCGTCGCCGTCTCGTTCTCGGAAACGCCTCGCCCCTCAAGATTGAGAATGGCGATGTGGAATTTGGCAGGCGGAGGCTGCTGGCCGAAAGACTCAAACCCGAGAAAACTGAGCAAAGAGAAAAAAAGAATTTTCAAAGCCGATATTGAAATCTTTTGCATTTTCGTAACAGAATTTTAGGGATGAATTGTCGCTGTACCGGTTAACGCGTTGCCCCTCATTCAACCAAAGCCAACGATGAATATACCTGCAAAGGCCGGCAACCGCGTTTGCCGAAAGCCCTTGACTTTTTGGATAAATTTCTTACCTATTGTCATTGACGTTTGTAGTAGCCGCCTTCAGGCGCAAAAAATACGGAAATAAATCAAAGCGCATTATTTATGGAAGAACTCCTGTGATACCCAAAAATCAGCGCCTAAAGGCGCCACTACGAACATATGAATTTCTCCCAACTCCAACATCAACATCTCAAAACCAACGGCATCACATTACATGCCGTCGAAGCCGGGCCGGAGAACGGCACGCTGGTGATTCTGCTCCACGGCTTTCCGGAGTTTTGGTATAGTTGGCGTTATCAAATCGATGCGCTCGCACAGGCCGGGTTTCGTGTGCTCGCGCCGGATCAGCGCGGATACAATTTGAGCGACAAACCGAAAAGCGTTCGCGATTATAATCTTGATCAGCTCGCGGCGGATGTGGTGGGGTTGATTGACGCGGCCGGTCGCGACAAAGCATTTTTAGTTTGGCACGATTGGGGAGGAAGCAGCGCCTGGTGGACCGCCATTAAATATCCGGAGCGCGTGGGGCGCCTGGCCATTCTCAATTTGCCGCATCCGAAAGTGATGCGCCAAAATCTTTTGCACAACCGCGTCCAGCGAAGGAAAAGCTGGTACATGTTCCTTTTTCAAATTCCGTTCTTGCCGGAACAGCGCATGCGAAAAAATAATTGGCAGGTGGGCGCGCGGGCGTTGCAGGGCACGAGTCGAAAGGGAACTTTTTCCGAAGCGGATATGGCGCTTTATCGCGAGGCGTGGTCGCGGCCCGACGCGGTCACGGGAATGTTCAACTGGTATCGTGCGGCTCTTCGCAGCCGGCCCGCGCGCGTGAGCAGCTCACGGGTAACGCCGCCAACGTTGATCATCTGGGGCGCTAAAGATAAATTTCTCGGACGTGAATTAGCGCAGCAAAGTGTGAATCTCTGCGATAATGGGCAAATCGTTTTTATCGAAGGCGCAAGCCACTGGGTTCAACACGAAGAGCCCGCGCAGGTGAATGAATTACTGCTCAAATTTTTAAGCCAAAGCTATAAAGGATGCAAACGGAAAGAAGAGACTTGACTGCTATACTTCAATTGACTACATCTCGAAGCAGCGCGCGAAAACCGGCTTGTTGGAAATGGATGTCATGAGTTAAGGCATCGAATAAGCTTTTTTCTTGCATCACGACAAATGAAACGTAATCGGTTAGGCCCCATTCTTTGTCGGGACGTTGCTTGTAGAAAGTCAAAGCTTTCCATAAAGATAATGATCAACTTCGCTGGCCCAATCTGCCGGCCCTTCGATCGTTCCGACGAGTCCGGCAAGCACATCCCAGGCGGTTTCTTCTTGTTGTGCGCTTTCATCGAAAGGTTGAATGATGAGCTTGTAGCGTTTACCTTCAATCAGTTGAACGCCGTTTTCGGGAACAAGCGCCTTTCCGTTGAAAACAGCATGAATCGTCTCTAACATCGTTGACCTCATATAGGTTTTGGCTCAAAACAGTTTGAAGTATTAATAATTTAGCTAATTGCAATCAGCAAGCAACTGAAATTTCACGCCCGCGGTTTTCAAAATAAACCTATTTGTGGCGAAGACGAAGTTTCGGCATGTTTTGCCGCAGGCATTTTTTGCGCGAACAATTCTCGCAAATCCACCTCGGTCGACTCGATCTCTTCGGTAGTGAGCGGCGCCGCGTTTTTATTCAGCAACGCCAGATTCCCTTTCGGCACGTTGTTGTCGTTGCGCACGAAGAGCGGCACATAACCCTTGCGCAAATTTTCCGTCGCGCCCGCCCAGGTTCCGCCGGTTTCAAAATCGCTCGCGACCACGACGGCATAATCTGAAAGCGCATAAATCATCTTATTGCGCGACATGGCATTGCCTACCTGAAATGGCGCGTTGGGATGAAACGGCGTGAGCAGGAGCAGGCGCTCCTCAAAAATATATTGCCGCGCTTCCCGTTCGCGAATTTTCTTCGCCAGCGAATCGCCCATCACGCCGACACACTTGCCGCCGTTTTCCAATGCCGTTTTCATCGAGACGAGGTCGACGCCTTTCGCGCCGCCGGAAACGACGGTCATCCGATTGCGAACGCATCGGTCGGCGAGTTTCGCCGTGAAATCGGAACCAGCCTCGTCGACCGCGCGCGAGCCGACGATGGCAACGCTTTCCTCTTGCGCCAGCGCCAATTCCCCGGTATAAAACAGCACCACCGGCGCCTGCGCTTGCAGTTTTTCTTTCAAACGTTTAGGATAGTTTGAATCGGCGCGCGTCACGATGTGAATGCCGGCATTCATCAGGCTTTCCAGCTCGAACCCCACCGCGCCGCCGCGATCCAGCAAAGCCGCCAACCGCTGCGCTTCCGCAAGCGAGAGCGCGAGTTCTTCTTGCAAGGCTTTAGCCGCGAGACCTAACATGCCGCCCGGCGTTTTGAGCGAAGAGTTTAAAATTTTCGGCGCGAGCGTATTCCATTCTTTCAGCGTCATTGGAGCTAATTCTGTTTTGGGATCAAGCCCGACATAAGAGCAGGCCATGACGAGCGCATGAGCATCATCGGTTAATGGCATGGTGTTCCTTCTAAATTTTCAAGAAATTCAGTGACTACAAAAAACTGAAATTGACCGGTCACTTAGATTATTTGTGAATCGTAAAACCGTTCGATTTAATTGCTAACGCACTCAAACGCAGAAAAAAATTCTGAAAGTTTTCGGTGGCCCAACGGCTAGATGAACCCAACGGAAAAGTCTTTACAGTTGGGTTCATCTAGCCGTTGGGAAAAATTTGTTTGTTCATAGCTGCCCAAAGGGCTTCAGTTTTCAGCGTGACTGAAAATTTGTCGTAGGCACTGAGAAGCGAATCAATCCAACGTTCTGCGATCGGCCGCCTTGGCGAGCGCGAACGGATGGACCGGCCCGCCGCCATGTTGCGCGAGCAGAAATCCGGCAACGGTCAAAGTCCAGCGTGAATCAAAGATATCATCAACCAGCAAGCACGGTCCGGCCGGTATTGCGCCGCTGATGCTGAAAGCTGAAATAATATTGGCCACTTGTTGCGCGCTGTTGGTCATTTCTTTTGCGGCCGCGTTTCTTTGCTCTTCGCGAGGATGGGCACGAATGGAATTTGCAAAACTTTTGCTAATCGTTCCGCAAAATCCTTGATCACATTTGTTCGTAAAGATTGCGAAACGATATTAGCATACTAAAAAAAATTGCCAGAGGCAAGCGATTAAACTTTTGGTTTTTTGGTTGACTTCCGGCCTGCAATTGTTATCTTAATACAATGAACGAAATTTCGGAGGAGTGTCGGCGTCGTGCGCGATGCGGTGATTGCGTGGCGCGTGAAACACAACATGATGCCGCAGCCGTGGGCGTTGCCGGTGGTGGCGGAAACGTGGGATGGTTGGTTGAACGATATCAACGGCTTTCATGTGAAGCCCGAACATGTTTTTGCTGCGCTCGACCACGCGAAATCCGGTCCGGTGGCTGAAGGCAATGTCGGCGGCGGCACGGGCATGATTTGTCACGGCTTCAAAGGCGGCATCGGTACGTCGTCGCGCAAAGTCGACGAGAAATCCGGCGGCTACACGGTTGGCGTGTTGGCGCAGTGCAATCACGGCGGACGGCAGCAGCTTCACATTGCCGGTGTGCCGGTTGGTCTGGAAATGACGGATGAGGTTTTGAAAAAGGAAGATACCGGCTCGATCATCGTCGTTCTCGCGACGGATGCGCCGCTGTTGCCGCATCAACTCAAACGTTTGGCGCGCCGCGTGTCGATGGGATTGGCGCGCAACGGCAGCGTGGCCGGCAATGGTTCGGGCGATATTTTCATTGCCTTCTCGACGGCCAATCCCGGTGCGGCGAAATTATCCGGCGTGGCGAAATTGGACATGCTGGCGAACGAGCCGATGAACGCGCTGTTTAGCGCCACCGTGCAGGCCGTCGAAGAAACCATCGTGAATGCAATGATTGCCGCCGAAACCATGACGGGGATCGACAGTCATAAAGTCCTCGCGATTCCGCACAAACCGCTGCAACAGATTTTGAAAAAGTATAATCGTCTGATCGAAACGAGCAACAAAAAGTAGGAGCGGTGAATCTGCAACGAAAAGAGAACCGCAACGAAAACAAATGAAAAAACGTGTTGTTAAAATTCCGCCGATGATTTTATGGGTAACGCTCTTAAGCTGCGCGGAAGAATTGGATTATCCGGAGCAGGCCAAAGCGTTTCATGCGCAATACGCCCGGAGCCGCGAGATTGAGTTGCTCTTGCAATATGGCGTCAAATTGCGCAACCAGACGCTTTATTTGCAAAAGTGTGAGCGCACCCTGGACGATTCCGTCAAAACCTGGGCGATTTACAAAAATTATCCGCTTGATGAGGCAAACGCAGAAATCGAATTAACCAACTTGAAAATTGCCTTCACACCTTTTGATGATCCGCGCGGCGGCAGGATTATTCCGGAGTACGAAACGATTGATTTCGCCGATACCACCGGCGGCAACGGGCAAGCCGTTTTACAGATTCGCGAGACGACCCGAGCTTTTCACCGCCTCAAGATGCGCGAGGTGATTTGCGGCGGGCAGGGCGTGGTTTATCTCGTGCAACCAAAGTTCATGCTGATCCACGTTGCCGACGCTGCGAAAGTGCCCGAGGGCATCAGGAACGTCGCGACGAAACTGGACGAGAACTGGTACTTTGAAATTTCGTTCGAGCATCAGGATGAGCAACGCCGCAAGTTGAGCACGACTCTGCGGGAGTTTTTGCAATCGGTGCAGGAGCAGAAGGCGCAACAGCAGTCGACGGAAACGGATAAATGAAACCGCCGGAGCGTAAAAAGCTTTGGTATCCGGATTGGTCGAATCGCCCGGATCAGCACAACGCAGACGCGCCGCAACCGAACAAGTTTAAAAACAATTACCCCAACGGATGAAAAAACGACCAACGGATAAAAGCAATTGATCGCAAAATGATTAAGGCAAAATTATAGGCTCCGCCTGTCGGGTTCGGGTTCATGAAGTCATTGAAAATTATCTTGCCACAATTATTTTGCTTAAATTTTTTTGACAAACAATTGAGTTGGCGCATGAAAAAATTTAAAATCCGTTGGCGGCTTTTTATCCGTTGGTGACAAAAGTGAGATGTTATTAAAATGAAAAGAATTTCGATTTTGTGCAGCATTTTTTTGTTTTTAATTTCAGCCTCGTGTTGGCCGCAGGCGGCGCTGGTTTTTCAAACGGATTTCGGCCTGAAGGACGGGGCGGTGGCGTGCATGAAAGGCGTGGCGTTCGGCGTCGATCCGAATCTTAAAATGTTCGACGTGACGCACGAGATTCCCAGCTACAATTTCTGGGAAGCGGCGTATCAATTGAAACAAACCGCGCCGTTCTGGCCGCCCGGCACGGTTTTCGTTTCGGTGGTTGATCCGGGCGTCGGCACCGAGCGCCAATCTATTGTGGCAAAAACCAAAACCGGACATTATTTTGTCACGCCCGATAACGGCACGTTGACTTTTATTGCCGAAGATCCGGGCCTTGCCGAAGTTCGGCAGATCGATGAGAAAGTCAATCGTCTCGCCGGGTCGGAAAAATCGTACACGTTTCACGGCCGCGACGTGTATGCGTACACCGGCGCGCGTCTCGCTGCCGGCGTGATTATGTTCGAGCAGGTCGGCCCGCAACTCGAAGCGAAGGTCGTCATGATTCCATACGAAAAAGCGCGTTTTGAAAACGGCCGCGTTTTCGGGAACATTCCGATTCTTGACGTGCAATATGGCAATATCTGGACAAACATCGATGAAGACACGTTCAAAAAGCTCGGCGTCGAATATGGCGCGACGGTTTTGGTGCAAATTAAAAACGCCGGACGTCTGATTTATACGGGGCGCATGCCGTTTGCACGCACGTTTGGCGAAGTCGCCGTTGGCAAGCCGTTGCTCTATATCAACAGTTTACTCAACGTTTCGTTTGCCATCAATCAAAGCAGCTTCGCCAGAGTTCACAGAATCAGTTCGGGAGCGGCCTGGCAAGTCATCCTCTCGCCACTGCAAAGCAAATAATCAACATGGAAATAAATATGCTCGCGAAAAAATTTTACAAGCTTTGGCCAGTGCTGTTTTGCCTGTCAGGCTTCGGATTTCATCCTGACCAGGCTTTGCGAATCGACCAACTCTTTGAGGCCTACACCGGCAAAGACGCGCCCGGCGCAGCCGTGATGGTGATTAAAAACGGCAAGCCGATTTTCAGGAAAGCGTACGGCGTTGCCAATCTCGAAGAAAAAACGCCGATAACGCTTTCAACAAATTTTCGGCTGGCCTCGGTGACGAAGCAATTCACCGCGATGGGCATGATGAAACTTGCCCAGTCGGGCCGACTGGGTTACGAACACAATTTGCAACAAATCTTTCCGGCGTTCCCGGCGTATGGCCGCAACGTGACGATTCGGCATTTGCTGCAACACACGTCCGGACTCATTGCCTACGAAGATTTGATTCCAGACACGGCGACGGTGCAAGTGCTTGATAAAGACGTGCTGCGGATGATGATGGCGCAGGATTCAACTTATTTTCCGCCCGGCGCGCAGTATCGTTACAGCAATTCCGGCTATGCCGTGCTCGCGATGATCGTTGAGAAAGTCTCGGGAAAATCGTTTGCGCAATTTTTGCAGGAAAATATTTTCAAGCCGCTGGGAATGAAAAATACGGTGGCGTACGAAAAAAACCTTTCAACCGTCAGGAACCGCGCGCTGGGCTATCGGCAGGAGGGAGGCCAATTTGTTTTCTCCGATCAGAGCGTGACCAGCGCCGTGCTCGGCGATGGCGGCATTTATTCTTCCGTCGAGGATTTGTTGAAATGGGATCGAGCTTTGTATGCGGAAAAACTCGTGAAGAAGGAAACCTTGGCCGCGGCGTTTGCGCCCGGTGTATTGCTCGACGGCAAAGCACTGGATTATGGATTCGGCTGGCGGCTCGATCAGTTCAACGGGCATCGCCGCGTCATGCACACCGGCAGCACGAGCGGTTTTCGCAATGTGATTCAACGTTATCCCGACGATAACTTCACCGTGATCATTCTTACCAACCGTGCCGAACCGGAAGTGACGCCGCTGGCGGATATGTTGGCGGAATTGTTTTTACGGCCATAAATCGACGTCTTTGATTTCGAACCCCTCCACGTGCAATTTATAAGTCGCCGGAACAAAATCCTTGAAGACGACGCTGCCATCCGGGCCGGAAATTTGCCGATCAAGTTCGACGTCGTTTTCAGAAAAAATTTTGACCAGCCGCCCGCTCTCGCCGATCTCGATTTTTAAATCGCGCGTGGAAGTCGTTTCGATTTGCGCGGTTCCCACCAGGTGTTTGCCCAAAAAAGCCGGCGCGGAAGTTGGCTGCAAAATCAGCGTGATCCGCTCAACGAGATCATCCACCTGATTAATGACTGCGTCGATGATGTCCACGAGAGGAGACGGCTTCGAATTGGCCGCCAGAATCATTTCGATGCCGCGCTGGAGCGAATCCGGCAGGGGAAAGTCAAGCGCCATGACTTCGTCGTAAGAAAGCGCCTGGGCTAAATTCTGCTGCAATGTATTGCAAGCATGACATTCCTCCAGATGATCCGACAAATCGATTCCCTCGACCGATTTCACTTTCCCGTTGATATAATCCAGGAGATTGGCAATGACGGCGTCGCATTCACGTCCGCCTTCCTGTTGCATGTTGTCGAGCACGCGTTCCAAAGCACGCACCTGGCCGCGGCAATTCGGGCAAGCTTCAAGATGTTCCGGCATCGCGTCGTCTTCGCGCGGTTCTTCAAAATCGTTGACCAGATGGAGCAGAAGATCCTCTTTTGCTGGGCATTCCATAATTTCCTCGCAAGATTGAAAGTTCTAAATAAAAGGCGTTTTCCGCGTGAGTTTTTGATCCGTGTGTAATTAAAACTTGCTCCGTTTGTAAAGGCTTTCGGTGCTCAAAATGACTCACATTCCAACCCGCAACGAGTATAGCACGGTGCTCGTAATGAAAAGGATTCCTGCGGAATGACAGTCTTTTTTACACCGGAAGAGTTACATTTTTTTTGACGCAATGCCTAAGCCGCTTTTTGCCGCGCTCCAATTGGCTGCCAACCGTGCCGAAGGGAATTTGCAGCAATGCCGTGATATGGCGTTGTTTCAATCCCTTCAACCACAGACAAGCAATCAGTTTGGCGGTTTTATTCAGGAATAAACGCAAACAGGCGGCGATGATTCGGCGCACGTCCTGACACAACAAATCGGCGTCGGGCGATGGAGCATTCAGATCCGGAAGATCGAATGCCGGCGTTGTTTCGTTGTCTGCGGTCGCAAGCAACTCTTCAAGCGGCTGCAGCTTAATCCGATTGCCGTTTACCTTTTTGTTGCGGCTCCGATAAAAGTTGATCGCTTGTTTGACAATGATGGTATTGAGAAAGCTTTCAAACGTGCAATCAAAGCGAAATTTTTTAAGCCCCTTCATGAGCCGAACACAAATTTGCTGGGTATAATCTTCGGCCTGGGTAACCGGAACCCCCTTCGCGCGCAGGCCTTTGAAAATGTATTGCCAGTACCGGCATCCATCCAGCAAGCGATTGAACGCTTGTGAATCGCCATTCTGGTATTCGCGAATGAGCGCCTGGGCGGATTCGGCGCGCAATTTTTTGGCGCTATCGTCACGAGACGCGGACATGTTTTGCTCTTGGTCAGGATGATTGATGAATCGCTCTTTTCGCCGTTCCTTGGCGGCTATTGTTATTTTGCATCCTACCGAATTGTAAACCGGCTCCCAAATTCTCGCCTGCATCTTTCGTCAAAATTTTACCGTCGGGTCGCCATAAAGAGTGTAAAAGTATCGCGTAATATCGTAATCCGGATCGTAATCATTTTTTTTGTCCGGCTTTCCCAGATCGTTGATGGTCGACCGCAGCGCCTCGCCGGCAGTCAGCTTATGAGTCACAAAATAATCGTAAAAAATTTTGGCGAAGTGTCCGGCGGTTTTTTCATAAACGTCAAAATTCGTCACGATACAAGCGCCGGCGCCGCACGCCAGAAATTCGGTGCAGAGGCTGTCCATTTTGGCCCATTTTTCCGGCACTCTACCGGAGCTGCACGCATTGAGAAAAACCAGCGGCCGCGAAGGAAAAGACAAACCCATTTTTCCCGAAATCGTGTTGGATTTGATAAAATCGTTTTCGCTGACGTCGAGAATGTCCTTTTCCGCGTGGCCGCTGTAGTGGATGAGGCGCAAGTTATACTTCTCGGCGCAGGCCTTGTTCAGGCAATTGAGAAACTCCTGGCTTTTCTCGGGAAAGACCAGCGTCGGACAATCCTGCAAGGTCAGCAATTCCTGCAGTTTGATAATGTGGTCGCGCACGTGGTTCAGCCGTTTGTGCGGATGGCCCTGCCAATCGCCGTAAAAGAGCACGGCCATGCGGCTGACGTTTTTATCGTAATTGGATTTGGGCTGGAACTGATCGAACGCGGGCGACAGCTCTTTGGTGGAATCGAAAAAAGTAAATCCCAGCGGATATTTTTCACAGAGCAAATCTTTGCTCTGGTCGTTCAAAGCCCAGTGCCAGGGAATTTTGAGATTATTGACCGCCAGCTTGAGGGGATAGCGTTCGCCGTTGTTGGCAAAAAGCTCATGAAAGGTTTGCTTCAAACCGAATTCATTTGCGATGCGCCCGCCGATTTTTTTCATTTCGTCGCGAAGATTGGCCGTGCGTTTTCCCGCGGCCTCGATCCCCTGGAAATAGCGCTGCCATAATTTCTGAATATCATGTTCGAGCTTATTGATCTCATTCCGATGGATGGGCAATGACACTTTTATCTCCGGCTCGAACGGTGCAATTCCGCGGTCGCCGATTTCGACGAATTTTAGCCAATGAATGAAAGTGTATTCCTCGCGATCCTCGCGGGAGTCGATGGCAAAGAAATAATGAGGGGAGGGCACTAAGGTGCCGATCTGCTTTTGTAACCGTAATTGAGTGCGAACACCCACAATTTCGCGGATGCGCCGCTTGATCATTTTTTGTCGGTTCAAAGCCACGAGGTGGAGATTGACGCCTTGCATGGCCGACGACAGCAGAATAAAAGAAACGACCAAAACCAGCGGCGCCACGATCCGAGCGTGATCAAAGATTACGAACGTCAGCGCCGTATATCACGTCAGAATCAGAACCACCCCGAGGCCCTGAGTTATCAGCTTGCATTTGGAGAACAGCCAGAGCAGCAAAACGCCGATAGCAAACAGGATCACCCCTTCCCAGCCCCACGGCAGTCGAATTAAAAATTGCTCGCGCAGAATATTATCCACGGCGGTGGCGTGGACAAAAACTCCGGCGAAGGCATTGGAAAAAGGGGTGGGAAACTTGTCGTCATCGATAATGCTGCCCAGCAGAACGATTTTATCGGTGAACTGGTGATTGACGACTGTCGCCGCGGAATCGGCAATCACGCTCTGGCACAAAGTGTAAACTTCATGCAAAGAATGGCGGCGCGCAAAAACGCTGTCCGGGCCGAAATAATTGATGTCGTATTCGCCAAATTCATTCATCGGAATTCGGATCGGTTCGCGGCCGGCGGAGAAAAGCGCTAATTTATGGTCATGAACTTTTATTTGCTGATCCTTAATTTCCAGGCAGGTTTTAACGATTTCCAGCGCCAAAGCGCTCCGCGGCATATCGCTTTTTATATAAAGCGGCAACGAACGCGTTTCATAAGTGATCGTATCTTTAAAAAAAATGGCGTGGCCGACCCGGGCGCGAGAATCACGTATTCCCGGAATCAGGTTGACGCTGTCCAATGCCATGAGGAGTTTTCTTCTCTTCGAAGAAAAAATCAAGCGCAATGACACGGGCCTGCATTTTCGCCAAACCGGTGATCATCGTCGCAATGGTTTCTCTAAATTGCCCACCGAGCTCGATTTTAGCTTCGGAAGGCTTGTCCCATAAAACCAGCACAATATTTGAGTCGGCACGAGAGGCGCCGCGATACGAAAAGCGCCACTCTAGTGAGGCAATTTCCAAAGTTCGGGCCGCGTGCGTCCTGGCCAGGAGCACGGCCAGCGTCGCTGCGGCCCCGAGTATAAGCAAACCGCTCAGATACCTTATTTTAAACAGGAGTTTCACGAGGTTGTTTCTTCCTTGCTGTCAAGTCGTTTGATGTACAGAAACTCGTTCGCTTCCTCCGGACCAATGGAGTTTGCTTCGGAAATGGCGCCGCCTGGCTCCGCACTCGCTTTGATGGTGGCGCGTAAAATTTTTTCGGCTTTATGAAACCGATGCCCTTCCGGAAATTTGAATTGGACGGGTTTCAGCTCCAGCAGCGCATAAAGTTGTTTGATATCGCCCTGGCACAATTCGAGAACTACAGAAAACAAGCGTGCAACAACGGACGCCTCGCCTTTCACTAAGTTGGCAACAGCCAAATTAATCATTAAGCCGAGGTCGTCGGGATCAAGCTCAAATGCCCGGCAATAATTTACAATTGCCGTATCAATCAAGGCCGGCTGTGGGGTGGCTTGTCGGACGAAGCTATTTCCGATCAAGTTATAAACCACCGCGATTCTTTTGGGTCTGCCGCCGCTGTTCGTGGGCCGGCCATTGCCTTGTGGTAGCCGGTTAGGATCAATACTGCGATCGAGCCTGGGTCTACCGCCGTTGCTCGTTGGTCTACCTTTGTCTGGCGCGTTCATAAAATTATGTAACCTCTTTTTGGAATTTGAGTTTTCGGAAAAACCTTCTCTACAATTTAATAGACACGGAAAAGCCAAATTTACTGCAATTTTTTTATAATTTCTTGCAAAACAGCAGGAAATTTTGCAAATTTAAAAAGGTTTTGCACATGAGCCAGTTAATCGGTTTGCCAGTTGCCGGTTAACAAACTAACCGGTAAACTGGTCAACGGGCTAACCAGCAAATCGCCAAAATGACCTTCAAAGACCATTTCTCCAAACAGTCCTCGGATTACGCGAAATACCGCCCGCATTATCCGAAAAAGTTGTTTGAGTATCTCGCGTCGATTTCTCCCGCCAGAAAAGTCGCGTGGGATTGCGGCACAGGCAACGGGCAGGCGGCGCTTGGACTCGCGCCGTATTTTGATCTCGTGATTGCGACTGATCCGAGCGAAAAGCAAATTCGCAACGCCACGCCGCATGAGAAAATTAAATACGTTGTGGCGCCGGCGGAAAAAACTGATATTTTGCCGCACGCCGTTGATTTGATCACAGTCGCCCAAGCGCTGCACTGGTTTGACTTTGAGCATTTTAATGCCGAAGTTCGGCGTGTGGCGCAACCGCGTGCCATTATTGCGGCCTGGATGTATAATCTGCTCTACACCGAGCCGGCGGTTACCAAAATTATCAATGAATATTATTTCGATATTGTCGGGCCTTATTGGCCGCCGGAGAGAAAGCATATCGAAAGTGAATATCGCACGATTCCGTTTCCGTTTGCCGAAGTGCAAGCGCCGGCGTTCAAATTGGTGGCGCATTGGAATCTTGATGAGTTGTTGGGATATTTGAATACCTGGTCGGCGACGCAAAGGTATCTGGCGCAACATGGCGTGCATCCATTGGATAAAATCACCGATAAATTAACCGCCGCCTGGGGCGAGGCTGAAACCAGGAAACGCATGGAATGGCCGCTGCTTTTGCAGGTGGGGCGCGTGTCGTGAACGATTGAGAGTGAAAAGATTTTGCCATCTGCAGCCGCAGTTTTTTTATGCCTCACATATTGGTGGAAAAACGTAGCGCAGTCTTCCAGACTGCACTGTATTTTTGAATTGGGAATGCGGGGAATAAATTTCCCTTGACTACCACACGAATTTTGCTTAGAATGAATCATAGTCGGAGCTCGCGCAATAACCGTTAAACAAAAGACCGGGTAAAAGATGCCGCTCGTTCTTTATTCGACCAACGCCTATGTGGCGTACATGATCAACCAGACGTACTACAAAAACCTTCACTACGTTTGGTGCAGCGAGGTATTTGATGCAAGGAGACAGTATGCTTATGGACCGCATGCGAGCATTCCGCCCTCGTCGAGTCCATGGGAAATTTATAAAACCATGCGGGAAGATGTCCGGCGAGGAGATTTGCACAGTCCAAGTTTGAAACAGCTTAGAGGAGCAATCGCCGATGGAGCTACGCTAAAACGAGAAGCCGGAGAGATTTCACAAACGCAATGTGATGACATTGGTGAAATTCTCGGCAGGGCTTTGCTGGCGGATTTCCGGCCATTGCTATACATCATTCCATATCAAAGCGTGGAAGCGCTCATCAAAGCAGTCCCCATTCAAGAACGAGCGCATCCTTTATCGCTCGAACTGAAAATCCACGCACTCCCACGCGAACTTTTTGACGTTATTGAGGTGAATTATGAATGAACTCAGAGACCTGGTATTCAGCCTTCCTACCAGCCTTTCGGGGAAATTGATTTTTGATCTCAGCAAAGCGATGAGAAAAAATAAACGCCTTGACGTGCTCAACCCTATCCCGCAGTTATCACCCTATCTGCTTGGGGAAGAGCACAAAGAACTCTTCGAAGAAGCCCGCCGTTTAATAGAAAAGAACTGGCAGGCCAAGCTTGAAGAGCTCGATGACGACCTTGAGATCGAAATTATATCCGAACTCCGGAGAGCTCAAGGGGAACGTAGAAAAGCGGAACCCGGCTATGACGAAGCAAAAGCCGACGCGCTTTTGAACGAAATGCGCAAAATTTCTCCCTATCGGCCGACGCCGCCGGAGTTGCGCGCGGTTCCGGTTTCCTAATCATGACACCAATATTTTCGTCTTCTCACGGAAGGAGCTATGAACGCACATCACAGGAAATTTTATTTCACGTTTTTAGCACTGGCCCTCGCTATTTCCGCCAATGCCGTTGCGCAAGTCAGCGACGCCGATAAAAAAGCGGCGCAGGCGATCAACGAAACCGCCATTCGCAGCCACATCAAATTTCTCTCCGATGATTTGCTCGAAGGGCGCGCGCCCGGAACACGCGGCGGCCAGCTTGGCGAAAAGTATATTGCGAGCCAACTGGAAACGCTCGGGTTGCGGCCCGGCGCGAAAGCGGCGGACGGCACGCCGTCATGGTATCAAAGCTTCGATATTCTCGGTGTGACGAGCAATGTGCCAAAAACAATGACCGTGAAGAGCGGCGCGAAAACGCTCGATTTGAAATTCCGGGATGATTTCATCGCGTTCACCGGCGAGCAGAAACCGGCGGTCGGCGTGAAAGACGCGGAGATCGTTTTCGTCGGCTACGGCATCGAAGCGCCGGAGCAGAAGTGGGACGATTACAAAGGCGTCGAGGTGCGCGGCAAAATTTTATTAATGATGAACAACGATCCCGCGAACGATCCCAATCTGTTCGCAGGGAAGACGCGATTGTATTATGGACGCTGGACGTACAAATATGAGATCGCGGCGAAAAAAGGCGCGGCCGGCGCGATCATTATTCACACCGAACCATCGGCCGGTTACAAATTTCAAGTCGTACAAAGCTCGTGGACGGGAGAACAGTTTGAATTGCCGCAAACCTCAAAGGGCCTTGAGGCCGGAAATGCGCTGACCATCAAAGTGAAAGGTTGGGCGACAGACGCGGCGAGCAAACAAATTGCGCTGCTCGGTGGAAAAAATCTCGACGAATTGCGGACTAGAGCCGAACGCCGTGATTTCAAGCCGGTGCCGTTGGGCGTGACACTCTCGCTCGATTTGACGAACAGTATTCGCAGTTTGAAAACGGCGAATGTCGTCGGCGTGTTGCCCGGTCGCGATCCGGTGTTGAGCAAAGAACATGTGGTTTATTCCGCGCATCACGATCATCTCGGCATTGGCACCCCGGCAAACGGCGACTCCATTCACAATGGCGCGCTGGACAACGCTTCCGGCACCGCGGCGATTTTGGCGATTGCAAAAGCTTTTGCGCAAATGCCGGCAGATCAACGCCCGCGACGGTCGATCATGTTTGCGGCGGTGGCGGCGGAAGAGTCGGGTTTGCTCGGCTCGCAAAAGTTTTGCGCTGATCCGCCGGTTCATCCCGGCTACTTGGCGGCCAATATCAACATCGACGGCGTGGCGATTCTTGGCCGCACGAAAGATCTGGCGATCGTCGGCATGGGCAAATCCAGCATGGATGGACTCGTGAAAGAAATTGCCGCGTGGCAGGGGAGAGTGGTGAAAGGCGATGAGTTTCCCGAAAAAGGATTTTTCTATCGCTCCGATCAATTTAATTTTGCGAAGATCGGCATCCCGGCGACGTATTGCGATGCCGGCCTCGAGGTGATCGGCAAGCCCGCAGGGTGGGGCAAAGAACAGTTTGAGAAATGGGAAGCGACGAATTATCATCAACCGAGCGACGAGTACAGCGACAGTTGGAATCTCGAAGGCGCGGTGGAAGATGCGCAGTTGATGTTTCTGGTCGGTTTGAAAGTGGCGAATACGGAGCAATTGCCGAGCTGGGTTCCCGGCGATGAATTTGAAGCGGCGCGGCAGAAGGCGCTGGGAGAGAGGAAGTGATCAGTATTCAGTAACCAGTGATCAGTATTCAGTGATCAGTTAAGAGCGCCACTTGTTCAAGACCGATGAGCAAGTGGCGTTGTTATTTGTTGCGAAACGAGAGAAATTTTTACATATTGTATCAGGCGATAAATTAATTGCAGTCAAAACTCGCATGGCGCAAAAAATGAAAAAGCTTCCGATCAGCATTCAGGACTTCGAAAGGCTAATCACCGACGATTGCGTGTACGTCGACAAAACGCCGTACATTTATAAAATGGCGTCGGAGGGAATGTTTTATTTTCTCTCCAGGCCGCGGCGCTTTGGCAAATCTTTGCTGGTTTCGACCCTGGAGCATCTGTTTCGAGGCAATAAAGAGTTGTTCAAAGGCCTGTGGATTGAAAAGGCCGATTGGGATTGGAAACCGCATCCGGTCGTCTTGATCGATTTTAGCGGTATTACCTCAAGAACTCCTGAAAAGCTCGACGAAGGCCTGTTGTTGACTTTAAAAAAAGTCGCACAGAATTATAAAATTCGTCTATCGAGTAAGCTCCTGGCGGAGAGTTTTAAAGAAGTCATCATCGGGTTAAATCAACAGTGTGCTGAACGGGTGGTGATATTGATAGACGAATATGATAAACCGCTCATTAATCATCTCGGCAAGGGTGAAAAAGCTTTAGAGATTGCCAAACAGAATCGTGAGGTGCTGCGGGAATTTTACGGCGTACTAAAGGAAAGCAACGTCAACAAGGCGCTGAGATTCGTGTTTCTCACCGGCATCTCCAAATTCGCGAAAATGAGCATCTTTTCGGAGCTGAATAATCTGGATGATATTTCCATGCAGGAGCCGTATGGCGCCATTCTGGGCTATACCGACGAAGAATTGGAACGGTACTTTAAAGCGCATATTAAACAATTTGCCGCGCATTTAAACAGGCCGGAAACCGAAGTTTCGCAGCAGATTCAAATCTGGTATAACGGCTACCGTTTTTCCGACGCGGAGACCAAAGTTTATAATCCCTTCTCCGTGCTCAAATTGCTCAAACAAAACAAATTTCAAGACTACTGGTTTGAAACCGCCACACCGGCTTTTCTGGTCAACCTGATTAAAGAACAGCAATATTTTATCCCCCAACTTGAGATGCTGGAATTGAGTCAATCGGATTTTACCGTCTATGATTTGGATAATCTCAAACTCGAGCCGCTCTTGTTTCAAACCGGCTATATTACCATCAAAGATTACGATGGCGATTTGTATCGCCTGAGCTATCCCAATCAGGAAGTCAAGACTTCCTGGTTGAAGTTTTTGTATGATCAACTTGTTCCCATTCCCGACAGCAGCTTGAAAAGCCAATTTAAAAAACTGCATACTTATTTGCGGCAGGAACAATTGGAGCTTTTCATCGAAACAGCCAATGCGATTCTTGCCGCCATTCCGTATCCGCACCTTAAAAAGCGCGATGAGCATTTTTATCATACGGTGTTTTACTTGATGCTCTCGGCCAGCGGCGCGCTGGCGCCGACTGAAGTTTTAACGGCGAGGGGGCGGGTCGATATGGAAGTGTATTTTCCGGAGCGCATCTACGTGGTCGAGCTGAAGTGCAATCAGTCGGCCCAAAGGGCCATCGCTCAGATTAAAGCCAAAAAATATTTTGAAAAGCATCTGCATACCGGCAAGAAGATTTCTTTGTTGGGGATCAATTTCAGCACGAAGGAAAAACGCATCACGGATTGGCGGGTGGAAGAGGTGGAACAATGAAAGAGGCGATTTTGTTGGCTAATGACTGAAAGCCGTGTTCGTTACTCGAACACGGCTTTTTTGTGCTGCGCTTTTTCATGATCTGTCCGGCCAACCAGCCGGCGGCGAGACCGATGAGCAAAAACCAAATCAACCCTTCACTCATTTCCTGCCTCCTTTGCAATTGGGGAAAAGTGAATTGCGACAACTTTGATTTGGTGCCGGATAAGATAGAAAGATTTTATTCAAAAGTCAAATTATTTTATCAAGACGAACCTTCGCCGTTGTGTAAATGAACCGAGCGTGATCGTATTTCAAAGCGCTATGCGCCATGCGCTTTGCGCTCTGCTACTTCACAATCATCATCTTCTTCAACTCCCGAAACGCGCCGGCCTGCATGACGTAGAAATACACGCCGGAAGCATGGCCGTGGACGTTGAACCGCGCTTGATGATAGCCCGCGCTTTTTTCTTCATTGATCAAGTCGGCAATTTTTTCTCCTTTAATGTTGTACACGGAAATTTTTACGCGCACTTTTTCCGGCAGCGCGAATTTAATCAGCGTTGTCGGGTTGAACGGATTCGGAGCGTTCTGGCTCAGCGCGTAGCGCGTCGGCATCGCGGCGTTGGTCAATTGCAGCCGATCCACCGCGGCGGTAATCGTGATCTCTTTGCCAGCGGTCAGGGTTTCGTTCACGATGTTGCCGCCGAGCAGATCGCGAACACTCAAAACCTGTTCGGAAAAATTTTGCGTTTTGATTCGAATCGGATATTGCGCCGAGCTGATGCGAATTTCATGTTGGCCATCGGCAAGACTTTCCACAAAACGGTCGCTGCCGAAGCGCACGTCGAAAATCCCTTGTGGCGGCATCGGCGGCAAATCGAAATTACCGCTCATCTCACTTGCCGGCGCGAGGTACAATTTGCCGATTTGGCCGTTCGCGTCTTCAATCAAAATTTGCGGCCAAGAATTGTTGTGCAGGCTTTCTATTGCAACCGCTTTCGCGGCGCCGGCGGGAAGGTTGAGCACACCGGCCTGTTTGGCGCGAACCCAATATCCTTTGCCCACCAGCAAGCTGGCCGTGCTGAAAAATCCATTGTTGCCATAACCAAAATAATTGGAGACGATATTGCCGGCAGGAACGCTCGTGATTGCGGCCACCGGCACGTTTGTTTCGAACCCACCGATGAGATTCCATCCAGCATTAAGCGAAATGGTTTTTGGTGTAACCTTGTCGCCGCAGGCTTGATAATTTTTTCCAGCGGGAAATTTGATCCAGTAGCCCTGACTATTTTGCAATGAGGCGGTCTCGGCGTAGCCGTTGTTATATCCATACGCCGGTGAAACGGCATCCGGGAATAACGTCGCCACGCCCATATTGGCAGCCCGCAACGGCACCGAAACAATATTCCAGCCGGTGACGACGCTGACCTCGGCGCAACTGTATGCTTTCACCGGCCCAATCAACAACGAGGTGATCGCCGTATTGGTGAGCGTGTAACTCGTGTCCCGTTTCATATCGACATTGACCAGCGTGCCGTTGATTTCATCGCGGAGGAAAAAACCGCCGGCAGGAAATGCTGCGGGATTCCACGAAAAAGTTATGGGATCGGTTTCGGCTTGAAATCGCACGCGCCATCGCGGGCTGGTCGCCACGCTATCATGGCGAAAATCTTTGAGCGCCGTGGTGATCGGCGCAACCGGCAACTCCAACCGCGCATCGAACACGCCGGAAGGCGGCGTTGGAAACAATTCTGTTTCACCACAATTGAGATCCAATCCGTCGGTAAAATTGGGACCACGGCCAAAGCTCAAGGTTGCGCGTGCATTGCCACCATCACGAACGACGAGATTGGCCTGCCAGGTCGGCGGACAACCTGTGATGGTGAAATTGCCGGGGCTGTTGCCAAACAAGGTGGAATTGGTGATCGGCTCAACGCGTACTCGCGCCGTGGTGGAGGATAGAATCGGAACCACAACTTTGCTCACGCCGAGATTCGGAATGTTATTCGCCAGCGTGATGGGAAAAGTCGCGCCGCCATTGATCGAGAGGGTGATCTTCATTTTATCTGCAATGCCGTTGGTCGACCACGTCACATTCTGCGACGAGCCCGCAGCCCAAACGGCGCCGGCCGCTGGCGAGGTCACCGTGACCGTCGGCGAGCCTTGCTGCATGATCGTAAAATTGCCGGGGTTCAATCCGGAAATGCTCGGCGTCAAAACGGACTCGACTTTTACCCGACTGGTCGTTGAAGAAACCATCGGCACATTCACGGTGTCGACGCCGTCATTGAGACGATTCGAAGCGAGCGCAATCGGGAAAGTCGCGCCGTTGTCGGTTGACAATTTCAGATTAACATTTCCAGTGAGCGCGCTGGATGACCACAAGACAATGCGCTGTGAGCCGTTAGGCCAGGTGATACCGGCACCTGGAGAAAGCACGGTGATCGAGGAGCCGGGCGTCGACGGTTGCGCGCTGAAAACGCCATTGCCGTGCGTTGCCGCCACCACAAGCCCGTCGGCAAGCCGTGCGGCGATCATATCCACCACCACATTGCCAATCGTCGAAGCGCCTTCCTGCACCCATACCGTTGTTGCGCCGTTCAACTTTGTCGTGGAATAAAGGCCCGTGCTGGTGCCGATAAAATACGTGGTGTCGGTGCTGCTCGGAACAATGGCGGCCCAGCGACACGACGGGCCATTGCCGGAACCATTGGGAAATTGTTCGAGATTGCCGGCGACTGGCGTCCAACTCGCGCCGCCGTTGCTCGTGTAAAAAAGGCTGATCACCGAATAATTGGAAAACACCACGAACGCGCG
>Ga0247727_10005785_pt1 | contig 24742 bp, 19 predicted proteins | sample WisWelCaveWW1625_FD_202498 | JGI IMG/M metagenome (GOLD analysis project Ga0247727, IMG submission 202498) | Biofilm microbial communities from Wishing Well Cave, Virginia, United States - WW16-25 | ecosystem: Environmental > Aquatic > Deep subsurface > Groundwater > Cave microbial mat | place... | reverse complement strand
CGAAGACCAGCTCGCCGGTCGGCGAGCCGCGGCAGCCCATCTTGATCAGCTTCTGCGCCACCGCGAAGCCCGGGAAGTCCTTCTCGACGATGAAGGCCGAGATGCCGCGCGCGCCCTGCTCGGGCGCCGTCTTGGCGTAGACCAGAATCACGTCCGCGATCGGCCCGTTCGTGATGAAGAGCTTGCGCCCGCGCAGCAGATAGTGGTCGCCCTCGCGCCGCGCCGTCGTCGCCATGCTGCCGATCGCGTCGGAGCCGGCGCCCGGCTCGGTGAGCGCCAGCGCGCCCACCTTCGTGCCATCCGCCAAGCCCGGTAGGTACCGGCGGCGCTGCTCGGCATTGCCGTTGCGCAGGATGTTGTTGACGCACAGGTTCTCGTGCGCCAGCCACGAGAGCGCCACGGCGGCATTCCAGCGCGAGAGCCCCTGGAGGATCAGCGCGCTCGCGAACACGTCGAGGCCCGGCCCGCCCTCCGCGGCCGGAATCGTCACGCCGAGCAGCCCGGCGCGGCCGAGCTTCGGGAAGACCTCCGGCGGCCACCACTCCTCGTCGTCCATCCTGCGGGACAGCGGGGCCAGCTCGGCCCGCGCGAACTTATCGGCCAGCTCGAGCGTCGCCTCCTGCTCGGGGCTGAGGCCGAAGGCCAGGGCCGCGGGGGCCGGCGTGTGAGTCGCAGTCGCCATGGTGGGATCCTCCTTCCGTTCGCTCGCCCCAATCTACTAGAGTGCGCCTCGAATATGCCCGTCCTGCGCTCGACCCTGGATACGGCCTGCGAGAGCTACCAGGCCAATCGCGCCGCCATGCTCGACAAGCTGGCGCGGCTCGAGGCGCTGCTCGACCAGGCGCGTGCCGGCGGCGGCGCTCGCTACGTCGAGCGCCACCACGCGCGCGGGAAGCTGCTCGCGCGCGAGCGCATCGAGCTGCTGCTCGACCCGGACTCGCCCTTTCTCGAGCTGTCGCCGCTCGCCGGCGCCACCACCGAGTACAAGGTGGGCGCGAGCCTCGTCACGGGCGTCGGCGTGATCGAGGGCACCGAGTGTGTGCTGCTCGCCAACGATCCGACCAGTCTGGGCGGCTCGATCAACCCCTACACGCTCGCGAAGATGCTGCGCACCTACGAGATCTCGCTCGAGAACCGCCTGCCGCTCTTGTTCCTGGTCGAATCCGGCGGCGCCGACCTGCCGCGCCAGGCAGACGTCTTCATCCCGGGCGGTGCCATGTTCCGCAACCTCACGCGCTCGTCGGCCGCGCGCGTGCCCGTGATCTCGCTGGTGTTCGGCAGCTCGACCGCGGGCGGCGCGTATCTCCCCGGCATGTCCGACTACGTGGTGATGGTGAAGGAGCGCGCCAAGGTCTTCCTCGGCGGACCACCGCTCGTGAAGATGGCGACCGGCGAGGACGCGAACGACGAGGAGCTCGGCGGCGCGGAGATGCACGCGCGCACGTCGGGCCTCGCCGACTACATGGCCGTGGACGAGCGCGATGCACTGCGGCTCGGGCGCCGGATCGTGGCGCGGCTCCATTGGCAAAAGCGCGGGCCCGGCCCGAGCGCAGCCCCGCGCGAGCCACGCTACGACCCCGACGAGCTGCTCGGGATCCCGTCGGCCGACCTCAAGGTGCCGTTTCCGATCCGCGAGGTGCTGGCACGGCTGCTGGACGACTCCGACTTCGACGAGTTCAAGCCGCTCTACGGCACGAACCTGGTGACGGGCTGGGCGCGCCTCTACGGCCACGAGATCGGTGTGCTCGCCAACGAGCAGGGCGTGCTGTTCTCGGAGGAGGCGCAGAAGGCCGCGCAGTTCATCCAGCTCGCCAACAAGATCGACACGCCGCTCTTGTTCGTGCAGAACGTGACCGGCTACATGGTCGGCAAGCGCTACGAGCAGGGCGGCATCATCAAGCACGGCTCGCTGATGGTGAACGCGGTCTCGAACAGCGCGGTGCCGCACCTGACGCTCCAGGTGGGCGGCTCCTACGGCGCCGGCAACTACGGCATGAGCGGCCGCGCCTTCAAGCCGCGCTTCCTGTTCCTGTGGCCGAACGCGAAGACGGCCGTGATGGGGCCGGAGCAGCTGGCCGGCACGCTCTCGATCGTGGCGCGCCAGGCGGCCGCCGCCGCGGGCAAGCCCTTCGACGAGGCCGCCGACGCGAAGCGGCGTGCGGCTACCTCCGAGCAGATCGAGCGCGAGTCGTGGATGGAGTTCACCAGCGGGCGGCTGCTCGACGACGGCGTGCTCGACCCGCGCGATAGCCGCGCCGCGCTCGGGCTCGCGCTCTCGGCGGCGCTCTCGAACGAAGTCGCGGGGACGCGCGAGTTCGGCGTGTTTCGGATGTAACGATGCGCAAGCTCTTGATCGCAAACCGGGGAGAGATCGCTCGGCGCATCCAGCGCACGTGTCGCGAGATGGGCATCGCCACGGTCGCCGTGTATGCCGAGCCCGACGCGAGCGCTCCCTTCGTGCGCGAGGCCGACGAGGCGGTGCCGCTCGGCGGTAGCGCGCCGGCGGAGACGTATCTGCGCATCGACAAGATCCTCGCCGCCGCACGCGCGAGCGGGGCCGACGCCGTGCATCCCGGCTACGGCTTCCTGTCCGAGAACGCAAACTTCGCTGCTGCCTGCGCGGCGGCGGGCCTGCTGTTCGTCGGGCCCACGCCCGACGCGATCGCCGCGATGGGCAGCAAGCTCGAGGCCAAGCGGCGCATGGGGGCCGCCGGCGTGCCGCAGCTGCCGAGCCGCGAGGTCGCCCCGAACGCGAGCGCTCGCGAGCTGAGCGCTGCCGTGAAGGAGCTGGGCCTGCCGCTGCTCGTGAAGGCCTCGGCCGGCGGTGGTGGCCGCGGCATGCGCGTGGTGCGCAAGGCCGCGGCGCTCGCCGAGGCCGTCGCCTCCGCCGGGCGCGAGGCGCAGTCGGCCTTTGGTGACGGGACCGTGTACCTCGAGCGTTATCTCGAGGGCGCGCGCCACGTCGAGGTCCAGATTCTCGGCGATTCACACGGCCGCGTGATCCACCTCTACGAGCGCGAGTGCTCGGTTCAGCGCCGTCACCAGAAGATCGTCGAGGAGTCGCCGAGCCCGGCCGTAGGCGCCGCACTGCGTGAAGCGCTGTGCAAGGCCGCGGTCGCAGCCGGCGAGGCGATCGCGTATCAGAGCGCCGGCACCGTCGAGTTTCTGCTCGCGCCGTCGGGCGAGTTCTTCTTCCTCGAGGTGAACACCCGCCTCCAGGTCGAGCATCCCGTCACCGAGCTCGTGACCGGCCTCGATCTGGTGCGGCTCCAGCTCGAGCTGGCGCGCGGCGCCGCGCTCCCCGAGCAGGCCGAGCTGCCGCCGCAGCGCGGCCACGCCATCGAGGTACGCCTCTATGCAGAGGACCCGCAGCGCGACTTTGCTCCCTCGACCGGCGTGATCCATCGCTTCGCGTTCGACGCGGCGCCGAGCCTGCGCCTCGACTCGGGCGTCGAGGACGGCTCGGAGGTCTCGGTCTACTACGACCCGATGCTCGCGAAGCTGATCGCCTGGGCCGAGACGCGCGACGAGGCGGCGGGCAAGCTCGCCGCGGCGCTCGCCCGTGCGCGCATCCACGGGCTGCGCACGAATCGCGAGCTGCTGGTGCGCATCCTGCGCCATCCGGCCTTCCTGGCCGGCGACACCGACACGCACTTCCTCGAGCGTCATCCGCCCGAGACGCTCGGGGCAAAGCTCTGCGACGCCGCGGGCGAGCGCACGCACGCGCTCGCTGCCGCGCTCGCGCTCCAGGCCGAGCAGCGCGCTCGCGCGCCCGTGCTCGCGGCCCTGCCCTCGGGCTGGCGCAACGTGCCCTCGCAGGATCAGGAGCAAGCCTTCGAGCTGAGCGGCGAGCGCATCGCAGTTCACTACCGCTTCGCCCGCGACGGTGTGCGCGCGCGTGTAGGGGTAGAAGTGGCCGCAGGCCTGCGTCTCCACGCCGCAACGCCGCACGAGGTGGACCTCGAGGCGGGCGGCGTGCGCCGGCGCTACGCCGTGCACCGTGTCGGCGAACGCGTGTTCGTGGACAGCGTGCTCGGCGCGAGCGAGCTGCGCGTGCTGCCGCGCTTCGCGGAGCCCGAGGCCGAGCTGGCCTCGGGCTCGCTGGTCGCGCCCATGCCGGGCCTGGTGAAGCAGGTGCTCGTCGCGGTCGGCGACCGCGTCGCGAAGGGCGATGCGCTGCTCGTGCTCGAAGCCATGAAGATGGAGCAGCTGATCCGCGCGCCCCGCGCGGGGCGCATCGCCGCGCTCTCCGTGCGCCCCGGCCAGCAGGTCGAGGCCGGGCTCGTGCTGGCGGTGATCGACGAAGAGGACGGCGATGGCTGACGGCGCCGTGCACTACGAGCTCGCGGACGGCGATGGCTGACGGCGCCGTGCACTACGAGCTCGCGGACGGTGTCGCGACGATCGTGATGGATCGGCCGGCGGCGAAGAACGCGCTGAACCAGGCGCTGCGCGAAGGGCTGTGGGCCGCGTTCCGCCGCTTCGTGGCCGACGACACCGCCCTCGTCGCCGTGCTCGCCTCTCGCGGCGACGTGTTCTGCGCGGGCGCCGACCTCAAGGAGATGGCGGCGCTCGGCCTGCGCGTGCCGCCGCCAGATTTCTTGCCGCAGCTCGGCCGCAACCTCCACACCGACAAGCCGGTGATCGCGGCGGTGCAGGGCCCGGCCTACGCGGGTGGCTTCGCGCTCGCGCAGATGTGCGACCTGTGCGTCGCGGCGGACGACGCGCGCTTCGCCATCACCGAGGCGAAGTGGAGCCGCGGGGCGCCGTGGGCGGCGCCGCTGCCCTGGCTGATCCCGCCGCGCGTCGCGCTCGAGCTGATCGTGACGGCCGAGCCGATCTCGGCGGAGCGCGCCCACCAGATCGGGCTGGTGAACCGCGTGGTGCCGCGCACGCGCCTGCTCGAAGAGGCGCAGGCGCTCGCCGGCGTGATCGCGAAGAACGCGCCGCTCTCGGTGCGCGCGGCCAAGCGCATGGTGTACGCGGTCGCCGGGGCGAGCGTCGCGAGCGCGCTCGACGAGGGCGACCGCGTCTGGGAGTCGGTCTACGAGAGCGAGGACGCGCAGGAGGGCCCGCGCGCCTTCCGTGAGAAGCGCCCGCCGGTCTGGAGCGGGCGATGAGCCCGCGGTCCGAGGCCCGGCGATGAGCCCGCGGTCCGAGGCCCGGCGATGAGCCCGCGGTCCGAGGCTCGGCGATGAGCCCGCGGTCCGAGGTCCGGCGGTGAGCGCGCGACGCTGGAAGCCGCGCGGCACGCCCGGCCTGCGCATCGCGAACTGCTCGGGCTTCTACGGCGATCGCCTCGCCGCGGCGCGCGAGATGCTCGAAGGTGGAGAGGTCGACTTTCTGACCGGCGACTACCTGGCCGAGCTGACCATGCTGATCCTCTGGAAAGGCCGCCAGCGCGACGCTTCCGCCGGCTACGCCAACACCTTCCTGCGCCAGATGGAGGACGTGCTCGGCCTCGCGGTCGAGAAGTCGGTGCGCATCGTGGTGAACGCGGGCGGGCTGAACCCGGCCGGCCTCGCCGCGAAGCTGCGCGAGCTCTCGGCGAAGCTCGGCCTCGACGCGAAGATCGCGCACGTCGAGGGCGACGACCTGCTGCCGCGCCTCGCGGAGCTGCAGCAGAAGGGCCACGCGCTCACGCACCTCGACACGGGCCGCGCGCTCGCAGCCGAGGGCGTCGTGCCGGTCTCGGCCAACGCCTACCTCGGCGCCTTCGGCATCGTGGCCTGCCTCGACGCCGGCGCCGACGTCGTGATCTGCCCGCGCGTGACGGACGCCTCGGTCGTGGTCGGGCCCGCGGCCTGGCACTACGACTGGGCACGCGACGACTACGACCGCCTCGCCAGCATGGTCGTCGCCGGGCACATCCTCGAGTGCGGGCCGCAGGCGACCGGCGGCAACTACGCCTTCTTCAACGAGGTGCCCGGCCTCGAGCACCCGGGCTTTCCGCTCGCCGAAATCGAACCCGACGGCTCCTTCGTCGTGACGAAGCACCCGGGCACGGGCGGGCAGGTCTCGCTCGGCACGATCACGGCGCAGCTGCTCTACGAGATCGCGGGACCCGCGTACGCGAACCCCGACGCGGTGGCGCGCTTCGACACGATCCGGCTCGACGAGACCGGTCCCGACCGCGTGCGCGTCTCGGGCGTGCGCGGCGAGCCGCCCTCGGGCCAGCTCAAGCTGTGCATCAATTACGCGGGCGGCTTCCGCAACTCGATGACGTTGCTGCTCACGGGCCTCGAGGTGCGCGCGAAGGGAGCGTTGGTCGAGCGCTCGCTGCGCACACGCTTGACGGGCCCGCGCGCACCGCGCGAGCTGCACTTCCAGCTCGACGAGGCCGGCTGGCCCGACCCGGGCAGCAACGAGCGCGCGACGGCACGGCTCTGGATCACCGCCAAGGATCCGGACGAAAAAAAGGTCGGGCGCGCCTTCTCGAACGCCGTCACCGAGCTGGTGCTGGCGAGCTACCCCGGCCTCTACGCCACGAGCCCGCCCGGTGACGCGAGCGCCTATGGCGTGTACTGGCCCGCGCTGGTGCCAGCGGGCGAGGTGCACGAGCAGGCGGTGCTGCCCGACGGCAGGAGCGTCGCGATTCCCCCGGCGGAGCCGAAGACACGTGCGCCGATCGTGGTCGCGAAGCCGGCGCTGCCCGCGCCGCCCGCTGGGCCCAACCGTCGCGCCCCGCTCGGCGCGCTGTTCGGCGCGCGCTCGGGCGACAAGGGCGGCAACGCAAACCTCGGCGTGTGGGCGCGGACGGATCTCGCGTATGCGTGGCTCGAGCGCTTCCTCACGGTGGAGCGCCTGAAGGCACTGCTCCCCGAGGCCGCGCCCCACGAGGTGCGCCGCTACGAGCTGCCGAACCTGCGCGCGCTCAACTTCGTGATCGTCGGGCTACTCGGCGAGGGCGTGGCCTCGTCGATCCGCCCCGACGCGCAGGCGAAGTCGCTCGGCGAGTGGCTGCGCGCGCGCGAGGTCGAGCTGCCGGGGGCCTTGTTCTGAGAGTGGCGCTCAGGCCGCAGCGTGGCTCGCGAGGTGCGCGAGCAGCTCCTTCGTCACCAGCTCGGGCGCCTGGTCCGTGAGGAAGTGGCCCGCGCCGGACACGACGACGAAGCGGTAGGCGCTCGTCACGAACTCACGCGTAGCGTCGGCGGCGGGCCGGCCGACGGTGGCGTCCGCGTCGCCCCACAGAAACAACGTCGGCACGCGAACGGACGGCACGCCGGCGGTCGCGAGCGCCGAGCCTCCGGCGAAGGCGGCGCGATACCAGTCGAGCGCCGCGTCCATCGCGTCGAGCGACGAGAGCGGCGCGAGATAGGCCGTGGCGTCCGCGTCCGGCACGCCCTGGTCGCGCAGCAGCTGCCGCAAGCGCCGCGCTCCGTTCTCGATCAACAGGCTGGCTGTATTCGGATCCTGGAAGGCGCGGTGATGCTTCGAGCGCTCGCTCTGCTGCGGGTCGTTCGCGAGAGCGCGCGCGAACGCGGCGGGGTGCGGGCGCGAGAGGACGGTCAGTGTGCGCACACGCTCCGGGTGGCGTGCGGCGAGCAGCCAGGCGAGCTGACCGCCCCAGTCGTGACCGACGAGGTGGAAGCGCTCGGCGCCGAGCGCGCCGGCGAGCGCGAGCGCATCGCCGACCAGCGCGTCCACGCCGTAGTGCAGGGCGCCGCTCGGCCGCGCGCCGGGCGAGTACCCGCGCTGATCGGGGGCGGCGGCGCGATAGCCCGCGTCGGCGAGCGCCGGCAGCTGATGGCGCCACGTGTAGCGAGTCTGCGGGAAGCCGTGCAGCAGCAGGACGAGCCTTGCCTTCGCGTTTCCCGCGACGTCGGTGGTGAAGCGGAAGCCATTCGCGGACAGCTCTCGCGTTGTGGTCGAGCCGTTCGGCATCACCGCACGATGGCGTGCTTCCTTGCGGCGAGCCACGGGCTACGCTCGCGCGGCCCGCGAGAGGAGGATCGTGATGACTTTCGTGTTGCGCCTGGTGGGCGCTGCCCTCGGGCTCGGGGTCCTGGCCCTGGTTGCTCTGCTCGTCGCTGCTCGCTTCGCAGACGGGCCGCTTGCCATCGTGGCCGGCGGGCCCTTTCGGAGCGGCGAGTTGGTCAGCGGTGCGGAGCCCGACTGGGCCTTCGCTCGAGACGTCCAGGAGGTCGAGTTCCAGCTGCTCGATCCGCCTCGCTCACGCACGACCTGGATCCTCGAGCATGCGGGCAAGGTCTACATCCCCTGCGGCTACATGGACACGTCCTGGGGACGGTTCTGGAAGCAGTGGCCGCTCGAGGCCGAAAAGGACGGGCGCGCCATCCTTCGTATCGGGAGCGCGCTCTATGAGCGAGAGCTCGTGCGCATCGGAGACGGACCGCTGCTGGCGCCGCTGCTCGCCGAGCTCTCTCGGAAGTATCTCGGCGGGAGTCCCGTGCCTGCCGCGGCGGTCACGTCCGGCTCGCTCTGGCTCTTCGAGCTCGGCCCGAGGCACGCGGCGCGCGCTGCGGCAACGGAGCCCGCAGCCGCCCCCGCGCAGCCCGCGCCCAACCCCCTGCGCAACGCCTACTTCGGCGCGGTGCACGTCCACACCAGCTACTCCTTCGACGCCTTCACCAACGGCACGGTGTCGAAGCCGAGCGACGCGTACGAGTGGGCCAAGGGCAAGCCCATCCAGGGCAACAAGCAGGGGCTCATGCTGAAGATCGAGACTCCGCTCGACTTCTATGCGGTGTCCGACCACGCCGAGATGATGGGCGTGTTCCCGCGCATGTCCGACCCGAGCAGCCCGCTGAGCCAGCTGCCACTCGCGGCGCGGATCACCTCGAAGGATCCGAACGAGGCGCTGCAGGCCTTCGCCGAGGTTATTCGCAACCTGAGCGCGGGTCAGCTCGACCCGGCGCTGACCGATCCCGCCATCAGCCGCAGCGTCTGGCAGGAGATCGTGAAGGCCGCCGACGCGAGCTACGAGCCCGGTCGCTTCACGACCTTTCCCGCCTTCGAATGGACCTCGAACCCCGACAAGCGCAACCTCCATCGCGTGGTCGTGTTTCGCGACAGCAAGAGGGTGCCGGAGCTCGCGTACTCGTCGCTCGATTCGGAGCGACCGGAGGATCTGTGGCAGTGGATGGATGCGCAGCGCAAGGCCGGCGCGACGCTGCTCGCCATTCCGCACAACGCCAACGCCAGCGACGGCCGGATGTTCGCGCTCCAGGATTCGGACGGCAGCCCGCTCGATGAGAGCGACATCCGCGCTCGCAGCAGCAACGAGCCGCTCTACGAGATCTCGCAGATCAAAGGCACCTCCGAGACCCACCCGGTGCTGTCCCCCAACGACGAGTTCGCGGGCTTCGAGATCTGGGACTACACGCTCTCCGCGGATTCCGAGCGACCGACGCAGCGCAAGGGCAGCTACGCGCGCCAGGCCCTGCTCGACGGTCTGAGCCTCGCCCGAGCAGGCAAGGGCAACCCGTTCGAGTTCGGCTTCATCGGCGATAGCGACACCCACAACGCCGCCGCGTCGAACGAGGAAGACAACTACACCGGCAAGTTCGCGTTCGAGACCGATCCCCGGCATCGGATGAACGGCATTCCGGGACAGGCGGCGGCACAGATCCAGCAGGTGCGCGAGTTCAGCTCGGGTGGGCTCGCCGGCGTATGGGCGGAGGAGAACACACGCGAGGGGATCTACGACGCCATGCTGCGCAAGGAGACCTTCGGCACCTCGGGCCCGCACATTCGCGTGCGCTTCTTCGGGGGCTGGGATTTCTCGGCCACGGACATCGAGGCGTCCGATTGGGTCGCCGCCGGCTACGCGCGCGGGGTGCCGATGGGGGGCCGGCTCGCGGCCGCGCCGGAAGCTGGGGCTCCCTCGTTCGTCGTGTGGGCGCTGAAGGATCCGAACAGCGCCAACCTCGATCGCGTCCAGATCGTCAAAGCTTGGCTGGACGGCGAGGGCGCCCAGCACGAGGCCGTCTTCGACGTCGCCTGGAGCGGGGATCGGAAGCCCGACGCCGCGGGCAAGCTGCCGCCGGTGGGCAGCAGCGTGGATCTCGCGAAGGCGACCTACGACGACAGCATCGGGGGCGCGGAAATGAATGCCGTGTGGTCGGATCCGACCTTCGACCCAGCGCAGCACGCCGTCTACTACGCGAGGGTGCTCGAGATTCCCACGCCCCGCTGGAGTACGCGCGACGCGGTGGCACTGGGCATCGAGATCCCGGGCGGGCTGCCGGCGACGCTTCAGGAGCGCGCCTGGAGCTCTCCCATCTGGTACTCGCCGAGCCCCGGCACGTAGCATCCCCGCGGGGCGGAGTTGATCCCGCGGGCTCAGCCCCTAACTTCGCGCGCCCGTCCGGCCGACGTGCTCCCTCGTGAGCGTGCGTGCCCAGTCGTCGGCGGCTCCGTTCCCTACCTCTATCTCTGGATCTCCCATGTCCACACTCGAGCTCTCGAAGGTCCGCAACATCGGCATCAGCGCCCACATCGACTCGGGCAAGACCACGTTGACGGAGCGGATCCTGTTCTACACCCAACGCATCCACCGCATCCACGAGGTGAAGGGCAAGGATCAGGTCGGCGCCACCATGGACTTCATGGAGCTGGAGCGCGAACGCGGCATCACGATCCAATCGGCCGCGACCTACTGCGAGTGGAAGGGCAACCACGTCAACATCATCGACACGCCCGGCCACGTGGACTTCACCATCGAGGTAGAGCGCTCGCTGCGCGTGCTCGACGGCGCGATCCTGGTGCTGTGCGGCGTGGCGGGCGTGCAGTCGCAGTCGCTGACCGTGGACCGCCAGATGCGGCGCTACAAGGTCCCGCGCCTCGCCTTCATCAACAAGCTCGACCGCTCGGGCGCGAACCCGCGCCGCGTGGTCGAGGGCCTGCGCGACAAGCTCAAGCTGAACGCGGTGCTGATGCAGATCCCGATCGGTCTGGAGGCGAACTTCCAGGGCATGGTCGATCTGGTCACGCTGAAGGCGCTGCGCTTCGAGGGCGACAACGGCGAGCACATCATCGAGGAAGCGATGCCGGAGGCGCTGCGTGCCGAGGCCGAGGCCGCGCGCGAGCAGATGCTCGACGCCGTCTCGATGTTCTCCGACGAGCTGACCGAGGCCATCCTCGAGGAGAAGGTGACCGAGGAGCTGATCCAGGGCGCGGTACGCAGGGGTGTGCTCTCGCTCGGGCTCTGCCCGGTGTTCCTGGGCAGCGCCTACAAGAACAAGGGCGTGCAGCCCCTGCTCGACGCCGTGAACGCCTACCTGCCGAGCCCCGAGGACGTGCAGAACAACGCGATCGACCTGGAGAACGACGAGCAGCCGATCGCGCTCTCCTCCGACCCGAACAAGCCGCTGGTCGCGCTCGCCTTCAAGCTCGAGGACGGCCGCTACGGCCAGCTCACCTATGTGCGCGTCTACCAGGGTATGCTGGCGCGCGGGCAAACGCTCACGAACTCGCGCACCAAGAAGCGGGTGAAGGTGGGCCGGCTGGTGCGCATGCACGCGAACGAGATGGAGGAGATCGAGGGCTCCGCGGGGGGCGACATCGTGGCGTTGTTCGGCGTCGACTGCGCCTCCGGCGACACCTTCACCGACGGCAGCATCGAAGTCGCGATGAGCTCGATGTTCGTGCCCGAGGCGGTGATCTCGCTCTCGATCAAGAGCAAGGATTCGAAAAACCAAGGCAACTTCAGCAAGGCGCTCGGCCGCTTCGTGCGCGAGGATCCGACCTTCCGCTCCGTGGTGGACCAGGAGAGCGGCGAGACCATCATCTCGGGCATGGGCGAGCTGCACCTCGACGTCTACGTCGAGCGCATGAGGCGCGAGTACGGCGTGGAGGTGGAGACGGGCGCGCCCCAGGTGGCGTATCGCGAAACGGTCTCGCAGCGCGCCGAGTACAACTACGTGCACAAGAAGCAGACCGGCGGCTCGGGCCAGTACGGCAAGATCGGCGGCTACATCGAGCCGATCACCGACGGCAGCAAGGACTTCGAGTTCCTCGACGAGGTGCGCGGCGGCTCGGTGCCGAACGAGTTCATCCCGTCGGTCGAGAAGGGCTTCCGCTCGATGATCGGCAAGGGGCGCCTGATCGGCTTCCCCGTGATCGGCCTGCGCGTGGTGCTGAACGACGGCTCCGCCCACTCGGTGGACTCGTCGGACAACGCCTTCCAGGCGGCGGCGCGCGGCGCATTCCGCGAGGTGTACCCCCGCGCCAAGCCGATCATCCTCGAGCCGCTGATGAAGCTGGGTGTCGAGGGGCCGATCGAGTTCCAGGGCTCGGTGCTGAAGACGATCCTGCAGCGTCGCGGCACCGTGATCGGCACCACCGAGGCGGAGGGCTTCTGCCAGGTGGAGGCCGAGGTGCCGCTCGCCTCGATGTTCGGCTATGCCACTGACTTGCGCTCCAATACCCAGGGCAAGGCGGAGTTCACGCTCGAGTTCTCGCGCTACGCCCCGGCGCCGCGCGACGTCACCGAGGAGCTCATCAAGAAGTACGGCACCCGGGTGAAGGGCGAGGACGAGGAATAGCAAGCGGAGCGCGCAGCGAGCCGCAGGCGAGCGAAGGAGTAGAGTCGCGCGATGTATCAGAAGTTCCTGACGGCCCGGAGCCCGCTGCGCGTGCTCGAGAAGGGTCTGAACGGCGGGCTCGGCAAGGGCAACCTCGGTTTGGTGCTGGCCGGTCACGGCATCGGCAAGACCTCGTTCCTGGTGGGCGTGGCTCTCGACGAGCTGCTGCGCGGCGGCCAGGTGCTGCACGTCGCCCTCGACCAGACCGTCGCGCACACGCGCGCGCACTACGACACGCTGTTCGAAGAGCTGGCATCGAGCGCCCGGCTCGAGGACGCGTCCGTCGTGCACGCCGACGTCGAACGGCGGCGCAGCATCCGCGCCCTCACCTCGGCCAGCTTCAGTGCCGCCAAGCTGCGCGAGGCCGTGAAGATCCAGCAGGAGACGAGCGGTGCGCCGGTGCTGGTGATCGTCGAGTCCTTCGACCCGAGCCGCGGCAGCCGGGACGAGCTGGCCGACCTGCGCGCGCTGGCGCAGGAGATCGGCGCCGAAATCTGGCTCTCGGTGGCCTGCGCCGGCGAGCGGGTGGACGGCTTGCCGGGCGCGCTCGCCGGAGCGCGCGACGCCTTCGGCGTGATCCTCGCACTCGAGCCCGAGGGCAAGAGCGTGGCGCTGCGCGCGCTGAAGGACCACGAGAACACGGACGTCTCGGCGCTGCGCGTGGCGCTCGATCCGCGCACGCTGCTGCTCACGCGCAGCTAGGCGGAGAAGGGGCGTGGCGGGCAGCTGGTTCCTCGCGTTCGCCCTCGTCAGTTTCGCGTTCTCGCTCAGTGCCTGGCTGCCGGCGCGTCGGCTCGGCCCGTTCTCGTTCGTCTACATGATGAGCGGCTGGCTCACCGGCGAGCTGGCGCTGCAGCACCTGGCCTGGCAGGCGCTCGCCACGCTCGGCTTCGCGCTCGCGGGCGCCTTCGAGAGCGCTGCCGGCATCGCCGGCCTCGCGCTCTGCTTCGTGAGCTGGGCCGTCCTGCTGGCGAGCCACCTGCGCGGCGTCCGCGCAGCCCACGAGGTGCGCTCCGCGCTGGCGCCGCTCGCGCTCGTGGCCGACTCCGATGTCTCACCTGCGCACGGCCTCGCTCGGCCGTTCCGCATGCGCCGGCCGGGCGTCGAGTGGGTCCGTGATCTCGAGTACGGCGCCACGCTGCCCGGCGACAAGGGCCGCCGCAATCTGCTCGACGTGGTGCGGCCGAGCGCGCCCGGTGCGCTGCGCCCGGCCCTGCTCCAGATCCACGGCGGCGGCTGGGTGATCGGCGACAAGCGCGAGCAGGCGCAGCCGCTGCTGGCGCACCTTGCGAGCCGCGGCTGGGTCTCGTTCGCGATCAACTACCGGCTCTCGCCGCAGGCCACATTCCCCGATCACATCGTGGATGTGAAGCGCGCGATTCGCTGGATTCGCGAGCATGGCGCCGAGTACGGCGCCGACCCGGCTTTCTTGTGCGTGACGGGCGGCTCGGCCGGTGGCCACCTGACGGCGCTCGCGGCGGTGTCGGCCAACGATCCGCGCTTCCAGCCCGGCTTCGAGTCGGTGGACACGCGCCTCGCAGCCGCGGTCCCGTTCTACGGCGTCTACGACTTCCTCGACCGCTTCGGCATCCGCGGCTCGCAGAAGATGGAGCCCTTCCTGGCCAAGCGCGTGCTCAAGTGCACGCCCGCCGAGAACCCGGAGCTGTGGGAAGCGGCGTCACCGATCAGCCACGTGTCGTCCGAGGCGCCGCCATTTCTTCTTGTGCACGGCACGCACGACTCGCTGGTGTGGATCGAGGAGATGCGCGCCTTCCGGCGGGCGCTCGAAGAGAAGTCGCGCCAGCCGGTGCTGGCGCTCGAACTTGCGGGCGGCCAGCACGCCTTCGACATCTTCCACTCGCCGCGCTCCGCCCACGCGGTGCGCGCGGTGACTGCCTTCCTCGAGCACGTGCACGCGCAGTACGAGGCGGGCGTCAGGTCGGCCTAGGGAGGTCCGTCGTGTCGTGCCCTCTCGAGGGCAGCAGGTCCTCCAGGAAGTAGGCGCAGAAGGCGCTGCGTCCGGGCAGCATCGACTTCTGGTAGATGGCCTGGGCCTGGTGGCGGACGGTGGCCTCGGTGGTGCCGCGCAGGCCGGCGAGCTCGCGATGCGAGAAGCCCTTCAGCATCAGCAAGCCGACCTCGCGCTCGGCGGGCGTGAGCTGCCACTTCTCGAACTGCTTCTCGATCTCCTCGCCGAGCCCCGCCAGATGGCGCTTCGCGTTCTCGCGCCAGGCCCGGCCCTCGGCGCGCGCCAGCTCGAGGTCCTGCACGAGGGCGCGCTTCTCCTCGCGCTCCTTCTGGAACCGGCCGGTCAGGAGCGAGATCCCGGTTGCCGATGCCACGATCAGGGCCATCGACAGCGCATCGCCGAGGAAGTCGCCGAGCGAGACCGGCTCGTCCTCCGTCCAGACCTCGAGCGCCATCAGCAAGGCGAATGCGCCCGCGCCGAGCGCGGCCCAGCGCAGCCGTAGGGTGCTTTCGTTCACCCGTCCGCCTCCCATGCCACGGACGTGCCCTGGCGACCGGCGCTGCCTAGGCGCTCCGGCCGATGTCGGGCGGGCGCGCCCCGGAGAGGCTGGCTTCCGAACGCGAGCGCGGGCTCCGCGGCGGGGGCCTCGGGGCCGACTCCCTCACGAAGGACGACTGCCATGCTCCGGACCATAGCCAGGCTCATGCTCGGGTCGCTGCTCCTGCTTCCGCTCGGGGCGGCCGCGCAAGACGACTTCACGCAAAGCTTCCGCCTCGAGGACTGCGAGTTCCTCGCGCGCGGGGCGAACCCCCACTTCATCCTCGAGCCGAGGCGCCAGCTCGTCTACGAAGTCGAGGACGAGGAGCTCTTCATCACGGTCCTCGAGCGGACGCAGCGCATCAAGCTCCCGATCGGCGGCAAGCTGCGCATGATCCAAACGGCCATCCTCGAAGAACGCGAGTCCGAGGACGGTGAGATCAAGGAGGTCTCGCGCAACTTCTTCGCGCTCTGCAAGAAGACGGGGGATGTCTTCTACTTCGGCGAGGAGGTGGACATCTACGAGGACGGCGAGATCGTGAGCCACGATGGCGCGTGGCTGGCAGGGCAGGCCGGTGCCATGCCGGGCATCATCATGCCGGGCACCGCGTTGCTGGGCTCGCGCTACTACCAGGAGGTCGCCCCGGGAGTCGCGCTCGATCGCGCCGAGCACGTCGCGGAGGGCCTCGAGGTCGAGACGGAGGCCGGCGACTTCAGCAATTGCATCGAGGTCACGGAGACCAGCCCGCTCGACGCCGGCGGGGAGAGCACGAAGGTCTACTGCCCGGGCGTCGGTCTGGTGGCGGACAACGACCTGGTGCTCGTCGAGATCGGCAAGGCTGGCGACTGAAGCGCCGGGGGCGGGGGACGCTGGGACGGGGACGTTCGTCCTTGACGAACGTCCCCGCTTATCCCCGCATACCGCTTAGCGGCGCAGCTTCATCAGGGCTGTGAACAGGCGCTTCACGATCGGTGTGAGGCGCGTGCGCGTGTAGAGGCCCGCCGCCGCCTTGATCGCCTCGCCCTGCGTCGGGTAGGGGTAGATCACGGCGCTGAAGGCGCCGAGCGGGATCTTCTGCGTGATCGCGAGCGTGAGTTGCGTGATCAGCTCGCCGGCGTGAGCGGCCACCACGGTGGCGCCCACGATCTCGGCCGTGCCTTTCTTGACGTGGATCTTGACCAGGCCCTCCTCTTGGCCATCCGTGGTCGCGCGGTTCGCGCGCGAGATCGGCACCTCGTAGCTGTCGAGGGCGATGCCGCGCTGCTTCGCGTCGCGCTCGTACAGCCCGACGTGCGCGATCTCGGGGTCGGTGTAGGTGCACCAGGGCATCACGAGCTGCGAGAGGCGCTTCCTGCCGAAGGGGCCGAACGAGAACAGCGCGTTCTGCACCACGATCTTGGCGGCCGCATCAGCGGCGTGCGTGAACTTCCAGGCCATTGCGCAGTCGCCCGCGGCGTAGATGCGCGGGTTCGTGGTGCGCAGGAAGTCGTCGATCTGGATGCCCGCCCGCACGTCATACTTCACGCCCACCGTCTCGAGTCCCATGTTCTCGACGTTCGGGGCGCGCCCGGCGCCGACCAGGATCTCGTCGAAGGCGACGGCGCGCTGGCCGGCCTTCGGGCAGGTCAGGTGGATCAGCTTCTCGGCGCCGCGCATCTCCACGCGCTCGAGCGTGCAGCCGAGCACCAGCTCGATGCCCTCGCGCACGAACGCGGCCTGCACGATCGCCGCGGCGTCCGGGTCCTCGCGTATCAGGATCTGGTCGGCCAGCTCGAAGATCGTGACCTCGGAGCCGAGCCGCCGGAAAGCCTGCGCCAGCTCGGAGCCGATCGGGCCCGAGCCGATCACGGCGATGCGCCGCGGCCGTTCGGTGAGCGTGAAGACCGTCTCGTTGTCGAGGTAGCCGGCCTCCGGGAGCCCCGGCACGGGCGGCGCTGCCGCACGCGCGCCACTCGTGATCACGGCCTTCGCGAACTCGAGCGGGGTGCCGTCCACATCGACCGTGCTCGGTCCGCTGAAGCGCGCGTCGCCGAAGAAGATGTCGACGCCGAACTCTTCGCGGTAGCGCTTGGCCGAGTCGTCGTGGCTGATGCGCGCGCGGATCTCGCGCATGCGCTCCATGGCGGCGCCGAAGTCGGGCGTGCGCTCGCTGCGCGCCTCGTGCGCCAGGTGCGCCGCGCGGATCACCGCCTTCGACGGCACACAGCCGACGTTGAGGCAGTCGCCGCCCATCAGGTGGCGCTCGATCAGCGCCACCTTGGCGCCGAGGCTCGCGGCCACCAGCGAGGTGATCAGCCCGGCGGTGCCGGCGCCGATCACGACCAGGTTGTAGCGGCCGTCCGGCGTCGGGTTCTTCCAATCCGGCGGATGCACGTTCGCGACGAGCGCGGCGTTGTGGGCGTCGGGCGGCAGGACTTGTACGTGGGACACGGCGCGCTCCCTCACTGACCGGTGGCGTCGCGCAGGGCGCGGCGGGCGATGCGGGTGACGTAGAGGGTGACGACCAAGGTCGCGAGCAGGCCCACTCCGAACAGCGCCCATTCCTGCGGCGTGCGCGCACGCGCGCCGCCGGCCGCTGCGAGCGCTTCGCCCGCGGCGCTGCCGAGGTACACGTAGAGCAGGCTGCCCGGCAGCATGCCGATGCCCGCGATCACGTAGTCGAGCAGTCGTACGCGCGTGAGGCCGAGGCCATAGTTGAGCAGGTTGAAGGGGAAGATCGGCGAGAGGCGCAGCAGGAAGACGATCTTGCGCCCCTGGGTTCCGATCGCGCCGTCGATCGCGGCGAAGCGGGCGTCGCCCGCGATGCGCTTCTCGATCGCGGCGCGCGCCCCGTGCCGCGCGACCAGAAAGGCCCCGGTCGAGCCGAGCAGGGCGGCGACGAAGACGAGCGCGGTGCCCTTCGCCACGCCGAAGATGGTGCCGGCCGCCAGCGTCAGTGCGCTGCCCGGAACGAAGGCGATCACGGCGACCGCGTAGCCCAGGATGAAGACGATCGGCCCGAAGGCGCCGAGCCCTTCGACCCAGCGCTGGAAGACGGGGATGTAGCCACCTGCCCAGCGTCCGAGCGCGAGCAGCGCCCCGAGGGCGAGCACGGCGAGCAGGGCCTTGACGAAGGGGAAGCGCTTGGCCGGCGGAGCCGGTGCGCTGGTTTCCATCATGTCCCTCCGATGCCGGCCAGGGCTCCGCCGCAACTCGAGCCGGCGCCCGCGGTGCAGCCGAAGCAGTGGGATGCGGTCGCGATCGGCAGCCCGTCGAGCGCGCCCAGCGTCTCGAGCTCGAACAGCGTGGTGGGACGGCCCGCGAGCGGCAGCTCCAGCGCCTGGTTGAAGTCGCAGTCGTAGAGCTGGCCGTCGTACGCGACCGACAAGGTGTCGCGGCACATCAGCGCAGTCACGGTCGCCGGGTTGAAGTGATTCACCAGCAATGCGAGGTAGGCAGCGCTCTCGCCGCGCCGCGCGAGGTCCCGCGCGAAGCGCTTGATCGGCATGTTGGTGAGCGTGAACAGCCGATCGAAGCGGATGCCGAGCGCGCCCAGCTCGCGCCGGTAGTCGGCCTCGAGCTGCGTCTGCGGCGCGGGCAGCGACGCGCCGAGCGGGTTGTAGACCAGATCGAGGCGCAGCCCGGCACCCCCTCTGGCGTAGCCGAGCGCGTTCAGCTGGCGCAGCGCCGCGAGGCTGCGCTCGTAGACGCGCTTGCCGCGCTGCGCATCGACGTTGCCCTGCGTGTAGCAAGGCAGCGACGCCACCACGTCCACGCCCTCGCGTGCGAGGAATTCGGCGGTGTCCGCCTGGCCCGGCTCGAACAGCACCGTGAGGTTGCAGCGGTCGATCACGCGCCGGCCGAGCGCGCGCGCGCCGCGCACGAGCGTGCGGAAGTGCGGGTTCAGCTCGGGCGCGCCGCCCGTGAGGTCGAGCGTGTCGAACGCGGGCCAGGCTGCCAGCACCTCGAGCACGCGCGCCGCGAGCTTCTCGTCGAGGGCCTCCTTGCGTTTCGGGCCCGCCTCGACGTGACAGTGGTGACAGGCGAGGTCGCAGCGCTTGCCGACGTTCACCTGGAGCGTGGTCGTGCGCCCGCGCCGGAGCGGGCCCAGCCCGTGCTCGGCGAGGGCGGCGGCGAAGGAGGGTGTCGGCACGTTGCGGAGGGTAACCTGCTGCTTTCCGTCTGGAGGACTTCGATGCCGCCCGAGACCACCACGCAAGACGGGCAGCGCCGCGCGCTCGTGACCGGCGCCTCCGCCGGCATCGGCGAGGCCTTTGCGCGCGAGCTGGCCGCCCGCCGCTACGACCTCGTGCTGGTGGCCCGGCGCCGTGAACGGCTCGCGACGCTGGCCAAGGAGCTGGCCGAAAGGCACCACATCACCGCCGCGGTGGAGGCCGTCGACCTCGCCGAGGAGGCCGAGCTCGCGCGGCTGGCCGAGCGCGTGGCGGCCGACCCCCCGGACCTGCTCGTGAACAACGCCGGCTTCGGCAGCGTCGGCCGCTTCGCCGAGCTGGACCTCGAGCGCGAGCTGGAGCAGATCCGCCTCAACGTGCTCGCGCTCGTGCGGCTCACACGCGCTGCCCTGCCCGGCATGCTCGAGCGCGGGCGGGGGGGCGTGGTGAACGTGTCGTCGCTGGCCGGCGAGAGCTCGGGCCCGTTCAGTGCCACCTACGCCGCCACCAAGGCCTACGTGACGAGCTTCAGCGAGTCGCTGCACGAAGAGCTGCGCGGCACCGGGATATGCGTGCAGGCGCTGCTGCCGGGCTTCACGCGCACCGAGTTCCAGGAGGTCGCGGGCGTGGACTCGGGCAGCGTGCCGGCCTTCGCGTGGATGCGCGCGGAGCAAGTCGTCGCGGCATCGCTCGCGGCGCTCGGCCGGGGCGACGCGATCTGCATTCCCGGCGCCGGCAACCGTCTGCTCGGCGGACTCACGGCCCTCGCCCCACGCGGCCTGGCGCGGCGCGTGCTCGGATCGATCCAACGCCGGAACCTGCGCTAGGCCGAGCGCGCGGCGTGGGGCGGACCAGTGCCTGGCTGTTCGTCGTCGTGCTGGGGGTCTACTCGCTGAATGGACGCGAGATCGGGGCCTCCGACACGTTCGCGAACATGCTGCTGCCCATCGCGATCGTGCGCGGCGATGGCCCTGTGCTGAACCGCTTCGCGGAGCGGGTGCGCAACCAGAACTACGTCGAAGCCCGCGGCGAGAAGCTGCTGTCGCGTTACCCGATCTTGCCCGCCCTCGTGGCGCTGCCCGTGACCTGGGCTCACGTTGCGGCGCTGGACCGGATCGACCCCGGCTGGACGCGCAACCCGGACCTCTACGACTGGTGGATTCGGACCATCGCCAAGAACGCGGCCGCCATGCTGGCCGCGCTGACCGCCGTGTTCCTGTATCGACTGCTCCTGCACCTCCAGCTCGGAGAGGTTGCCGTGGCGACGACCCTCGCCACGGCGTTCGGCTCGAATCTCTGGATGGTGGCGAGCCAGAGTCCGTGGCAACACGGAACGGCGGCCTTCTTCTTGGCCCTCTCGCTGCTGCTCCTGGCTCCGGCGCGGCTGCCGCGCTGGCGGCTCGTGGGCGGCGGGCTCGCGCTCGCGGCCTCGGTGTGTGCGCGGCCGACGAGCGTGCTCTTCGCTCTGCCCCTCTCGCTGTGGGCGCTGTTCTCCCTCGGCCGGCGGGCGCTCTGGCTGCTGCTGCCCGCCGCGGCCGTCGGCGTGCTCCTGCTCAGCCACAACTGGCTCGTCTTCGGCAACTTGATGGGAGGCCTCGGTGTGATCGAGAGCCTCGGCCATGTGCAGCACGGCCTCAGCGGGTCCGTTACGAACGAGCCGCTCACGAGCATCGCCGGCACGCTCGTGAGCCCGAGCCGTGGGCTCTTCGTCTTCTCGCCGTGGGTCCTGCTCGCGCTCGCCCTGCTGCCCGGCTTCTGGCACGAGCTGGCACGCTTCTCGATGCTGCGCGCCGCCTTGGCCGGGCTGCTTCCCTTCGGGCTGGTGGTCTCGTGTTATGGCGTCTGGTGGGGAGGCTGGTCCTTCGGACCGCGCTACTGGACCGAGGCCATGCCGCTCTTCGGGGCGCTGCTCGGCTTCGCCCTGGCCTGGGCAGGCGGGCATTCGCGGCGGGCCCTCACCGCCCTCCGCGTCGCGATCGCCGTCTCGATCGGCCTCCAGGCCATCGGCGCCCTCTGCTACCCGAGCAGCTGGAACAGCGTGCCGGTCACCGTCGACCTCGCGCACGAGCGACTCTGGGACTGGCGCGACAGCGAGATCAGCCGCTGCCTCGAGGAGGGGCCGGTCTGGCCGGCGAGCTACGCCTTCCTGCTTGCGGCGGCCCGGGGGCTTGGCGTAGACTGACTTTCATGTCAGTTGCTGAAGCCAACGTCAATTCCGCCGCCGAGACAGCCCCGGCGCGCAGCCGCGCAGAGACGCGGCGCCGCCTGCTCGAAGCCGCCGTCGCGCTCTTCGCCGAGAAGGGGCTCCACGGCGCCACCAGCGCCCAGATCGCGCGCCGCGCGCGCGTGGCGACCGGCACCTTCTATCTCCACTTTCCCGACAAGGAGGCGCTGTTCCGCGAGATCGCCTTCGCGGCGCTGGCGGAGCTGCGTACGCGCCAGGAGCGCGCCTCGCTGGGCCTCGCGCTCGGCAGTCGCGAGTACCTGCGCGCGCGCACCGAGGAGCTGATCGCCTTCGCCGCCGAGCAGCGTGAGCTGATCCTGATGGTGTTCGGCCGAGCCGAGAGCGCCGGCCTCGCCGACCAGGTGCGCGACGCCATCGTGCCCGAGATCCAGCGCCACCTCGAGCGCCGCGCGCGCGAGGGCCTGGCGCCCGCGGATCTGCACCCGGCCGTCGCAGCGCAGGCGCATGCCGCCGTGCTCACGCGCGTGATCGCGTGGTGGGCCGCCGAGCCGAGCCGCGCCACCCCGCAGCAGCTCGTCGAGACGCTGCTGCGCATGAACCCGAGCCTGCTGCCCGCAGCCGGCTAGCGCCCGCCCACGGGAATCGGAACGAGGGAACATGGCCGACCACATCACCTACGACCCCGCCTACAACACCGTCGACCGCGACAACTTCCTGTCGATGATCGAGGTCGATCGCTACGGCACGCGCTGTGACGCCTTCGACGAGATCATCTCGCTGACGCGAGACCACCACTGGGACCCGACCGATCCGGCCTACATCGACTTCGACGCGCAGCCGCTCGACGTCGAGAAAGAGCTGATCATGCCGCGCGAGTTCGTGATCGAGCTGCAGTGCGCCGTGAAGGACCGGCTCGACGAGCGCCAGCAGATCCAGCTCGCCAACGAGAGCGTGCGCTTCTCGCTCTCCTCGATCCTGCACGGCGAGCAGGGTGCCCTCTCGCTCTCGACCAGCCTCTCGCAGATCCTGCGCGACCCCGGCGCACAGGAGTACGCCGCGAACCAGGCGCGCGAAGAGGCACGCCACGTGGCGGGCTTCTCGAAGTACGTGCAGAAACGTTGGGGGACGCCGCTCGGCTGCGGCACCACGCTCGCGAAGCTGATGAACGACATCGTGCTCGCGCCCGAGGTCTACAAGAAGCTCGTCGGCATGCAGATGCTGATCGAAGGCCTCGCCATGGGCGCCTTCGCCACCTTCCACAGCAAGACCAACGACCCGACGCTGCGCCGCCTGGTCCAGCTGGTGATGAGCGACGAGGCCTTCCACCATCGGTTTGGCAAGATCTGGGCCGACCGCACCGTGCCGCAGCTCACCGCCGAGGAGCACGAGAAGGTCGAGGACTGGGCGGCGACGTGCTTCCAGACCCTCCTCTTCAACCTGGTGAACGCCGAGCAGAAGCAGGCCATCTACCCGCGCTTCGGACTCGACTGGCAGTGGGTGCGCGGCGCCGTGCTCGAGGCCTTCACCGACAACGATCGCCGCCACGTGATGCGCCAGAGCACGAACATCTTCCGCGTGCTGATCAAGACGCTCTTCAAGGCCGGCATCATCACCGACCGCACCAAGCACGTGTACGCGGTCTGGGTGAACATGGAGGAGCTGCGCGGCGAGAGCGACGAGGTGGTCGGCACCGACATCGCCGACGCCACCGTGATCGAGCTGCGCGACATCAACGCGAGCAAGGCGAAGCCGATCAGCAAGGCGCTGAAGCGCGCGGGCTGACGGGGGCGGGGATGCGCATCGCAATCCTGGGCGCCGGCGCCTCCGGGCTGTGCCTCGGGGTGAAGCTGCTCGAGGCCGGCCTCCGTGATTTCACGATCTTCGAGAAGGCAGACGACGTCGGCGGCACCTGGCACGACAACCGCTACCCGGGCGCGTGCTGCGACGTGCCCTCGCACTTCTACTCGTTCTCCTTCGAGCGCAAGGCCGACTGGTCGCGCAAGTTCGCGCCGCAGGCCGAGATCCAGGACTACTTCCGGCACGTGGCCGACAAGTACGGCCTGCGCCCGCACATTCGCTTCGGCGTCGAGATCGTCTCGGCGCGCTTCGACGAGACTGCCGGCGTCTGGCGCCTCCGCACGCAGAGCGGCGAGGAGCACGAGGCCGAGCTGCTGGCCTCGGGCGTCGGGCAGCTGAATCGCCCGCATCTGCCGGAGTTCGCGGGCCGCGAGAGCTTCCGCGGCGCGGCCTTCCACTCCGCGCGCTGGGATCACGGCGTCGATCTCGCGGGCAAGCGCGTGGCCGTGATCGGCAACGCCGCGAGCGCGCTCCAGTTCATCCCGCCCGTGGCAGAGCGGGCCGGCCACGTGGACATCTTCCAGCGCACGCCGAACTGGGTGATCCCGCGCCTCGACTACGCCTACAGCGAGCGCGCGAAAAAGCTGCTCGCGCGCGTGCCGGGCCTCGAGCGGTTGTACCGCTGGTGGATCTATTGGAGCTTCGAGCTGCGCTTCTCGATGTTCCGCGGCCGCGGCGACGGCTGGCTCGCTCGCCGCATCCGGCAGGCCTGCGCCGACTATCTCGCGGCGGAGATCCCCGACCCGAAGCTGCGCGCGCTGCTGACGCCCGACTATGCGCCGGGCTGCAAGCGCCTGCTCATCTCCGACGACTACCTCCCCGCGCTGCGGCGCGAGAACGTCGCGGTGGTGACCAGCGGCATCGAGCGCATCGCGCCCGAAGGCGTCGTGACGAAAGATGGCGTCACGCACCCCGCCGACGTCATCGTCTACGGCACCGGCTTCGAGACCACGAGCTTCCTGGCGCCGATCGAGATCGAGGGGCAAGGCGGCCGCAAGCTCCACGAGGTATGGCGCGACGGCGCGGAGGCCTACCTGGGCGTCGCGGTCGCCGGCTTCCCGAACCTGTTCCTGCTGTATGGGCCCAACACGAACCTCGGCCACAACTCGATCCTGTTCATGATCGAGGCGCAGGTGCGGTACATCGTCGAGTGCGCCTCTGAGCTGGCGCGCAGCGGCCGCGCCTGGCTCGACGTCAAGCCGGAGGTGCAGGAGGCCTTCAACGCAGAGGTGCAGGCCGCGCTCGCCGAGACCGTCTGGGCCACGAGCTGCGGCAGCTGGTACAAGACCGCGTCCGGCAAGGTGACCAACAACTGGAAGGGCTTCACGCTCGAGTACTGGTGGCGCATGCGCCGGCCGGACTGGAGCGCGTTCACGCTCCAGTCCCGTAGCTGAGCAGCGGCGGGCAGCCGGCGCGCAGACCCAGCTCGAAGCGCAGGCCACCGGGCGCTCGTCCGCCAACGCGGACGCGCCCCGCGTGCACGCCACGCAGGTG
>Ga0247727_10005784_pt1 | contig 24742 bp, 21 predicted proteins | sample WisWelCaveWW1625_FD_202498 | JGI IMG/M metagenome (GOLD analysis project Ga0247727, IMG submission 202498) | Biofilm microbial communities from Wishing Well Cave, Virginia, United States - WW16-25 | ecosystem: Environmental > Aquatic > Deep subsurface > Groundwater > Cave microbial mat | place... | reverse complement strand
CCGGGGCGCCGGGTTTTGGGGGGGGAGGGCCCCCCCCCCGCCCCCCCCCCCCCCCCCGAGCGTGAGGAGCTCGGCGAGAGCGCGGTGGATGTCCGAGCGCCGCCGCCCGTCCGTGCGTCCGTGCGTCTGTACGTCTGTGCGTCTGATTCTAGAAGAAGACCGGCTCACGATAGGCACCGTACACACCCTCCAGGGCCGCGCGAATCTCGAACAGCGTCGCCTCGCCCCGCGCCGCGTCGAGCATCGCGGGAATCACGTTCTGGTTCGTTTGGGCCGCCTCGACCAGGGCATCGAGCCGGCGTTGGACGACGTCCTTGTCGCGGCGACCGCGCACCGCGTCCAGCCGAGCAGACTGCTCGCGCTCGGCCTCTTCACCGATCCTGAGCAACGGGATCGTCAACGCGGGCTCGTCCACCTCGAACGCGTTCACGCCCACGACGAGCCGCTGATGCTCCTCGATCTCCTTCTGCTGCCGCGAGGCCGACAGCGCGATCTGCCGCTGGAACCAGCCCGTCTCGATGCCCCGCACCACCCCGCCGATCTTGTCGATCTCGCGGAACAGCGCCTCGGCCTCGTCCTCGAGCTGGTTCGTCAACGCCTCGACGTAGTACGAGCCGCCCAGCGGGTCCGAGACGTTCGGCACGCCGGTCTCGTAGGCCAGCACCTGCTGGGTTCGCAGCGCCAGCCGTACGCTTTCCTCTGTGGGCAGCGCCAGCGTCTCGTCCATGGAGTTGGTGTGCAGCGACTGCGTGCCGCCCAGCACCGCGGCCAGCGCCTGGTACGCCACGCGGACCACGTTGTTCATCGGCTGCTGCGCCGTGAGCGTCACGCCCGCCGTCTGGGAGTGGAATCGCATGATCAGCGAGCGGTCCTGCTTCGCGCCGTAGCGCTCGCGCAGGTGCCGCGCCCAGATGCGGCGCGCCGCGCGCAGCTTGGCGATCTCCTCGAAGAAGTCGTTGTGGATGTCCCAGAAGTACGAGAGACGCGGCGCGAAGGCGTCCACGTCCAGCCCGCGCGCGAGCCCGCGCTCCACGTAGGTGAACCCGTTGGCGAGGGTGAAGGCCAACTCCTGCGCCGCCGTCGCGCCCGCCTCGCGGATGTGGTAGCCGCTGATCGAGATCGTGTTCCACTGCGGGGCGTGCTTCGCGCCCCACTCGAACATGTCCACGATGATCTTGAGCGCCGGCTCGACCGGGAACACCCAGGCGTGCTGCGCCATGTACTCCTTGAGGATGTCGTTCTGGACCGTCCCCCGGAGCTGCTCCGAGCGCACGCCCTGCCGCTCGGCCGCCGCGATGTAGAAGCACCACAGCATCGCCGCCGGGCCGTTGATCGTCATGGACGTCGAGACCTTGTCGAGCGGGATCCCGTCGAACAGCGTCTCCATATCGGCCAGCGAGCTGATCGCGACGCCGCACTTGCCCACCTCGCCCAGCGAGCGCGGGTGGTCGGAGTCGTACCCCATCAGCGTGGGGAAATCGAAGGCGACCGAGAGGCCGGTCTGGCCGTGGTCGAGCAGGAACTTGTAGCGCTCGTTGGTCTGCGCCGCCGTGCCGAAGCCCGCGAACTGGCGCATCGTCCACAGCCGGCCGCGGTAGCCGGTCGGGTGGATGCCGCGCGTGAACGGGTACGCGCCGGGCAGGCCGAGCTGCTCGCGGGAGTCCTGGCCCGCGAGGTCGAGCGGCGTGTACAGCGGCTCCACCTCGCGGCCCGACACGCCGCTGAACACCGCGTCGTCGCGCAACTCGCCTTTCGCGTACTTCCGCCGCCACTCGGCCAGCTCGCGGCGCAGCGCCTCCAGCTCGCGCTCCCGCTGCTCCAGCTTCCCGGCCAGGGCGGCCGTGTCCACCACGCTCATACGACGCTCCCTTGCAGCCGGGCGACCACCTCGGCCGCCGCCTCGTAGGGGCTCTTGGCGCCCCCGCGCACCTCGCCGATCTGCGCCAGCGTTTCCTCGCGCCCACCTTCCGTCCACAGCCACCGCTTCACCGCGCGCTCGACCACTTCGCGCGTCCGCACCTCGAGCCGCCGCCCCCGCCGCTCGGCCAGGCGGCCGTCCTGCTCGAGCCACGCAAAGTGCTTGTCCATCGCCGTCACCAACTCCGCAACGCCCGTGCCCTCGGAGGCAGCTGTGGCGAGCACGGGGGGTTCCCAAGCCGGCGGCTGGGCGGCTAGGCGGCTAGGCGGCTGTTCAACCACGCGGCCCGGTGGCTCGTCGGCACCCGCGGCGCCGCCTTCTCTAGCCGCCTGGCCGCCTAGCCGCCTAGCCGCCTGTTCTATCTTCACCCCATGGTGGCTCCGCACGTGCCGATAGACCTGGCCCGTGCGCAGGCCCAGCGCGACCTCCAGCTCCTGCCGCATCCGATCGGCACCGGGCCGGTCCGCCTTGTTCACTACGAACACGTCGGCGATTTCCATCAGGCCGGCCTTCATCACCTGGATGCCGTCGCCCGATTCGGGAACGAGCACAACCAGCGTGGTGTCCGAAGCGGCCGCGACGTCCAGCTCCGACTGCCCGACGCCGACGGTCTCGATCAGGATGCGGTCGAAGCCCGCGGCGTCCATGACGTCGGCCACTTCGCCGGTGGTCGTCGCCATGCCGCCCAGCGAGCCGCGCGCGGCCATCGAGCGGATGAACACGCCCACGTCGAGCGAGCTCCGCTCCATGCGGATCCGGTCCCCCAGCAGGGCACCGCCCGTGAACGGGCTCGAGGGGTCCACGGCCACGATGCCGACGGTGTGACCCGCCTCGCGGTAGGCGGCCGTCAGCCGCTGGACGAGGGTGCTCTTGCCGGCCCCCGGCGGGCCGGTGACGCCGATGCGCCGGGATCGGCCGAGCTTGTCGTGGAGCGCCGAGAGCAGCTCCTCGAAGCCTGCGGTTCCATTCTCTACCACGGAGATGGCGCGCGCGAGGGCTTTGGGCTGGCGCGCCCGGAGGCCTTCGAGGATGTCCTGAAGGGTCACGGTCTAAATTGAAGCAGGGATTGGGGATAGGTCAAGGCGTCGCGCCGGCCGCGGTCGTACCGTAGCCTTCCGCATCCCTTCGCGGAGCCGTTTCATGGCTGCCTCCTCGCGGCGCAAGCCGTTCGTCGCAACCGACGCCCTGCTCAAGGCCTACGCGGCCAGCGCCGCCGTCACGCCGTTCCTCGTCTCGCGGCTTGACCCAGCCATCTGGCGTCTCAAGCCGACGTTCCCCAAGGGCAAACCCATCGCGTGGCTCGTCGCGCACCTGCACAACTGCGGCCTGCGCTACCTCGAGCGAACCGCGCCGGGCGTCGCGGTGCCGAAGGAGCTCGACCGGTTCAAGATGACGCCGGCCCAGGCGGTTGCCGCGTTGCGCGCCAAGCGCAAGGCCGTGCTGGCAATCGTCGGGGCGGCGCTCAAGGGCGACGGTCGCATCGTCGGCTTCCCCTACAGCGCGGCCGAGTACCTCGCGTACTACATGGTGCACGACGCACACCACCGGGGGCAGATCTTCCTGCTGGCCCGGATTCTGGGGTATCCGCTGAATCAGCAAACGATGTCCGGCGCGTGGCAGTGGAACACACGGGCCCGCGAGTAGGCCGGAGCGGCGGTGTGCCCACGGGAGTGAACTCCCGGCTCGGCCCAGCCGCTGAAGCGGCGGGGCCCGTGGGCACCCGGCTTGCGGGGCCCTCACCGGCGGGACAAGTTGGCGCGTCTTCCGGTCGGAGCGATCACTGATACCCGGTAACACGCGTCGCCGAGGACGTCGTCACGCCGTCCCCGCGGCTCGCGCATGACGACCCCGCCCTCCACCACGTCCTGTCCGACCTGCGGGACGGTGCAGGCCGCGGGCGCGCGGTTCTGCTCGAGCTGCGGCACGTCCCTGGCGCCCGCCACGCCCGACTCGGCGACGGTCGCGATGCCGGCTGACGACCTGCTGCGGATGCTCCAGGCCGAGACCACCGGCAGCTTCGAGATCGTCCGCGAGCTGGGCCGGGGCGGCATGGGCGCGGTGTACCTCGCGGTCGAGACGTCGTTGGGCCGGAGCGTCGCGATCAAGGTGCTCCCGCCGGAGTTCGCGTTCTCCCCCGACGCCGCCGAGCGGTTCCGCCGCGAGGCCCGCACGGCGGCGGCACTCGACCACCCCGGCATCATCCCGATCCATCGCGTATCGCAGGGCGGCCGGCTGCTGTGGTTCGCCATGAAGTACCTCGAGGGACGCTCGCTCGACCGGCTCATCGCCGAGCGCGGCAGGCTCTCGCTGGCCGAGTCCATGCCGATTCTCGCGCAGGTGGCCGACGCGCTCGACTTCGCGCACAAGCGCAGCGTCGTGCACCGCGACTTCAAGCCGCACAACGTGGTGCTCGACGCGCGCGGCCAGGCGGTCGTGACCGACTTCGGACTCGCGAAGGCCCGGCAGGCGTCGAAGCTGACGGCCACCGGCAGCGTGCTCGGCACCCCGCACTACATGGCGCCCGAGCAGTGGATGGGCGGCGACCTCACCGGCGCGACCGACCAGTACGCCCTGGCGGTCATGGTGTGCCAGATGCTCAGCGGCCGGCTGCCGTTCGACGGCGACTCGCTTGGCGCGCTGATGAACGGTCATGTCAACACGCCGCCTCCGGTCGACGACCTGCTCGCCGACCAGCCGGCGGCCGTGCGGTCAGCCGTGAGCCGTGCGCTGTCGAAGCAGGCACCGGCCCGATTCCCCACCGTCGGCGCATTCGTGGAAGCGCTGCGCACCGTGCCCGCCCCCGCTTCGACGCTGGCCGAGACGCTGCGGGTGGAGGGGCCGCCGCCCCCACCTCCGCCGCGGCCACCACCACCACCACCGTTGACGCCGTCGGAACCCGCTCGGCGGTCGCGGTCGCTGGTCATTGCCGCGCCGATCATCGCGCTCATGCTGCTCGCGGGCGGGTTCGGCCTGTGGCGGGTGAGAGACGCGCGCGGTTCACGAGGTGGACCCGTCGCCAGCGGACCAGTCGGCTTTGTGGCGCGGGCGGGCAACTGGGTGCTCAGCGTGGACACGCTCGCGCACCACCTCGCGCAGGCGACCCAGGAGTCGCTGACAATCGAATCAGCGGGCCGGCTCGCGACCCAGTGGGTCGAGGCGCACCTGCTCATGGCGGCGCTGGCCGAAGGCCGGAATCTCGAGGACGACAGCGCGATGGCCTGGCAGACGCAACGGTTCAACGTGGCGAACCTGCACCTCGCCCGGCTGGCCGGACTGGATCTCGTGAACGGCGCCCTTTCCGTTGGACCGACCCAACCTGCACAGATCGAGGCGGCGTTCTACGGGCAGCGGGTTCGGTACCTGCACCACATCCTCATCGCGGTTCCAGCCGATGCATCCGAGGCCGTGAGGACGGCAGCCTTCGGCCGCATCACCCGCATCCAGAACCGGCTTCGGGGCGGCGCGTCGTTCGAAACACTCGCGCGGATGTTCTCCGAGGATTCGGGTTCCGCCGTCCGGGGCGGGCGGCTGGGCCTGGCGCCGCGCGGTCGGTTCATCGAGCCGTTCGAATCCCGCGGCTTTGCGCTCGAGCCGGGCGGCATCTCGGACGTGGTCGAGTCGCTCTATGGCCTCCATCTCATCTGGCGGCCGCCCCTGGACGTGGTCCGCGACAGCTTCGCGGCTGAGCTGCCGGCGGCGCTTGCCAACCAGCGGTTCAGCGTCGTGAGTGACTCCGTCAAGCTGGCCCGGCCCTTCCGGGCTCTCGACGAGGCCGTGGCGCGCGCCCGCGTCATCCACACGGCTGCCGGTCTGGCCCGCCGCGACCGGGCACTCGCCGACTGCGGCGACGGCGACCTCACGGAGACCGAGTTCGCCGCCCTTGATCCCGGTACGGTCGTGATGCTGGCCGATTCGACGACACTGAGCATGATCGAGGCCCGGTGCATCCTGCACAACGTCCTGGTGGACGCATCGCGCCGGGGTGTCGCCCTTGACCAGGGATGGAGCGGAGAGGTCTGGAGGGCCTACCACAGCGCACTCGAGAACCTGGGAGTTCGCCGATGGAGCGACCCCGATCATCCCCAACCCCCCAGGGGGTTCCTGCGGCTGGGTGGCGAGGCGAATGCGCCGGTCTTCGTCCACGTCGAACCCGGGCTGGTCTTCTTCGGCGGTGTGCCATCCGACCTCGGCAACGCGCTCCGGGAATCCGGCGTCTGGCAGATCTACGAGTCGGGGTTGGAAGAGGCGCTGGCGCTGGCCCGCGCACTGCGCGGGGCGGGCACGCCGTAGCACGCTAGAGCAGGACCAGGCTCGCCAGCCCTAACAACAGCAGGAACCCGCAGGTATCCGTGAACGCGGTGACGAATATGGAGGAGGCCACCGCGGGGTCGGCCCCGCGGCGCTGCAGCAGCACCGGAATGAACGCCCCGACGCACGAGCCGAGGATCAGGTTCCCCCACATGGCCAGCGTCACCACGGCGCCGAGCGCGGCGTTGCCCCGCAGCACCGCGGCCGCCACGCCCACCACCACGCCGACGACGAGGCCGTTGGTCGCGCCCACCGCCAGCTCCTTGCCGATCACGCGCCAGGCCAGCTGCGGCGGGATCATGCCGAGCGCCAGCCGGCGCACGGTGACCACCAGCGCCTGCGTGCCCGCGTTGCCGCCGAGCCCCGCGACCATCGGCATCCACGCCGCGAGCGCGACCAGCGCCGCGATCGTGCCCTCGAACATCTGCACCACGCTCGAGGCGACGAACGCGGTCACCATGTTGACCCCGAGCCACGGAAGCCGGCTGCGCACCGATTCCCGCCAGCTGCCACCCAGCTCCTCGTGCGCCGACGTGCCGCCCAGCTTCAGGAGATCCTCGGTCTGCTCCGCCTCGACGACGTCAATCACGTCGTCGAAGGTGACCTCGCCGAGCAGCACGCCGCGCGCATCGACCACGGGAATGGCCGTGAGGTTGTAGCGCGCCATCTCCCTGGCCACCTGCTCCTGGTCGGTATCGGGATTGACCTTCGCTTCGGGCGGCTGCATAACCGACTCGACCGGCCGGCCGGCCGCCACCAGCACCAGCAACCCCAGCGGCAGCACGCCCACCAGCCTCCCGCCCTCATCCGTCACGTACAGCTGATAGACGCTGGCGCCGTCCTCCGACAACCGCCGCAGCGCCTCGACCGCCTCGCCCACCGACGTGCCCATCTTCACCGCGGCCACCTCGGTGGTCATCAGGCCGCCGGCGCTCTCGGGATCGTACGTGAGCAACCGCTCGATCGTCTCCCCCTCGGCCATCGCCTCGAGGAGGTACTCCTGGGTCTCGACCGGCAGCTCGGCGATGACGTCGGCCGCGTCGTCGTCGGCCAGGTCCTCAACCACGTCGAGCAGCTTCTCGCCCGGCTTCAGGGCGCGCAGGGTGTGCTCGGGCAGGCGGGCCATCACGTCGGCCGCGTCGTCGGGGTGCAATCGGCCGAGGCGCTCGATGAGCTCGTCGGGCGACTTGGTCGCGGCAAGCGCCGCCAGCTCGTTGGGACTCAGTCGCTCGCGTTCCTCCGGTGCCTCAGCGGCGGGCGGGCGCGGGCCGCGGGCGGAGTCCGTCACGACGCGCCGCGCCCCGGCTTCACGGCCCCCCCCCCGGCGCCCTGGGCCAACCGGATGACCAGCTTGCCGACCCGCGCCGGCGTGCCCTCGATGACGTCCCACTCGAGCCCCGAATGCACCAGGCGCTCGCCGGGCTGGGGAATGCGGCCGGCAGCCCACGCGATGTACCCGCCGGCCGTTTCGACGCGGGGCGGCCGCGGCAGCGCGATCCCGAAGTGCTCCGCGACCTGCGCCAGCGGGACCGAAGCCTCGACCACCAGCACGCCGGGGGCGCCCTTGGGCGGCCCCGCCACCCGCGGCTCGTCCAGCTCGTCGAAGATCTCGCCGACCAGCTCCTCGAGCAGGTCCTCCATGGTCACGATGCCGGCCGTGCCGCCGAACTCGTCGAGCACCACCGCGAGGTGGCGGCGCTCCCGCTTGAGGTCGAGCAGCGCGTCGGCGCAACGCCGCATCATCGGGAGCACCGCGACCGGGCGGACGCGCACTGCGCCCTTGGGCCCGGCCTTGAGCAGGTCGAACGCGTGGACCATGCCCACGATCTCGTCGAGCGAGCTTTTGTAGAGCGGCACGCGGGTGTAGCCGGAGGCCGAGGCCAGCGCGCCCAGCTCCGCGGCGCTCGCGCCTTCCTTGGCCGCCACGATGCGGGTGCGCGGCGTCATGACCTCGCGCACCGTCCGTTCGGCGAACGCCATCACGCCTGTCACGATCTCGAGCTCGTCCTCGCGCGCGAGCCCGGCGCTGGCGCTGTCGCGGAACAACGCGCCGAGCTCGGCCCGCTCGGTGGCCGCCTGGCCACGCACGATCCGACCGACCAGTGCCGTGGCAGGCTTGAGCCGCGGCACCAGCGCCTTCACGAGCTTCTCGGGCCAGCGCCGCCCCACCGCGCGCGGCACGAAGTAGACGAGCGCCACGACCAGCGGCAGCCCGATCCCGAACTCGAGGGCCAGCGTTTCGCCGACGCCGACGTTGCGCAGGGCCCACGGCGCGGCGACGCCCGCGGCGACCAGGCCGACCGCGACGAGCCCCGACGCCGCCGAGGTGATGTCGCCGGGCCGCGCGAGCAGCGTGGTCGCCGCCTCCGCACCGGCCAGCCGGCGCGCAACCCAGCGCGTGAGGTCGAGGCGGCTCGCCGCGACGACGGCCACCATGGTTGTCGCGCCGACGGCCGCCACCGCGAGGCCGAGCAGCACCACCAGGATGCTCACGCGACCCCCCCCCCCCCCCCCCCCCCCCCCCCGCCGCCGCCCTCCGAACCCCCGCGCGGGGACCGCCCGCCTCCCCCCCCCGCCCCCCCCCCCCCCCCCGGGCTCCGGCTCGGGCAGCTTCTCGAACCGCAGGCGGACGATGCTGCGCTTCTCGACCCGCTCCACCGTGACGCGGTAGCCGGCCAGCTCCACCGTCTCGCCCGGCTCGGGCACGTGGCCGAGCGCCGAGTACACGAGGCCGCCCGCCGTGGTGACCTCCTCGTGCTCGAGCGCGACGCCCAGCGCCGCCGCCAGCTCTTCCACGCTCACGCGCCCCTGGAGGATGAACACGCCCGGCGCCGTGGCCTGGATCGGCGCGCCCTCGGGCTGGTCGTACTCGTCGCCGATCTCGCCGACGATCTCCTCCAGCACGTCCTCGAGCGTGATGATCCCCGCGGTGCCGCCGAACTCGTCCACCACGACCGCGAGGTGGCTCGGGCCGCGCTGGAAGTCGCGCAGCTGCTGGTCGAGGGTCTTCACCTCGGGCACGATCTCGACCGCGCGGACCAGGGTGCGCCAGTCAGGCAGCTCCGCCTGGCCGAACCGGGCCGGCAGCAGGTCCTTGGCGTAGAGGACGCCGACGATGTGGTCGAGGTCGCCGTCGAAGACCGGCACGCGCGCGTACTCGGCGGCGGCGACCTGGCCCACGGCTTCCTCGAACAGGACCCGGACGTCGAGCCCGACGATGTCCACGCGCGGCGTCATGACCTCGCTCACCATCGTGTCGGCAAGCGCGAACACGCCGAGCAGCATGTCGCGCTGCGCGGCGTCGGTGCCGGCGGGCCGGGGCGGCGTCGTGCCGAGCAGCCGGGCGAGCGCGTCGTCGACCACGCTGGCGACGGCGAACAACGGCCCCGGCACGGCGAGCGAGGCGGCCGCCGCCCGCACCGCCCACGGACCGACCGCGGAGGAGCGCCACAGCCCCACCACGCGCGGCAGGAGGTCGGCAGCCAGCGCGACGCCCGCCACCATGACCACGAGCCACGCCAGCGCGGCGATGAGCCCCTGCGCCCACCAGCGCACGGTGCCCGAGACCACGATGGCACTCACCGTGAGCAGCACCACGCGCCCGAGCGCCAGCGCGCGCCGCAGCCGCTCGGGCCGCTCGGCGAAACTCGGCGGGAGGGCCTGCATGGCGAGCCGCGGCTCGGCGTTGAGCGCGCCTTCGGCCAGCGCGAGGAGGGCGGCCCACCCCAGCGCCAGCAGAATGCCGATCAGTCCCGCCAAGCCGTGGATCAGGGGGCCAGCCTCGAGAACCGGCGGAGGTAGCGCTCCTGGCGGCGCCACATCGCGCTCGTGGTGCGTGTCTCGTCGTCCGGGTGGTCGTGGCCGAGCACGTGCAGCACGCCGTGAACGACCAGCCGGCGCAGCTCCACCTTCAAGGTCGTACCCGCACGCTCCGCTCCGCGGGCGGCGACAGCGGGGCAGATGTACACGTCGCCCACGATCCCGGTCGACGGTCGACGGTCAACGGTGGACAGCCCCATCGCGAAGGCGATCACGTCGGTCGTCCGATGGCCGGAGAGGTGGGCGCGATGCAGCGCGCGGATCCGCGCCGGGCCGACGAACGTGATGGACAGCGCGGCCAGCGCGCCGCGCTCGGCGCGCACCACGGCCGCCGCCAGCGCCGCGACGCCCAAGGGGCGCAGCGGAATCCGGGCGGCCGCCGTGACGCGCACGTCAGTCGGCGCGCGCGGTCTCCCAGTCCGCCGTGATGCCACCGGCATCCTCGGGATACTCGATGCGCTCGTGGTGCTGCGCCGACAGGACGCGCAGGAACTCGCGCTTGACGATCGAGATCTGCTTCAGGGTGAGGGGGGCGTCGCCGAGCTGGCCCGACTCGATGCGGGTCTTCACGAGGTGGTCGATCGCCTGGCCCAGCGTCTCCGGGGCCGGCTCGTCGAGCACCCGCAGCGCGGCTTCGACCGCGTCGGCCAGCAGCGCGATCGCCGTTTCGGCCGTCTGCGGCTTGGGCCCGGGGTAGCGGAACAGTTCGGGCTTCAGCGCGGCGCCGCCGCCCCCCCCCGACTCTTCCTTGGCCCGCTCCAGGAAGTACGTGATCTCCTGCGTGCCGTGATGCTCGGGAATGAACCGGCGCACGACCTCGGGCAGCTTGTGCTCGCGGGCGAGCGTGAGCCCGTCCTCCACGTGGCGGCGGATCACCGCCGCGGACTGCGCCGCCGAGAGCGGCTCGTGCGGGTTCCTGGCCCGACCGAGGTTCTCCACGAACATCTGCGGATTCGTGAGCTTGCCGACGTCGTGGTAGTAGCAGCCGACCCGGGCCAGCAGGCCGTCCTTCCCGATGGCGTTGCAGGCCGCCTCACACAGGTTCGCCATCGCCACCGAGTGCGCGTAGGTGCCCGGCGCCTCCGTGGCGAGCCGGCGCAGCAGCGGCTGGTTGGGATCCGCGAGCTCGAGCAGTCTGAGATCGGTGGTCACCCGGGCGAACGACTCCAGCATCGGCAACAGGAGCATCGCGAGCGCCGCGCTCCCCAGCGCGTTGACGCCGCCCAGGGCCGCCGAGACGCCGATGGCGCGCAGCGACTCGTTGTCGGCGGCGCCCGACACCGCCGCCGCCACCGCATAGATGGCGGCCACCGACGCGATGGAGGTGTAGGCCTGGGTGCGGCTGCGGATCCGGCCGAGCGAGAGCGCCGCGGCCACCCCGCCGACGAAGCAGAACACCAGTGCGTCGGTGCCGCGCAGGGCCGGCTGGGCGCCGATGAGCGCCGCGAGCGCCATCGCGGCGACCGCCGCGATCCGCGCGTCGAACAGGATCGCGAGCAGCATGGTCGGCAGCGCGACCGGGATCAGCTCGATCCGCGGCGGGCTCTGCCGCGCCAGCAGCCCGGCCACCACCGCGACCAGCGCGAAGCCGGCCGCGAAGCACAGGAGCGAGCGCCAGGATCGGTAGTGCTCGGGCCGGTAGAACAGCAGGATGAAACCGAACAGCCCCACGATCAACGTGTTCAGCCCGAGGCCGCCCAGCGTGGCGAGCAGGGTGCCGGTCCGGCCTCGGCCGCTGGTGGCGAGCGCCGCGCGCAGGGCCTCGAGCTGACGCGCCGCGTCCTCGGTCACGACTTCGTGCGCACCGACGATCTTCTGCCCGGCGAGCACCACGGTCTCGACGGAGTCCACGGAGCGGCGCAGGGCGTCGCGCCGGCGCTCGGTGGCCTCGCGCTCGTAGACCAGCGTCGGCCGGTAGAACTCGCCGAGCAGCCGCGCGAACGCTCCCTCGGTCGCCGGCGTGCCCCCCCCCCGCGGGAGCAGCGCGGCACCGCGGACCAGGAGGTCGCTGAAGGTCCGCACGCTCTCGACCGGTACCTCGCGATCGCTGGACCCGGCGCGCAACACGATCGTGCGGCCCAGATCGCTCGGCGAGACGCCGGGCGCCAGGTACCCTTCCGCCACCCGGCCGAGGGTACGCAGCACCGCGGCCCGCAGCGCGCCGCGGTCGCCGGCCCGCGCCAGCGCCTCCGCCTCCGACGCCTCGAGCGGCACGCCGGCCGCGCGCGCCGCGTCGGCGGGACGCGCGCCCGCGGCGAGCGCCGAGTCCAGCGCCGCGAAAAACCGGTCGGCCGCGCGCACCGCCTGCTGCCCCGCCTCCGGGTGGAACGTCACGATCGGCTTGACGGTCGCGGCGAGGTTCTCGGCCTCGCGGGCCCGGGCGACCTCGTCCTTCAGCACGACCACCCGGATCGGCGCGATGACGTCGGCGTCGGCCACGCGCCCGACCTCGAGCAGCGGCGGCAGCGCGGCGGTGGACGGGAACGCGGCCCAGGCGAGCGCCGCGACCAGCGGCGCGAGCGCGATGCGCCCGAGATGACGTCGCCGGGACGAGGGGTCGCTCATCCCGCCGCGTCCTCCTGGTAGGCCCGGATGATGTCCTTCACCAGCCGGTGCCTCACCACGTCGCCCTCCTCGAGGTAGCAGAACCCCACGCCGTCGATGCCGGGCAGGATGCGCTCCACCTGCAGGATCCCGGAGTCCTCGCGCGACGGCAGGTCGATCTGGGTCTTGTCCGCCGTCACCACCGCGCGCGAGTTCACGCCGAGGCGCGTCAGGAACATCTTCATCTGCATGCCGGTGGTGTTCTGCGCCTCGTCGAGGATCACGAACGCGTCGCCCAACGTGCGCCCGCGCATGTAGGCGAGCGGCGCGATCTCGATGACCCGCTGCTCCAGCGCGCGCTGGACCTTGTCGTGCGGCATCATGTCCTCGAGCGCGTCGTACAGCGGCCGCAGGTACGGATCCACCTTGGCCTGCAGGTCGCCGGGCAGGAACCCGAGCCGCTCGCCCGCCTCGACCGCCGGCCGCGCCAGGATGATGCGCTTGACCCGCTTCTTCTGGAGCATGTCCACCGCCACGGCCACCGCCAGATAGGTCTTGCCGGTGCCCGCGGGACCGATGCCCACCACGATCTCGCTGTCGTACATCGCCTGCAGGTAGGCCCGCTGGCCCGTGGTCTTGGGCTGGACCACGCGCCGCATGCCGGGCAGGAAGATCTTCGACGCTTCGCCCGGCGCGCCGGCCTCGATGCGGCCGCCGCCCCGCCCCGCTTCGTCGGTGAGCCGGCGGACCTCCTCGGCGCCTACCATCTCTCCCATCCGCGCCAGCTCGATCAGCGCCTGCGCCATCGGGACGGCGCGCTCCACCGCCTCGAGCGGCCCCGCCAGCGACAGCTGGTCGCCCCGCAGCGCGACGCGCACACCCACCGCGCGGCCCAGCTCCGACAGGTTGGCATCGTTGACGCCGGACAGCGCGAGCGGATCGGCACCCTCGGTGTTGATCCGGTGGACCACGTCGTTGGGGCCGGTCAGGTGTCGATCCTCCACGCCCCGTCGGCGACGCCCGGCTTCGTCACGCGCAAGTACAGCACGTCCAGATCCTCCTGGCGTACCGGCGCCGGGGCGCCCTCGAACAACGCCCGCGCCTGCGCCGTCTTCGGGAACGCCAGCACGTCCCGCAGCGATTCGGCGCCCTCGGCGAGCAGCATCGCGATCCGGTCGAAGCCAAGCGCGATGCCGCCGTGCGGCGGGGCGCCGGCCCGCAGCCCCTCGAGCAGGAAGCCGAAGCGCCGCCGGGCCTCCTCGGCGCCGATGCCGAGCCGGTCGAAGACCCACTGCTGCAGCGCCGGATCCACGATGCGGAGGCTGCCGCTGCCCAGCTCGTTGCCGTTGTACACGGGATCGTAGTGCGTCGAGCGCGCACGCTCCGGATCGGTCGCGAGCAGCGCGACGTCGTCCCGGTGCGGCGCCGTAAACGCGTGGTGCATCGGGGCCAGAACGCCCGCCTCGTCGCGCTCGAACATCGGGAACTGCTCGACCCACACGAACCCGTGCCGCGCGCGCGGCGGCAGACCGAGGCGCCGGACCAGGTCGAGCCGCACCCGGGCCAAGGCGGGCGACGTGACCCCGTCGGGGCCGGCGCAGCCCACCACGGCGTCGCCCACCGCCAGCGCGAGCGACGCGAGCGCGCTCTCGCCCAGGGCCTTCGCGCCCGGCCCGCTGACACCGTCCGCTCCCCGCTTCGCCCACAGCAGGCCTGAGGCGCGCATCGTCTTCGCCTCCTCGGTCAGCTGATCGAAGTCCTTGCGCGACAGCGTCGCGCCGCCCGGCGCCACGATCACGCGCACCCGCTCACCGCGGGCCGCCGCGGCGCGCAGGAACTCGCCGCTCGCCTCGCCGATGAGCGCCGTGACGTCCCGGATCTCGAGCGGGTAGCGCAGGTCGGGCTTGTCGGTGCCGTAGCGCTCCATCGCGTCGCGATACGACATCCGCGGGAACGGCGTCTCAATGCGGTGGCCCGCTTCATCCCACAAGGCCGCGAGCACGGCTTCCGTGACCGCGTAGATGTCCTCCGGGCCGACGAAGCTGGCCTCGAGATCGATCTGGGTGAACTCCGGCTGCCGGTCGTGACGCTGGTCCTCATCGCGGAAGCAGCGGGCGATCTGGAAGTAGCGGTCGAAGCCGGCCACCATCAGCAGCTGCTTGTACAGCTGCGGCGACTGCGGCAGGGCGTAGAACTCGCCGGGATGGACCCGGGACGGCACGACGTAGTCACGCGCCCCTTCGGGCGTGGGCTTGGTGAGGATCGGCGTCTCCACCTCGAGGAAGCCGAGGTCGGTGAGCTCGCGGCGGGCCCGCTGCAGCAGGCGGTGGCGCAGCTCAAGGTTGGCGAACAGCTCCGGCCGCCGCAGGTCGAGGTGCCGGTGCCGGAGCCGCAGCTCTTCGGCGGCCAGCGCCTCGCCCCGGGCGCGCGCCACGGGGATCTTTGGAGTCTCGGCCGGCCCGACGACCTCGACCCGGCTCGCGCGCACCTCGATCTCGCCGGTGGCCATCTCGGGGTTCGCCTGGCCCTCCGGCCGCCGCGCCACGACGCCCTGCACCAGGACGACGGTTTCCGGGGTGAGGCCGCTCGCCACGGACAGGGCACCCGCCGCGTCCGGGCCGAACGCCACCTGCACCAGGCCGCCGCGGTCCCGCAGGTCGATGAACACCAGCCCGCCCAGGTCGCGCCGCCGGTGCACCCAGCCGCCCAGGCGGACCTCCTGCCCCGCGTGCGCCACCCGCAGCTCGCCGCAGCGGTGGCTCCCCATCGTCGTCGCGCCCCCCCCCCCGCTCCCCACGCCCGTCATGTGAGCCATTCCCGCAGCCGCGTCCTCATCAGCAGGGTCCCGAGTCCGAGCCCGACCGCTCCGCCCAGGACGTCCATGGTCCAGTCCATCCACTCGGCCGTGCGCCCGAAGTAGGGCTGATGCCACTCGTCGAGCGCACCGAACGCCGCAATGGCCACCCAGGCCGCGAGCAGCCGGGCCGGCCGCCAGGCGCCCCCCGACGCCCAGACGATCAGCGTGCCCAACACGCCGCCCAGCCCGAAATGCACCAGCCAGTCCACGCGCAGCGGCAGCCCCGGCTGCGGCAGCGACGCCTCCGGCAGCGACGTGAGCACGAGGTGGAATGCCGCCCACGCCGCCACCGTCCACCAGCGGCGCCGCTCCCCACCCCGGGATCCCTGCCCCCCCCCCGTCAGGCCTTCTCCGCCTCACGCACGATCTGGGCGAAATCCTCGGCCGTCGCGGCCTTCAGCAGCCGCTCCCGCACGTAGTCGCGCCGGACCAGCCGCGCGATGCGCGCCAGCGCGCGTACCTGGTCGCCCGCCGCCGCCTCCGGCCCCGCGACCAGAAACAGCAGCCGCACCGGCTGCCCGTCCACCGCGCCGTAGTCGATCGGCTCCGCCGCCCGCCCCGCCACCACCGCCAGCCCGCTCAGCGTTGGCGTCCGGCCGTGCGGGATCGCGATGCCGTAGCCGAACCCGGTGGACTGGCAATCCTCCCGCTCCCACACGGCGTGCAGGATGTCAGCGTGGTCGCCGCCGGTCGTCACGACCAGCAGATCCACCAATTCGCGAAGGGCGCTCGGTTTGTCCCGGGAGGCGAGAGGTACCCGGATGCGGTCGGCGGTCAGCACCTGGCTCAGCAGCACTGAGCGGAAGTTAATGTGGCATCAGAACTTGAGCAAGCAAAACCGGAGTGGTAACCTTCGTAGATGCGCGGACTCCCGGGGCTCCTCCTCTGCCCCTTCATTGCCGGAACCCTCGAGGCCCAGGCGGCCATCGCCAGTGACCTGTGGCGGGTCGCCGCGGGCACCTTGGCGGTCCCCGCCCCGGTGCTCGACGACGGCCTGGCCCCGTTGTGGACGCCGGCCGTCCACCTGAGCCCGGAGATCCGCGTGCGGGTGGGCGTCGAGTCCATCCACGCGCCTGAGCAGATCGGTGTCACGGGGTCCATGGTCGCGGCGACGATCCGGTCCCGGGCCGGCACGATCGCCATCGGCTACGGGCGGATCGGCTTTGACGACATCGAGCGCACCGAGACCAGCCCCGAGACGGTTGGCAGAATCCCGGTCTACGTCTCCACCCTCTCGGTCGGGATAGCGCGAGGCTTCGGGTCCCGGATCGTGGGCGGGATCGCGGCGCGCTACGCCGGCGGGCGGCTCGACGATCTGGTCGAGCAGCGCCTCGGCCTCGATGTGGGCCTGGTCTATCGGGCCCACGAGCGGCTTCGCGTCGGGGCGGCGACGCGGTTTCTCGATCCGTTGCTCGGCCACGGCGAGGAGGGTACCAGCTACCAGGTCGGTCTCGAGTACGCCAGTCCGCCGATCGCGGCGTGGGGGGCGCCCCTCGCCGTGCTGGCCCGGTACGGCGCCAGCGTGCACCACGGCGAGGCGGCGCAGCACCTGCTCACCGCCGGCCTCGCGTTCGCGCGCTCGCTGGCGCTCGACGTCGGCGCCGCGCACGAGGCGATCGGCGCGGAGGCGGTGTGGCGCAGTCGCGCCGCCGTGACGCTCGGCGCGGGCCGCTACCGCGTCCAGGTCGGCCGCGACGGCGGCGTACACGACTTCGGCGCCACCTACCGCTTCAGCCTCACGGCGGAGTTCCGGTGAGCGAAGCGCGGCTGCTCGATCTCACGCCGGCCGACGCGGCACGGGAGCTCGGGCGGTGGCTCGGCGAGCGGGGCGAGAGCGCGTACCGGCTCGACCAGATCATGCCCCGGCTGTGGCAGCGGCCCGTGGCGCGGTGGGCCGACGCCACCGAGCTGCCCGCGGCCCTTCGGGCGGCACTCGAGGCCGATTGGCCGCTCGGGCGCCTCACGCTCTCGGTCCGGCAGGAGTCGCGCGACGGCACGGTGAAATACCTGTGGCGGCTCGAGGACGGCGAGGCGATCGAGTCGGTGCTGATCCCCGAGGGCAAGCGGCGCACCCTGTGCATCTCGTCGCAGGCGGGCTGCCCGCTGCGCTGCGCGTTCTGCGCCACCGGCACGATGGGGCTGCACCGCAACCTGGCGGCGTGGGAGATCGCGGCGCAGGTGCGCGAGCTGCTGCTGGCGCCGGAGCCGGTCAAGCCGACCAACGTGGTGTTCATGGGGATGGGCGAGCCGCTGCTCAACTGGCCGGCGGTGGGCCCGGCGCTGTCGATTCTGAACGACCCCCGGGGCCTGGGCATCGGCGCGCGGCACATCACGGTGTCCACCGTCGGCATCCTGCCCGGCGTGGCGGAGCTCGCCCGGCGCCCGGAGCAGTTTCGGCTCGCGATCAGCCTGCACGCGCCGACCCACGAGGCGCGGCTCGCCCTGATGCCGATCGAGAAGAAATACCCGCTGCGCGACGTCGTCGCCGCGGCGGCGCGATTCAAGCGGCGCGTGACGTTCGAGTACGTGTTGATCGGCGGGGTCAACGACCGGCCCGAGGACGTGGCGGCGCTGGCGCAGCTGGCGCGCGAGACCGGCGCGCTGGTGAACCTGCTGCCGCTGCACCCCGGCGGCGCGCAGGGGCTGCCCCGCTCGCCGACGCGGCGGATGCACGGCTTCGCGGCGGCGCTGCGCCGGCGGGGCGTCGAAGCGGTGTTGCGGAAGAGCCGCGGCCTCGACATCGCGGCCGCGTGCGGGCAGCTACGGGTTGCCGGGGGGGCGGGAGGGGGCGCCGAAGTCGCGGCCCAGCCGGACGGTCACGTCCACCAGCCGGGCGGCGTCCGGCACGGCGCGCACGCGCCCACCGCCTAACGCGCGCCGAACGCGCTCGGCGGCCGCGACCTCTCCGCGGCGCAGCACGACCTCGGTGCTGTCCAGCGCCGGACCCGCCTCGGAGCCGTAGTACACCACGTCGAGCCCGGCATCGCGCAGCCGCGCGGTGGCGGCGCGCGCGAGCCCCGTTTCGCCCGAGGCATTGAGCACTTCGACGACGATCCGGTCCCGCTCCCCCGGGACCGGGCGCGCGCGCGCCGCCGCGACGCGCGGCCCCTCGGTGCGCGCCCGCACCAGGCGCACCCACTGCGCCAAAGCGCCCAACACGATGCCGAGCGCGATCAGGCCGACGACGACGACGCGTCCCTTAGGCTGTTCCAGAACTCCCACGTCTCCTTCCGGATGGGCCGGCCCTCGTGCACCAGCCGGGCAAGGCGCCGCGCCGCGACGGCCGCGAGCACGGCGGCGGGCTCGGCCGCCACGCGCGCGGCCAGCGCGTCCAGCTCCGCGCGGTCGTGACGGCGGCCGGGCTCGAGGAAGTCGGCCAGGTAGAGCATCCGCCCCGCCTCGTCCCAGCCCGCGAACCCGACCGAATGGTAGCGCACCGCGTCCAGCACGCCGCGGTCGGTCTCGCCGTCCCGTTCGGCCGCGGCGGCGGCGGCCGGGCCGTGCCACAGCTTGGGCGGCCAGTCCCCGCGCGGCGTGTATCGGGCGAGGACCGTAGCGTCGGCGTCGCGCAGCGCATCGTGCAGCACCGCGGCGAGCCGCCAGCGCGCCAGCTCCGCCGGGGCGACCCCTCGCTCGGCCGCCCAGCGCTCGGCGAGGTCCGCGACGCGGGTGATGTGGGCGATCCGGTCGGGCGTGACCACCGCCCAGGAGGGCAGCTCGGGGGGCGGGCCGCCCGTCACGCCTCGGCGCCGCGCGCCAGGGCGGCGCCCGGCTCGGCCGCGCCCGCGCGCGGATCGGCTTCGAGCCCCTGCCCGAGGACGACGTTGTCGAGGAGCCGCTTGGACCTGACGCGGATCGCCGCCGCCAGTGTGCTCGTCGCCGTGGCCGCGTGATTCGGCTGGAAGTCGCCCGCATCGAGCACGTTGATGTACTCCACCGCGAGGCCGCCGGCGCGCTCGAGCGCGGCCAGCTCGCGATACGCCGCGGCCACCACCTGCCCCGCCTTGCGCTCCCCGGCGCGAAAGGCCGTCACGCCGGCCGCGAGCGCGCGCGGCAGCGCCAAGGCGGCCTCCCGCATCTCGGGCGTCAGGTACACGTTGCGCGAGCTGAGCGCGAGGCCGTCGGCATCCCGGACCGTGGGCGCCACGACGATCTCCACCGGGAGGTCGAGATCGCGCACCATCGCGGCGACCAGGAACGCCTGCTGCGCGTCCTTGCGCCCAAATACCGCGACGGCGGGCTGGACCACGTTGAACAGCTTCAAGACCACGGTCAGGACGCCGGCGAAGTGTCCGGGGCGGATCGCGCCCTCGAGAATGCCGCCCACCGGACCCGGCGACACGGTGACCGCCGGACCGGCCGGATACAGGTCCTCGTTGCCCGGCGTCCACAGCACGTCCACGCCCGCGGCCTCCGACAGCGCGCGGTCGCGGGCGAGGTCGCGCGGGTAGGTCGCGAGATCCTCGTTCGGACCGAATTGGAGCGGGTTGACGAAGATGCTGAGGGCGACGAGGTCGGCGCGGCGCTTCGCTTCGGCGACCAGGGCGATGTGCCCCGCGTGCAGGTAGCCCATCGTCGGCACGAAGCCCACGCGACGGCCCGCGCGAACGGCCTGGGCCGACACCTCACGCATCTCGCCAACCGTCCTGGTTTCTCGCATCGAGAGAATCTCGACGGTCGAGAGTCAAGAGTCGAGAGTCGAGACCTCCTGACTCCGAACTCCCGACTCCCGACTAAAAGGAGTGCTCCGGCCCCGGGTACTTTCCGGCCCGCGCGTCCGCCGCGAAGCTGCCGACCGCGCGCCGGACCTCGGCGGCCAGCTCGGCGTAGCGCTTGAGGAACTTCGGCGTGAAGGCTTCGTTGAGGCCCAGCAGGTCGGGCAGCACCAGCACCTGGCCGTCGCACTGCGGTCCCGCGCCGATGCCGATGGTCGGGATCGCCAGCGCCCGTGACACGCGGCCGGCCACATCCGCCGGCATCAGCTCCAGCACGATGCTGAACGCCCCCGCGTCCTCGAGCGCCCTGGCGTCGGCTTCGAGCCGGGCCGCCTCGGACTCGCCGCGGCCCTGCACGCGGTACCCGCCCAGCGCGTGGACGGACTGCGGGGTGAGCCCCACGTGTCCCATCACGGGAATGCCGATGTCCACCAGGGCGCGAACCGTGTCGGCGATCGCGGCACCGCCTTCCAGCTTCACCGCCTGCGCGCCGGTTTCCTTCATCACGCGCCCGCACGAGCGCAGCGCCTCCTCCCGGCTCACCTGGTAGCTCAGGAACGGCATGTCCACGATCAGCAGCGCGCGCTTCACGCCGCGGCGCGTCGAGCGGCCGTGGTAGATCATCTGGTCGAGCGTGGCGGAGAGGGTCGACGGCTCGCCGGCGAGCACCTGGTTCACCGAATCGCCGACGAGCACCGCGTCCACGCCCGCCTCGTCCACCAGGCGCCCGAACAGCGCGTCGTACGCCGTGGTGCACACGATGCGGCGTTTGGCCTGTTTCCAGGCCAGGAAATCGCGCGTGGTGACGGGGGCGTCAGCCTTGGGGGGAGGGGGGGGTGCAGACATCGAGCTCGGCCAGCTCCCGCTGCCAGAACGGACGGTTCGGCAGCTCGGGGTGAGGAACGGTGAGGCCCGGCTCGCGCACCGTGCGCGCGCCGAACCGGACGATGTCGCAGTCGAGCGTTCGCGGCCCCCAGCGCTCCGCGCGCACGCGCCCCGCGGCGCGCTCGATGTCGAGCAGCGCGTCCAGCAGCGCGCGCGGCGTCAGCGTCGTCTCGACCAGCACCATCTGGTTCAGGAACGCCCCCTGCGCCACCGGGCCGACCGGCGCGGTCTCCTCGACCGCGGTCGCGGCCACCACCTGCGCGCCGGGCAGCCGCCCCAGCGCCGCGCGCGCGGCTGCCAGGTGCGCCGCGCGGTCGCCGAGGTTCGAGCCGAGGGCGATGGCCACGCGCTCAGGCTCCGCGGGTGCGCTCAATGACGACCTCGACCGATTCCAGCGGACCCGGCACGGGCGCGTGCGGCTTGCGGGCGGCGACCCGCACACGCTCCACGCCCTCGAGCGCGAGCGCGGCCTCCGCGATGCGCTCGCACAGACCCTCCAGCAGCTTGTGGTGGCTGGTCCCGACCGCCTCGGCCACGGTCTGATACAGCGTGCGGTAGTCGAGCCGCATCGCGGGCGCATCGTGCCGGCCCACCTGGGTGAGGTCGAGGAACGCGGTGACGTCCAGCTCGAGCGGCTGCGCGAACTTGGCCTCGTGCGGCAGCAGGCCGACCAGCGTGTGGAACCGCATTCCGCGCAACGTGATGGCGTCCATCGGAAGCTGGAAAACCTCGCCAATCGGGGACCGGCGGAAGGTAAGCCTGGCCGCGCACGGCGCGCCATGCTCAGGCGTTCGCGAACCGCCGCGCGACGTCGCCCAGCTCCGAGGCCACCCGTTCCAGCTCGCGCGCCGAGCGCTCCAGCTCGCTGATCTCGCGCGCCTGCTCGCCCGCGCGCGAGGCCATCTCGACGGCCGCCGCCCGGGTGCGCCGCGAGATCTCCGCCGCCTCGCGCACCCGCACCGCCAGCTGGGCCAGCGAGTCGTCCTGCTCGGCCGCCGTGCGCGCGATGCCCCGCGCGAATCCTTCCGCTTCGGCCGTCGCCCGCACGATCGCCTCGAGCGCCCGGAAGCTCTCGGCCGACAGCTCCTCCACCCCGCCCACCGCCTGCTCGCCGCGCAGCATCAGCAGCGCCACCTGCCCCATCTGCTTCTGGATCGCGCCCACCAGCTGCCCGACCTCGCTCGCCGCCGCCGCGCTCTGGTCGGCCAGCCGGCGCACCTCGTCGGCCACCACCGCGAAGCCGCGCCCGTGCCGCCCCGCCCGCGCCGCCTCGATCGCGGCGTTGAGCGCCAGCAGGTTGGTCTGATCGGCAATGTCGCGGATCAGCCCGATGAAATCGGTGATCCGCCGCGTCACGGTCACCAGCGAGCGCACCTGCTCGCTGGAGTCGGCCACGAACCCCTTGAACTCCACCAGGCGCTGCACCGCCCCGCCGATGGTAGCCCGGTTGCCGGTCGCGGTATCGCTGGCCTCGCTGGAGCGCTCGGCCGCGTCGCGGCCGTCGGAGGCCACCCGCCGTGCCGCCGACGTGATCGCCTCGGTCCCCGCAAGGTTCAGCTCGACCTGCCGCTCCTGCTCGACGGCGGTGCGCTCGATCGCCGTGGCGTGCTCCGCGCTCGCCGAGGCCGAGCGGCGCAGCGCCGCCACCGCGGCCGCTACCGCGCCCACTTCGTGCCCGATCTGCTCAACCGTCAGCAGCAGCGGCTCGCGCAGCGAGGCGATGTGCATCGCCGCCGTGACCTGCGTCGCCAGCGTCTGGACCAGCGAGCGCGCCTTCTCGCCGTAGATGTTGCGCTTGGTGTGCTCCAGCTCGAGCGTCCCGATGGTCTGCTCGCCGAACCGCAGCGGGAAGATCAGGATGCTCTGGGCCCAGTCGCGCGGATGGCTGACCCGCGCGTCGTGCCGCGCGTCGTGCACCACGACCGCCGCGCCGGTGGCCAGCACTTCCCCGCGCAGCAGCTCCACGTCGCCGGTGGGTTCCGACCGCCCGATCAGCCCCGCCGCGTTGCGGTAGATGCGTACCGCACCTTCGCCCTCGCGCCGGTACACGCGGAAGTCGCTCCACTCGACCAGGCGGTTCGCCATCTGGCCGATGCGCTCGAGCGTATCGGACAGGGCGAGGTCGGCCGTGACCGCCACGTCCACCGCCAGGACCTTGGTCCGCTCCTCGGCGGCGATCGCCTCTTCGAGCAGCCGCTTCACGATCCAGCCGGCGAACAGGAGCATGGCGGCGACGAACGGCCAGCTCCGCGCCTCAAGCGTGGCGGCCGCGATCAGCACCGTGATGGTCGCCAGCACGGTCGCGAAATACGCGATCACCTCATAGCGCAGGATCAGCGAGCGCTCGTCGGGCAGCAGCTTCCCGCGCAGCGCCAGCGTGAAGTAGAACAGCAGCCGCCCGATGACGAGGTACCCGACCGCGAAGAACGCGAGCGCCGGCACCAGCTCCACGTCCAGCTCGTGGCCTTCCAGCTTGAACAGGCGCAACACGGCGGCGTAGAGGCCCGCGGCGGCGATCAGCGCGATGACTTCGCGGGCGCCGTTGATCACCGCCGCGCGCCAGGACTTGCGCAGCCATCCCCAATCGCCGGCGAGTGCCCCCGCGTACAGGGCGATCGCGATGGGCACGGGGCCAAGCAGCAGCCCGCCCGCCAGGCCGACGAAGGCGGTGAAGGAGAGGTAGGAGTACTTCGACAGCGGTACGACGAACCGCCGCAGGATCGTCACCAGCGCCGTGCCGGCGACGAGCACCGGCCAGGCGCCGAGCCTTGGCGGTCGCGTGGCGATCGCGAGGACGAGCAAGACCGAACCGACCACCGCGACGACGGTCGGGTAGCCCGCCACGATCACGTCGACGCGCGGAAGCCGCGACGCGCGGGCGGCGCTCACGCCGCCCTCCGCGTGCTGTCCATCGCCGCGCGGAGGGTGCCGAGCCAGGCGAGGGCGTCGGCGGCGCCGTGGCGTCCCATGCGCTCCACCAGGGCCGAGCCCACGACCACGCCGTCGGCGAGCCGGGCCGCGGCGGCCGCCTGCTCCGGCGCGCCGATGCCGAAGCCGACCGCGATCGGCAGGGGCGTCGCCGCGCGCACCGCCGCGATCCGCGCTCCGAGCTCGGCGGCCGGCGCGGCGCTCGCGCCCGTGACGCCGAGCCGCGCCACGAGGTACACGAAGCCCTCACTCGCCGCCGCGATCAACGCGAGGCGCGCGGCCGTCGTGGTCGGGGCCACGAGGCGCACCAGGGGCAGGCCGGCGCTGCGGAGCTCGGCTTCGATGGCGGGGTCGGCGCCGACGGGCAGGTCCACCACCAGGATGCCGGCCGCGCCCGCCTGGCGCGCCGTCGCCGCGAAGCGGCGCGGCCCGAACGCGAGCAGCGGATTGAGATAGGAAAACAGGATCACCGGCGGCGCGCTTGGGGCGGCCGAACCCAGCAGCTCCAGCACCCCGGCCAGCGTCGTGCCGCGGGCCAGCGCGTCGTGCGAGCTGGCCTGGATCACGGGGCCGTCGGCCACCGGGTCGCTCCAGGGCACGCCGAGCTCCACGAGGTCGGCGCCCGCCCCGCGCGCGCCCGCGAGGAACGCGGCCGTCGCGTCCAGATCGGGATAGCCGGCGGTGACGTACGGGATCAGCGCGGCGCGGCCCGCCCGGGCCAGCTCGGCCCAGCGGGCGGCCAGGAGGGGGGGGGGGGGGCCCCAAACA
>Ga0247727_10005783_pt1 | contig 24743 bp, 16 predicted proteins | sample WisWelCaveWW1625_FD_202498 | JGI IMG/M metagenome (GOLD analysis project Ga0247727, IMG submission 202498) | Biofilm microbial communities from Wishing Well Cave, Virginia, United States - WW16-25 | ecosystem: Environmental > Aquatic > Deep subsurface > Groundwater > Cave microbial mat | place... | reverse complement strand
GCCGACCTGGCCTTGTGTGGCCGCGTATTTCTGCTGGCGGTTGAAACCGCGTCTACAAAAAGCCAAGTCCGCCTGCGCGGACTCGGTCGGCGTAGGCCGACCTGGCCTTGTGTGGCCGCGTATTTCTGCTGGCGGTTGAAACCGCGTCTACAAAAAGCCAAGTCCGCCTGCGCGGACTCGGTCGGCGTAGGCCGACCTGGCCTTGTGTGGCCGCGTATTTCTACTGGCGGTTGAAACCGCGTCTACAAAAAGCCAAGCCCGCCTGCGCGGACTCGGTCGGCGTAGGCCGACCTAGCCTTGTGTGGCCGCGTATTTCTGCTGGCGGTTGAAACCGCGTCTACAAAAAGCCAAGCCCGCCTGCGCGGACTCGGTCGGCGTAGGCCGACCTAGCCTTGTGTTGCCGCGATTTTAATCGCCGGAACGCTTGAAACAGGATGACCTCCATGACTCGCCTCAGCATCATCATCCCTTCCCTCAACGAAGCTTCGTCGCTCCCACCTTTGCTCGACGCCCTCAAGGCCCAGACCCGCAAGCCCGACGAGATCATCGTCGCCGACGCGGGATCGAAAGACGGCACGCAAGACCTGGCGCGGGCCAAAGGGGCAACCGTCGTGCGCGGCGGGCGGCCCGGCCCTGGCCGCAATGCCGGGGCGCGCGCCGCCACTGGCGATCTACTCTTCTTTCTCGACGCCGACGTTCTGCCCCGGCCCAACTTCATCGGCCGGGCGCTGGCCGAGTTCAGGCGAGAAGGCTACGCCGTCGCCACCTGCCTTATCACCCCCCTCGACGAGGACGCCAGCGCTTCTGACAACCTCATCGCCGAAGCCGCCAACCTCTACCTGCAAGTTGTCCAGCCGTTCTCGCCGCACGCGCCCGGCTTCTGCATTCTGGTCAAGCGCGAAGTGCACGAAGCCATCGGCGGCTTCGACGAAAAAGTGAAGCTGGCCGAAGACCACGACTACGTCCAGCGCGCCGCCAAACACGGCCAGTTCGGCGTGATCACCGGCGTCCACATTCCGGTTTCGATGCGGCGTTTGGAGAAAGAGGGCCTCACCAAGCTGGCCTTCAAGTATCTGTGGTGCGAAATGCACGCCCTCGCCGGAAAGCCGATCTACTCGACGCCGTTCGAATACGAGTTTGGCACGCACGGGCAGGCGCCGGCCACGGCCCATCGCGTGATCGACATCACCCAACTGCGCGAACAGTTGGGGCGCTTTGAGAATCCGCTCAACCGCCTCAGCGCCGCCAGCTTGCGCAAGCTCGACAAGCTGATGAGCCGCGAATGGATGGGCGCGGCTCGCCGCCGTTTCCAACTCCCGCTCGACCCGCCCGACCTGGATCACTTTCAGCGCTACCTTCTGCGCCGCCTGGCCTTGATTCGCAAGACGGGCCGCCCTCTGCGCGCGACCCTCTCCAAACTGCAAACCCGGCCCATCAAAGAGAGCGTTCGCCTGCTCGACCTCAACTGGCTTCGCTCTCGCCTCTCGTCTAACCCGCCGGAAGAATAGGACGCGTAAATCTGTGTCCCATAAACAATGTTGCTTTCGTTGCTAGCCCCATTGCCCGGTTCAGCGCAAGCGCTGGACGGCGAGTGGCGGATTGCCACGGCGCACGAGGGCGGGGGGATCGAAGAAGGCTACGCCGACCCCGGTTTCGCGGACTCTGGATGGGAAACCGTTCGCCTGCCCCACCTGCGCCACTCCACCGCCGATCAGGATACGTTGTGGTATCGTTGCCACTTCTCCTCAGACCTGTCAGGTCTTGCGCAGCACCCCCGTAGCGAAGCGGAGTGGGGCAGAGACCTGACAGGTCTTGAGCGGATTATTCTCCGCTTCGGCGGCGCGTTCTACCGCGCCCGCGTCTGGCTCAACGGCGTTGAACTGGGCTTGCACGAAGGCTACTTTCAGCCGTTCGGCTTTGATGTCACCGACCTGCTGAGGCCGGGCGAGAACGTGCTGGCCGTGCGTTGCCGCTTTCCAATCGAGACTGGAGAGTTCAGGCGCAAAACCGCCGTGGCCGGAATTTTTGCCGACTGGGACTGTAAGCCCTATCCGTCGGTCTTTTATCCAAACCTTCCGCCGCCCACCGAGTGGACGGTTCCCATCGGCCTCTGGCAGCCTGTCAGCCTGCACACCACCGGCCCGGTGCTGATCGAGTCCCTCAACATCTTTCCAACGGTGATCAACCCTGATTGGCAAAGCGGGCGCGCCGAGGCGGCCACCCTGAAAGTTGTGGCCGCCATGCGAAACCTCACCGCCGAGCAACAAACCGCCGAACTCAAAGTAGAAATTGCCCCTCACAACTTCGTAGAGCGAGATGCCATCTCGCTCTACAAGCAGGCGCTAAACCTGGCTGGCAGTGAACACCAGACTCTTGAATTCAACCTGACTCTCCCTCAACCCCGCCTCTGGTTCCCCTGGACTCACGGCGAGCCTTGCTTATATCAAGCGCAACTCACAACCAATAACCAATTACCAATAACCAAGCCTTTCGGTGTCAGAGACGTGCAAGCTATCATCGAACCAGGCCGCTGGGAGTGGCGGCTCAACGGTCGGCGAATCTTTCCCAAAGGCAGTAACTACGTCTCCGACTTCTATCTCAACCGCGTCATTCCCGAAGGCTTGCGCCGCGACGTCGAACTGGCCCGCAATGCCAACCTTGATCTGTTGCGCGTCCACGCCCACATTGCCCCGCTCGACTTTTACCGCCTGTGCGACGAGCAGGGCATGATGGTCATGTGCGACTTTCCCCTCATCTGGACGTACGCCTTCAACCTGCCGCCGGACGAAGAGGCGGCCTTTCGCGTCAGCGTTCAGGCGCAAGTGGAAGACATGGTGCGCCTGCTCGGATCGCACCCCGGCATTATCCTCTGGTCAATGCACAACGAGCCGCCGTGGACGCCCGACGGCAGTTTCCTCGGCGGCGACGTTCACCGCGCTGAAATAAACCGGCCAATGGACGAAGCCTCCGCCGCCCGCGCCCGCGAGTTGGACCCTACCCGGCCCGTCATCGCCGCTTCGGGCGAATACGACCAGCACCTGTATTATGGCTGGTACACCGGCAGTTGGCAGGATAATCGCAACCTCCATCCAACTTTCCCCACCGAGTTTGGCGTGCAGGCCCTGCCCAATCTCGACTCGCCGTTTTGGGCTACCGCCAACACGAACTGGCCCGTAGACTCCGACGATCCGAGTTGGGCGCACGCCGGCTACCAATCGGTGTTCTGGGCCGGCCCCGGCGTGGGCGCGCCGCCGCAGTTCGCGACGCTCGCCGATTACGTCGCCGCCAGCCAGGCGTATCAAGCCTTCTTCATTCGATATGTGATTGACCAGTGGCGACGGAAGAAGTTCGACCCGGTTGGCGGCTACATCCATTTTCTTTTCACCGACGGTTGGCCCGCCATTACCTGGTCGGTGTTGGACTACTATCGCCTGCCCAAAGCGGGTTATCAGGCGCTGGCCGAATCTTCGCGCCCGGTTCACCTCAGCCTTGACGTTGAACCAAACTTCACCGTGGAAGGCGGCTTCCACCTGGTTTACCCGGTCGGGGCGACTCTGGCCGTCGCCCTCTATCTGATCAACGACGATTACCGGCTTGAGGGTCAAGTGACGGTGTCCACCTGGATCGAGCGGCGCGACTCGACGCGCCTCAACTGGATCAGGCGGCTCTTGTCTCGGCGTGTCACCACAACTCTGCCGCGCGCTGACGAAGGATCACGATTGGTGAATCTGCTGAAGTTGCCGCTGAAGCGGGCGGGCGAGTACAGGTTGCAGGCGCAGGTGAGGCAGGGCCGCCGCCTGCTGGCGGAGAACCATCTCGACTTTCGGGCCGGCGCCGCCCGGCGCGAGCACAGGCCGCCGCGCCGCGTGCCGGGCCTGTTGTTGAGCAAGGTGTATCAGAGCGGCAGTTTGCGCCACACCGAAGATGGTTTTGCCTTCAGCCTGCGCAACCCGGCCATGCCGGTGACCTTGCAAGGCCTGAGCGAACTGCGTGTGGATGGGCAGACCGTTGACCCGGCGCAAGTCGAGCTGGTGTTCGGCGGCCAGTCGCGACGGGCTTCGACGATCACCCCGCAAGCGCCGCTGGAGATTCCGTCGAACGAGCGCTTCGCGATTGTGGTGCGCGGGCACGCGCTCACGCCCGGCGCGCACGCGTTAGAATTGACCGCGCACTTTCTTGGCCTGGGCGACATTGCGGCGAAACTGAAAGATAAATTGATCTGATCAGCTTACATGCCAAAGAGCAACGGATCATACGAATTTAGCGGATCGATCCGTTCGCTTCGCGTTCGGAAAATCCGTTGTTCTCAAAGATGCGTCGGTTGTAACAGAAAGCGATTGGGATTTCCTTAGCGCCGAGTCGCTCGACCCGGTTCCAACGCCGGGTGTGCTCATCGGGGAATTAACGAATTCGTTCCATCCCCAAATTCATGGAATTGACTATTCTCCACTTCAACGATCTTCACGGGCGGCTCGATCAGTGCCCGCCACTGTTCACGCTCATTCAGCGCATTCGCGCCGAAGCCGAAGCGGCAGGCCGAACCGTGCTGGTGCTCGACGGCGGCGACAGTTCCGACCGCGCTCGCTGGGATTCCGACATCACCCCAGACGACCTTACCGACGACATCGCCGCCACGGCCTGCCCGGAGATCAACCTCATCGTCGGCGGCCACAGCCACAGAAAACTGGAAACGCCACTGCAGGTGGGAGAGACCCTCATCGTGCAGGCCGGCGATTATGGCCGCTGGCTCGGCCAACTTGATATGACCGTCGAAGCGGGTCACGTCGTCGCTCACACTTACATCCTATCTCGAAGAGCGGCGCACGTCCTGCTTTGCACTGTTTTGCTTACCTTGCAGGTTCTTGTACCGTGACATTGTCATGTCATAGACGTTTGTCATATTTTTTGCAAAAAAGCTTGACTGGCACTGCGGCTTTGTTATACGATACCATCCGGTTGTGTGTCGTGTGAATGACCATAGTTGCCATTAGGATACCTGCTATGAAACGTCTGTTCACTCACTCACTCACTCACCTGCCTAGACGCCTCTCGTTTTACTCTTCTCTTTTACTTCAACCACATACCTGACACCTGAGAACACATCTGCCTGGCGCGGCCTCGTTGCGTTGGCTGATGAGTATCGCTATCAATTCATCGTCCGAGTTGTTTGCATGCTTTGGCACAAGGGGTTACCATGTCTCTCTATCAACAATCTAAACTTAATTCGATCACAATCGCCAATTTTGCGCATCGTTCCACCATGTTGTTGATTCTTTTCAGCTTGCTGGCCGGGCCTTTAGCTATCTTCCCGGTGCCGCCGACCGAGGCTGCTCCGTCGCTTTCAGCCGTTTGGGAAGAATGTATATGGGGTTCGGGCGGCCCTGTTGGGGCAACGGCGAATCTCTTTGACGGTAACACGACCACCAGTTCTTCTTGTCAGGCGGGCCGGCCTGACCTGGCCTATCTGGTTATTGACTTGGGAGACTATTACGCAATTGACAACATTCGACTCTTTTCGCATTCTATATCGGGCGACAGATGGGTCAATGGCAACATTTATGTCTCGACAGCCAGCACAGCGCCCACGGGGAGCGGCGCTGATTTGGGCACGAAAATTGTCGGCCCGGTTTCGCCGTCAACCGGTGTATGGACTGACTATACCTTTGCGCCTGTAGCTGCTCGCTGGGTGGTGATCACTCAGGGGCTTCTTAATAATGAGATTCTCCAACAGTGGGGGTTTGGCGAAATTGAGATTTACGGCAACCTGTTTATTCATTTCGCTGTTGATGTTACCGACTTGTTGGGCAATTCAGTGAGCGCATTGAGTTTGAACGACGAAGGGTGGCCGGCACTGAATGCCGATACGGGCGCATTGGCGAATCCGCTGAGAGTAGGGGTGTATGTACATAATTTATTGCCAACGTACGCTACAGACACTCTATGGCTGTTTATTTCATCACCAAATTCAGCAGGACGTTTCCATGTTGTAAATGGCGTTACCCGAAATGGCGTGGAAATCACGTGTGCTCCGACAACCACAGAATTATCCAGCACCGATTTGGCGGCACAGTGCCCGGATATCATAGCGCCAGATGAAACAGTAGTTTATGAGTGGAGTATATGGGTACAGCCATCGGATGTTGCTACTCTGGAATTTCGCGCTGTTTGGGGGACTGATATAGCTAGCACAACAGTTCAGGTTCCTCAAGCGGCTATTCATCCTGTCGTCTTCCTGCACGGCGTTCTCGGTTCGATGCCGCCGAAGAATACAGTAGGCGAATTGAATTGGTTTGATCCATTTATAGGCAGTTACTCACCATTGCTCATCAATTTGCAGAAAATGGGCTATGAGTTGAATAAAACATTCTTTCCTGTCACCTATGACTGGCGGCAGAGCAACCAAATTTCTGCCTGCTGGTTGAGGGATGTGCTATCAAGCCCAAACCAGGTACAGGGTAGCGCGGCGCTGCCCTACGTGACGCGTGATGAAACTAACGTCAGTGTGGATGCAGATGTCATCGTGCATAGTATGGGTGGGATAGTCCTCCGCACTTACCTCGAAAACATGGGCTACGAGCGAATAAACGATAATGGCACATGGGGTAGCTCTTGCTCCTACAACCACGACGTGCGAAAGGCTATTTTCATCGCCTCGCCGCATCGGGGATTCCCGGTGACGTACAACACGCGGGAAGGCATGACGTGGGTGGATTATTTAAGCACTGAGGTTGCCCCGGAGAGCCAATGGCTCAGCAGCGTTGGTGGATCGTTACGGAACCTCGTGGATACCTTGCTGTGGCCCTTCCTGATTATCAAGCAATATAAGCCTAATGTGTTAGAGCCTTGCTATAGAGACTTTTCTGAGCCTTTTAATCTTGGGCAACTCCAAAGCGCGATCGCCTGCCCGTGGGAAGCTCGCTATGCTTTCTCTCATAGCGTGGCGTCTCCATATGGATATTTTCGCGGCATTCGTTCGCTGACCGAGATGTTGCCTGATGAGGATGTGCCAAATGCTTACTTGTTCGATAGCGGCGCAACATCATACCCTTATCCTAACCCTCCCGGCTCACCTTATGGGAGAACTGCCAATCCTTTGCTGGACGGAGGATTGAATGAGCAGGCAGGTATCAGCACATTACTCTCTAACGTTCCGGCCAGCAACTTGTATGTGATCTATAACGCCAGTTTGCCGACGGTGCAAAGCTATACGGTGAACCCGCCGCCACCCAAAACCACCCCTTACGATTTTTTACATTGTTATCAAGTCACACCATATACCCCTGCTCAGTGTGACATTTGGCCGATCCCCTCCGTCCAACGTTGGCCGAATGGCGAGCTGACCGGTGATCCCAATCTTCAGCCTATTGGCGATGAATTGATTCCGGCCTACAGCACCAACCTAAATGACCCAAATTCTGCGCTGATACCTTCCTTGCCAGAGAGCAATAAATTAGAGATGGGTCTTGACCCTGACAACTTTAACGACGGCGGGCATAAGTTGATTGTATCCAGCCAGAGAACGCAGAGCGTCATAGCAGGCATTCTGACCGGCTATGGTGATCCTAAGGCAATGCTTAATGGCGGCGATCTTTTCCCTTTCTATACCTTATATACTGCGCCGGTTTACGGCTTCAGCAACGGGTACGAAATCCTGAGCTTCTTTGTCTTTTCGCCGGTGGACGTAATGATTACCGCACCCGATGGCCGCCGCGTGGGTTACGACCCGGCCAGTGGGCAGACCGTCAACGAGATACCGGGCGCGTTTTATTCCGGCAACGACACGGACATGGAGTTTGTGCTGATCCCTGGTGGCCATGAGGGGAATTACACCATCACTACCACCGGCACGGGGAGCGGCCCCTATACGGTTGTGGCTTATTGGGTCGGCGCAACGGATGTGGCCCTGCTAGGCGGCACGAACGGCGAGACAGCACCCGGCCAAACCGCAGCGGCAACCGTGACCTATGCTCCAACTGTTGGCAGTGCGTTTTTTGAGGACTCTGCCGCCAGTGGCCCGTGGACAGCCGAAGGCGGTTGGGGACCGACAACCGGCGACGGCAACGCCGCGCCTCCGGCGTGGGCCAGCGATGCCACAGCCGCGCCCACGCCCGGCCAACCAGTTACGCTTACCCTCACCATGCCGCTGAACTTGACGACTGCGCGTCAGGCCCGGTTGATCTTCAACAGCCGCCAATTGTTTGCTACGGAAGCGCTGGCCGCCATCCAACTCTCTACCGACGCAGGCGCGACATGGCAGACGCTCGGCCTGCAACCGGCCCGCGCTGGCGCTTGGGAGCGAGCCTCGTTTGATCTGACGCCTTTCACCCAACCCGGCACGCCGCCGATCCGCCTGCGCTTTCACTTCCTGCCTGCCGCCGCCACTGACCGCTGGCTGGTGGACGACATTCGGGTAGAGGCCATTCAACCGCCGACGGTGTTCGGCCTCCCCTTCGAAGATGATTTTGAGGGCTGGCGGCGGTGGGATAGCACAGGCGGTTGGGCCTGGTCAGAAGCCACGGCCCACAGTCCAACCCATGCCTGGACGAGCGCCACGCCCGGCGGCACACTCACGCTGGCCGGAACGCTGGACTTGAGCAGTGTGAACTATCCCCAATTGACGTTCTGGCACAAGGCCGACGCTGGCGCGGCGGGGGCGGTAGATGTCTCAGCCAACGGCGGCCAAAGCTGGAGCGCCGTTTACACCACTCCAGCATCGTGGAGCGGCTGGGCGCAAGCGACGGTAGACCTGAGCGCATATGCGAATGTCAGCCTGTCGGTGCGCTTCCGCCATACAGGGGGCGCTAGTTGGACGATTGACGATGTGGCAGTTCGCAATGCTCCGCCGCTGGTCGTCTACTCTTTGCCCTTCGGCGACGATATGGAATCGCCCGCTACTCAAAACAACTGGCAGGGATTGAACGGGTGGGCGACGACGGCGGCGAGCAGTCACAGCGCGCAAACCAGTTGGCACAGCGACACGCCTGAGTCGGCATTGAAGCTGATAGATCGGCTTGACTTGAGGAACACCTTAGCGCCCACCTTGACCTTCTGGCACAAATTTGATCTGCCGGCCGGAAGCGTCAGCACGGTGGATGTCTCGGCAGACGACGGCTTGACGTGGACGCCAGTTTACACGCAAACAGCCAGCCTGACCGAATGGACGCAAGTGACCATAGACCTCAGCACCTACGCCGGACAGGAAGTGGCGATGGGCTTCCACTTGCGTCAGGTGGGAACGGGCGGCGGTGCCCACCAACCGGACTCCGTCCATACGGCGGTATTGGCTGTAAAGCCGGACGGCAACACTTCAACCGACTTGCTGCCGTTCTCAGCGTTGTTGTTAGGCAGTGTGAGCATAGTTGCTCTGGGCCGGACACGGCGGGGGCGGCGCATCATTGTTTCTCTGCTCACTTTCAGTACAGCCCTTGCCAGTTGCATCGGGCCCAGCCCGAATTTTGACTACAACCGACTGGATTTGACGCTTGGACAACTTGAACTAATTGTGCCAGCGGAACAAAGGCCGATTGGGGCCAGTCTTTCGCCAGACGGGCAATGGCTGATGGTAGGGTACGAAGGTGAAACCGACGATATTACGGATAATTATTGTCGCCTGTTCAATTTGAAACAGAATTTGGTTTACAACGTTGAACGACCATGCGGTAATCAGTGGTTGGATAGCGAGCATCTGATTTCAGGAGCAGGTATATTGCGAGTCACAGATATGGTTCGCTGGGAATTAAAGCGGATCAAACCGCCTGAAGGCTCACTAGGTGAATTGGCTGGAGCCAGCCACATCTATGCTGTTGATCACATCGACACCACCTATTTGCTGATGACAACAGATCCGGCATTCCCTTACGTCATCACGTCAGCCTTTCCGTCTAGTGGGGCAGATAGTCGCACCCGGCCTACAGTCGAAGCGAAAGTAGGTGCTTTTCTGGCTGAAGCTGATGTGCCGCATACTATTATCACACGGGATGTTGAAACTGGTTGGACAGCGCCCGCTTATTCCCCTGACGGCAAGTATTACATCGAGAATGGGCCGTTTGAGGATCCGACTCACAATCTCACTCAAGCTGGCAGTATCATGTACGATGCGAACACCAGCCAGCCGGTGGCCTATGGCTATAAATACGGTTGGACCACAACTCCTTTGGGCTGGGCTTACGATAGCAGTGGCGTGTACATCTTTTATCGGCCACGCAGTCCTGATGCCGACATCCTCTACCGCCAGTGGCCGATTTATAAGGTGCGGGTACCGGGGGCGACGCCGCAAGGCACGCCCGCGCCAGTGGTCGATTTCACCCCGCCGGCTACCTTTACCCCGCCGCCCACATTCACGCCAGCGCCTGTGACGCCGACCACGATTGGCAACGTAAGCAACGTCCAACTTGCTTCCTTCCAATCGCAAGTTGTTACATCTGGCTGGTACATTGACGACGTGAGCGTCTTCGATGCCGCGCCGTCAACGGCCACTGCTACACCAACAGCCACCTTCACCGCAACCGCTACTGCGACGGCGACGCGCACCCCTACTGCGACCACCAGCACGACGCCAACTGCCACCAACACATCCTCAGGCGGCGTCAACGTCAACATCAACTTCCAACCCGCCTCCGCCCCCATCCCCGCCGGCTACCTGGTTGACAGCGGCGCAGTTTATGGCGATCGCGGCAATGGCTATACCTATGGCTGGAATGCGACGAACAGCAACACCCGTGACCGCAACTCGGCTAATTCGCCGGATCAGCGCTACGACACGCTCAACCATATGCAAAACGGCGGAACATTCACATGGGAGATTGCCTTGCCAAATGGAACTTACACCGTCCATCTTGTGGCGGGCGACCCCAGCTATTACGATAGCGTCTATAAGATCAATATCGAAAACGTGCTGGCGGTGAATGGCACGCCGAGCAGTACAGTGCGCTGGATTGAAGGCACAGCACAGGTAACAGTCGCCGACGGTAAGCTGACGGTGAGCAGTGCAACGGGGTCAAGCAACAACAAGATTGACTTCATCGAGATTGCCTCTGGCAGTGGGCCTACGCCGACTAATACTTACACTGCAACCGCCACGCCAACCGCTACCACGACGCCGACGGCAACGAGCACGTTAGCCGCAACGGCGACAGCGACGCCGACACCAACTCCAACACCCTCAGGCAGCTTCCCCTCAACCGGCGTTCTGGATAACTTCAATCGCGCCAATGGCCCGATTGGCAGTAACTGGTCTGGCAACACCGGCAGTTATGCGGTCAACGCCAACAGGCTCAACGTGATTGTCAATGGCTACATCTTCTGGAACCCGACTTCGTTCGGCGCGAACCAGGAAGTCTATGTCACGCTAACCACTATCAGTCCTGGCTCGACCGGCATGGAGCACGACATCCTGCTCAAGTCGCAGTCGAGCACGACATTCACGGCGGGGGTGATTGAAGTGTGGTACGACGCGCCGGGCCATCGCGTGCAAGTGTGGACGTACACGAGCGCGCAGGGCTGGGTGCAACGCGGAGCAGATATTCCAGTGACATTCGTGAACGGCGATCAGTTGGGGGCCAGAGCCAAAGCGAACGGCATGGTTGAGGTATATCGTAACGGATCCCTGCTGGCGACTCGCGATGTAACGGGCTGGCCGCACTATGCGAATGGCGGCTATGTTGGCCTGTGGTTCATTAGCACGAGTAGTGACTCTACTTTCGCGGATGACTTCGGCGGCGGGACAATGCCGTAGCCCGCGCTACATGAATCGGAAAAGGGCCGGGTCAAAACACCCGGCCCTTTTTGATTCCTATTTGGCCTCGCGCATTAAGCGATACAATTCAACCGTTGAAATGGAGCTTGCATGACCACTATTGTCCGAATAGAGAACCTGAGCAAAGACTACGCTGAAGGTGAACAGACACGGGCGATTTTGCGCGGGGCAACCGCCTCTTTTACAGAAGGCGAGTTCGTCGCCATCCGGGGCCGGAGCGGGAGCGGCAAGAGCACCTTGCTCAATCTGCTGGCCGGGATTGATTCGCCGACGAGCGGAGATATTTTCATCAACGACGTGTGTGTGACCCGCCTCAACTCTCGCGACCGCACCCTCTTCCGCCGCGACAACATTGGCTTCGTCTTTCAGTTCTTCAACCTGATCCCGACTCTGACCGTGTTGGAGAATGTGCTGTTGCCTGCCGAACTGGCCGGGGCGCGCCTGGGCAACGGCACTACCTCTCGCGCCCTGGAACTGCTGGGCCGCGTGGGCCTGGCCGACCGCCGCACTGTCTTTCCCGACAAACTCTCCGGCGGCGAGCAACAGCGCGTAGCCATCGCCCGCGCCCTGGTGCAAAACCCGCGCCTGGTGCTGGCCGACGAGCCGACCGGCAACCTGGACGACGCCACCGGCAAAACCGTGATGGCTCTGCTGAGCGAAATGACTCATCAGGCCGGCAAAACGCTGATCATGGTCACCCACAGCCGCAAAATGGCGGCCCTGGCGGATCGGGTGTTGACGATTGAAGAGGGGAAGATCGTCCAGGAGCCAGTAATCAGTAATCAGTAATCAGTGAACAGTGAACTGTTCACTGATTACTGTTCACTCTTTCATGCTCACCTCCACCCTCCTCAAGACCGGCCTCCGCGACCTCCTCCGCCGCCCACTGCAAACCGGGCTGATGATTCTCGGCGTGGCGCTAGGCGTGGCGGTGGTGATTGCGATTGACCTGGCCAACACCAGCGCGGGCCGTGCTTTCACTCTCAGCACCGAAGCCGTGGTGGGCAAGGCCACCCATCAACTTCTCGGTGGGCCGGACGGCTTGCCTGCCGGCCTATACCGGCAAGTGCGCGTCGAGTGGGGCTTCCGCCAGAGCGCGCCCGTGGTCGAAGGCGTGAGCATCGCGCCCGACCTCGACGCCCAACCGCTCCGCATCCTCGGCCTCGACCCGATCGCCGACGCGCCGTTCCGCGCGTATTTGTCCAACTCTGGTAGTTCGACGCCCATCAGCTTCGCCCGTTTCTACACCGAGCCAAACACGGCCCTCGTCGGCGCCGGGCTGGCCGGGCGCTACGGCCTCAAGCCCGACGACACAATTCGATTGCAAGTGAATGACCGCCTGGAGACGGTGACCATCGTCGGCATTTTGACTCCGGGCGATGAGAGCAACCGCCGCGCCCTCGACGGCCTGCTGATCATGGACGTGGCCGCCGCGCAAGAGTTGTTGGGCCTGGCGAAACCTCCCGAAGGTTTGGAACCTTCGGGAGGTTCTGTTGGAGGGCGTCTGACTCGAATCGATCTCATTCTCAACGACGCCGATGTGGAGCGACTGAAGCCGCTGCTACCAACAGGTGCCCGCCTGGCCCCGGCCACCGAGCAGGCCGACACCGTCGCCCAACTGACCTCGGCCTTCCAACTCAACCTCACCGCCCTCAGCCTGCTGGCCCTCATCGTCGGCATGTTCCTCATCTACAACACCATGATGTTCAGCGTCGTGCAACGCCGGGCGGTGTTCGGCGTTATGCGCTCGCTCGGCGTCACCGGCGGGCAATTATTCGCCCTCATCCTCGCCGAAGCCGCCATTGCCTCGACCCTCGGCGCGGCGCTCGGCCTGGGCCTGGGCTGGCTGTTGGGGCAGGGCGCGGTGCGGCTCGTCACCCAAACCATCAATGACCTCTATTACGCTCTCTCGGTGCGCGATGCGCCGCTGACCCTCTTCACGACGATCAAAGGCTTCGGGCTTGGAATCGGGGCCGGGGTGTTGGCGGCGGCGGCCCCGGCGGGGGAAGCCGCCAGCGTCGAACCCGTCACCGCCATGCGCTCCAGCACCCTCGAAGATCGAGTCCGCAAGTGGCTGCCCCTCGTCGGCCTCGCCGGCGTCGTCATCGCCGGGGCAGGCACAGCCGCCTTGCTCGGCGGCGGCGCGTCGCTCGTCTTCAGCTTCGGCGGATTGTTTGCGATTGTGATCGGGCTGGCGCTGGTCGTGCCGATGGCGACGATTCTGCTGATGCACTTCGCGGCGCTTCTCCTGTCACCCGTCTCCGGTATGTTGGGCCGCCTCGCCGCCCGAACTGTGGTCAAAGCCATCAGCCGCACCAGTGTGGCCATTGCCGCCCTCATGGTGGCCGTGTCGGTGACGATTGGGGTGAGCGTGATGATTGCCAGCTTTCGCTCAACCGTGACCAACTGGCTCGACCTGACTCTGCGCGCCGACGTTTACATCTCTGCGCCAAGCGCTGGGCGCAACGGGGCGACCCTCTCGCCCGACCTGGCGGAGCGGGTGGCCGCCGTGCCGGGCGTGGGCGAAGTGGAAACTTTCCGCGCGGTGACGGTGGACGGCGAGTTCGGGCAAATCAATTTGGCCGTCGCCGACTCGCGTGGGCGGCGGAGCGCCGGCCTGTACCGTTTCGCCGACGGCAGTCCCGACGAAATTTGGGACAAAGTGCTGAGCGGTGCAGTGATTGTGAGCGAGCCGTTTGCCTATCATCACCACATCCCGCCTCATGGCGGCACGGTGACGCTGAAAACCGACCGGGGCGATCACACGTTTCCAGTCGCCGGCATCTTTTACGATTACGCTTCAGATCGCGGCACGGTGCTGATAACCCAGAACGTGTATCACGAGTGGTGGAATGATCGCGGCCTGACCTCGGTGGCCGCCTTTGTGGCCGACGGCCAGGACCCGAACGAAGTAGCCGACAACCTGCGCGTGGCCCTGAGCGGCACGACCCTGCAAGTGCAGGTCAACCGCGCCTTGCGCGATCAGGCGCTGGTAATTTTTGATCGCACCTTTGCCATCACCAACGCCTTGCGAATCCTGGCCGTCGTCGTCGCCTTCATCGGTGTGCTCAGCGCGCTCATGGCCCTGCAAATCGAGCGCACCCGCGAACTTTCGACGATGCAGGCTGTCGGATTGACTCAGCCGCAGTTGTGGCGGCTCACGTTGTTGGAAACCGGCCTGATGGGGGCAACCGCCGGCGTGCTTTCTCTGCCCGTTGGCTTTGTGTTGTCGCTGGTGCTGATCTATGTTATCAACCTGCGGTCCTTCGGCTGGACGATTCAAATGACGCTCGATCCGTGGGTGTTTGCCCAGGCCGTTGCCGTCAGTGTAGCCGCCGCCCTGCTGGCGGCGGTATACCCGTTGATCCGGTTGCAGAAAATGCCGGTGGCGGTGGGGTTGAGGCAGGAGTAAGGGTTAGCGCCTTCGCCAGGCAGACTCGAATCGCTCAAGAACATCTGGGTTGCCAAGCACGTCGGCAAATTCTCGCAACCATTGGGGTGAGAAAACTGCCAACCTCCCATGCCGCCTCAAATGGCTCAGTCATATCAGTCCTTTGCGTCGGGCCAGTAATTCAAATGCCTGTTGTAACTGAATCCTCTGCTCAAGCTTCCGACGAGCCAGCGCCTCCCAATCTCCGCCCGCATGTTTTCCGGTGCGCTTCCACGTCTCGTACAACGATGCAAAAACCTTGCGCGCTTCTTCATCAGTCATTGTCTTCAGGCGACTGCGACGCTCGGCGTCAATGATCTCGTTGACTACCTTATAGCCTTTGATGGATTGTAGAACAGTCTCACGGTCAAGTTTGGAAGGCATAGCTGTATTATAGTCCACTTGATTGAGATACAATTCTTGAGCGCGTTTATCCCAGTGCACAACGGGGAACAACATGAAACGTCTTCTTTCAATCCTCCTCATCCTCTCTCTCATCCTGGTTGCCTTCTGGCTCGCCACCCAACGACCTGACCAGTCCGATACTTCGACCATCGCTTTTGCGGGCGACGACGATACCTCCGGCTTTGCCCGCGCCTTCGAGCCGCGCGGGTTTCAGTTCCCGCTCGACCACGGCCCGCACTTCGACTACCAGACCGAGTGGTGGTATTACACCGGCAACCTGCAAGCCGAGACTGGCGAGCATTTCGGCTATCAACTCACTTTCTTCCGGCGCGGCCTCACACCTGGCGTTTCGGCGCGCGGCTCAGAGTTCGGCACGAACCAGATTTACTTCGCCCATTTCGCCCTCACCGACGCCGCCGGAAACAAACATACCTTTGTCGAACGGTTCAGCCGGGGCGCGGCAGGGCTGGCCGGGGCCAGCGGCGACCCGTTTCAGGTGTGGATTGAAGATTGGAGCGCGCAGGCGCTCGACGTCGCGGGCAATGTCGTTCGCCTGCAAGCGCATGACGGCGAGATGGCAGTAGACCTGACTCTGCAAGCCACCAAGCCCATCGTGGCTCACGGCGACCGGGGGCTGAGTGCCAAAAGCGACGAGCCGGGTAACGCTTCCTACTATCTCAGTTTCACGCGCCTGGCGACGACCGGGCAGGTGACGGTGCAAGGTAAGCCAATCGCTGTAGCTGGCGAAAGCTGGTTCGATCACGAATGGAGCACCAGCGCCCTGGGCCAGGATGTCGTCGGCTGGAACTGGTTCAGCTTGCAGTTGAGCGATGGCCGGGAGTTGATGTTTTATCAATTCCGCCTGGCCGATGGTGGAATCGGGCGGCTTTCCTCGGGCACGTTGATCGAGCCGGATGGGAGCGCCCGCCGATTGAGCGCCGACGAGGTGCAAATACAGGTTGACGACACATGGGTCAGCCCGGAAACAGAGACCGAGTACCCGGCCCGGTGGCGCGTCTCGATCCCGTCGGCCCAAATCGAGTTGACGGTTGAACCGTGGATCGAGGCCCAGGAAATGCGAGTCAGTTTTGTCTATTGGGAAGGGGCGGCCAAACTGAACGGCACGAGCAATGGGGCCGCCGTCACCGGGAATGGCTATGTCGAACTGACCGGCTACAAGGGAAGCATGAAAGGCGTTTTTTGAGGCGCCGTCTCTTTGAAAACTGAAATGCAACTGTAATCGATCCCCGTTTGCTCCGCCCGCCTCATCCAGCTATACTCTCCTTCAGGGCCTATTCCAATAACCGGCCAAGACCCGCCGGGTTTCTTAAACCCGGCGGGTCTTTCGGATAGGTTCTTAGGAGGCGAGTATGCCCACCATCACTTACCAGAACGAGAAGATTATCGAGGTAGATGCCGCCACGACCATTCTCCAGGCGTCATTGCAAAACGGCATTCCGCACACCCACGTTTGCGGCGGCAATGCCCGTTGCTCCACTTGCCGCGTTCTGGTGTTGAGCGGCCTTGAACATTGCTGTGCTCGCAACGAAAAAGAACAAAAAATGGCCGACCGGCGGAATTTCAGCCCGACGGTGCGCCTGGCTTGCCAGACGATCATCGGCGGCGATGTTTCTTTGCGGCGGCTGGTGATTGACAACGAGGACGAAGAACTTGTCGATCAGGAAGTGATGGGGACTTCGCCGCGCAGTGTGGGCCAAGAGAGGCAGGTCGCCATTCTGTTCTCCGACATTCGCGGCTTCACCGCCTTCTCCGAAGCCCATTTGCCTTACGACGTGATCCACGTCCTCAACCGCTACTTTAACCGTGTCGGCTCCATCATCAACCGCCACGGAGGGCAAATTGACAATTTTATGGGTGACGGCATTATGGCCCTGTTCGGAACGGACGACGCGCCGGACGCCACCCTGCGGGCGGTGCGGGCCGGGGTGGAGATGCTGGCCGCCGTTGAGGCTATGCAACCTTATTTTGAGGCCCAATTCAAGACCAATTTTCGGATCGGCGTTGGCATCCACTTTGGCGAAGTGGTGCTGGGCGTGGTGGGGGTGGGAGAGCGGCGGCGGCTGACGGCCATCGGCGACGCCGTCAACCTGGCCAGCCGCATCGAAAGCGCCAATAAAGAGGCTGGAACCGAGTTGCTCATCTCCGAAGATGCCTATCGGCAAGTCAAGGATCGCGCCCAAATTGGCAAACACGTCGAATTGCCGATCAAGGGCAAGACCGGCGAGTATTCACTTCATGAGGTGTTGCGTGTGAATTAAGGGAATTGCGTCGCGCCCATCTCCCCGCTATAATTCCCCTACCCATGACAAACTTTAGCACCCGCCAGATAACAAACGCCCTTCGGGCTTCCGGCGATATGGATGTCAACTTGAAGGCCGGCACCAAGTTGCGAGACCGGTATCTGATTCTGGGCGTGTTGGGGGTGGGCGGCATGGGGTCGGTGTACAAAGCCCGCGACTTGAATTTTACGGGCGTCAATAAACTGGTGGCAGTTAAGGAGATGATCAACCTTGCGCCCGACCCGACCCTGCGGGCGATGATCATCAAGAACTTTGAGCGCGAAGGCAATCTGCTCGCCACCCTGAGCCATCCTGCTATTCCCAAAATCTCAGACCTTTTCAACGAAGAAGACCATGCCTATCTGGTGATGGAATTTATTGACGGCAAGGACTTAGAGGCGGTCTTGAATGATACGCCCGGATTCTTGCCCGAGACGACCATCGTCGAGTGGGCCATCCAGTTGTGCGACGTGTTGACTTACCTGCACTCACACCAGCCGGAGCCAATTGTCTTCCGAGACATGAAGCCGTCGAACGTGATGCTCGACCAGCTCAACAACGTGCGGCTGATTGACTTTGGCATCGCCAAAGGGTTCCAGGCCGGGCAAAAAGGAACGATGATTGGCACCGAGGGCTACTCGCCGCCGGAGCAGTATCGCGGGGAGGCCGGCCCTGCCGGAGACTTGTACGCGCTAGGCGCAACCCTTCATCATTTGCTGACCAAGCGCGACCCGCGCGCCGAGCCGCCCTTCTCGTTTGCCGAGCGCCCGGTGCGCAAAATCAATCCCTCGGTTTCACCGGGGATGGAAGCCATCATCAACAAATCGCTGGCTTATAACCCCGGCGAGCGTTTTCTTTCTGCCGTGGCAATGAAGGAAGTGTTGATCGCTCTTCAGCGGGGTATGGCTGTCGCTGTCCAGCCGGCCACTTCTGCAATCTCAGGCGGCAGTGTAACGTCGATTCTGCCCGGTCAGCCTGCGCCGCCTGTGGGCGCAACGTCTACCTTATCTATCCAGTCCGCGCCTACCGGCCAGGAAACCGGTCTTTTGACTTCGACCTACTTTGGCATTACGCCTCTGTGGGTGTTCAGGTGCGAAGACGAAATCCGCAGTCAACCTTTGCCAGTTGGCAAGTTTGTGTACGTCAGCGTCTACGACAATAACCTCTACGCGCTTTCGCGCGCCGATGGAAAGTTTGCCTGGAAATACGCTTCTGAAGGCGGCTTTGCCGCTTCGCCGGTTCACGAAGGCGGCAACGTTTACATCGGCTCGGAGGACGGGAAGCTTTACGCCCTGACCGGTGAAACAGGGCGGCCTTTGTGGAGTTACCAGACCGGCGAAAGCGTTCGTTGCACGGCCCGCGTGGCGCAAGGACACATCTTCGTTGGCTCGGACGACCGGTTTTTGCACGCCATCAACATGCACGGCGGCAAGCGGGCGTGGACGTATGAGACTCCGGCTCCTATCCGGTCTCGCCCTTATGTTCTTGACAAGGAAGCGCTGGTGTTCTTCGGTTGTGAGGCCGGCGAGTTCTTCTGCCTTGACTTTGGCGGCTCGCTTAAGTGGCGCCACCGCAGCAAGCGCGCCGTCACTTCATCTCCGAACTTTGTAGACGGACTGGTGATTTTCGGCAGCGCCGATTACAACGTTTACGGGGTCGAAGCCAGTTCCGGCTGGGCGGTGTGGAAAACGCGTACTGGAAAACCGGTCGTGTCCTCGCCGGCGGTGACGGAAAAGGCCGCCTTCATCGGCTCCGCCGACGGCAACTTGTATTCGATCGACGTGCGTTCGGGCAAGGTCCTCTGGAAGTTTGAAACCGGCGATCAGATCGCGTCCAGCCCGGCCATTTACAAGACGGCCATCTATTTTGGCTCGGTGGATGGGTTCGTGTACTGTATCGAATTGAAGGATGGCAAACTGCGCTGGAAGTTCAAGACCGAAGGCGCAGTCATTTCCTCGCCCACTGTGGTTGACGATGTGGTGTACATCGGCTCAACCGACCACAATCTTTATGCGCTGACGGCTTGAGCCGACGGGCACAAGGCCCTCGACTACCCTTAGGTGACAGAGATTGATTTCTGGAAACATAAGATGGATTTCTTTAAACGCCTCTTTCAAAGAAAGACCGGGTCGGAGCCGGCAGTTGCCGCCTCGCCTTCACCTACGCCCGCGTTCGTGGCGGACACTCAGCAGGCGGCAACAGCGCCCCTGAACATCCCCGCCTTCTCGGGCAGTAACTCTCCGCTGCGGGTGGCTCATGCCCAGAGTGTGGGCCGGGTGCGCGACCACAACGAGGATGTGCTGTTGACCTTGACCAGCACCTTTGACGGCGACGAGAAAATCCCTTCGTTTGGATTGTATATCGTCGCCGACGGGATGGGCGGCCACAGTTTGGGTGAACGGGCCAGCGCCGTGGCGGCGCGCAGTATAGCTCGCGAAGTGACCAAGCACGTGTACCTGGCTTTGCTGAGCGATAGCAGTGACAACGAGGATCGGGCGCCACTGCAAGAAGTGTTGCTTGAAGCGCTAACCCAAGCGAATGTGACCGTGCGCGAGGCGGTGGGGGAAGGCGGCACAACCGGCACGGTGGCCCTGGTGTTCAACGATCAGGTGATTATCGGCCACGTTGGCGACAGCCGGGCTTACCTCATCACCTCCAACGGCCTCGAGCAACTTACCCGCGACCATTCGCTGGTGCGGCGACTGCAAGAACTGGGCCAACTCACTCCGGCTGAAGCGGCGGTGCATCCACAACGTAATGTCCTTTATCGAGCTATCGGCCAGGGCGAGGGCCTGGAAGTGGATGTGTACACCCAGCGTTTGGCCCCGGACACAAAGATATTGCTGTGTTCCGACGGGTTGTGGGGCCTGGTAGAAGATGATCAGATTCTGGAAGTTGTACGCCACGCCCCGTCGCTCCAGATCGCCTGTGACAAACTGGTCGCGATGGCGAACGATGCTGGCGGACACGATAACATCACCACCGTGCTGATAGAGTATAGCCCTTAAGTGACCGCAGGACTGCGGGAAAAGACGCCATCATGCAACAGTCGTTGCCCGATCTATACGCTTGCCTGGGCGTAGCGCGTTCTGCCACGCTGGAGGAAATCCGACAAGCGTTCCGGCAGGCCGCCCGCCGTTTTCACCCCGATGGCAACCCCGACCCTTCTGCCTCAGAAGAGTTCAAACTCATCTCGCATTCTTACGACATCCTGAGCGACCCCCAGCGCCGGACCGAGTACGATGCCTTGTTCGAAGCCGCCGGGATGCCGTTGTTTGTCCCCCAGTTGATTGCCAGCCGTAACCAGATGCTCCGGCTTAACGAGCCGCAAGTGATTTATTTCCTGGTGGACATCCGCGCCACCTTGTGGTCAAACTTGCCCGACCCGCCGCTCAACATATGTCTGGTGATTGATCGCTCCAATTCGATGCAAGGCCCTCGCCTGGAGCAGGTCAAGTCTGCCGCCAGGCAAATCATAGAAGGCCTGAACGCCGAGGACACATTTTCGATAGTGGCCTTTAGTGATCGGGCGGAAGTAATCGTGCCGGCCCAGCCCGTTGTCAACAAAGCCGCCACGTTGAACAAGGTGGCCGCCATCAACCCCGGCGGCGGCACCGAAATCCTGCAGGGCCTGCTCACCGGCCTGCTTGAAATCCAGCGCAACCTGAATTCCAAATCCGTCAACCATCTCATCCTGCTCACCGACGGCCGCACTTATGGCGATGAAGATAACTGCATGTTGTTAGCCACGCTGGCTGAAGGCGACAGTATTACCGTCAGCGGCCTGGGGATCGGCGATGAGTGGAACGACTCGTTCCTCGATCAGCTTGCCAGCGCGACCGGCGGCGAGTCACGTTACATCAGTTCCCCGGCGGTGGTGACGCGCTTGCTGACCGAGCATGTGCGCGGCATGGCGGGGACCCTGGCTCAACGGTTGCGCCTGCAAGTAACCTGCGATCCCGGCGTCAATCTGAAATCGGCTTTCAAAGTGTCGCCTCAGGCCCAGCCGGTTCCTATGGACTTGCAACCGTTGCGAATCGGCAGTCTGCGGCGGGACGAGCCGGTGTCGGTTCTGCTTGAGTTTGTCGTCCGCACCAGCGACGGCAGTGTCCAAAATCTGGCCCGGCTGACCGTGATTGGCGATGTGCTTAGCTTGGGGCGGCCGGATGAACGGTATATGCTCGACCTGCAAACGAAGCTGACCGAGGCGCCCGAGATGACGCCGCCGCCTCTTGCAATTGTGAACGCATTGGATAAACTTACATTGTATAGATTGCAGGAGAAAGCCTGGGCCGCCGTAGACGAAGGAGACGTTCTCAAGGCCACTACCCGGCTGGAGACGCTGGCCACGCGCCTGATCGCCGATGGGGAAGGTGAGTTGGCCAAGGTGGCTCTGGCCGAAGCCTATCGCCTGGGACAGACCAGGCAAATTTCGGCGGAAGCCCGGAAGCGCATCAAATATGGAACGCGGGCGTTGATCGCCCCGCCTAAATCTAAGCCGTGATCATTTGCCCTAATTGCAGGCACACCGAATACCCTGGCACGCTGTTTTGCAGTGAGTGCGGGGCGCGGCTGTGGGAACTTTCGGCAGAGGAAACTGCTCACCTCACCGACAGCTTCAAGCAACCGACGCAGAAACTCGGCTCAGAGTTGCTTCCCGGCCACACGGCGCCGATGGCCGGGAGCATTGCCATTCGTATTCAAGGCTCTCCCGACCGGCTCCAGCTTACCGGGAAAGCGGAGTATCTTTTGGGCCGGGGTGACCCTAAAAATGAAGTCCCGCCGGATTTAGACCTTGGCCCTTACAACGGCCAGCAGATGGGCGTTTCTCGCCGCCACGCCACCTTGCTCTATAACGAATTTGGCCTGGGCATCGTGGACCTGGGCAGCACGAACGGCACCCTGGTGAATGGCCGCCTGCTCACTGTCGGGAAACTCCAGACGCTCAGGGATGGCGACGAGATCAAGCTGGGCAAGCTGGCCCTCAACGTGTATTTCGGCCCGGAAAATCAATAATACCCTGTCAGGAGTTAGTTGCTATGGCGATTACTGTTTTGTTGCACATCAACAACGAGGACCCGGTCCTGTGTGAAGTTGACCAGATGCCTACCCCCAGCGACCTCATCATCATCGGCAAAAACCCCCGCCGCCGTGATGGCAAGGACGTGGCGAACCTGGTGGCGAACGTCACCACCGTCATCTGGCCGATGACCCGCATGAACTTCATCGAAATCATGCCGACCGACGAAGAAGAGAAGGTCATCTCGTTTGTCCGCGAATAACCTATTTCCTTGATTTCCCCTATTTCCTTTTCCGGAACTTGGGGAACAAAGGAACTTAAGGAAACATGCCTGAGCCGCGCGAGTCGCACCGTATTCTCGTCGTCGACGACGAGCCGCGGATGATTCGCTTCATCCGCATGAATCTGGAATTGGAAGGGTACACCGTCTTCGAGGCCGGCGACGGCCTGCGCGCCCTGCAACAGGTGCGCGACGCCTTGCCCGACCTGGTCATCCTTGACGTGATGATGCCCGAACTGGACGGATTCGAGACCCTGCGCGATCTGCGTGAATTCTCCACTATGCCGGTGATCATGCTCACCGCCCGGGGCGAGGAAGACGACCGGGTGCGCGGCCTGGAGCTTGGCGCGGATGACTATGTGACCAAGCCGTTCAGTCCGCGCGAGCTGGTCAGCCGGGTCAAAGCCGTGCTCCGCCGCACCGAGGCTCCGGCTCCCCTGGAAAAGGCGGCCACTCACGTGGACGACCGCCTGCAAATTGACTTCGACCGCCGCGAGGTGTTCGTCGAAGGCAAGCTGGTTAAACTGCGCCCCACCGAATTCCGCCTGCTCTATCACTTGGTGAGCAATGCCGGCTGGGTAGTGCCGCACGATCAACTGCTGGCCAAAGTGTGGGGCTACGAGTACCGTGACGAGACCCACTACCTGCGGTTATATATCAACTACCTGCGCCAGAAGTTGGAAAAGGACCCTGCCCACCCGAAATATATTCTCACCGAGCGCGGGGTGGGCTACCGCTTTGTAGATTTCAAAAACGACGGGAGCCAATGACGAGTGGCGAATGACGAATGACAACCCAAAAGGTCACTCGTCATTTTGCATTCGTCATTCGTCATTTTCCATGTCTCGCATTCTCAAAATCGTGGTCACCGGCCCGTTCGCCGCGGGCAAAACCCAGTTTGTCAAAACCATCAGCGACATCCCGGTCGTCTCGACCGAGCGCAAAATCAGTTACCGCGAAAAGGGGGTGAAGGCTCAGACGACGGTGGCGATGGATTATGGCCGGGTGGAAATTGGCGACGACGTGTTGCACCTCAACGGCACGCCGGGGCAGGCCCGCTTCGATTTTATGTGGGACATTCTCAGCCGCGAAATGCACGGCCTGGTGATGGTGGTGGATGCCACTGCTCACGATACTTTCCCAGAAGTCCGGGCCCTGCTCGACGAGTTTATGACGCCCAAAGCCGTCCCCCACATTGTGGCCGCCAACAAGCAGGACCTCGACGGCGCGCTCGCCCCCGACAAACTCCGCCGGGCCCTCGGTCTCGACCCGGAAACCCCGATCCTGCCCTGCACCGCCTCCCGCAAAACCAGCGTCCGGTTTGTCCTCAGCCAACTCGCTGGAACGATTCAATAGACGATTTTGAATCTCATAAGAGTAGCACCCTGAGCGGAGTAGCGGTGCCGTTCCGCTACGCAGTCGAAGGTAAGAGTAGCACCCTGAGCGGAGTAGCGGTGCCGTTCCGCTACGCAGTCGAAGGTAAGAGTAGCACCCTGAGCGGAGTAGCGGTGCCGTTCCGCTACGCAGTCGAAGGTAAGAGTAGCACCCTGAGC
>Ga0247727_10005782_pt1 | contig 24745 bp, 15 predicted proteins | sample WisWelCaveWW1625_FD_202498 | JGI IMG/M metagenome (GOLD analysis project Ga0247727, IMG submission 202498) | Biofilm microbial communities from Wishing Well Cave, Virginia, United States - WW16-25 | ecosystem: Environmental > Aquatic > Deep subsurface > Groundwater > Cave microbial mat | place... | reverse complement strand
CTGCCAGGCTATTGAGACCTCTCGGCTCTTGTTGATGAGTAAAACAAGAGAATTTCCGAATGGCCTTGCGAACAATTCAGGCCAGGTAGGCAAAAATCTTCTTTTTGCCGGGGGAGGCTCTGGCTCGGGATACATACGGTACGATACATTGTCCGATACAGACCGGAAAGCCTTCTCGAAACCGATGACTTTTGTGAATCAGGCAATGCAGGAATTTTATGAATTTGATGACGCTGAATTTGGTGGCCACGCAAAAGGCGGAACGATCGATTTTTTGCTTGAACACGCCAACCCAATTCCTAAGGCCCATCGCAACCGATACGAAGACGGAACATTGATGTACGGATCCCGGTTGAAGGAAAAACTGTTCAGTTATTTTACCGAGCAGCGAAGGCTGCGTTTCGAGATCTTCTGCGACTGGTCGCCCAACGACGACTGTTATGTTTCGCTAGATGAAAAAGTGACCGACAAATGGGGCGACCCGGTCGGAAAAATCAGAATTGGTGCTATACCACACGACGTGGATGTGGCACGATTTCTTGCAGAAAAAGCGAAGAAAGTTCTGGAAAATGCGGGTGCTGTGGATATCTCCTCCGGGGTGGGTGGAAACCCTCCTGTCAACCTGATGGCCGGTGGCTGCCGCTTCGGAAACGATCCAAAATCATCGGTTCTTGACAAAAACTGTTGTGCACACGAAGTTCCAAATCTGTACGTCACGGACGGAAGTTTTATGCCAACGGGAGGATCCGTCCCGTACACGTTGACGATTTATGCAAATTCGTTCCGGGTGGCGGATCAACTCTTGTTGCGGCTAAGGTCTACGGTCTAATCCGAGCGTTCCATTGAAAAAATTATATTTACCTCTATCAAAGCGTTCAGATCACATATCCCTTACGCATTTTGCATTGCGCTTTCCTGGTGCCCTGCCAATTTTTTTGTTTGGTTTGTTCTCCTGATTTGCACTGATTCTGCTGCGCAACAATACGACATTCGCAATTTCACACAAGTAGACGGACTTGGTCACAGCCAGGCCAATTGCGTTTTTTTTGACAGCCGAGGCTTTTTATGGATCGGCACGATGGGTGGTATTTCGCGTTTTGATGGCGACGAATTTGTGAACTATTCCGTTAAAAATGGACTGGAGAACAACAACGTCCAGGACATAGCCGAAGACCAAAAGGGTCGTCTCTGGCTGGGAACCAACAGCGGGTTATCGAGTTTTGACGGTAAAACATTCAAGAATTATAATGTCTCGAACGGCTTGCCACTGTCTGCTGTCAGTCGAATGATCATCGCACGCGATGCGACCACGTTGTGGATATATCATACGTTCAAGGGAATGTGCCGTGTAGATGTAAGCGGAGATGAACCTACATTTCGATTGTTCACGGAGGCCGACGGCCTGGCTCAGGATCACTGCGATATGATCGTCGAAGACACCCAGGGCAAGATCTGGTTCGGTGGTCAGTCCATCGCAACCCGGACGAATGATAAGGTGATCGATCGAGGTTTAACGATTCTAAACGGTGAAGAGGTTACACGGATAAACCATTCGGATGGCCTCCCATCCGACACGCTGGTTACAATGCTCTCGCATCGCAATGGCTACATCTATTTCGCTACGAACAGGGGACTGGTCAGATCACGGACCGATCAAATTCAGTTCGAAAATATTTCCTACGAATCGCTGTTCGGTTTTCCTGAATCAGACAAGCATTCCTATGTCCGGGTTCTGGCCACCGACCGACAGGGCAATATGTGGTACGGTACCAACGTGATCATCGACAATGTTGTTACCGGTCTTGTGGTGATGGAGGATTTGAATTCCGGTAAATTAACCCGGTACGTATCCGTTGCTATTGATAATACCCTTTTGTTACAGGACCCGCGTGGTGTTGTCCATTTTGTTGGTGACGGGAGAGTCATCACCATCAACGCGCATCATACGGGCGAAAAAGTCGATATTCTCGGCATTCCCTACAAACGAGTGAGATCTGTAACCGAAGTCAACGGTATTCGATCATCCGAAAATTACGGTCAGGACGCTTTTGCGATGGACAATGAAGGTTCTGTTTGGTTTGCGCATACTTCCGAAGGCATCAGCCGATTTACGGACAATGGATTTTCATTGTTCAAACAGGAGCACGGCCTCCCTCACCATCAGGTCTGGTGTATAACGGAGGGACCAGACGGAACGCTGTATTTCGGCACAGACGCCGGTGTTGCCTCCTGGAGTGGACACACGATGACCTTGTTGGATCATTGCAGATCAGAATATGCTCCGGATACCTACTCCATGTTCTTCGATCGGCAAGGAAATTTCTGGAAGGGTCACGGCAGCGATCGAATTTCTAAAGTGGGTCCCGATGGAACGTGCACAATGATGCGCCCCACGCTGGGTCAGGAACATTTCAACTCCGGTGGAAACTGGTCCATTTTCGAGGCCGAAGATTCCTCCATCTGGGTGGGGACCTACGACGGAGGATTCGGTCGATACAAGGATGGAGCGTGGGAACGGTTTTACGGTTACATTGGCGATGACAGTTTATTTGTCAAGTCAGGATTTCACATTGCAGGAGGACTTGACGAGGACATCTGGTTTGCGGCAATTCACGGACTGACCAGGTACGACGGTGAAAAATTTTACAGTGCTCTCAAATCGGAACTCACGGATGGTTATGTTCTGGCACTCGCCTATGATCATTCCCACGAAATTTTATGGGTTGGAACCAGCAAGGGTCTGGCATCTGTAAAATTGGTTAAAGGCCATTCAGCCAACGCATCGGACGAAGAAATCAAAACCTACTTTACTGGGTCGGAGACTGAAGATCCGATGAATATTTATTCCGTGATGATCGACCGCAGCGGGCATTTGTGGATTGGTCATAGCAATGGTTTGATGCGAATCAAACTCGGTGATGATGGAGAACTTACTACTTTACGGAAATTTCACAAGTCGAACGGTTTCTGGCCAGTTGAAACGATGCAGAATGCCTTGCTACAGGCCAAAAACGGAGATATCTGGATCGGATCTTCCGAAGGACTAATGCGTTTTGTACCCACGGACGAACTACCCGAGCCTTCTCCACCACGGATCCACATCAGCGAAGTGCTTTTGGATTTTAACCCGGTGGATTGGGATTCACTAAAGTACCAAACCGGCTTTTTTTCCGTTCCGGAGGGGCTCATTCTGGATTACCATCAAAACCACGTCACGATACGTTACCGGGCCATTCGCTTTACATCGGCTGAACTTACCCGATTCCGTTACCGGTTGATCCGAAATGATGAATCCGAGACCTGGTCTCCCGAAATCAATCTCTGTGAAGTCACTTTTCCAAATTTATCGCCTGGGCAATACGTATTTGAATTGCAAGCCAGAAGCGGCGAAGGGCCTTGGTCGGAATCAACAAATTACCGATTTGAAATCACACCGCCGTTTTGGCAAACTGCCAGCTTTTACCTCATTTGCGCTCTCGGCTTTGGATCGATGCTGTTTTTCTACGTAAAATTCCGGGAGCGAAAATTGAAGCGCGATAAAGCAGCACTGGAAAAACAGGTTGAACTTCGTACAGAAGAAGTGCGTGCGGCATACGACGAAATTTCTGAGAAAAACATAGAAATCACGAGTTCGATTCAATACGCCAAACGCATTCAGAACGCTGTTTTTCCAACAGACCGTTTTATGTCGGAAGCGCTTAGGGAATATTTCATTTTTTACCGGCCGAAGGACATCATTGCGGGAGATTTTTACTGGGTGGAAGTGCAGGAAAACACAACGTACTTTGCGGCTGCAGATTGTACCGGACACGGGGTGCCAGGTGCGATGGTGAGCGTGATGTGCAACAGCGCCCTCAACCGAAGCGTGCGGGAATTCGACCTTCGAAAGTCCTCTGAAATTCTCGACAAGGTAAGACAACTCGTGATCGGTGAATTTGAAAAATCGGGTGAAGATGTAAAAGACGGAATGGACATTTCGTTGTGTGCATTCAGCCGGAAAAACAGGACGGTCGAATGGACCGGTGCACACAATCCACTGTGGGTTATCCATTCGGATGGCCGATGCACCGAACTGAAACCGGACAAGCAACCTGTGGGAAAGTTCGAATTCAGTCAACCCTTCACCAGCCAAAGCCTGACGTTACAAAAAGGCGATATGATATTTGTTTTTTCCGATGGATTTGCCGATCAGTTTGGCGGTCCAAGAGGAAAAAAATACAAGTACCAGAGTTTGCGTGATTTTCTCATTTCCATTCGGAATGATTCCTGTGAAGAGCAGAAAAATAAACTCGTTGCCGAATTCGAAAACTGGAAAAAAGGATATGAACAAATTGACGACGTCTGTGTCTTTGGAGTTCGCGTCGATTGAGTAATCCCGTTATTTTGCTTTGTAAAAATACATCAGCAAAACCGGCAACAGGAATAAATCCGCCAGCAGCGCGAAAAACAAGGTGCAGCTGATCAGCAGGCCGATGTAAAATGTGCCCAGAAAGTCCGACAACATCAGCAACAAAAATCCCGAACACAATATGACGGTCGTCAGCACCATTGCCCGACCCGTTGACAAATACGTTCTACGCATCGCAAGCATTGGAGCCATTCCTCTTTTACGTTCCAACCGAAAGCGACTCAAAAAGTGAATTGTATCGTCGACGGCAATTCCGAATGAAATGGTGAAAATGATTGCCGTCGCAACCGTGAGCTGAATACCGGCAAAACCCATTATGGCCGAAAGCATAAGCATCGGAATGATATTTGGAATGAGCGCAATCCACATTATCCGGACGGAACGGTAAAGAAAGCCCATCAGCAAGCCAATGACTCCAACGGCACTCAACAGACCCCACATCAGATTTCGCGACAGCACGGTCATATTTTTATCGAGTAAATGCGCTGTACCTGTTAGCCTGACGTCAATCAGATCGTTGTCTATATTGGTATGAAGAAATTTACGGAATGCCTCATTTCTTCGTTCAATTTCATAACGACCAATGTCTCCGAGCGTACTTGAAATCCGACCGGTTTTTTCGGTCGAATCGACAACCAGTCTCAAGCGGTTCTTTCTGTCATATTCTCGGATTAGATCTAAAAACCAAATCGCATCGGCTTTATCCGGCAGTTTGTAATATTCTTGTTGGCCACCATGTTCGGAACGGTTCGTCATTTTTAGTGCAGTGACAACCGAAAATGTACGTTTCAATCCGTATTCATTTACCAGATACGTTTCAATTTTATCCATTTCGAGCAACACTTCGTAGTCGGTGATTTTCACGTGAGGCTTTTTTACATTCACGGCAAGTTCAAAAGGCCGGCAACCCATCATCTCCTTGTCAAAATAATCATAATCCTGCCGAAGCGAACTTTCCGGACTGATGTCTTCCAGTAAAAAATAATCTGCTTTTACCAGCAGCGTTCCGCCAATACTGACGAGCAGCATAAAGCCAAATCCACCTAATACCCAGGCTCTTCGCCGGATCAAAACCAAAAACGCACGGTGGAGAAATTTATACCAGATCGTCTCATCGCTTCTCCTGAAAGCGATTTTCGGAGGTTTCGTCAGAATGAGCAGCGGTGGCAGCAAGGTATACGCCAAACCAAAGGAGAGCATCACCCCGGTTGCCGTATAAATACCGAAATCCCAGATAGGCTCCATATTGATGGTCAGCAACGTCAGAAAACCAATGGCAGTCGTCACGGAGGTCATCAGGGTGGCAACACCGACTTCGAGGTAGGCTGTTTTGACTGCGTTAATTCTGTCCTTGCCCGACCGCAATTCATCAAAATACTTTGCGACCAGGTGAATTACATCTGACATTGCGACGACAAATATGATCGACGGAAGTACAGTCAACACAAGGTTTATCGGCTGGTCCATCATACTCATAAATCCGACGATCCAAACCATCGACATCGTCACGACAGCAAGCGGTATGACAACTCCCCAAAGCGATTTGAAGGTGAATGCAAGAAACACGATGACCAGCACAAATGACAATAAAATGAAGAATCCCGTCTCAAACTGCATCTGACCGATGTAATAACGCATTCCGACCGCACGACCAGCATAACTGAACTCGTCAAATTTGAAATGTTCGAGATGTTGGTCAATCCTATCGAGCAAGGCATCACACTCCTTTTTTTGCATAAAGGGGCGATGCTTGAGATGCACCAGCAACGCATCTGCCTTGTCCGTGATGAAAAATCCAGCAAGATCCGGACGGCTAAAAATCAGAGCCGAATCCGAGGCATATTTTTCAGGATCTGATACGTGAATATATTCCCGTTTAAATGGAAGCGGCAAAAAGTTGGATTTGACGTAATCCACCATATTCGTCAGGCCCTGAACTTCGAGAATTGCCGTGTCTTGAAGCAAGGTGTCTGTGAACTGATCGACCCGCAGGAGGAACTCCTTGTCAAACACGCCTTCTTTCCGCTTTAAGGCTATGAAAATGAAATCATTATCCGTTTCGAAAAGGCGTCTGTGGGCTTCAAAAAACTGCGTTTCTTCGTCTCCTTCCGGGAAGAATTTTTCGAAGTTATAGTCAAAGCGAACCGAGGCCACTTTCCACGCAAAGACCGCTGAGACAGCCAAAACCGCCAGCAAAACCCATCGCGCTATCTTTCGTGTAGAATCCAACCCTCGCAAGTAAATTTCCGTTGTTATGAGTAACTTTGGAAAATTAATGAAATATTCAACCACTATGAAACAAGGATTACTCTTTTTGGGATTGATTGCCGGGATTTCGGCCAGCGCCCAGATAACAATTGACGACACGCTGTACGTCGGCGACGCGATTGTTTATTATAACCTCGACAGCAATGCGACCAATCTCGCGGCAACTACCGGGGCAGCCGTTACCTGGGATTACAGCACCATTGCAGGATACAACGGATCGCCGACACACGCGGACGACATCACAGCGGCCTCAGGTACTGCGTATGCATCTGATTATTCCACTGCAAATTATTGCGAAGAGTTGACAGACGGTGTATGGACCTTCTTCACCAATGACGATGCATTGGACGAAACACACGTTCACGGCTTCGTGTACAATGACGGAACTACCGAATTCATCATTACCTACGAGGTGGACGATCTGAAGGCAATGGTATACCCGATGAACCTCAGCGATACCTACACCGACCCCATTGAAGGCACAGCATCTATTCCAACTCTTGGCAACGTGGCTGTCACGGGAGATGCCACGGTTACTGCTGACGGAACCGGCACACTGCTTATCGGTACCAACACCTACTCCAATGTAATACGCATTCATACCGACGAAGAGTCGTCGGGAACTTTCTTTGGGCAGACGATTGTCATCAGCCGCGAGAGCTTTGTTTACTACGATTTATCCTCGGCCAATCCGATGCCAATTTTCCGCCACGACGCCGTTGAGGCCGATCTGGATGCAGGTGGTCTGTATGGATTTTCAGCGATCTATTCAAAAGATCAGGTGAGCAACTTTGTTGGAATGGAGAAAAACGAAGCCGTAGCTTTCAGCGTTTATCCAAATCCATCCACCGATGTCATCACGATCGAAACGCCGTCAGCGACTTCACAAATCAGTATTGTGAACAGCAATGGACAAGTGGTGAAGAGCATTTCATCTACACAGCTGAAAGAAACGGTTGACGTCAGTTCACTAGAATCAGGAATTTACATTGTGACTGTCTCTTTTGACGGAACAACCAGCTCACAGAGCATCACGATCAGGTAATTTTTGAACAGCGCATTTACAGAGCGCCTCTTCGGTAACGGAGGGGCGTTTTTGTTTTGTTCGTTTTGGTGGATCTTTTGTAATTTACAATTCCGGCAATGAGAATTGGCAAAGCATTTCTGTTTACCTTCCTATACTACATCGGGCTTGAAATACTCTCACTGCTGGATGTGGTATACATCTTTTCGTCGAGTGACAATTACGAAGTCTTTCTATGGATTTTTAGTTTCCTTGAACTCGTTAAGTCGCTCATCGCAGCCATTTTGCTCGTTGTGATTCTGAAGAGCATAAGAGGCTTGTCAAGCTATTCTTTCAAATTCAGAACGTTCGAGTCTGACCATATTTTTTTGGCAATAGGCTGCGGCTTTCTAATGGTCTATTTGCGGGCATTAAATAATTACTGCATTTACCAGCTTCCCTGGATGCCGCCGTATGTGGAAATTGGCTCTGGTTTTGTTGACTTTCAATACCACTATATTCCAGAAATTATCGCAACTACCCTTGTTGTACCTGTCACAGAAGAACTATTATTCAGAGGATACCTTTTCAAAAAAATGCTAAAAAAGTATGAGGTGTATTTGGCCATTGCACTTTCTTCCATTCTTTTCGCCGCCGTCCACGCAAATTTCTACTCTTTTGGAGTGAGCAGTATGATTAACACCATTTTCATTTTCTTAGCAGGACTTATCGCTGGATCAATCTATTTGAAAACGCGAAAAATTATGTATCCCATTCTTTTCCACGTAAGCTGGAGCCTATTTATCAATTTGAGTTCTTATCTAAAAATGCCGTTTCTGTAGTTTGAAAGATCCCGCTATCAGAGGGCGTTTTTGTTTTTGTGCATTAACCGCTTGGCCAACTCAAGTGCTACTTATATTTGCTACGTGAAACAAGAAATCGAGGCCAGCGCCAAAGTCGTTCTCTCAGGCGGAATAATCCTCTACCCTACCGATACGGTATGGGGTTTGGGATGCGACCCGAAAAATGAAAAGGCCATTCGTCGGATTCTTGAAATCAAAAAAAAGGTGGATTCTCAAGGCTTGATTGTCCTTGTCAATTCCTGGCCTCTTTTGCAGCGCTATGCCCGAATCATCCCTGAAATTTGCAACGATTTGGTCGATTTTGCCCAAAAACCGATGACCGTTATTTATCCTCAGGGTCAATTCGTCAGCCCGTTGGTACTGGGCGACGACGGATCCATCGGAATCCGGTTGACATCCGATGAATTCTGTTCAGGGCTGATTGGAAAGATTAGGATGGGCCTGGTTTCTACGTCTGCAAACCTCAGTGGCGAACCGGCACCGAAATCCCTGAAGGATGTCAACCCCGAAATTAAGGCCGCCGTGGATTATGTTGTAAATTTACCGTCACGCAAAACCGATTCGCCTCCTTCGCAAATTGTCAAGGTGGGTGAAAAAAATCAAATACAAATCATTCGGAAGTGAACCTTTCAAAACACTTGCAACATCGAATTTTCAAAACCGTTTCCGAGGTCTGTGCCCGTGAAAAGGTTTCCGGATTTGTTGTCGGTGGTTATGTGCGGGATTTATTGCTCGACCGACCTTCGGTGGACATCGATTTTGTTATTCTGGGCGAAGGGATGAGCATCGCCGAAAAAGTAGCGGCTGAATTGTCCGCCGGTCCGGTTGTACTGTATAAAAATTTCGGAACAGCAGCATTTCCTTTCGAGGGACTTGACATCGAGTTTGTCGGTGCCCGGAAAGAATCCTACGACCGCAATTCCCGTAAACCGGTGGTGGAAAACGGAACGCTCGAGGACGACCAGAACCGCCGTGATTTTACGATGAACGCGCTGGCCATTTCACTGGCGGGCTCAAGTTTTGGCGAAGTGATTGATCCCTTCGATGGAATGGCTGATTTACAAAAGAAAATCATCCGCACACCACTTGATCCGGCGATTACCTTTTCGGATGATCCGTTACGGATGATGCGGGCTATCCGTTTTGCAACACAACTCGGATTTCAGATTGAAAAAACGGCATTGGACGCGATTACCAATGGTGCCGAGCGATTGGACATCATCTCAGCCGAACGAATCACCGACGAGCTGAACAAAATTATTCTGGCCGATAAACCTTCCGTGGGATTTAAACTTTTATTCGACACAAAACTTCTGCACCGCTTTTTCCCGGAAATGGTATTGCTCCAGGGAGTCGAAACCCGCAACAATCTTTCACACAAAGACAATTTCTATCACACGCTGGAAGTACTGGACAACATTTGCCGCGACTCGGACAATCTCTGGTTGCGCTGGGCTGCTATTCTTCACGATATCGCCAAGCCAAAAACAAAAAAATTCCGCGACGACACCGGATGGACCTTTCACGGACACGAAGACGTCGGCGAACGGATGACAGCGGGTATTTTTCGCAAACTCAAGTTGCCCCTCGACGCGAAAATGAAATATGTGCAGAAACTTGTACGACTGCATTTACGGCCGATTGCGCTGGTCAATGGCGAAGTTACCGATTCCGCAGTGCGCCGTCTCCTGTTTGAGGCAGGCGAAGACATCGAAGACCTGATGACTCTTTGCAACGCGGACATCACCTCCAAAAACGAATACAAGGTCCTGCGTTATCGTTCCAATTTTCTCAAGGTTCAGGACAAACTCCGCGAAGTGGAAGCAAAGGACAATGTCCGGAATTTTCAACCGCCCATTACCGGAGAAGAAATTATGGCGATTTTCAAACTGAAGCCTTGCCGTGAAGTGGGTGTGTTGAAGAACGAAATCAAGGAAGCCATTCTCGAAGGCACTATCCGAAATGATTACGCCGAGGCCCACGACTTGCTGATGAAAAAAGCGGCCGAACTGGGCATTACCTTCAAACCGACGCAAGGCCCCAATTGAGCCGATCTTCACCAGCTGATGTGAATAACTCCGATCGTCTGCAAAGGAACGAGGGCCCATAATCGATAATTTAGCGTGATTAAGTAAATTGTTTGTTGATGCTCGGAAGTCTTCTCAAGAAAAAACTGGATGCCAATACGTTTGCAAATGTCTTTGTCAACTCGCTCGTAGAAGTGACCGAATCCGGATTTGCGGAGGTTTCTGAAATGATCAATGAGGACAACGCCTTCATCACCAATCCGCGCATTACCGACCGCTATTCCGACCAATTTTTGTTGATTGTGATCGCAGGAAATCTTCGTTATCTCGACAGTCGTTTTGACAGCGATGAATCTGCCGAAATCCGCAACAAGATTTTCGCAAAACTTGCCGAAATTTATCAAACCAGTGTGCCGAGGATAGCAGAGTTGATGTCACATACCGACGATTTTATATCGAAAGTGAATCAGCCGTCGAAGAATACACTTTATGGAATGTCCAAGGCGATATTTCACAAATTCGGGCTGAACGAATACCAGGAATCCTACTTCAAGAGCCTCAAAACCCCGAACCCCCTTTTTCTAAAGCGTATGGATGATATGCTCTCCAATTTTCTATGGAACTGGGACGAATTTTTCCGTAAGTACCGGACCAGCCTGAATTAAATAGTCTGCCGGATTATTCCAAAAATTTTATGCTCATTTTACGCCAAGTCCATTTGTTTTAGTACCTTGCGCTAATCCTAACCAATCCTGTACGTATGAAAAATTTGTTCTCCGCACTTATTGCGTTATTAATTGTTCAATTGAGCTATTCCCAAGTCCCTCAGAAAAATCTTGAGCCCGCACCACTTCCTTCTGTTTCTTCTGCCAGCACTTCTTCTTCCTATAAGTCGGCCGAAGGCGTTTCAACAGGCGGAATGACGGCCGGCCCTATCGTTGCATCTCCTTCGGGAATTGTGGCGATGCCATCCGGCGGTGCAACAGCATTGCCTTCTGGCGGTGCAACCGCGCTACCGTCAACTGAGCACGAACACGATGATTTCGACGATCATTGCCCAACCCATAGACTTACAAAGGCGCATTACGAAAGCCTTGGAATGAGTTGGGAAGATTATCTGCACCATCAGGAAGTGGGTATTGCAAAATCCCAGTCGATGAAACACATTGGTGGCGGAGGCCTCAAAACACCTGGTACCAATACCATCGCGGTGATTTTTCACGTTGTCCACAAAAATACCCACCCACTTGGAACCGGAACAAACGTTCCCAATGCCCTCATTATGACTGTCTTTAATGATCTCGTTGAGGATTATTCCCTCACCAATGCCGATCAGGTAAATGCACGATCCGCTTTCGGATTTATTCCGGACAATCCCGGTATCAATTTCTGCCTAGCCACACAGACCGAGGCAGGAGTTCCACTTGCCGAAACAGGCGTCATCCGCGTTCCAACGGCCGAAGACTGGTACGATTCCGACGGTGGTGAAGAAAACGAAATGAAGGCCTCCGCTACCGGTGGCTCTCAAATATGGAACCGCAACAAATACCTCAATGTATGGATTTGTGATATTTCGAACGGGGCTGGTTCAGGAACCGCTGGCTATGCATACAAACCGACATCAACACTACTTCCCGCTTCCACCATCGACGGCATTGTCCTCGATTACAACCTCGGGATGAACAACGACAACATCTTGACGCACGAAGTTGGACACTACCTCGGTCTGGATCACACCTGGGGCGGTTCGGGAGGATGCACTTTGGACGATGGATTCGCCGACACGCCTCAAAACGCCGGTCCTTCTTTTAACTATTCGGGATCGTGCAGTGGATTCCAACAAACGTGTCCGACCATTCAAACGATGTATGAAAATTATATGGACTATGCGAATTGCACGTGTATGTTCAGTGCTCAGCAATGCGATTATATGCTGCTTATTCTGACAACACTTCGCTCTTCGCTTATGTTGTCTTCTGGTTGCAATCCAACTGCAACACCTCCTGTCTCGGCCTTCAGTTCTATTCCTTACGGCCCATCGCCGGTAATCATTCCGGAAGATGCTGCGGTTAATTTTATTGACGAATCCACGAATGTTCCTACCGGTTGGACTTGGGCGATTTCCGGAACGGGTGGAGTTGACTGGGCCTATACTTCGGGCACCACGTCTACAAGTCAGAATCCAGTAGTTATTTTCTACAATCCCGGATTTTATAACGTGCAGCTTACCGCGTCCAATGTATATGGTGCGGATGCGACACCTGCTGACTCTACTGCCTACGTTCAGGTGGTCACGGCACCGTCCGGCATTGGCTGCGACACGGTTCGGGATTATAACCCGGCGACCGAAGGCATTGCTGCCTACATACTCGACGATGTCTTCGGACCTCCGTGGGAGGACTGGGGTTATTTTCCGGGGCACGGTGGCTACGATTTCAATGCAACGGTCGGACTAGGACTTTCACCACTCACCCGATGGGCAGAGAAATACAACTATGCCGGAACGGCAGAAGTGCGACGGTTGCGAATACCAATTTATGAGGCGACCAATCTTGGAGCTCCTGGTCAAATTCGATATACTGTCAATCTGGACAACGCCGGTGGGGCTGTTCCTGGAACACAACTGGTCGAAGACACCATTTTGATCACGGATCTTTATGCCGGATTTTGGAATGAACTGGATTTTTCAAACCCGGCAACAGTGACCGGAAATTTCTGGATTACGTTTGAATTCGACTATGGTGCCGGACCGGCAACGCAGGATACGGTGATTCTCGCGTGCGTGAATTTTGCGGACCGCGATGCAACAACCGGCATCAACGATTTGATTGTCGAGCGGGCTGGGACCTGGTACCCGGTTACAAGTTTTTGGGGAGGTTATGAAACCAGTTTATATATGGATGTTCTCCTGTCCAACGGACCTGATCCGATAGCAGATTTCACGTTCAGTGAATCGCAAATTTGTCCAGGAGGACAGATTGTGGTGAACGGTTCCATTTCCACCAACGTCACGGACTATTTCTGGAATCAGTGGAATCCTTCCATTCCCGCGTCAATGTCCACATCTACAGCGCCCGGTACAACATTCACTTTTGCTTCGGCAGGAAGTTATGAGATTTATCTCTTCGCGGACGGCTCCTGTATGACTGATGGCGTTTATCTACCCGTTACCGTGAATCCAGCTATTACGTTTGGCGTTTCGCTGGTACATACTACGTGTGGCTACAACAACGGTTCAATCACCGTGACAGGTCCTGCTGGTGGAACGGCTCCATATAGTTACAGCATTGACGGATCCACGTGGGTTTCCTCACCGTCTTTCACAGGTTTACCCTCCGGCACATACACCGTGTATGTCAAAACGAGTGGGGACAATTGTGATGCCCAGACCAATGTAACCATCAACAGTTCTACCGCCTTTTCCGCCGGAATTTCACCGAACATAACAATTTGTCCGGGAGACAATGCGACGATTACGGCCTCCGGCGGGACGTTGTATCAATGGTATGATGGCGCGACGTTGATTGGAGCGACTGCATCGGTACTCGTGACGCCGACCGTAACGACAACATACAATTGTATTGTCACAAATGCCGCGAGCTGTTTATCGAATGTATCGGTGACCGTTACGGTTGATCCACCCGATGATGCGTCGTTCAATTTCTACGATTTCTGTTTCGGCGCAGCAAACAGCGCGGTTGACATTGTTACACCAGGAGGAAGTTTCTCATTCTACGACGACCCAACTGGAACGGCAACAATCAATCCTGTAACTGGCGAAATCGGAGCAGAAATTCTTGGTACCACCTACGTCGTACAGTACGACGTCAACGTGAACTGTCCGGGATGGGATACGGCGTATGTTACCGTGAACGCTTCAGATGATCCGTCCTTTGTCACCGGTGATTTCTGCGATGGAGATGTGAACACCGTTTCTGGAATCGCCACACCAGGCGGGACCTTTAGCTACGATGGATCGGATGGTTCGTCCATCGATGCTGTGACCGGAGTAATCACAGGCGGCGTCTCAGGAACAAATTATCTGATTACCTATGACACGCCGATAGGCGTTTGTAATGCCTCTTCAAGTGTTTCTGTGACGGTACAACCAAATCCGGTCATATCTGGTACAACGCTCACCGATCCGCTCTGCTTTGGCGAGGCAACAGGTGCTGTGGATATTACCGTAACGGGTGCTGTTCCGACCTCTTTCGACTGGGGCGCATCTGGAACAACGGAGGATATTACCGGTTTGACCGCCGGTACCTATGATGTAGTCGTGGATGCAGGAATCTGTTCGACAACCGGATCATTTACCCTTGTGGATCCGGCAGAGATGTTCATTGATTCGATTCTCACAACCGACGTGAATTGCTTCGGGGACAGTGACGGAATCGCAGACACCTATGTGAGCGGCGGAACACCGACATACAGTTTTGACTTTGGTGGAGCCGACCCGTTGGCACTCGCAGCAGGACTTTATACCGCGCTGGTTACTGATGCGAACGGATGTACCGTCAGTCAGAACTTCGTAATCAACGAACCGCCTGCAATGGACGGTACAGGAGTAGTCACGATGGATGATGGTTCAGGTATTGGTGCTGTCGATCTCACAGCATCCGGTGGTGTTGCCCCATATACCTACAGCTGGGATAGTGGTCCTACGACCGAGGACATATCCGGACTTCTGGCTGGGGACTATACGGTGACTATAACCGATGCAAACGGATGTCAGTTCGTAGTTACGTTTACTGTTACTAGCAGTGCCGGAACCGAGACAGAACTTCCGACCGATGCATTCGTGATTTATCCAAACCCGACGAAGGGAATCGTGACGATTGAACTTGCTGGTTCATTTGACGTGAAGGTGACCGATGCACGAGGAAGATTAATTCTGATCGCTGCAGCAAACGACAAACTCGAAATGGATCTATCAGCAAATGAACGGGCAGTCTATTTTATTCACATCCAGCAGGAGGGAACAAATCGCATTGAGCGAATTGTACTGCATTGATTTTTAAAAACTAATCAACGTAAAAAAACCCTGGCGGCAAACGTCAGGGTTTTTTTTTGTTACTATTTGATGATTTCGAATTTCTTGTCTAACCGCATAGTCCGGTAAAAGGGTTGAGGGTTGATTTCGGCAAGGATTATCAACTGCTCAATCCTTCCGGGCGGCTGCGGCAAACTAAACTATGCGCTATGAAAACCAAACAGATTTTGAATGTCACCGGCTTTGTGCTTGGGCTCGGTGGATTATTGCTAAAAGCCAATCATTTTCCAGGAGCAAACATTTGCATTATGCTTTCGGCCGTCACGCTGATTTTCACACTGTGGAAATTCGGTCTCACAGACAACCGTGCGAACGGAATGAAGTCGGCGATGAATTATTTTCTAACCGGCACGATGACATTTTTTCTCGTCGGACTGATCTTCAAATTTCTTCACTGGCCTGGAGCTGGAATCTTCGTAGTTCTGGCCTACGGTCTCGCATTCAGTATTCCGGTTGTTTTTATGCTTTCGAAAACCAATTTTGGAATTTCGCGACAGTTTATGACTTCATTTTTCACGTATTTTATCCTTTTGATCGGTCTTTTCCCGAACAACCCGATTATGAAGTTTTTGGGAAATGGGGATGACTACACGTATTCACAAAAGACACTTTCGGAGGCAGATTGTGATCCGGCGACGCTTCAACTGGCTGATTTGAAAGTCGAAGAAGAATGAGTTTTCTTTGAATAACCTGGAAATTCCGGTTGATGGATCGGCCGGATTTCTGGGTTTTTGCGCTTTTTAGTTGAATATCAGAATTTTATCCTCAAAAACTGTCAAGGTCTATTAGACCTTGAAGGTGTTTTGGGGTTAAGGCATTAATAATCAAATCACTATCGCCTTTTTTCAAGACTCTTCTTAACCCCAAATCCACGCCTTACTCTAAACAACATATTTTCAATAAATTATACATCCATCATCACTCTCAGAAACAAATTCCCAGATGGCCAAAGTAATCCATCATCAAAATTCTCCTTGTACCGTTGCATAACCCTTTGATCCTTCCTACGTAAACTCTAAAAAAACACGTATGGATCTCTCAAACATCAATTACCTCGCTGTCGTTGTCGCCACTTTGGCGGCGTTTGCGCTGGGGGCTCTATGGTATAGCCCCGTATTGTTTTCAAAAGTCTGGCAGAAAGAAGTGGGACTGACAGACGAAACCCTGAAAGGGGCCAATATGGCAAAGATTTTTGGAACCTGCCTGGTCCTGACTGCTGTGATGGCTTTCGGAATGGCGCTGATGCTCAAAGGGCACGATATGGGTGATCTCGGCCTGCAGATCGGCCTGATTCACGGCCTCTATGTCGGCGTTTTCTTTGTGGGTATGTCGATGGGAATAAATTATCTCTACCAGCGAAAATCCCTCAAACTATGGTTTATTGATGCCGGTTACCAGATCGTATTCCTTGGACTTCAAGGTCTGATTATTGGTGTTTGGAGATAGCAACTCCGAAAACTTCAAGGTGTTTCAAAAATTCTGATCGATAAGAAAAATCATAGCGGCCATTGCGGCTGCTCCGAGTTCGAGTTCGCGTTTGTTGACATTTTCAAATACGTCCGCTGCACAGTGATGGTAATCGAAATACCGCTGTGAGTTGATCGAAAGTCCAAGCTGTAACATTTCAGGATAGTAATCCAACAGAGGACGAACATCAACACCGCTATAGCCTTCCTGAAAACGGTACAGCTCGAAAGCCCTGAGTGCCCCTGCAATTTCTTTAACTTTCAAAACCTGATCCACATTTCCCAAAATTTCGAATCCGACGGGAAGGAATCCACCGCGGTCCGATTCAATGGCACACAGATGTTCTTCCTGATGTTCTGAGCAGATTTCGGCATAGGTTTTACCGCCAAAATTTCCGTTCTCCTCGTTCATAAACAAGACACATCGCAGCGTGTGATTTGGTTGATATCCCAGAGCCTTCAGAATCCGTAAGGCCTCGATGCAGTGTACAATTCCGGCGCCGTCGTCGTGTGCTCCCTCTCCGACATCCCACGAATCCAGGTGACCACCGAAGGTGATGATTTTGTCGTCTTCGTGACCCGGTTCTTCAGCGATGACGTTGTACGAAATTTTCTCCGGATACCACCGACAGTCCATTTCCATCTTAACCGTCACTGGTTCAATTTTCAACCATTCGGTCAGCAGATCTGCATCAATCGTACTTATCGCAGCCCCTGGAATTCTCACCTTTATATCTTCGTCATATTGCATCGACCCGGTATGCGCGTGTTCGTCGGTTGAAGAAGCCAGCGAGCGGATGATTACGCCTTTTGCTCCCTTGCGCGATGCTGCGCTGGTTCCGTTCCACCGCTGATCACCACAAGCGCCGTACGCGTGAAACGTATTGATATACTTCTGATCGAAGGGCCGGTTGAAAAAGACAATTTTTCCGTTGACCAACCGGTCGTCCAGCAATTCAAGATCTTCTATGGATTGAACTTGAAGGACGTCGCCCTCAAGAAGGCCATTCGTTCCTTCAGATCCTCCCAATGCGAGAATATTGAATTTGTGCATTTTTCCGGCCGAATTGATCATCCAGCCCGCCTCCGCAGTACCGCGCTCCCAATGCGGAACTTTAATCTCTTGCAGGTAGACGTTGCTGAATTTATACGACTCCAGCAATTCCCTGCCCCAAACCACAGCCATATCTGCTTCCGCCGAACCGGTCACTCTGGCACCGACGTCTTTGCACAAAGAACGAAGATTCGCATAGCACTGGCCCTTGGCGAGGGCTTCGTCATAAATTCTACGGATGAAAAGGGAGTCGGTGTTGCGTTGAGCTGCCAGCAATTGGGATCCGGTCAAACCAAGAATCAAGAAAATCTTCGTGAAATGCATCCGTTCAAATTGAGTATAACAAATGTACTTCTTTTTCACGCAGGATTTATTGGAAATTCGAAGTATGGAGATTGGTCAATTCCAAATATTTTCCGCCCAACTAATTCCTATGTAACTCAGGTAAAAAATCTTGTTATTCCTCCTCCAGAGCCCGATTTCCAAGGTATCGTTTTCTTCCAGAAATGATGGCAACTCAAACGAAAACTGGGCGTTTCGGAATCTATCAGGCGCATCGGCCTGCATCTGACGATCGATATCCTTGCCTCGCCAAAAGTTCGCTGTATCCTCTTGAACCAGTTCGCCATTTCGACGTGCAGAAATTGTTATAGTCACCTCGCACGAATCACATCGGCCGGACACAAGTATGTTTAAATATCCTTCGTCCCTTCGAATGATGTCACCAACGCGCAAAGAATAACTCGGTCCGAACATCTGCACAGAATCATTGAGAACCATTTCAAGTCCACCAACTGCTGAATCCAATTCAATGTGATCCTCATTTGTCCATTCTTCAGAGTGCAGATAAGTATAAAAACTTATTGATGCTCGCTCCTGGTACTGATACGGGATATGGTTCGGATTTCTCGCCATTAGAAATACTCCGGAATTATTCATCTTTAGTGGGGGTGCAACCAATGAATATTCCTCCTGAACTGTCTCAAAGAAATCAACAGTGGTCACCCTTCCCGAATAACCCACTACGCAATACTGTTCCTCGCGCTCTCTCAATTCAAACAAAATGTCGGTGCTTTCTCCCCACCCAATCGTGTCACGATCAAACGTCAGCGTATCACCCAGCCGGTTCGCGTAAAAATTCAGATAGTCGGGATTGTTGACGTTGAAAATCGTGTAGATGTTTTCGTCGCCGTATTTCTGTTTCCACTCCACCATTTTTTCTGCGATTTCCCGAAAATTTTCAAAGTGCATATTGCCGTATAAGTCCTTTTCACGCACAGTTGAAAAGCCAATTACCCCAAGACAAAGTGAGAGCACTATTTTCGGCCACCTGACACGGGACAGTACCATTGCGATCAACAACAGGAAAAACGGAAAGGCAAAAAGGAGGATCGGGAATTTAAGAACCGGTGTAAGCGTAACCGAAAGCAGGTGTCCGACCAGGTAAATTCCGAAGAACCACAAGACACAAAGAACAAAGAATCGCTTCGAAGGATTCGCTTCACCGGACCGGAAAATAAAAGCCAGAAATACCAGCAGCGATACCATTCCAACTACCCACCACGATTCATTGAACGCATAAAAGAGAAACTGGAAAAGCCAGTCCGCTTCCGGTGCACCGAGCCATTGCAGCCCGCCCTCCCGGGAGGTGTGGAACAAGGTTATGCCAATGTGCGGCAGATGCAAGACAAACGCGAGAACTCCGGCGATGAAGTAGTATTTGAAATTGTTTCGGTTGATGAAAATCAATCCAGTTAAATACATCCAGGCGATGGTAACGGTGCAGAAATAATGCGTATAGGTTCCTGCCGCAAACGCAATGCCTAGTAAAACCGTGTCGCGCCATTTGTTGCACGCACAGAAAAGCACTTTCTCGATAAAAAGTGCTGAGAGCAACGTGAAGAAAAGACCCGGCGCGTAAGGCCGCGCAAATTCCGATTGCAGAACAGGAAAATAAAGTACGGCCATCAGTCCGGCTGCAAATAGTCCGGCGTTTTTTCCGTGCCAGCGTAATCCAAGAATGTAAACCAGGAGCACCGACAACAATCCGCAGACAACAAAAGGAATGCGAAGGGCAAATTCGCTCGTTCCTACCAGTGACGACCAGCCCTTGAGGAAAACCTGAACGCCGGCGGGATGCATATCGCCTTGCATCACACCTTTGTCAATGAGTTCAGAAAAATTGTCGAACCGAAGCCGGTTGATCGCACTCAATTCGTCGTTGGAATATCCGTGAACCTCGGAAATGGAAAACCGAAGTGTCGCCGCAACAATCAAGAGCAGAACAATTCCCTTGTGTTGCTTCAGCAGATTGATCATTGTTCCCGTTGACGCAATACTTCGTAAAGAATCATTCCGGCAGCAACCGAAACATTCAATGAATCAATTTTTCCCTGAAGCGGAATTTTTGCCGTTTTGTCGCAGTCGGCCAGAACACGTGCAGAAATTCCGTGCTCTTCGGAACCAACAATGACTGCAGTTGGAATCTGAAAATCGATTTTCGATATCGGCCGTTCCGATTTTTCCGAACATCCGATCACCTGAATGCCGCTCGTTTTAAAAATATGTAGCGCCGATGACAAGTCGCGCACCCTGCAAACCGGAATGCTGTTCAAGGCCCCGGCCGATGTTTTTATCGCATCCGAAGTAACGGTGACACTGTCTTTTTCAGGTATAACGATAGCGTGAACACCAAGACACTCTGCCGTTCGGGCAATCGCACCAAAATTCCGTACGTCGGTTATTGAATCGAGAACGAGGAACAAACCGAGTTCACCTGACTCATATAAGTCCCGAACAATGTTTTCGAGATCGGCATAAACAACCGGAGACGAAATCGCAATCACACCCTGGTGATTTTTCCGCGTCATCTTATTTAGTTTGTAGACCGGAACAAACTGCAAGGTGTACTTTTTCTTCGCCAACTCTTCCTTTAGCTCAAGAAACAAGTCCTTCTGCATCCCTTTCTGAATAAGAATTTTGTTGATCGGACGCTCAGCTCTGATGGCCTCAATGACGGGACGAAGTCCGTAGATCATCTCGTCTTCCCCCGGAATATCTTCTGCATTCTGCATATCCAAAATTAACCAATGTTGCCGATATGACTGAAACTAGGTCGAATTGTTCAAACCGATAATTGCTCACAACCCGTCGTCCAGCAGGCTCGATTCTCCAACCGGTTGCGGTTTGTCCTTAAACACCAGCAGGAAAATCAAAGCAAGGAACGAGAGCATTGCACCCCAGTAATAGGTCTCGCCGAAATTCTCCGGATTGTTTTGGTAGACATATTGCGCAATGGCGTTCCCAATAAGAATTCCGAATTCCAGCGCGATGAACATTGTCGCCATTCCGCGTCCTTTGTGCACTGGATGAGAAAGGTCGGCAGTCCAAGTGAATAGAGCCGGAGATGCGAGACCCGATCCAAGGCCGTATAGTACCGAGCAAAGTTCGAACTGGGCCTGCGTTTGAACATTGGCCATACAAACGGCTGCAGCAATGAGGAAGACACACGCTGCCAGTAAATTATTTCTGGGACCAAATCGATCCGTCAGTTTTCCAGCGATGAGCCGAATGACGATGGTAACCAACATATACGTCAGCCAGAAATATCCTTTGTTTTCGTAGCCGAGATGCGCACTGTAGTCAGGAACAGTCATCATAAATATTCCGGCAAGGCTCGCTGTCAAAAGCATCACCACACTGGGAATCCACACTTCCGGCCCAAGAATTTCACTCCATTTCGGAATCACTTTGTCCCACAATGTAACATTTCCACTCTCGGCGGAATAACGCTTAACGATTTCGCGGTTCTCGTAAATGAACGGAATCAAGAGCAGAGACGCGATTCCCAGGCAGCCACAGCAATAAAACAGTCCGTCCATACCAAATTCCTGCTTTACGAGACTTCCCCAGCCGGCGCCGAGTCCATAGCCTAGCGTAAAAGTCACTCCGAAAATTCCCATCGCTTCGCCGCGCCTTCCTTGTGGAATGATGTCGGCAATAAGTGCCGTTGCGCCAGTCGGCTGCAGACCAGTGCTGAAACCGTGCAAGAGCCGTAAGACCAAAAATCCGGTCACGGTGGCGAAAAATGGATAGATGAATGTCACCGCCACGCTCACAATGAGCCCAGCGTACATCACGGATTTCCGCGAAATATTGTCTGCTATTTTTCCACTTACCGGACGCATCAGACCTGCCGAAACGGCCCACAAACCAAGAATGAGCCATTTGTAATCCGCACCACCCAGAGAATCGAGGTAGCTGTTCATCTCCGGTACCAGCATATTGAAGCTGGCCAGAAAGAGGAACATATGAACACACAGCACCCAAAATTCCGTAGGATAACGTTTGGATCGGATGGGTGCACTTGGGAATTCCACCACACAAAATTACTTGAATTCCCAAGGTCATTACATCAACGACAAAAATGAATCACGAACAGCGCTACTACCCTCAAAATATGTTAGATAGATGTCTGCCCTCAAATGGCACACAGCGTGTCGATCGGGTGATTCCTGACTATTTCCCGCAAAGCTTGCAACAGCGCTGGTCCTTGAGTTGCATCTGAGCCTGATGCTTTGCCTTCAATTCATCGCGTTTTGCCTTTTGCTCGGTTGTCAGGATCTGGTCCATCTCACCTTTCAGCGTTTCGCGTTGCATTTTCATCTTTTCGCGAAGGGCCTTGTTTTCCTCGTGGAGTACACTCATTCTTTGTTCGTGCGCCAACATCAATTCTCCAACCTTCTGTTTCTGAATTTCTGTCATTCCCAACTCGGCAGCGATTCGCTCCGTTCGTTTGCTTGCCCTTTCTTCCGGGCTGAGTTTTTCAAGTCGACCCTCTGCCGGATTTTCGATTGGTTGACCCTCGTGTTCTTGAGCAAAGGATTGAATTTGACCGAAATAACCAATTGCACTTATTATTGTAATGCTAATGACCGTTTTCATACGTTTGTGTTTTTAATTTCTACCCCTCTAAGACAAACGTACTTGTCAAAGGTTTAACAGGCTGTTGAAAAATTGTTCCAATTGATCGAGGGTAGATCTTCGAATTTCATAAAATTCAGTACTTTAGAGCCGTAACTAAAGCCGAATTTTTATTGACTTAAAGCCAACCCCTCAAATTGGCTAGACGTCTTAAAGTTGACCTCATTCCCGAAACTATGAAAAGCCTCACTCTCGCCTTCTTTTTTTCCTGCTTTATTGGAAGCCTGTCCGCACAAGAAAACTGTTACGACGGAATTGACAATGATGCGGATGGAAACATCGACTTCAACGATACTGAATGCGTTTGTGATGGATTCGGTGGAATTTCGTCGGTTACGTCGTTAATTCCGAATCCATCTTTCGAAGATTACTCCTGCTGTCCGTCCAGCGTGTCGATGCTGTATTGTTCGGATTTCTGGATGCAAGCTTCAATTGCCACTTCAGACTATTTCAATCTGTGCGGGTATACAGGAATATTCAACTCAGCCGATACTCCACTTCCGGGCGCTCCCGGTGATGCAGGCTACGGTGGATTTTACAGCGCGAATAACTGGGAAGAAAATCTCGGAAATTGTCTGCTCTCCCCGATGCTGGCCGGAACCGACTATACGCTCAATTTCTGGCTGGCCTGGTCATACGGCAGTCTGACCCTGGACGTAACTCTTTTCGGAACTACAACCTGCACCGACCTTCCCTGGGCGACGGATGACTGCCCGATTGGCAGCGGTTCCTGGATGACACTTGGAACGACGAACATTACCTTTCCATCTGACCAGTCCTGGCACAACGTCTCGATCAACTTTACGCCGACTGTCGATATTTATGCGATATCCATTGGAGGACCTTGCGGTGGTCAGACACCCTCAGGATACAACTATTATTTCATCGATGAATTGACCCTGGCGGCTACTTCAGATTTTGGTGCAGGCGACATTACTGAATCAGGAAACTGGTGCAATGCGGATCTCTTGCTTACAGCAAACTCTGATACAACCGGCGGTACCTGGCAGTGGTTTATGGGCGATGTCGCTCTTGCTGGAGAAACGGGCTCAACGCTTGACGTGATGCCTTACGGACCTGGAGACTTTTCCGCTGTTTACACCATCGGTGCGGAGTGTTTGAAACTTGATTACACCGTCAGTATTCCAAATGCCCCGGTTGCTGATTTCACTTTCGCAAACGAGTGTCCAGGAATTGCAGTTCCGTTCACAGATGCTTCAACAATAACATCGGGTGCACTCATCGGATGGGATTGGGATTTTGGTGACGGTGGCACTTCGACCCTACAGAATCCAACGCACGTTTTTACAAGTTCTGGAACCTATACCGTTTCATTGACAGTCACCTCCGATTTGGGTTGCACGCACACGCTCACGCAGGACATTACGATTTATCCTGAACCTGTAGCAGACATTTCTACAACCGACGTTTGTTTCAACGAGACCTCGATGTTCGCCGATGCATCGACCATCACCTCCGGTACGGTTACTGGTTGGGGCTGGGATTTTGGAGATGGAGGCACGTCTACTATTGCTGGCCCCACGAATCTCTATGGTGGTACAGGTGCATATAACGTAACACTCACTGTAACGTCCGATATGGGCTGCACCGATGCAATCA
>Ga0247727_10005781_pt1 | contig 24748 bp, 28 predicted proteins | sample WisWelCaveWW1625_FD_202498 | JGI IMG/M metagenome (GOLD analysis project Ga0247727, IMG submission 202498) | Biofilm microbial communities from Wishing Well Cave, Virginia, United States - WW16-25 | ecosystem: Environmental > Aquatic > Deep subsurface > Groundwater > Cave microbial mat | place... | reverse complement strand
CTGCGCGAAGTCGGCGAAATGGCGCGCGATCTCGGCTGCATGATTCATACTCACGCGGCGGAAACTGCGGCGGAAGAAGGAATTTTATTAAAGAAGAAAAAGCAGCGCAGTGTCGGCTTTTTTCGAGAAATGGGAATTTTCGGATCGCATTGTTGTTTCGCGCATGGCGTGCAAGTCAATGAAACCGAGATTGCTCAATTAGCCAAAGAGCAAACAGCGATTGCGCATTGTCCAAGTTCCAACTCCAAGTTGGCGAGCGGAATTGCGCCAATTATACAAATGCGAGAGGCCGGCGTGCGTCTCGGCCTCGGCACGGACGGCGCGGCATGCAACAATCATCTCGATATTTTTTCCGAAATGCGTCTGGCCGCGTTGCTGCAAAAATTGCAAAACGGGGTTGTAGTCCTGCCGGCTCATGCGGTGATTGAAATGGCAACTATCGCGGGCGGGCGCTGCCTGAATTGGGAAAACGATATCGGCAGTCTGGAGATCGGTAAAAAAGCTGATTTGATTGCGATTGATTTGGAGACGCCACATGCTCATCCGCAAAATGACGCCGACATTTATACGCAAATTGTTTATTCCGCGAAAAGCAGCGACGTGCGGTTGACCATGATCGACGGTCGAATTTGTTATGAACGGGGCGCAATTATCGGCATGGAAATAAATGAAACGATTGCGCACGCCCAAACCGCATGGATAAATCTTTTGCAACGCGCCCAAACTTTGGGGTGAATTTATGAATGAAACCATTTTGCGAGTCGCCATTGGTTCGTTGCGGCCGCCAAAAGTTGAAGCAGTGCGCGCGGTGATGGCGAAAGTAACGGGATTCCTCGGCTATCAAGTGGAGGCGGTCAGTTATATCGCGCGCGAAGTCGAGAGCGGCGTTTCGACCATGCCGCTGTCGGTTCAAGAAATTCGTCGCGGCGCCTGCAATCGCGCGCTGGCAGTGCGGCGGCTGGTCGAGGAAGAAACCGGCCCGGTCGATTTTGCGATCGGTCTTGAAGGCGGATTTTTTATTTTGAGCGCCGAAGATCGGGAGCACGTTCATCTTCAAACCTGGGCATTTGTGCATCACAACGGCGCGGGTTATTACGGCAGCTCGATGAGCATGCCGGTGCCGATGGCGGTCGCGCGCGAGGTGCTCGAAAACAAAAAAGAGTTGGGCGAGGTGATCGATTATTTTGCCGGGCGCAAAGAGGTGCGCAATCAAGACGGCGCGTTTGGGGTTTTCAGTCTCGGCCTGCTCTCTCGCCAGCAAGCTCTGGAGCTGGCATTGATCGGGGCGCTGGCGCCGTTTTATCACAAAAAATTTTATCAACTGGCATGAGTTTCTGGCGTTGGAAAGCGCCGGTGTATTCGTTCGCCCGCCGCTTGCCGCTGTTGCGAAATATTCTCACCGCCGAGCAACGTCATCTTATCAAACTTCTGCAAAAGTTTCCGCCGGCCTTCGGCGTTCATCTTGATCTCGGCAGCGGGACGGGCGGCGCTTGGCCCGTTCTTCCCCTCACAACGAAACGAATTGCCGTTGATGCGGAATTGTCGATGTTGGCGCGAAATCCGGCGGCAAACCGAATTGTTGCTCGTGCCGAAGCTTTGCCTTTTGCGGCGAAAAATTTTTCGTTTGTTTCCGCCGTCGGCCTGTTGGAATATATTGAAGACGCCGAAAAATTTTTTAGCGAAGCGAAGAGAGTATTGCAGCCGGCGGGTTATTTTCTTTTTACGTCATCACCGCCGAATTGGGCCAATCGTTGGCGGTTGGTGTGGGGCGAGAAGCTTCATTTTTACTCGAAACAACAAATTCATATTATTTTAAAAGCAAACGATTGGCGGATACTCGGGTATGCGCGAAGCTGGCTGCAGGAGCAATGGTTGGTGAGTCGTGGCGCTTCTCCGGTTTAAATTTTTTGAGTTAACGGCGAAAAGTTTCTTTCTGCAAAGCAGTAAAATTTTGAGAAAAAATAGGCACTTCGAACCGGAAATTATTCGGCGTTTCGCTTGACATTTAACGAATTTTAAATTATATTCATAGCATTTCGAACGGCCTGTATGGCCGCAGGCTCGACGCGCGAGCCGTCCTGCATCACGATCTTTTCAAAAACTAAACCTTAACCAACTTCGGGAGCAGCGATGCAAGCTGTCATCGAGAAGCTCAAAGCCAGCGTGCTGAAAACGCAATTGTGGAAGTCGATGTTTCGGCACGATTACGAAGATTCGCAGCGCAACCGGCTTTTGCAAGTTTTGGACAACGTCTGGTTGCACTTGCATCCCACCAAGCTGCCGCGTCATGGCGCTTATCTCCGTTTCACCTGGTGTATGGGTGGAATCACTTTCCTCCTCTTTTTAGTCACCGCGGTCACCGGCGTGTTGCTGATGTTCTATTATCGTCCGACGGCGGAATATGCGTTTGCCGACATGAAGTATCTGCAATTCGACGTGCCGTTCGGCATGTTCCTGCGCAACATGCACCGCTGGGCCGCGCACGGCATGGTCATCGCCGTGTGGCTGCACATGTTCCGCGTTTTTCTCACCGGCTCGTACAAACCACCGCGCGAATTCAACTGGGTCGTGGGCGTCATTTTGTTGACCACGACGCTGTTGCTTTCCTTCACCGGTTACTTGTTGCCGTGGGACCAGCTTTCCATTTGGGCCGTGACCGTTGGCACCAACATGGCGCGCGCGACGCCTTTGCTGGGACACGAAGGCCCATTCGGTCCTGAGCTTGGCATGAAGCCGGACAATGACGTTCGCTTCATGCTGCTCGGCGGCACGCAAGTCGGGCCGCCGACGCTTTTACGTTTTTACGTTTTGCACTGCATCTTCCTGCCGCTCTTTTTGGCGATTTTTATCGCCGTGCATTTCTGGCGCGTGCGCAAAGACGGCGGCATTTCCGGACCGTTGTAAAATCAAGTAGCAGTAGCAGATGAGTAGTACTAAGTAACTGCTACTGCATCTGGCAACCGCCGCTGTCGACTGCCACTTTTTCGAGGAGAGAATGGAGAACATAAAAAATATTTTGAGCAATCCCGACAACATCCCCATCGTCGGGTTGCTGTTCATCATGGTCTTTTTTGTCTGGCTGTGGTGGCGCGAGGCCAGCCGCACCGACAAGCGCCTGGCCAACGGCGAATGGGAAAAAATCCGCGCCGAAGGCCAGGACAAGATTCACGTTTGGCCTTATCTCGCCCGCAACGAATTTCTCTGCTCGCTCGCCGTCATGATCGTGTTGACCGTGTGGTCGATCGTGCTCGACGCGCCGTTGGAAGAGCCGGCCAATCCGACCCGCACGCCCAATCCCTCCAAAGCCCCGTGGTACTTTCTCGGCTTGCAGGAAATGCTGGTGTATTTCGATCCGTGGATAGCGGGCGTGGTGCTGCCGACGATCATCATCGTCGGGTTGATGGCGATTCCTTATATCGACAAAAATCCGAAAGGCAACGGCTACTACACTTTCCAAGAGCGCAAATTCGCCGTTACGATTTTTCTCTTCGGCTTTTTGGTGCTTTGGCTGTCACTTATCGTTCTCGGCACTTTCCTGCGCGGCCCAGGCTGGAACTTTTTCGCGCCGTGGGAATTGTGGGATCAACACAAAGTCGTCTCTATGGTGAACGTCGATCTGCACGAGGTGCTCGGCATTCGCTCCAAGCTGGGCGCCAACATTTTTGGCGCGATTCTCGTCGGCGGCTATTTCAGCCTCGGCTTCATCTATTATTTTATGAAAAAAGACAAAAGCGATTTCATCAAGCAGCTTGGCGCGGCGCGCTACGGCGTGGTGGCTTTTCTGTTTCTGACCATGATGGGCCTGCCGATCAAAATGATTTTGCGCATCTTTTTCAACATCAAATACATCTGGGTTACGCCCTGGTTCAACGTGTGAAACGAAACTAATTTTGAAACGCTATGCCGAAACGATCCGACATTCCTCTGGAAGAACGCAATTATAGCCATATCTACTTTTTCTTGAGCGCGCTCTTGGCGTTGACGACCTTCTGGGCGGTGCTCGATATGATCCGGCTGCGCGCGCCCTGGCAGGAGGAGCTGCGCGAGTTCAATAATTTTGAAATCGCCGATCTGCAAAAAAAGCTGGCCGCGGCGGAGGAGAAGTTCAACAGCGAAAACGCCGAGAACTACAAACAGCTCGAGACGCAACTCACGCAGGCGAAGGCGCAGTTGGCAGGCGCCGAATATCGCCAGGCGCAGCATGATTCCGCCCAAGCCGACCGCGAAGCGTTCGATACGCGCCAGCAATATCGTTTTGCCAAAAGCGAGGCCGACGCGGAATATTATCTCTTCAAGGAGGCCGAGTATCATCACGGCAAAGTGAGCAGCGAGTATAAAGCGCGCGCCAAAAAGGTTGACGAATTGAATGCGAAAGCCGCGGAATGGAAAACGCAATGGGACGCGGCGGAGGCGCAAAAAGCCGCTGCCATAAAGCGATTGACCGAGATGCGCAAATCGGTGACCGACGCGCAAGCGCAAATGAAAGAAATGCGTGCCGAGATCGAGAGCCTCAAGGGCCTGATCGCGCGCGTCGATAGCCGCCCGATCAAAATCAAGCAAGTGGTGATGGCGGATTTCGTGCGCGGCAATTTCCGCAATTTTGTGAATAATGTCGACCGCTGCGAAAGCTGCCATCCGGCGGCGACGCGCCAGGGCTTTGAGAGCGCCGAAAAGAAAAGCTTCGGCACGCATCCGTCGCTCGACACGTTGCTCGCGATTCATCCAGTTGAAAGATTCGGCTGCTCGCCATGCCACGGCGGCCAAGGCTCGGCGCTGCAAAGCGTCGACTATGCGCACGGCTTTGTGAAGCATTGGGAGCATCCGCTGCACGAGGGCAAATTCATCAGCGCCGGTTGCAACATGTGCCATGCGCGCGAACTGCTCACCGATCATGCCGAAGTGCTCAATCAGGGCAAACGCATGATTTACGAGTTGGGCTGCTTCGGCTGCCACGAAATTCGCGGCTACGAAACGCTTGAGCGCATCGGACCGAATTTGAATCGCCTCAGCCACAAGTTGCAGCCGAGTTTCGTTTACGGCTGGCTGCGCGACAACAAAGAATTTCGCCCGCACACGCGCATGCCGAATCCGAAGTATACCGAACGCGAAGCGTTGGCCGCGACGGCATATTTGTATTCGATTAAAGACGAATCGTGGCAGCTCGCCAAGAAAACTCTCGCCGGCAATGCCGCGCGCGGCAAAACACTTATGGAAACCGTCGGCTGCAAAGGCTGCCACATTGTGGAAGCAGAAGATCGCGCCAATCGGCAAGACGGCCGATCTTATGACCTCGGGCCGGACTTGTCCACGGTCGCATTGAAGGCGTCGGAAGAATGGATTTACGATTGGGTGAAAAATCCCAAACATTTTGCGCCGGAAACGCAGATGCCGAATTTGCGCTTGAGCGATCAAGAAGCCGCTGACCTCGCCGCGTATCTGATGACATTCGCGCAGGGCAAAAGCCTGCCGCAAGGTTACGCGACGCCATTGCCGGATTTGACCGACACGCAGCTCATCGCCGATGGCCGCGCGCTCATTCGCAATTTTGGTTGTCACGGCTGCCACGTTATTAAAGGCATGGAGAAAGAGGGCCGCGTCTCGGTGTCCTTGAATGAGTTTGGCGCGAAAACCGTCGAAGAACTTTTTTACGGTGATGCGCTGGCGAACCGGCAAGCGGTGAAAACGTGGGACAGTTGGACCATCGGCAAGCTGAAAAATTCGCGGTTGTATGCGACCGAAGCGGTGATTCAACGCATGCCCAATTTCCAAATGAACGACGACGACGCGACGACGCTGGCGGTGCTGCTAAAATCGTGGGACGGTCGCGTGATCGGCGACAGCTATCTCAAGCCGTGGCGCGGGCGCGAAGAAAACATTCACAAGGGCCGCTTGCTGGTTTATAAATATAATTGCCAGGGCTGTCACACGATTGAAAATCGCGGCGGCGACATTCGCGCGCACATCGCGGCGCAGTTGGAGAAAAAGGGCGAGAGTCCGGAAACCGCGGTGGCGTTCGCGCCGCCCAATCTCATCGGGGAAGGCATGAAGGCGCAAAGCGAGTGGCTGTTTGGATTTTTAAAGAAACCGCAAACCGGCCAGATTCGCCCGTGGCTCGAGGTGCGCATGCCGACGTTCGAGCTGACGGATCAGGAAACGAATGAGCTCGTCGGTTATTTCAAGGCGCTCGACGGCGAGGCCGCCGGGTTCTCCTATTTGCAGAACTATCAATTGACGCCGGAGCAAAACGCTGCGGCGTTGAAGTTGGTTTCAAAAGATTATTGGAACTGTTTTTCCTGCCACCAACAAGGCAGCAAAAAACCCGAGGGCGATCCCTCGGGCTGGGCGCCGGATTTGGTTTTGGCGCGCCAACGCTTGAATCCGGAATGGATTTCCAAATGGCTGCACGATGCGAACGCGCTGATGCCCGGCACGAAAATGCCGTCATTTTATCCAACGACCGATCAAGACGGCCCGCCGGACATTCTCGATGGCGACGACGAAAAGCAGATCACCGCGATTCGAAATTATCTCATGAGCCTGGGCCGCGGCGCTGCGGCGACGAATGGGACCGATTGAAGCAGTGTCTTGATATTTAAATGAGCCTAAGGTTTCTTAAACCACGAAGGCACAAAGACACTAAAAGAAAACTTGTTTAACTTCGTGTCTTTGCGCCTTCGTGGTTATCTTTAATTGCGGCTCGTCCGCTTTGGGTTTAAATGGACCATTTGAAATTTTAAACTTTCAAGTTTTCAATTGAAAATTTAAAATTCATTTCAGACTTAGGAGGTTACTGTGTCAGAAGAAACCAAACCCTCTCCTGCTCCCGCTGAAAAGGCGCATGCGCCGGCCGAAAAAGCGCCGAAAGCTGCGGCTACTCCGACCGCTGTCGCCGAGGCGACGCCGCCGAAGCCCACCGTGGCGAAGCCTGGCAGCAAACAAACGTTGACGAAGCCGATTGAAGAAACCGGCAACCTGTGGATGACCCGCCGCAATTTTCTTTCCCGCGCCGGATGGGTGGCGTTCTTTAGTTTTGTCGGCACCATGTTGCTCGGCTCATTGCGCTTTATGTTTCCGCGCGTGCTTTTTGAACCCGCGACGGTTTTCAAGGCCGGCTTTCCCGGCGATTATCCGGTCGGCGCGGTGAGCACGAAATGGGTGAAAGATTATCGCACGTGGATCGTCCGCAATGACACTGGCTTTTACGCCATCTTCGCGCAATGCACGCATCTCGGCTGCACCCCGCGCTGGCTCGAGGCGGAGAGCAAATTCAAATGCCCGTGTCATGGCAGCGGCTTCACGATGGAAGCAATCAATTTCGAAGGTCCGGCGCCGCGCCCATTAGAGCGCGTCCAAATCACGCTCGCAGAAGACGGCCAAATTCTCATCGATACGAGCATCCGCTTCCGCGAAGAGATCGGCCAGTGGAGCAACGCCAGCGCCTTTTTGAACTACGCGTAATCTTTTTATCTCGTCCGTCTTTTGAATTGCCTCAAATCGCACGGCACAATTTTAACTCCCATTCCTGAGGCAGCCTGAAGGGCCGGGAGGGGAGTTTTGGTTGCAAACAGATTTATTTGGGTACTCGGATTTTCCGAATCGCCCGGATTTTAAATAACCCACGTTGTCATTCCGGAGGAATCCTTTTTGATTTGGCAATTTGTTTTGAATATTAAAAAAGATTTTTCCAGAATGACTTGTATAAATAATCCGGGCGATTCGACAAATCCGGATACCTCACTCTTAACTGAGATCATTTGTCTGAATCGCACAGTTTGGTTGGTTGCTAAAATCATTCAGGCCATTGGCTTGTTTGAAGTCATGTACGGCTTGATCATCGGCATTCGCGATGATGCGCTTGCTGTCGAGTTTCGTTATGCCGGCATCGGTTTGTTGATCTTTGGCATCGGCTGGTTGATTGAAAAGAGGCTGGCGGGGCGATAACGAAAGTTATGCTCTGGCAAGGAAATGTCAGCGCGCTGAGGCAATAGAGTTTCGCGTCAGGAGCTTGCGGTACATTTCTTAATTCACGATGCTTCCTTACTTAATCACGGAGGAGGTCCTATGTTACAAAACTTTTTGCGCTATGCCGGCGGCGGCCAAGCTATTCTCGGCGCGCTCAGCCAATTCATCCCGAGTCTCAGCACGATGTTGGGCGCGCAAGCGGCCACCGGCGGCATTCTCGGCAGCGGCAATCTCATCAACATTCTTTCCGGCGCCGCGTTGAGCTATCTCGGCTTGAAAGGCTCCGATAGCGCGCAACGCACCGGCGCGCAGGCGCTCGGCGGCCTGAATGGCCTGGTCGGCATTCTCGGCGCCTTGGGTGTCAGCAACCTCGGCGGTCTCCAGCTCTCCAACGGCTGGGGCACGATCGTCATTAATTTGGTCGTCGCCGCGTGGGGTTTGTATTCCAGCTTCGCGAAAAAAACCGCCACCGCGCACTAAGCTGAAATCCGTTTAACACGTTCCGGTCGGTGTGTGGCAGAGTCTTATTGCTATGCACCGGCCGATCTTAAAGTAAACAGCCTTAATCTACAAATGCTACAATTATCACCCAGGCCTTCTTTTGATGAGTTTATAAAAACCTGTACGCCGTTGCTGAGAATTAAGGGAGGGTTTGTTGAAAAGAAGTTGGCAGGCAAGTAAATTTAAAGAGTGAATAAGCTTTTACAAAGGTTTTTTTTACGTTTTAAATCTTTCTTATGCGTGAATAACATCCAAATTCTCTTGAAAAAGTTGATATCGGACTAGTTTGTTCTGTTGAGACATTCCGTGGATGCAACATTCAACTTGTAAAGAAAAATTCCGGTTTTAATGGTCTTTCGACAAAAAAATCTGGTGAGGTTAGGAAAATTGAAGTTAAGTCGATGGAAAAGTCTTTTAACTGGATCGCGATAAGTGGCGTAATTGCGATTGACAAGTTATTTTTTGAGAGAGACTATTGGATATACTTTGTTCTTTTACCTCAAAATTATGTTGTGATGACAAAGGGGCTGCCTTTTGTTAAACGCCAATTATCTTTCTCTGCAAATGAAGAATTTTTTCAAATTATAAATGATTGGATGAAAGTGACAAAGAGGCTAACCCGAAATTCTGGTTTACAGTTCTTACCTAAACTTCAATTGAAATTTCCAGTACCTTTAAATGAGCTTGTTGAGCATCTAATTGAAAATCCTAATGACGATAAATGGCATGATTCAGTCATTGAAATTTGGCAAAATCAAAGTCATTGGAATCGTCTTTATGTAGCTCCAGAGAATGAATAAGAGGAGTTTACAAATGTTTCTTAAAGATAGTTGTGCAGATTTAAAGTTAAGCCACCTAGACAATGAATCTTTTGAAATTTGGTGGCTTCAAGATGGTTTAATAATCGCAATTAGCCACTGTCCAAGCAATTATCCATCTACCGTGATACATAGCATGGAAGTAGATCAATCCATCAAGTAACTGTTAAAATTGTTAAATGAAGGATGGGTAGTGAAAAAATATTCAGACCAGTACCGAGCATTATGCAAGGGTATTTGGAGTAGTATTTCAACTACAATGAAGACTTAAAACTTGTAGGTTAGCCAGTTCCCTATTCCATATGTTAGAGCGTCTTGTGTTGATGAGCACTGATCCTGGGGATATCGTGTTAGACCCGTTTTTAGGAACGGGGACTATCGCGATTGCAGCAAAAAGATTAGGACGTCGCTTTGTGGGGATCGATCTTGATCCGGAATATATCGAAATAGCCGAGAAGAAACTCAAAAAAGTAGAAAAGTCTACTCATAAAGGCGTTTTCGTTTCGTACTTTTTAGGCAATATCCAGAGTATTCGTGATGTAGACGCGGCTAAATTATTCCCTCCACAATTGACTTCTGTTGCAAAGAAACGGTTGCGTGCCAAAAATGACAATCAAAGGAAGGTAGTAAAAGTAATTCAAGGCGGATTTTTTGAAAAATTCTCAATTGATGCGCAAACGATTTTAGAAAGTTCGTAAAATGCAAAAAATCCTCGCCATGATTCTCGCTGGCGGGCGGGTGGACGAGCTTTCGGTGCTCACCCAATACCGCCCGAAATCGGCAGTCCCCTTCGGCGGTCTCTACCGCGTCATCGACTTTCCGATGAGCAGCCTCATGCACTCCGGCATCGAAAATGTCGGCATTCTCTCGCAATATCGCTCGTACTCGCTCAACAATCATATCGGCAACGGCGCGGCCTGGGAAATGGTTGGCCGCAATCGCAGCGTCTCGGTGCTGCCGCCGTACACCGTGCACACCGGCTCGCAATGGTATCGCGGCCCGGCGGATGCGGTTTATCAAAATCTCGATTTCATTGACATGCACCACCCGCGCCTTGTACTCGTGCTTTCCGGCGATCACATTTACTCAATGGATTTCTCGCCGCTGATCGAATTTCACACTGAGAACAAAGCCGATTTGACGCTGGGCTTTCTCGAGGTGCCGAAAGAACAAGCGACGCGCTTCGGCGTTGGCCGCATCGAAATGAGCGCCGGGAGTGCGGGCGGACCGCTGCTGGAATATGTGGAGAAGCCGCTAACGCTGCCGGACTGGGCGGGCGATAAAGTCGCAGCCTCGCTTACCATTCATCTTTTTTCCGTCAATATTCTGCACGAGGTTTTGGAGAACCACGCGCGCCTCGCGCCGAAAACGCACGAATTTGGCAAAGACATCATTCCGGCGATGCTCGGCAAGTATCGCGTGTTTGGCTATAAGTACGACACCTACTGGGGCTACACGCGCACGATTGATGAGTACTGGCAAACCAGCATGGATTTGCTCGGCGAGAACCCCAAGATCGATCCCGAGCGCTGGCAAGTGCGCACCAACATCGAGCACAATCACATTCGCGACCGCATTCCCGCAATCATCAGCAACCGGGCGGAAATCAGCGACTCGCTGATTTACAGCGGCTGTCAAGTTTTTGGCAAAGTTGAAAACAGCATCCTGTTCCCCGGCGTCGAGATCGCTGCCGGCGCAATGATCAAAGACTCGATTCTCATGTTCGACACGCGCGTTGAAGCGGGCAGCCGGCTCAACAAAGTCATTTCCGACGCCGACGTCGTCATCGGCCCGGAATGCCGCATTGGCTTCGGCGATCCTTCGGTGCCGAACGAAGATTATCCACAGCTTTTGCAATCCGGCATTACTTTGATTGGCCGCGGCGCGACGATGCCAAGCGACCGCCAGATCGGCTGCAATTGCATCGTGCAGCCGAATATGAGTTCGCCGCAGTTTCGCAAAAAGGAATATGGGTCGGGAGTGTTGGTGGAATAATGTCAGTTTGATGGTCGTTGTTTAAAAACTCATTGCTTTTTCCGCTTCTTTTGAATAAATTTATTTTTCAAAACTTGCATGAAAATTCGACTCGTTGTGCTGCATGAATTCGGAACCTGTGCGGAGAAAATTGCATGGCGCTGAAAGACCCGAAATACGATAAACCCATTCAACTGCGCAAAACCCGCCGGCCCAAGCAGCTCGCGGTGATCAATCAATCCGGTTGCACCGGTTGTCAGGTGTGTATAGATTTTTGCCCGGCGGATTGCATTCTGATCGTGCCGGGGCCGGACCCGATGAATCCGACCGTGCACCGTTTGGTAGAAGTGGATTTGCCTCGCTGCATCGGCTGCACGTTGTGTGCGAAATATTGTCCTTGGCTTACAATTGAGATGTTGGATTTTGATGAAGGTTACCGCAAAGCCGAAGAGTGGACCATCCGCACCGTCCTCGACGAAATCGTCGAGCCGGTACCGGCTGAAACCGCCGCCCCCAGACGCCGGGCTGCCGCACACGCTGCGGCTGAGTGAAGCTGATCGCGCCGATCTTGCGGAGGGTGTGGCTTTGTTCAATGCCGGCGAATATTGGGAATCTCACGAAGCATGGGAAAAAATCTGGCAGCGCCACTCCGAACCGTGGCGCTATTTCGTGCAGGGTTTGATTCAAGCGGCCGCCGCGCATCATCAGTTGCAGCGCGGCATCCGGCACGGCGCGATCAAGCATCTGCGCAATGCGTTGGTGAAACTTGAACCGGCGCCGCCGGATTTTGCCGGATTGGAGTTGGCGCCGTTTCGCTCCTACTTGCATCAACGGCTTGCCGCCGTCGAGGCGACGGGAGAAATGATTGATTCCTTCTTTCAATTGCGTTTTATTTAAATTCACCAATAACGGTAATTTTAAAAAAGCCTTTTGACGTTGCATTCGCCAAAAGGCTTTTCCTTTTTGGGGCTAAAAATTGCGTTTGATTAGTTGCTGCACAAAGCGCAAATGCCGCTCTACGAAGGTACAGAACTATAGTTTTGAGCGTTTGTTGCATTTTGATGGGCGTCTCACTTGCTGATGCCCACAATCGGCGCGGCGCCGATATTTCGCGTGAAGATTATGTTTTTATAGACACATCCTCGCGGCGGCGGCCAGAATTTTTCTTGACAAGCCCAATCAAAAGTCGTATCTTAATTTTATTGTGTAAATTTTTATAAAATTTTTTTAGAATTTGATTTTGTCACATTACATTTGTCATTTCGGGCGCGCCGAGAAGTCTGTTGAAAATCGACGTCGATAAAGATTCCTCTTTCTGGCCGGAATGACGGTTTTCTCTAAAGTTGAGAGAATGCTGACCCTCAAACCGCGATGGTATCTTCGGCTGAAAAATTAAGCGAACGCGAGCGTCTGATTTTAAATTCCATTGTGGAAAGTTTCGTGCGCAATGCGGTGCCGGTAGGCTCGCGATATTTGTCCAAAAAAAGCGGCGTGGAGATGAGTCCGGCCACCATCCGGAATGTGATGATGGATTTGGAGGAGAGAGGTTTCGTCACCCAGCCCCACACTTCTGCCGGGCGTGTGCCGACCGACAAAGGTTATCGTTTTTATGTCGATTCCCTGATGCTGGTCGAGATGCTGTCGGAGCCGGAGAAGCAGCATATTCTCGAACAATTGCGCCGCGATTCGCAGGGCGTCGACACGATTCTCGATGCGGCCTCGCAGGTGTTGGCGCGGGTTTCCAGCCAGCTTGGCGTGGTGCTCTCACCGCGCTTTTATCAAGGCGTCTTCGAGAAAATCGAGCTGGCGCCGGTTGCCGAAAAAAAGATTCTGATGGTGCTCTCGATCAAATCCGGTTTGGTGCGGACGATCGTGATGGAAGTGGCGACGGAAGTTTCGCGCGAGGTTCTGGAAAAAACCGGCCGCGTGATCAACGAGCGGTTGCACGGCCTGAGCTTGCAGGAAATCAAACAGTCGCTCGACCGGCGCATGCGACACGTCGGCGACGCCAATCCCGAATTGATCGAGCGCATCGTCGGGTCGGCGGATTTGCTGTTTAGCGAAGAGGGCCGGCGCGGCTTTCACTTCGGCGGCACGAACAATATTGTCAATCAGCCGGAGTTCACCGATCATCATCAGCTCTCGAAAGTTTTGAATTTGCTCGAGAACCGCGAAATTTTGATTCATCTCTTCGAGCACGGCGATGATCCGGAAAAAATTTCGATTACCATCGGCGATGAAAATCGCGACGAGCTGATCAAGCATTGCAGCTTGATTACGGCTTCGTATCATATCGGCAAGATCAGCGGCACGCTCGGCGTGCTCGGCCCGACCCGCATTCGTTATTCCAAAATGGTGGCGTTGGTGGATTTCATGGCGAAAATCTTGACCGAGGTTTTGGAAAAAGACCAGGCCTCGCCGGCGCGATGAGGAAATTAAATTGAACAGGATCATGCTCAACGACGAACAAGCCGCTGCAAGCCAGCATTCGGACGAACCGGCAGTTGCCGCGAACGACGCTGCAACGGCGTCTGCCGACAATCTCGTGGCAGAAGATGCCGCCGTCGATTCGGCGGAGACATTTGCGTTCTCGCCGCCGGATAATGGCGCCAACGGCAATGAAGCCGATCATACCGTTGAAACCGACAAGCCGAAGAAAGGTTTTGATTTTCGCCGCCGCGCGTTGCTCAAAGAGTTGGAGAGCAAGGAAAAGGAAATCGACAAGCTGCGGGACGACCATCTCAAGGTGACGCTGCAATACGCCGACCTCAAAGACCGGCATTTGCGCATGGCTGCCGAAATGGAGAATTCTCGCAAGCGGCTCGAACGGGAGTATGCCAATCGCGCCGAGAGCCGAGTGGCCGAATTGTTGGCCGAGTTGCTGCCGGTGGTGGATGATCTCGAACGGTTCTTCGGCGCGGGCAGCGAGAGCAAAGATTATGATTCGCTCGTTGCCGGCGCGCGATTGATTTACCAAAACGTTTTGAAAATTTTGCAAAGCCGCGGCGTGTCCGCGATGGAAACGATTGAGCACGAGTTCGATCCGAATCGGCACGAGGCTTTGCTGCAAATGCCGGTCGAGGGCAAGGCGCCGAATCTCGTCGTGCAAGAAACGGCGAAAGGCTATTTGCTTTCGGATAAAGTGCTCAGACCGGCTAAAGTTATTGTCAGTGTTTGAGCCGCGCGGTTGCTGCGGCAATCGTGGCGAGATGACCTCTACGAGCGGTGAAAAATTTTTCTTATGTCCAAGCGAGATTATTACGAAATCCTCGGTGTGAGGCGTGAGGCTTCGGAAGATGAAATCAAAAAAGCCTATCGTAAATTGGCGATGCAGTATCACCCCGACCGCAATCCGGGCGATCATACGGCGGAGGAGCGTTTCAAAGAAGCTGCCGAGGCCTACGAGGTTTTGCGCGACGGCGGCAAGCGCGAGCGCTATGATCGCTTCGGTCATGCCGGCGCGCGCGGCAGCGGCGGTTTCGGCGGTTTTGAAACCGCGCGCGATTTTGAGTTCGATCTGGCGGATGCGCTGCGCACGTTTATGTCGGAAGGCATCTTTGGCGAATTTTTCGGCCAGACCGGCGGCGGCCGCACTCGTGAGATGAAGCAGCGCGGCAATGATCTCCAAATTCCGCTCAAGCTGACCCTCGAAGAAATTGCCGGCGGCGTCAATAAGAAAATCAAGTTGCGCCGATATGTGAAGTGCGATTCCTGCGCCGGCGCGGGCAGCGCGCGCGGCAGCCAGGAAGCCATTTGTCCGACTTGTCGCGGCACCGGCGAGGTGCGGCAGGTTTCGCGCTCGTTCTTTGGCCAGTTCATCAATGTCAGCGCGTGCCATCAATGTCGCGGCGAGGGCCGCATCATCAAAAATCCGTGTCCGGATTGTCGCGGCGAAGGCCGCATCGAAGGCGATAAGACGATCAGCGTCGATATTCCGGCCGGCGTCGCGGCTGGAAACTATTTGACAGTGCGCGGCGAGGGCAACGTTGGTCCGCGCGGCGGTCCCGCCGGCGATTTGCTCGTCGTCATCGAAGAAAAAGAGCACGAGTATTTCGAGCGGCACGGCGACGATATTCTTTATGATTTGCCGCTGAGCATTCCGCAAGCGGTGCTGGGCGATGTGGTGGAGGTGCCGACGCTCAATGGCAAAGCCAAATTGGATGTCGCGCCCGGAACGCAATCGGGAAAAATTTTGCGCATGCGCGGCAAAGGCATTCCGCATCTGAACGGCTATGGCAGCGGCGATCAGCTCGTGCGCGTCATCGTGTGGATTCCCAGCAAGCTATCATTCAAAGAACGGGAGTTTTTTGCGCAATTGACCGAGACCGAAGGCGTGAAACCGCCAAAGAGCGAGCGCGGATTTTTTATGAAAATAAAAGAAACGCTGTTCTGAACCTGACGATCGGTTAGCCAGTTCGCAGATTAACCGGCCAGCCGGTTAAATGAACGGAAAGGAGCCATGCGGGGGTTTACCCAGCAAGAGCAGCGCGCGATTTTATTTCTGCTCGCGACGTTTGGTGTCGGCGCCGGGATTTGGATTTATCGCCAAAGCCAGCCGCTGCCGGCGGTGAATCCGGCGGAAATGGCCGTGTGGGATGAATTTGCCCGGATGCCGCAAAGCGTCAGCGCGCCGGCAGATTCAAGCGCACAAACTCACATCGCCGGCGCGGCGCCACAGCGGGTCGATTTGAATGCCGCCACTTACAACGATCTGGTCCGGCTGCCGGGAATCGGGCCGGTGATGGCGAAGCGGATCATCGCGTATCGCGAGACCAATGGGCCTTTCAAGCGGCTGGGGGATTTGCACAAAGTCAAAGGCATTGGCGCCAAGACGTATGAAAAACTCGCGCCGCTGATGATGGTCAGGAAGGAATGAAAATGTCGCCGAGGTGATGATTTAGGATGAAGATGAGAGTTGATCGGCCCGGCAATGGTTCAATATTTGAACCAGCTCGACTTGCTGGTGGCTCGACCGCTGCATGAGGCAAAAAAACGCTCGACAGCCTTCGGCAAATTCAGGCCTTTGCCGATAGTCTTATAGGAACGCTGATTGCGGCATCTTTCGACTCGGCGGTGGTTGAGTCGATTGATCGCCTGGAAGATCGAGTGATCGAGGGGAGTCGCCGCCTCCGGCAGCTTTTGGAAGCCGCACGGGAACGGATGGCCATGCTGCCGAATATACCGCCGGCGACCCTGGACCGCGGTGTAAATCTGATTGCGCGCAAAGAATATTTTTTTAAAATGGAAGCGGTCAAGCGCATGTTGAACGGAGTCGGCAATTTGCAACTGGCGCGCACCTCGTCGAAAGAGGGGCTGGACAATTTTGGCAGCATGATTTTCCGCCTCGGCGAAACGCTGGCGAAATTAGAAACCATGCGGGCAAAGTTGGATTCGCTCGGGTTCTGTCCGGCGGTGCATGATTCTTTGAAAATCGCGCGCGTCGACAGCAGCGCGGTTCATTCTGTGTAAGGTGAGGGAAAATTATGGCATTTGCCGCTACTAATGGAATGGTCGGCATCAGCATCCGCGATACGGCTCTGCGCATGGCAGAGGTGACTCAGGTCGCGGGCGAATCTCGCATCTCACGGCTTTCCCAGGGAAGGGTTCGTTCCGCACTCAATTTCACTTCGTTGCAAGACCACACCCTGATTCGCCGCTATGCCGAAGACATCAATCGGCTTTACGAGACGGCGGATTTTCAGATTTCCTCCGGCGTGTTTATTCTCGATTCCAAAATGGTGACGATCAAGAAGATTCCGGTCGACGTCAACCTGCAGGGCGACCGCCTTAGAAATCATATGCGCTGGGAAGTCGAGCAGTGTATGATCAATCCGTTGGAGCAATACGTCGTCGATTTTGCGCCGCTGCCGGCCGAAGATGGGAAGGAACTGGCGCAGATCGTGGTCGTCGTTGCGCGCCGGTCGGTGATCGATTACTTCAAGGAAATTTTTCAAAACACCGATCTGCAACTGCGCGCCATCGACGTCGACGTCTTTGCCGCGCAGCGCGTCTTTTCTGGAAATTATGGTGGGGGTGAAGATGAATATGTCGCGCTGCTGGATATGCGCAAAGACGGCTTTCAAATTTCTCTCTTCAAGGGCGCGACGTTTTATTTTTCGCAGGACGTCGATTATCAGAACGACGAGCAAGTGGAGGCCGCGAAACGCGACGACGAGCACCTTGTCCGTCACGTCTCGAAGGAACTGCGTCGCCTGATTATCGATTACAAATTGGGCAAGAGCGTGGAGGATCTGCGCGCGATTTATTTGTACGGTGACGGCGTGAACGACCGCATCGTCGAAGCGCTGCAGAACACCCACAATGTCCGGATCGATCTCGCCAATCCGTTTAAAAAGATCAAACTTGCCAGCCCGGGCGGCGAGGCGATGACGCCATCACAGCCGGAAACCTTTGTCATCCCGGTTGGCGCAGCTTTAAAAGGACTATGATAATGGTTATTTATTATTGCGTGGAGAAGGCGAATGGTTGATATCAATCTTATGGGTGAGGAGGAAGGCCGTGAGGAACGCCAGCCGGAGGAGGGTTTCGCCCAAACGGTGAATCTCGATTTCGGCGACACGGCTGAGGAAGAAAAGCCCGCCTCGTTTGTCAACGAACCGCCGCCCAATTCGTACTCGCGTGAAACCCGTGAGGCAATGGGAGGCGGATACTCGACCCGGCCGCTGGCGATGAACGCCAACAGCGGCTCTTCCCGCACTAAAGCTTATCTGCTCGTGGTCGTGTTGGTTCTGGCCGCATTGGTTGCCGTTGTTTTAATGATTCCGAAAGCCGGCAAACAAACCGCAACGCTCAGCGACATTACCGACGCCGAGCTGGCCGGCGCCGGATTCGATTCCAGCGCCACAACGGATATCACGACGCCGATAGACAGCAGCATGGCCGGGGCGATGACAGACCCGGCGACCATCACCGAGCCTTCGACTTCCGATTTTGCGGCGCGTGATACGGAAAGCATGTCGTCGATGCCCATCGGCATGTTCAGCTCGACCAAGATCGGCGCGTACACCGTCGGCGCGCTTGGCCAATCGTTCGGCGGCGGCAATGATTTTTCGCTGATTTCTTATTCCGGCAACAACAACAGTTTTCTCGTGCAATTCATGTCGCCCTCCGCGGAGGCGATTTCGGAGGCGACGCAAGCCATGCAGCGTAATGCCTCGCCGCAGGAGTTGCGCACCGTGTCAAAGCTTCCGGCTGATGGCGGCGCGATGAACAACGTGCTGGTGTTGGGGCGCGTCAGCGAACGGGCCGCGATGATGGGACCGGCGGAGCAGCAAAGGATGGGCTTCACTGAATTTTCGACGTGGCTCAAAAAACTTGGCGCCGATCGCGGGCTGCGTCTGAACTTGTATGACGTCGGCAAAGCTTACACGGGCGACGGCGGCACGCGCACGCCGGTGCAGGCAAATTTTTCGGGCGATAGAGCGAGCGCGTTTGATTTTCTCAAAAACCTTGCTGATACCGGCCCGAATATATCCATGTCCAAAATTATCGTCAGCCCGGCGGATCACAAATCCGCCAGCAGCGCCAAAGTCAACGTCGTGTTGTTGTTTGATTTTGTGGAATAGCATTTGGCTGTGTGAGGCATGCGAGTAATCGCCGGGACGCGAAAGGGACATCTTTTGCAAGCGCCGCGAGGCCACTGGACCCGGCCCACGAGCGATCGCACGCGCACGATTCTGTTCGATCTGCTCGCGGGCAAAGTCAGCGGCGCCGTCGCGGTCGATTTGTTCGCCGGCTCCGGCGCGCTGGGCATCGAAGCTCTCAGCCGCGGCGCGCGCCAGGTTGATTTCGTCGAAAAGAGCCGCCGTGCCGCCGAATTCATCCGGCGCAATTTGAGCCATACGCATCTCGAAGATCACGGCCAGTTGATCGTAGCGGATGCGTTTGCTTTTTTAGCGCGCGCCGAAGCCGCGGACGGCCCTCCTGCCTACGATCTTCTCTTCGCCGATCCGCCTTACAATTTAGGACACTCCGAGCGCCTGCTCGAGGCGTTGTCGCAAAGCCGCTTGTTGAATGCCGGCGCGGTGGCCGTTCTCGAAGAAACCGCGCGCCGAGAGCTCAAATCTGTTGCCGGTCGTTTGCATTGTTATTTGCGCCGCGTCGTCGGTGAAACCGCTCTGCACTTTTATGAGGTGAGCTAAACATGCGCCACGCCATCTATCCCGGCACGTTCGATCCAATCACCAACGGCCATCTCGACATCATCGCGCGCGCCACCGCACTGTTCGACATTGTCACCATCGGCGTGACCACGAATCCCGCCAAGAACCCGCTCTTCACCGTGGAAGAACGCGTGGCGATGATTCGCGAAGTCGCCCAAAATTTTGGCAACATCCGCGTCGACAGCTTCACCGGCCTGTTGGTGGATTATGCGCAACGGCTCGGAGCTTTGGCAATCATTCGCGGCCTGCGCGCGATTTCCGACTTCGAATACGAGTTTCAAATGGCGCTGGTCAACCGCAAAATTTCCGACGACATCGTCACCGTGTTCTTGATGCCGAATGAGAAATACACTTATTTAAATTCGACGATTGTGAAAGAGCTGGCGATGTTCGGCGGCGACGTCAGCCGTTTCGTCCCGCCGGAAGTCGAAGCGCAAATCAAACAGAAAGTGGCGGCGCGTAACCCCATCGACCCGATTGGAATGAAAACAAACTGAAAGTTAAACACGGCGACCGGAGAAAAAACGAGCAAGCACGGAGAGGAAAAATGCGAACGCCACCCCCGAGGTTGAACGCACTTTTTTACTCCGCGATTCTCCGAGCGCTCTGCGGCTCCGTGTTTTAAAAAAATTTTTGGCAATGAATTTCATCGAACAAATCCGCGCCCGCGCCAAGGAACGCAAGATGCGCATCGTTTTCCCCGAAGCCGCCGAGCCGCGCGTGCTGCTGGCCGCGTTTCATCTGCTGGAACAAAAACTCCTCACGCCGATTCTCGTCGGGAAACGCGAGGCGATTGCCAATGCCTCCCGGCATCTCGGCCTCGACGCGTCACGTTTTGAGATGATCGCGCCAGAAAAAGATGAGGCGTTTGCAGAATATACTGCATCTTATTTTCGGCTTCGTCAAGAGAAAGGCCTCACCGAAAAACAGGCGGCTGCCACGATGCGACTTCCGCTTTATTACGCCGCCGCATTGGTTCGAAACAACAGAGTAGACGGCGCTGTCGCCGGGGCCGCGCATACCACCGGCGAGGTGTTGCGCGCCGCGTTGCAGCTCATCGGCACCGCACCCGGCGTCTCGACGGTGTCGAGCACATTTGAAATGGTGAGTCCCGACAATCGCGTGTTGACCTTTGCTGATTGCGCCGTCGTGCCTGATCCGACTGCCGAACAATTGGCCGAAATTGCGATTTCTTCGGCGGACACGCACGCGCGTTTAACCGGCGAAAAACCGAATGTGGCGATGCTCTCGTTTTCCACCAAAGGCAGCGCCCAACATCCGAAAGCCGAAAAAGTGCAGCGCGCCACGCAAATCGCCCGCGAGAGAAGGTCGGGCTTGAACATCGACGGCGAGCTGCAAGGCGATGCCGCGCTCGTTGAAACGGTCGGCATTCGCAAAGCGCCCGGCAGCGCCGTCGCCGGAAAAGCCAATGTGCTCATTTTTCCCGATCTCGACGCCGGCAATATCGCGTACAAGCTCACGCAGCGCCTCGCCGGTTATCAGGCCATTGGCCCGGTCATTCAAGGCCTCGCCAAACCGATGAACGATCTCTCGCGCGGCTGCACCGATGAAGATATTGTGAACGTCGCGTGTATTTGCGCGGTGCTGGCGGAGTGAAATTGGGAGGTTGGCTGTTTAAAATTGAAAAAATATTTGTGCAACTTTTTTTGTGAATTCACAGGAGTTGGCTAAAGTTTGATTATAGGGTGAATATAATCATAAAAGCAAGTTTTGTTTTATAAAATAGTATATGCGCAAAGCGGAGAAAAAGAAAACCGAAGAAGCTTGGCCATCTGCGGTGAAAATCTGGATGGATCGAGTTGAGTATGATTTGGAAACCGCGCGGGCAATGAATAGAGCCGGCCGTTACCTTTACGTCGTATTCATGTGCCAACAGGCTGTTGAAAAAGCGCTCAAAGCCATATTGGCTTTAGAGGGCAAAGCGATTATGCCGATTCATAGACTACCAATGCTGGCAGAAAACGCCGGCATACTGCAAGAAATTGACGAAGAAACACGCGTGTTGTTTGAAGATCTCAGCGGGTACTACTTAAATGCATGCTATAAAGAAACGATCCAAGCGCTTTCTAAAGCGATAGGCAAAAAAGAGGCTTGAAATTTTTTGACCAAATCCGAGAGTGTTGTAAAATGGCTTACTCAAAAGACGAAGCAATCGGCGTGATTCGCACTTTCTTGGCGAACATTCGCCAGAAGTTGCCAATTGAGCGGGCATATTTATATGGTTCGTATGCCACGGGCCGGAATCGTGATTATTCGGATATCGATCTGGCAATTGTGACGCCAATTCTCAACGATGAAAATTCGTTTGCGATAAACCAAAAAATATTTCGCCGCGCTATGCGGTATAATCTTGATCTGGAGCCAGTCTGTTTTTCTCCCGAAGAGTTTGAAAAAGAAGAATTGCCGATTGTTCTTGATATTAAACGAACCGGTATTGAGATCACCTCATTAGCTCAGCAAAACTAAACCATGCGCTTCCAAGAATCCCAACTCGCAGCGCGCATTCAGCCGTCGCAGACTGTCGCGTTGACTGGTCTCGTCGCCGAGCTGCGACGCAACGGAAAGGATATCATCGATCTCGGCGCCGGCGAGCCGGATTTTGACACGCCCGATCCGGTGCGCCACGCCGCGATCACGGCCATTCAAAAAGGCAAAACCAAATACACGCCGAACACCGGCACGATCGCGCTGCGCGAGGCGATTGCGTCGGCGTTGCAAAAAGATTACGGTGCGGATTATCAGCCGAACGAAATCATCGTTTCCAGCGGCGCAAAACAATCGGTGTTCAACGCGATTTTAGCTGTCTGCAATCCGGGCGATGAAGTGATCCTGCCGGCGCCGTATTGGGTGAGTTATCCGGAACAAATTCGCCTGGCCGGGGCGACGGCGAAGATTGTCATCAATCCCGACAACGATGATTTTAAATTAACTCCGGCGAGGCTGCGCGCGGCTATTACGCCGCGAACGAAGCTGCTCATTTTGAACAGCCCGTCAAATCCAACGGGAACGGTTTATACCACCGCCGAGTTGAAAACTTTGGTGGAGGTGATTCGCCAACACGAGTTTCTCGTACTTGCGGATGAGATTTACATCAAATTGATTTATGATGGCGTCGAGACGACGAGCTTGTGCACATTTTCGGAAATTCGCGACCGGCTGATTCTGGTGAATGGTTTCTCGAAATCGTATGCGATGACCGGCTGGCGTTTGGGTTACGCCGCGGCGCCGCTGGCGATTGTGAAGGTGATGGATAAAATCCAGAGCCACACGACGTCGAACGCCTGCTCGATTTCGCAGGAAGCCGGGCTCGCGGCGATTTCCGGCCATCAGGAAGCGGTCGAAAAAATGCGCCAGCAATTCGACGAGCGCCGGCGGTTCGTGCATCAAGGGCTTTCAAAAATGCCCGGCATTTCGGTGCGTCTGCCGAAAGGCGCGTTTTATATGTTCATTAATGTCGGCGAATTGATCGGTCGTCAAGTTAACGGCAAAAAATTGAATACGCCGGATGATCTTTGCCAATATCTCGTGGAAAATGCCGGCGTGGCGCTGGTGGCGGGTGAAGCGTTCGGCAGCATGTTGCACGTGCGGCTGTCGTACGCGACGGATATGAAAACTTTGCAGGAGGCAATGCGGAGATTGGAGATGGCGTTTGGAGACATGATGGGATGATTGAATGATAACAAAAAAACAGAAACACCTTTTTATTTTTTACGCAGTTTTAAATGAATACGCAACTTCAAACAGATTACATTAAAGCAATCGCAAAGGTTGCTGCAACCATGCCGCTTGCGCGAACCGTGCAACTTTATGAGTTTGCGTTGTTCCTTAAAACACATCCGCTTCCATCTGGAGAAACTTTTGATGACGTCGCCGCAGATGAAGCCCTGTGGAATGCTCAATTCGCGGCCACCGATGATGACAAGCTGGCGGCGTCCGTTGAAGCTGAAATAAACGAAGGCGGGACGTTGCCAATGTTCGATGAACGCGGCGAGTTTATCGAACACAAATGAATTCGCGGACAACCAAAGCATTCTTCCGGAAGTTAGACACCAAGCGCGTGAGGCCTACAAACTGTGGCGCGACAATCCTTCGCATCCGAGTTTGTTCTTTAAGTGCGTCAAGCGGAACCAACCCGTTTACTCCGTTCGTATCGGTTTGGCGCATAGAGCTTTGGGATTGCTTAAAGGCGACACGATGACGTGGTTTTGGATCGGCGATCACGATGAATATGATCGTCTGCTCAAGTAAAATCAAAGTGAGCAAATAAATTTTTCGAGATGAGTCATGCCAACTTACGATTACGATTGCGCCGACTGCGGCCACGAATTTGAGCAATTTCAAAGTATCACCGCTGTCCCGCTGGAGGCGTGTCCGCAATGCGGCGGCAAGGTGCGGCGCCGAATTCACGGCGGGGCCGGACTGATTTTTAAAGGCTCGGGATTTTATTTAACCGATTATAAAAAGACAAATTCCGGCGCTGACCCAAGCGGCGGCGATTCCGCAAAAAAGGCGGATGGCGATACTGCTAAAAAAGAGGGCGGCGACAAAAAAGGAACGCCGGAAAAGTCCGAGAAAACTGAGAAGTCGGAGAAGTCCGAGAAAACTGAGAAGACGGAATAAACAACGACGGAGTAGTCATGCAGCAGCAACTTGGGTTGAATAACGACGTGTTGGTCGGGGGACACCGGTTTCACGTGCAAACCACCTATTCGGCGAACAGCGAACAAATTCTCTCGCATATCTTCGACAACGGCCGGGTGATCGAGCGCCGGGAAGTGGGGGTCACCGAAGAAATCAAAAACGCGAGTCTGCCCAAAAAGCTGAAGGTCGTGCATCAGGAAATGATTTCCGAGATGGAGTTGCTGTATTACATCGCGGAAAAAGTGCGGCAAGTGCGGCATCCGATGTCGTGCATGAAGCTCGGCCTCGTGTTCATGGGCAAAAATCTGCTCGACGACGCGGTGGCGTTTTTTCAGATGGCCGCGGAGCTCGATCCCAATTCGCCGGAAGTATACTGCAATCTCGGTTACGGGAATTTGCGGCGCGGCGATTTTGCCAATGCCGAGATGGTGCTTCGTAAAGGCGTGCAGTTGGCGCCGCGCTTCGCCGATCTGCATCATCATCTCGGGGTCGCGTGCATGGAACAACGCAAGTTTCCGGCGGCGCTCGAAGCGTTGCGGACGGCGCTGGACATCAACGGCAATTTTTTCCAGGCGCATTTTCATTATGGGCTGGCGCTGTTGATGAGCCAAACCACGCCGCACGGCAGCGATTCGGCTTTGTCCATCA
>Ga0247727_10005780_pt1 | contig 24750 bp, 21 predicted proteins | sample WisWelCaveWW1625_FD_202498 | JGI IMG/M metagenome (GOLD analysis project Ga0247727, IMG submission 202498) | Biofilm microbial communities from Wishing Well Cave, Virginia, United States - WW16-25 | ecosystem: Environmental > Aquatic > Deep subsurface > Groundwater > Cave microbial mat | place... | reverse complement strand
AGGCCGCCGTGCACGTTGCCCATGGTGTTGGCGTGTTCGGGCAACATCAGTTGATTGAGAGTCAGTCGAGACTCTGACGTTGTTTTGGCGTTCATCGCGGTGGATTATAGCGCAGATACTTTTCGATACAGACTGACCAATCGCCGGGCCGACTCGTCCCAACGAAATCCCGCCGCCCGCCGGAATCCTTTTTCGACCCATCGCTCCCGCTGGGTTGCCGCCTCGGTGATCCCGGCGGCGATGGACTCCGCGTGGAAAGGGTCAACCAGCACCGACGCGCCCCCGGCGACTTCGGGCAGGCACGAAATGTTGGCAGTCACCGTCGGCGTGCCACAAGCCATCGCTTCCAGCAGAGGCAGGCCGAAGCCTTCGTACAAAGAAGGATAAGCCAGGACTGTGGCCTCGGTGTACAGCGCGGGCAAATCGGCGTCGGGCACAAAGCCGGGGAAGAGGACGCGGCCCCGTACGGCGGGCTTCTCGGCTTCGGTAAAGATGTCGTCGTACAGCCAGCCTTTGCTCCCGGCGATCACCAGCTTGTAGTCCTTCGGCAAGTGGGCGAGGGCTTGAATGAGGCGCTGAAAATTTTTGCGCGGCTGAATGGTGGAGACGGCTAGAATGAATGGCCCGTCGCCCAGGCCATATTTTTGGCGAATGGCCGGACTCGGTGTGGGCTTGAAAATTGGATCCACACCCTCATACAACACCGAAATTTTTTCGGCGGGCGTGCGATACAACTCGATCAGATCATTTTTTGTCGCCTGTGAGACGGCGATGATGTGAGTCGCGCGCTTCACCGAGCGCGGCACAACGGCGTTGAGGTAGTCGCGCAGACCCGGAGCTGTCGAGTCCGGGTCGCGGGCGAAAGAGAGGTCGTGGACGGTGAGCAGGCCCGGCGCGCGAGTCGGCGGCAGGGTGAAGTCGGGGGCGTGATAAACGTCAATCGGGCCGGTGATCAGTTCTACCGGGATCGGCAGTTGGGCGCGGTGCCAGGCTCGCGCCAGCCAGATGTCGTGGAACGGGAGATGATGAGTCGAAAAGTTTGCGGGCAGAGGCGGCAGGGGAAAGGGGACGGGGTGGGGGGAGGCGAAGAAAAGTTTATAAACAGTGCCGGCCTCGGTTGAGGCCAATGACTTGATCAGTTCACGGACGTATCGCCCGATGCCGCCGCCCTGCCGTGCGGCGGCGGTTACTTCGAGTCCGACTCGCATTAGGCTCTTGGGACATCCCCGTACGTCCAATGACGATTCACAAAAAAGTTCCACAACAACACGATCAGCACTGAACAGGCCAGGGCCATATTCGCGCCGAGGTTGAACGGAATCCGGCCCAGCCCCATAGAAGCCACCACCCTATCGGTCAACGGCAACATGAAGGCAAAGATGGGGGTGCGGACGAGCAGGCCCACGATGCTGACGGCGGCAAACTGTATAAGCATTTGGGCGATGGGCTTGGCGCGCGCCTCACGATAAATCCAATGATAATTCCACGCGAAGTTGCTGGTCACAGCCAGCGAAAACGAAATAGCCTGAGCTATGATTTCGGGGACATCCCGAAAGAGATGAAGGACATTGAAAGCGCCGAAGTCTACGATGAAGCCGATGCCGCCGACGATGATGAACTTGATGAAGCGTTTCTGCTCCTTCGGCATCCGCTCGCGAATGAGAAATAGAGTCTCCATGAATAGAGGTGGACGTTACATGAAACGTCAAACGTCAAACGTGAATGAGCGTTCACGCCTCACGTTCGAGGATTCATTGAGAATACACAACACCCCCAACACTGCCCCCAGATACAACGGGATGTTGCCGACGTATAAATTATCCAAAAGTTGATGGGTGGCGAGATGCGTCCACACGCCCATCAGCCCGATGGCGATCCCCCGATTCAAGCCCGAGGCCCGGTTGACGACTCGGACGGTGAGGCCGACAACGGCCGCCCACAGCGTCAGGTAAGCCCCCAGCCCGACCGCGCCGGTCTCGGCCAGCACGTTGAGATAGATCATGTGGGCATGGCCGAGTCCGTAACGCCAGTTGGTCAGCCGATATTTTTCGTAAGCCGCCTCGTAGTTGCCGAAGCCCACGCCAAACAGCGGCTCCGCCTCAGCCATGTTCACGGCGGCCTGCCAGTGGGCCAGTCGTTCGACAATGGCAAAGTTGGTGTCGTTGATGTGCACCCCGCGCATATCGGACATCTGCAAAAAGTCGCCCACCTCGGCAAAGCGGTTGGCAATCGTGGGGGGCAACAGTCCGAAATTATAAAGCATCAGAAACGCGATCAGGCCACCGCCCGCCAATCCGACCCCGATCCAGCGGCGGCGCGGCCAGAAGATCAACATGACTCCGGCGGCGGAGACCGCACCCAGCCACGCCCCACGCGAGAACGAGAGAAACAGCGTGCCGAGAGTGAGGGCGGCGACAAAAACAGACAGGGCAAAAGCAATGGAACGCGGATGACGCAGGCGATAAAAAACATCGCTCGCGGATTTTCGCGGATTCTTTTTTAAGTCATCGGCGTCCATCAGTGTTTTATCCACGTTCACCTGCGTTCTAATTTCATTCACAACCATCACGAAACTCGCCATCGCCAGCCCGGCCGCAATCGGCCACACTACGCCCATGAACCCGCCGAAGGGGTTGGGCTGTTCGAGCGTGCCATAGGCCCGATAGTGATCGCCCAAAATGATAAACGGCTCGGGGCCGCGCCCGCGAAATTGAAACTGCCAGACTCCAATCCCAGCCTGTACGACGCCGACAGTGAAAAGGATGGCGATCAGCCAACCCAATCGTTTGCCTCCGGCCGAATCCACCACCATCCCAGCAATCAAATACATCTCAAGCCATTTGATCAGTTCGGTGAAGCTGTCACGTGGGGAGGGCGGTTGAGTCATCACTGCCGAAAGCGCGGCGGCAAAAAGGTAAAAGGCAAAAGGGATAGTGATGGGCAGAGACGGCCATACAATCTGTCGGCGGGCTAAACCGCGCAGAAACCATGTCCCGGCGAAGAAGGCAAAAAGAATATGACCGATGGGCGGCGTCCCCGGAAAGGCGGCGAACAGCAATGGCTCGGTGAGGCCAATGCCGATGGTGAACAGAAGTCCGATCAACGGCTCGACGAGGGTGGCGATCAACAACGCGCCGCCGAGGATGATGGCGGCGGCCACCAACAGTGGGGCGGTGGCAATCACGGCGCCGAGGCCGAGCGCAATAGCAATCAGCAAAGGGCGGTTGTCGAGGGCGCGGAGGTGAATCAAATGAGAGAAAGATGGTACACGGATAAACGCGGATGAACACGGATATGAAAAGTAAAAAATCAATCCACGTGTATCGGCGACAATCCGTATACCAAGAAGGATCAGACCAGTTTGGAGAAGTATTCGATGGTGCGGGCCATACCCTCTTCGAGCGGCACCTTCGGTTCCCATCCCAGCACACGCTTGGCTTTGGAGATGTCGGGGCGGCGGCGTTGGGGGTCGCCCTGGGTGCGGCCACGCGGCACAAAGTTGATTCCGGCGGCGTTGCCGGTGATGCGATTGATGGTTTCGGCGAACTCCTTGATCGTCATCTCGTTGGGGTTGCCGATGTTGACCGGCTCGTGTTCGTCGGAGTGGAGCAGGCGGACGATGCCGTCCACCAGATCGCTCACGTAGCAGAAGCTCCGGGTCTGCGAGCCGTCGCCGTAGACGGTGAGTGGCTCTTTGCGAATCGCCTGCCCGACGAAGTTCGGCACCACCCGGCCATCGTCGAGTTGCATGCGCGGGCCATAGGTATTGAAGATGCGGACGATCTTAGTGTTCACGCCGTGCGTGCGGTGATAGGCCATGGTGATGGCTTCGGCGAAACGCTTGGCTTCGTCATACACCGAGCGCGGCCCGACCGGATCAACGTGGCCCCAATAACTTTCGCTCTGTGGGTGTTCGAGCGGGTCGCCGTAGACTTCGGAGGTGGAGGCGAGGAGGAATCTTGCCCCTTTGTCTTTGGCGACGCCGAGGGCGTTGAGAGTGCCGAGGGAGCCAACTTTCAGCGTTTGGATGGGCAATTGCAGATAGCTGGTCGGCGCGGTTTGCGAGGGACTGGCGGGTGAGGCAAAGTGAAGCACGGCCTCAATTGGGCCATCCATGTAAATGTAGTGCGAGACGTTGTGTTTGATGAAGGCAAAATCGTCGCGCCCGGCGAGGTGTTGGATGTTGCGGGTGTCGCCGGTGATGAGGTTGTCCATAGCGATGACGCTGTGGCCATCGGCCAGGAAGCGGTCGCTCAAATGGGAGCCGATGAACCCGGCCCCGCCGGTGATGAGGATATGCATTGAGAGTCTCCAAAGGCACTGGCGATGCCATGCTTTGCATGGACGAAATCGCCCCAACACAAGGCGAAGTCCGCCTACGCGGACTTGGCTTGATGTTGGTGCAGTTTCCAACCGCCGATGAACGATACTTGCTGAAATTTCGGGAGGGATTTTACCATGAGGTCTCAGGGGCGTTGGGATGGGACATCCTTCACACAGCGCTGTATCCCCGCCATCACCCCTAGCGTCATCATGAACACAAACGCCAGATCCACAAACCAGTAGCCGGTGTCCACCAGTCCGTGGGCGAGCATGGCGGTGACGGAGGCGAGCAAGCCCATGGTGAGGGCGCGCAGATCATCGCGCCCTTCGACTGCGCCGCTCAGGGCGCTGAGAGATTGGCCGGTGAGGATGAAAAACGAAGTGAAGATTCCGATAAAGGCGGCCAGTCCCGATAGACCGAGGCGGGTGAGCGAGTCGAGGATGATGTTGTGAGCGTGTGGCAGGTTGGGTTCCTGCCACGCTTCGGGCAGGATGTAATGGCCGCGATAAGCGTATAAAAAGTTGTCCAGCCCCACGCCGAGGAGCGGGTGATCGAGAAACATCGCCCAGGCCGAGCGCCACAACTGCACGCGAAAGAACGATGTGCCGCTCGAAGGATTGAGGAGATCGGCGAAGCGCGGGATGTTGGAAAGGGGGATGAGGGCCAACAAGCCGACGACGCCCAGCCCAACCAGCGCCCACAAGGCCCGCCTGCCGCCCCAAAAGATGAGGATGACGGCCAATGCGATTGGGACTCCTAAAAAGATTGCGCCTCTGGAAAAACTAAAGCCGATGGCGATGAGGATGAGAGGCGCGGCGAGGGCATACAGGACTCGACGTAGACCGCGATGGCTCAACAGGGCCACCGCCACTGCAATGGACAGCGCCCGTCCCAAAAACAACCCCAGGTTGTTCGGCGAACCAAACACCGAGCGGATGCGGGGCAGGCCGCCCTCGGCGGTGATCAGGTTTTGGCCGGTGATCAAGTTTCCCAAACCGATGACGGCGACGGCGACGGCCCCCAGCATAAAGGCATCCACGATCCGCCAGATCGCTTTTTCGTCCAACGGTGTGAGTCGCAAAATTAAATAGAACAGGGCCGGTTCAAGGACAATGACGCGAAATTCGCGGATGGCGACGCCGCGCACATCGGCGACAAAGAGGCTAGCCGCGGAGAGGAGGACGAGGGCGAGGATGGAGAGATCGAGGAGAGAGGAGGGAGGGGAGAGGAGGGAAGAGCGAAGAGGGAGGAGAGAGGGGATAAAACGCAGGAGGGCGGCGAGAAGGGCCAGGAAGGTGAGGGCTTCGACGGGCGTGAAGGCGCGGTCGCCGAGTTGGGCCGGAAGGAGATAGAAAGGCGCAAAGAAGATGATGAGGGGCGGGGCGAGGTCGGGGCGAAGATAGAAGATGACGAAGAGAGCGATGAGGCTGGCCAGGGTGAGCAGAAGGAATGGCGAATAATAAAGCGCCCCGGCGCTGAGGATCGTGATGAGGATCGGCGGGGCGTCGCCATACTTGCGGAGCGACTGCGCGAAGTCGTTGCCCCACGTCAGCCATGTAGAGAGCCACAACAGCGCTGAGAAGGCGGCGGCCAGAAGCGTTTGACCGAGGTCGCCGAGACGGTTGAAGGCACGCCACAACGGTTCTGTATCGCTTCGGCGAATGAAGATCATAAAGCCAATAAAGCCGACGACGGATAACGCGCCGATTAATGCAATTGGCAATTGCACGTCGGGGCGGGCGACGTTGGGGCCGACTCTGACTCCGGCAATCGCCCATTGATCCCAACCGCGTTCGGCGCGGATGAGGGCAGTGTGCGGGCCGGGCGCGAGGTCGGTGGCTAAAGTGATGGCGTCGGTGCGTGGCATGAGGTCGGGCGAGGTGAGGATGAGATAGGCTTCGCCATTCGAATCGCGCGGCAGAGCGTTTGCCGGTTGACCGTCAACGCTCACGAATAGATATGCCCGATAATTGGCGCGGCGGACGACGATGGCGAGGTCAGTGCCAGCGAAATTGAAAGTAATGGTCGCCGGGTCTTGTTCTGGGAGATCCGCGCCGAGTTCGGAAAATTCCCACGCACCCTCAAACTGCGCGTAGGCAGTTAATTTATTTGCGGAGTAGAAGCCGGGTTGAAGCCCGGAATGCTGACCGGCTGTGACCAATCTCAATTCCGTGATCGCAAATCCCCAATGTGGATCATCGGCTGGTAGGTTTGGCCGATTTGACGCCAGAAACATCGGCCCGGCCCATCCCCATTCGTTGCTCACGCGGTCAAAAGCGTTGAGGGTGTAGTCAATCTGCTGTGCCTCAGTGACTTGGCCCCAAATCGAGGGGCGATTGTTCCAGCCGAAGTGCGACGACCACAAAAACTTATCGCCATCGCCATAGGCGACCATTTCCTCGCGTAACAAAATCAAGCGCGAGAAGTTCAACACGTTCGCGTCCACCGTGCGATCATCCGGCGAAGTGTTGAAGCCATAGGGTTTGCCAGCGGCGGAGTCGAAGTAGGGCTTCGCGCCCAGTTCATAAAGTTGGCGCAAATACAAAACGTCGCTGAGGTTCTTTGGGCCGGTCTCAATCGTGGGCGCGAGTCCGGCGAGCAGAACGGTGGCGGTGGGGTCGGCGGCGTGGATGGCCAAGTACGAAATTTGTAGAAGTCGCGCGTACTCGGCGGGATTGGGGTTGCCGCCCCAGGCGGATTCCAAGTTTGGCTCATCCCAGATTTGATACACGTCAACCCGATCAGCATATCGCCGGGCAAAGTTTTCGGCGAAGGCGGCGAAGGCCTCCGCCGGGGGGGCGACCTCCCCGGTGAGAGCGGCGACCATCGAGAGGCCGCGTCCCTGTATGGCGGCGATCAAGTGATCGGCTTCAGCCCAGTCCGTTGTCTGCCAATCAAACTCCTGCCGCACCCATTTGAATCCGGTTTGTTGGATTGAATCGAGAGTCTCGGCTTGATGAGGGTGTGCGCCAAGCAGATCAATGTTGATGCCATACAGGTTCGGGCGGTTGAGCGGCGCGCCGAGGTCGAGGCCGCGTGTTTGCAACCGCGATTGTGAGACGAGAGCGTAAATTGCAAGCAGGCAGGAGGCGGAAAGCAGAAGGCAGGCGGCAGGGGGCAGGTAGCGGCGCATACAATAACCAATAACCAATTACCAATCATCGCCAGTCGCCAGTTGTGATTGGTTATTGGTTATTTGACCCATGAGGGATTCGTCGTTTGCCCGTCGCCGGTCAGTTGTTGGCTGAGGCCTGCCGCAATGTCTACTACCCATAAGTTGCCATCGCGGATGACGGCCAATTGTTTGCTGTTCGGCGACCAGACGAAGGTAACGTCCAAACTGGCAAGGCCGGATTGATCGGCGGGGGGGAAGAGTTCGCGTGCGTTACTGCCATCGCGATCCATCACTATGATGCGATAGCGGCTGGTCACGCTCTCGAGCGGCGACAGGGCTTGCAGAAAGGCAATGGACTTGCCGTCGGGGGAAGGGGAGGGGGAGGCCCAAATGCCGGTGCGGGGGATGAGTGAAGCGTCGAATGAGCCATCGGCGGCAACCACAGCCACATCGAAGACCTGACTGTCTTCGGGCGTCTCCAGTCCGATGGGCGGGCCGTGCAGAACGGTATAAATGAATCGGCCATCGGGTGCCCAAGCGATGGACGGCCGCCACACCCAATCGCTATAGGTTTGAAAGATGGGATAGCTGGCAACGGAAATGGCGGTGACGTTGGCCGGGTCAACGAGGCCAAGTTTGTCAGCTTGCGCGAAAGCCAGCCGCGATCCATCGGGTGCCCAGGCGAAGTTCGTACCGTACCAGCCGTAAAGTCCACCGGCGGAGGGTTCGAGTGCAAGTTTGGTCTCGCCCAGCTTGCCGCCCGGATCAAAGTTCAAAATGTAGAGATCGTTGTTGGCCTGCCAGCCAGGCGAGACCGGGCGCGGCTCGGCGGTAGAGTAGGCCAGCGTGCGTTCCGCCGTCGGCGACCAATCGGCCCACAGAATGTTTTTCACATTGAGGGCGAAGGGTTTGGCGTTCGGATCACGGGTGCTGATCGCCCACAATGTGTTCGAGAGTCCGGGCGCTTGCGGCGTGTTCGGCTCGACGATGTTGCGGGTGAAGAGCAAATAACCGCCATCGGGCGACAGGCTGAAGGCGCGGCCATCGAGATCGCCCGAAGTGGTGATCGGTTTGCGACTGCCGCTCGACTCGCGCATGAGCCAGGCGTTGCCCGCCGACAGGTAGGCCAACGCGCCGGGGATGGGGATGGCGGTGAATGAGGTTTGCGCGCCGACCATGATGATTTCGGGTTGCGGCTTCTCAATCGTCACCCGGCGCACGGGCGCGCGCGAAACTTGCACCCCATCTTCCAACACGATTCGGACGGTGATCTCGTCTTTGCCGTTCACGCCGCTTTGCAACAGCAGAGACTTTCCGTTCGGCAGTCCTTCGTTCGGCACGGTCTGCTTCTCGAACGGCACGACGACCTCTTCGATTTCAAATTTTTCGACGACGCGGACAATGGTGATCGTCATGCCCTCGGCCAGGGGCGTGAACTCGGACGGGGTAACGCGATCTTTCTCCCCGAGGGTGATCCCGGCTTCGGCCAGCGCTTCGCGCACGGTGAGGGCCGTCACTGTGGTGATGGGCTGATTCTGTCCATCGGCGATGATGGTGAGGCCGAGGGCCGCCGGGGGCGGCGGGGTGAGGACGGGGCGACAGGCGGCAATGAATAATGAGAGGATGAACAATGAACAAAGGCGGCGCATGGCGGGGATGGTATCACAAATTTTTTTTGACGTTGACAAGCCTGATCGCGCATGGTAACATCCCGCCCGCAATTCAGCCTGCAACGGCAACTCTTATCCAGAGAGGCGGAGGGACCGGCCCGATGAAGCCTCGGCAACCGTCTGGAAGTTAGAGATTAGAGGTTAGAGATTGGAGGCGGCTTGCCTCCAACATCCAATCTCCAATTTCCAACATCCAACCCCGGTGCCAATTCCGACAGGAACACTGGAAGATGAGAGGGCGCCGCGATCGGGATAGATCGCCATGCCCCTTCTCAACCGGAAGGGGTTTTATTTTAGTTATAACCCGCCATGTAGTTGTTTAGGGCCTTGTGCCCGTGTAAGTTCGGTGCTTTCCGAACGACGCCCACAAGGGGCTAGGCTACATTTGGGATAGGTCAATAAAAGGAGCCTCTAAATCAATGAGCATTACCTTTATGCGTGAACCGAGCCTGGTGTTCACCTCCGAGTCCGTCACCGAAGGTCACCCCGACAAGTTGTGCGATCAGGTCAGCGATGCCGTGTTGGACGCCTGCCTCGAGCAGGACCCGCTGAGCCGGGTGGCCTGTGAGACAGCGACCAAGACCGGTTTCGTGATGGTGTTGGGCGAGATCACCACCCACGCCTTCGTCAACTTCGACGAACTGATCCGCAGTGTTGTGCGTGACATCGGTTACGACTCCAGCGACAAAGGCTTCGACGCCAACACCTGCGCTGTGCAGGTCGCCATCGCCAGCCAAAGCCCCGACATCGCCCAGGGCGTGGACAACGCCCTCGAAACCCGGGGCGGTGAGATGAGCGACGCCGAGATTGACAAAGTGGGCGCGGGCGATCAGGGCATGATGTTCGGCTTCGCCTGCGACGAAACCGAGGTGCTGATGCCCATGCCCATCCATCTGGCCCACAGCCTGTCGCGTCGCCTGGCCAAAGTCCGCAAAGACGGCACGCTCCCGTGGTTGCGGCCCGACGGCAAGAGTCAGGTCACGGTCGAGTATGCCTACGGCAAACCCAAGCGGGTGGACACGGTGCTGATCAGCACCCAGCACGCGCCGGAGATTTCGCAGGAAGAGATTCGGGAGAAGGTGATCGAACACGTCATCAAGCCCGTCATCCCGGCCAACATGCTGAACGGCAGTTTGAAGACCTATATCAACCCCACCGGGCGCTTCGTCATCGGCGGCCCAATGGGCGACTCCGGCCTGACCGGGCGCAAGATCATCGTAGACACCTACGGCGGCATGGGCCGCCACGGCGGGGGGGCCTTCTCCGGCAAGGACCCGACGAAGGTGGATCGCTCCGCCGCTTACGCCGCGCGCTGGGTGGCGAAGAACATCGTTGCCGCCGGGCTGGCCGACCGCTGTGAGATTCAGGTGGCCTACGCCATCGGCGTCGCCCACCCGCTGAGCGTCAACGTCGAAACCTTCGGCACCGGCGAACTGCCCGACAGCCAGATCGCCCAGTTGATCAAGGAGCACTTTGATTTGCGCCCCGGGGCCATCATCCGCGACCTGCGACTGCGCCGCCCGATCTATCGCAAGACGGCGGCCTATGGTCACTTTGGCCGCACCGACATTGACGCCCCATGGGAGAACACGGACAAGGTGGAAGAATTGAAGAAGGCAGTGGAGAAGTTGTCGTGAGTGGAAAGACCCTGAAGAGTGTTCTTCGGGGTCTTTTTTATATGGCTACGGATGGGTAACGGATAGGTAACGGATGTAGCGGATGGACTCGCGCGACCAGATACATCCGTTACATCCGCTACAAAATCCGTTGCCAATAGCAGGGCTGTGTTTGACTTAACGGGGGTTTAGCTTACACTTGCGCCTGTCCGCTGATAAGGCGCTTAAGCGGGGCGTCTCAATAACCACTCCCTTTGGGGGTGTAATGAGGAACGCGTAACTTTAAGCCGTAGTTGGACGGCTTCTGCATAGCAATTCACTCGTAGCCAAGTACTGACATGGATATTAGCGAAAACATTCGCGGGCTAATCAAGGATTTCACCTGCGGGTATTGCTCTGCCCGTTCAGGTTATATGGTTGCTTTCTCAGATTGGTCAGCATGGCGAGTGGCATGGGGAGACTTATATGCGGGCTGTGCTATTGCGGTCTTAGAGTGTGGCAATTGCAAAATGCTCAATGCGCTCATTTTCAAGGTTGAAGAGGAAGATAACGATATTCCTTTTGACAGCGGACATATCGGCCCATATCTTGTTGAACACCCTGAAATACTCCAGGCTGGATATGATGAAAGCCAGAATACCTATTCGCCTGTATGGATGGAATTGCTGGGGCAGTATCCGTATGGGCTAAAATTGAATGAGGTAGTTCCCGAACAGATTCGCCAAGACATGAGAGAAGCAGGCAACTGCTTGGCCGTAGGTGCGTCTAATGGGGCTATCATAATGTGCAGGCGAGTGGTAGAACGATTGGCGACTTATTTTGGGGTCAAGCCTGATAAAAACAGAATGCTGGGCGCAACCCTAAAGGAACTTGAAGACAGAAAACTTGTAAGCGAGGATTTGCTAAAGGCTCTCAGGGAAATTAAAGATTGGGGAAATATCACCACACATCCAAGCGAAGATGAAAAACATATAGACTTTTCGGAAGCACGGAAAATAGTTGACCTTGTGTTTCACATTGTTGAAAACGTTTTTCCAAAGGTTGACCTCAATAAGACTGCCGACGAATTAAGGCGAATGAGAGAAAACAAACGCACTGGCAATGGCTAAAAGCGCCGCCCAAGTTACGGTCGGCAGAGGAATCGCTCCCTCTGCCGCCACTTCCGAACCGTGCGTGAGATTTTGTGCGATTAGGAGTTCCCCATGGCCGAACTAAAAACCAAACGCAACGACGTCGGCAGCGTTGAAGCCTTTCTCAACACCATCGCCGACGAACGGAAACGGCGGAATGCTTTCGCCATTTTGGACCTGATGAAATGAAAATCTTGGAGACCAATAGACTCGTCGAGCGACGAGCCCATCGTCCGACGCGGCTACCGCCTCGCCCTCGCCGAGGTACGGGTAGTTCCGGCGAGTCTTCCCCGCGAAGGAGTCTTTAGTTTACCGCCGCGCGGGTGAAGCGGAATGTTGGGCCGCAACCGCTCTCAACATTTCGCCGCGGGCGTTACGCCTCACCTTATGCCAGCCGTCATCACGCCGGAACGCCCCGATACCACCGACGCGCGGGCCCTGATTGCGGAACTGGAGGCCGAGCTTGAGCCACTCTATCCGCGTGAAAGCCGCCACGGGTATAGCGTGGAGAAAATTCTTGCCGAAGCCGTAGCCTTCTTTCTTATTCGCGATAACGGTACACCGGCTGGCTGTGGAGGTGTCAAATTGGTGGGCGCGGCGTATGCCGAAGTCAAGCGGATGTATGTGCGTCCACAATTTCGCGGTTTAGGTCTCGCCAAGTTGATGCTGGAGCATTTGGCGGATTATGCCCAAAGGCAGAGTGTCGGATTACTGCGCCTGGAAACTGGCATTCATCAGCGCGCCGCCATCGGCCTATATGAGCAAGCCGGGTTTCAGCGTATTCCACCCTTTGGCGAGTACAAAGCCGACCCGCTCAGCCGCTTCTATGAGAAGCGACTCCGGTGATGTTCGTCCGACGGCTTAAGGACTCACCTTACGCGGGAGCGCCCCCTTCGACTACGCGGCAGGGGCATTCTGAGCGAAGTGAAACGTAGCCGAAGAACGCCCCTGCCGCTCCGCTCAGGGCGCTTGAGTAAGGTGAGTTAAGGAGATTCCCCATGGCCGAACTAAAAACCAAACGCAACGACGCCGCTAACGTCGAAGCCTTTCTCAACAGCCTCACCGACGAGCGGAAACGGCGGGACGCCTTCGCCATTTTGGACATCATGAAAAAGGCGACCAAAGCCGAGCCGAAGATGTGGGGCAACAGCATCATTGGCTTCGGCAACTATCACTACAAGTACGAGAGCGGGCGCGAGGGCGACTGGTTCGTCACCGGCTTCTCGCCGCGCAAGCAAAACCTGACTCTTTACATCATGCCCGGCTTTGAGCGGTATAACGAACTGTTGAAAAAACTCGGCAAGCACAAGACTGGCAAGTCGTGCTTGTACATCAACACCCTCGACGACGTTGACCTGCCGACGCTGAGGGAATTGGTCAAACAGTCGGTTAAGCACACCGCCAAGACCGGCAAGTGAGCTGATGGCCGGCAGAAAAACACAGAGCGCCCGAAGAGATCGTCAATCTCCGTGCGCTCTGATTTGGGCTTTTGGGATTTTCTTAAGTTCCCTCTTCCCACGAATTCAAATACTTGGCCTGCTCGTCGGTGAGCGTGTCAATCTTCACTCCCATCGCCGCCAGTTTGAGGCGGGCGATCTCGCGGTCAACGTCGGCCGGGATCGAGTACACGTTCGGCTTGAGGTCCTTGGCGTTCTGCAACATGTAGGCCACGCCCAGGGCCTGGTTGGCGAAACTCATGTCCATCACCGAAGCCGGGTGGCCTTCAGCGGAAGCCAGATTGATCAGCCGCCCCTCGCCCAGCAAATTGATCTTGCGGCCATCCTTCAGCGGATAGGCTTCGACGAACTCGCGCACCCGCCGCTTGTCCCCGCCGCTCAACGCCTCCAACGCATTGATGTTGATCTCGACATTGAAGTGGCCGGAGTTGGCGACAATGGCCCCATCTTTCATCACTTCAAAGTGTTGGCGGTCGAGGACGTTCTTGTTGCCCGTCACCGTGCAGAAGATGTCGCCTTCCTGGGCCGCCTTCTCAATGGGCATCACCCGGAAGCCGTCCATCACCGCCTCCAGCGCCGGCAGTGGTTCCACCTCGGTGACGATGACGTTGGCCCCCATGCCGCGCGCGCGGTTGGCCAGGCCGCGACCACACCAGCCGTAGCCGGCGACCACAAACGTCTTGCCGGCCAGCAAAATGTTCGTCGCCCGCACGATGCCATCCAGGGTGGACTGGCCGGTGCCATAGCGGTTGTCGAAGAAGTGCTTGGTCATGGCGTTGTTGATGGCGATGATGGGGAACTTGAGGGCCCCGTCCTTCGCCATCGCTTCCAGCCGGATCACGCCCGTCGTCGTCTCCTCGGTGCCGCCGATGATGTCGGTGAACAATTCGGTGCGCGACTTGTGAATGGTGCTGACCAGATCGGCGCCGTCGTCCATCGTCAGGTTAGGCTTGAAGTCGAGGGCGGCGGTGATGTGATCGTAATAAGTCTTGTTGTCCTCGCCCTTGATGGCGTACACCGGAATCTCGTCGTGCATCACCAGCGAGGCGGCCACGTCGTCCTGAGTCGAGAGCGGGTTGGAGGCGCATAAAACAATGTCGGCGCCCCCGGCCTGCAGGGTCTTCATCAGGTTGGCGGTCTCGGCCGTCACGTGCAAACAGGCCGAGACGCGCACGCCCTTCAGTGGTTGTTCCTTCGCAAAGCGCTCGCGGATCTGGCGCAAGACCGGCATCTCCTGCTCGGCCCAGTCAATGCGGTGCCGGCCCCCGTCGGCCAGCTTGGAATTTTTGATGTCGTAATTGCTCATTGATTGGTTTCCTTTTCAGTAAATTTCAACTTTCAAACGACGAATATCAAGCCTCAGCGCCGTTTGTCGTTTGTCGTTTGTCGTCCAACAGAACGTCCAACTCCCTCTCATCCTCAAACACTTCCCGGAAGCGGGCGATGAATTCGGGAATGGTGTAGAAATGATTCTGCGTCCCTTTCTCTTCGAGACAATAGGTAGCGGCCAGCGCTCCGATCTCGCCGCTCAATTTCCAACTCAGTCTAGCCGCCATGCCCCGCAGGAAACCGCCTCTAAACGAGTCGCCGGCGCCGGTTGGATCCGCGATTTGAACTTCGGGAAAGGCTGGGATGTCGTGGCGCTGTTCGTCGGCGTAGATCGTAGCCCCTTCCTTGCCCCGGGTCACCACCAGCACCTTGCCGCCCAGCACCATGTCGGCCTCCGTCAGCCCGGTGCGAGTTTCGATCAGGTGCGCCTCATAATCATTGACCACGATCATCTTTGCGCCCTCGACGCCCTCGCGAATGTCATCTCCGCTCACCCGCGCCAACTGCTGGCTGGGATCGTACAGGAAGGGAATGTCAGCGGTCAGGCACTCGCGGATTCGATTGCGCATCGCCGTCGGGTCATCGGGCGAGATCACGACCAGGTCGGGCCGGAAGGGCAGGTCGGCGACTGTCACTTCATCGGCGTGAGCCATCGCGCCCGCGTAGAACGACGAGATTTGGACATTGGCCCTATCGGTGTTGGCGAAGAACGAAGCCGTTTTGACTCCGGGGATTTGTTTGATGGCGCTGGTATCCACGCCTTTGGAGTCGAGCCAGCGGCGATAGTCGTCGAAGTCGTCGCCTGCCGTGCCCAGCACGGTCGGTCTCCCGCCCAGCAAGGCATAGTTGTAGGCGATGTTCGCCGCGATGCCGCCATAGTGGCGGGTGAGCGAATCCACCAGAAAGCTCAGGCTCAACGACTCCATCTTCTCCGGGTGGATGAACTCACGGAAGTACCCGGGGAAAGTCATGAGGTAGTCGTAGGCAATGGAACCGGAAAAGACGATGTGCATCAATTCCCCTTCTTCAACGTTGGCGACAGCCCCAGTCGGTCTCTCAACATCACCAGCAATCCGCGCAGGCCGTCGCTCACTTTGATTTTCTTTCCTTCTTCGTAACTTCGCGGCGAGTAATCAATCGCCACTTCGCGGATGTCGTGCCCCGCGAGCAAAATTTTATCCACCAACTCAAAATCCAGATCAAAGCCGGTGCAAACCAGATTGAGGGATTTGAACACATCCCGGCGCGCCATTTTAATGGCCGTAGCCACATCCGTCAGGTGTCCGCCGAACAAGAGGTTAGTGATCCACGTCAAGAGGCGCACACCCAGGTAAGCATAGGCATACTTGTATTTTGCATGTCCGCCCAGCACTCGCGAACCAAACACAGCGGCGGCATTGTACTTGCGGGCCTCGGCCAGCAATTTGGGCAACTCGCGCGGATGATACTCAAGGTCGGCGTCTTGAATCACGCCGTAGTCGCCCGTCATCGCCTCTACTGCCGTGCGGATGGACGTGCCCTTGCCCATGTTGCGCGGCTGTAAAATGATTCTCACATTGGAAGCGGCGGTTGTTTTTAACAACTCCCGCGTACCATCGGTCGAGCAATTGTCCACGACGATGATTTCGGTGGCGACCCCTGGCCCAAAATCCACCGCTTGAATGCGCTCCAGCACCGTCAGAATTGTATCGCGTTCGTTGTAGGCGCAAACGATGATCGAGAGCTTCATTGTAGTAGCTCCCAATCACCGGCGAGGCAAGCACCCTGAGCGGAGGGCGACGGCGCTTCGCCACGCGCAGTCGAAGGGTGCGGCTTTCGCGCAGAGATCGCACCCTTCGACTTCACTTCGCTTCGTTCCGCTCAGGGTGCTACGACGGGTGCTCATCAATGCCAGGCCGCCGGAACGAACCGATCCCGAAAGATGATCCAGAATGCTCGCAGGCCATCCTTCGCCCGAATCTTTTTCCCTTGCGCGTAAGTACGCGGCGTAAACGAGATGGGCGCTTCGCCAATGCGTCGCGTCGCCAGCGCCAGCTTATTGCTCAACTCAAAATCCAAATCGAAACCGGAGCAGGTCAACTTGAGCGACTGTAGGATGGGCGTGCGCACCAACTTGTAGTTCGTGGCCACGTCGGTGTAGGGCGCGCCAAACAGCAGATTGGTGAACAAGGTCAGGGCGCGGACAGCCCAATAGTTGGCGGCGTAATAGTGATAACGTTTGCCCCCCAACACCCGCGAGCCATACACTACATCCAGATTCTCCTTCAGCGCCTTCTCCAGCAAACGCGGGTATTCCGCCGGGTTGTATTCCAGATCGGCGTCCTGGGTGATGGCATAATCGCCAGTGCATAACGGGATGGCGGTGCGCACTGAGGCGCCTTTGCCCAGATTGCGGGGCTGTAACACGATGTTGGCGTTGGCGGCGGTAACGGTTTTCAACAAATCGCGCGTCCCATCGGTGGAGCAGTTATCCACGATAATCAACTCTTTTTCCCAACCACCTCCCAACTCTACAGCCTGTACCCTTTTGATGATTTCGAGAATGGTCTCGCGCTCGTTATAAACACAAATAATGACTGAAAGTTTCATCCGTAAACGTGGCAAACGCCAAACGACAAGCGCCGACACCTTCCTTCTCGTTTGTCGTTTGGCGTTTCACTTGTGCATCTTTATGAAATCGGCAAACACCTGCAACATATAATCAATCTTCGCCTCGTCCAGCCCCGGGTAGACGCCGACGAAAAAGGTTGACCGCATCACCTGATCGGCGATGGGCAAATCGCCCACAACGCGACACTCAATATTTTTGTAGCCGGGCTGTTTGAGAATGTTGCCGGCAAACAGCATCCGCGTTTCGACTTTACGGTTTTCGAGATAGCGCGTCAACGTGGTGCGGTCAAACGGCGCAGTGGGACGCACCGACAGCGGGCAGGCGAACCATGACGGATCGGCCTTCGGCAGCCACGTCGGCAGAATGAGAGTGTCCTCAAACTGCCTCAGCCCGGCATACAGCCGGGCGAAGTTGCGCTTGCGGGCCTCGACGAAATGCGGCAGTTTCTCCAATTGCGCTTCACCCATCGCCGCCTGCACGTCGGTGAGCTTCAAGTTGTAGCCGATCTCGGTGAAGTAGTAGCGGTGATCGTAGTACCCTTCAATGCCCGGGATCTCGCGCTCGAAGCGAATGCCGCATTTGCCATTCACCGGGTTCTCGTAGCCGCACCAGCAGTCGCGGCCCCAATCCCGAATCGTCCGCGCAATTTTGGCGAGACGGCGGCTGTTGGTATACACCGCTCCGCCCTCACCCATCGTGATGTGATGCGCCGGGTAAAACGACAGCGTCGCCAGATGTCCAAATGTACCCACGTGCCGCCCGTCGTACTTTGAGCCGAGCGCGTCGCAGGTGTCCTCAATGATCAACAAGTCGTGGGCCTTCGCAAACTCGACGACGCGATCCATCGCAATCGGGTTGCCGAGGGTGTGGGTGATGAACAGGGCCCGGGTACGAGGTGAGAGGGCGGCTTCCAATTGGTTCACATCAATGTTGTACGTGCCGAGTTCGGCATCCACCAGCACCGGAATGAGGCGGTTCTGCACAATGGGGGCCAATGTGGTGGGAAACGTCACCGCCGGAGTGATCACCTCATCCCCCGGATGAAGCCGTCTCTTTAATTGCGGCGAACACAGGGTCGTCATTGCCACCAGGTTGGCCGATGACCCACTGTTCACCGGGATCACTTCCCGCGCCCCGATGAACTTGCCCAGTCGTTGCTCAAAGGAGTCGGCGTGCCGCCCGGCGGTGAGCCAGAACTCCAGCACCGCGTCCACCATGTTCACCATCTCGCGCTCATCCCATACCCGCCCAGCGTATTGCACCCGGCTCTCGCCCGGCGTGAACGTTTTGGGGGCATGAACGCGCTGATAGTATTCGGTTACTTTGGCGAATATTTCTTCGCGCAAGTTTTCTACAGAGTCAGTCATTACTGCTTGTGGATAAAAAGTATTTGGCAATTGGTAATTCCTGATTACCAATTACTAATTATTTTTCTCAGTCCCTCTTCGACTCCCACCTTCGCCCGCCAACGGATCACTTGCTCAGTGCGATCCGCATCCGCGATCTGCACCGGGACTTCGCCGGGGCGCGGGGGCAGTGCGCCAATGATCGGACGCCCTCGCCTTGCCAGTTGAAACACCCTCGTTACTACAGTGGACACCGCCGTACCGATCCCCGTGCCCAGTTCTACGGTTTCGCCGTCCACGTTTTTACCGCGGGCTGTGGCGAGGATGCCGTCAACAACATCGTCAATGTAAATCCAGTCGCGTACCTGCTCGCCGGAAGTGGTTGGAAACGAGTCGCCGGATCGAGCGGCGGAGACGGCGGCCCCGAGGACGGTTTTGGGCGATTGCCCCGGCCCATACACCTGAAACGGCATCACCGCCGTGATCGGCCAGCCCTGAGTCCGATGGTACATCCGGCAGAATTGCCACGCGGCCGCTTTGGAAGCGGCATACACGTTAATTGTGTCGATCTCACCGGGCGTGCGGGCGACGATCACACGACAACGACCGCCGACGGCGTTGAGTAAATTGATCGTGCCCTCGACGTTGCCGCGCAGGGCCTCCTTCACCGAAATGAATGGCTCGGTGACGCCGACAGCGGCGAGATGAACGGCCAACGTCGGGGCCGCCGACTCCACTGCCCGTTTCAACCCGGCGGCGTAACGTAGATCAGCTTCGATGACTTCTGCGCCTTCGAGGACGCCGTCGCCCAGAGGCCACCCCGGTTTCTCGCGCACCAGTGCCGTGACTTTTGCGCCCTCGGCCAACAATGCTTTCGTCAACGTCCGACCGATGAAACCGGTGGCGCCAGTGACGACGATTCGTTCGCCCTGCATTGATTCACCACAAAGACACCAAGGCACAAAGTTTCACGAAGATCTCTTTGCTTTGTGTGCCTTTGTGACTTCGTGGTAAAGAGTCATTCCACAATTTCCCTGTACCACCTCATCGTCTCGCGCAAGCCCTCCTCCAATTTGTATTGTGGTTGCCAGCCCAGTATCCGGTGCGCCCGCTCGGACGAAAGGTATTGATCCTGTATCTCGTTGCTCACGTTGTTGAGAATGACGGGTTCGAGCGTCGGATGATCCGAGAGGCGGATGATGGCCTGCACCATTTCCAATACCGTGCGCGGCGAGTCTACGCCAAAGTTGAAGGTCCCGCCGGTGTGCGCGCCTTCGCGCATGGCTTCGGCCAATGTAATGTAAGCGTTGACGATGTCTTTGACGTAAATATAATCGCGCCGCATCGTGCCATCAGAGCGGATGATGGGCCGTTCGTTTAACAGCGCCGAGCGGATCGTGCCGGGCACGATGCGGTTCCAGTTGAGGTCGCCGCCGCCGTACATGTTGGCGCAACGGGTGACGGCGACGGGCATCTTATAAGTGTGGGCGTAGGCCTGGGCGATTAAGTCAGCGCAGGATTTTGAAACGTCGTAGGGATGTCGTCCCTGTAGGGGCGCGGCCTCGGTATACGGCAGAACATCGTGCGAGCCGTAGGCCTTGTCGCTGGAGGCTAAAATGAATTGCTCGACCTTGCCCCATTGCCGCGCCGCTTCGAGCAGAAGCCACGTGCCGCGCACATTGGTCTCGAACGTTGGCACGGGGGCGCGGTTGGCGACACCCACCACCGTGAGGGCGGCCAGATGCAGGCAGGTCTGGATTTCATATTCGGCAAAAATACGGTTCACGGTTTCTTCATCCGTCACCGAGCCGCGCACCACTTTGATGCGATCCATCGTGCCGGAACGGACGAGGTGACTCTGCGGCACCCAATCGCGCACCAACCCGACGACATCGGCCCCCAGCTCGGCCAGTTTTGCCGTCAGCCACGACCCCAACACCCCAGTACAGCCGGTGACCAATACCCGGCGGTCTCGCCAAAAGTTCAAATCTGCCATTTCACTTCCAAACTTTCCAGGGCGCGCCTCCCTCCCACAAGTCGTTTAGGGTCTGCGCTTCTTTAAATGTGTCCATCGAGGCCCAAAAGCCAGCGTGCCGGTACATCATTAATTGCCCATCAGCGGCCAACCGGGCCAGCGTTTCTTTTTCAAGGTCTACGGCGTCATCGTCATCGCCGCCATCGCTTTGCAAATAATCCAATGCGCCACGCTCAAAGACGAAGAACCCGGCATTGACCCAACTGCTCAATCGCGGCTTCTCACGCAGGGCGATGATGTGATCGCCGTCCACATCTACGATGCCATACTGCGAATAGGGCTGATAGCCGGTGAGCGTCGCTAGTTTGCCGTGCGAGCGGTGAAAGGCCAGCAGAGCGTCAATATCCACATCGCCGATGCCGTCGCCGTAAGTCACAAAAACGCGATCGGCCTGGACGCGCTCCATCCCCCGCCGCACCCGCGCCCCTTTGTTCGTCGGCACGCCCGCGTCGAACATCGTCAGCGTCCACTCGGCTTCTCGATTCTCGTGGTGGTACGTCCGCCGATCGGGATTACCGAGGGTGAACGTGACATCGTGGGTCAGTGCTTCGTATTCCAAAAAGTAGCGCCGGAACCAATCACCGCGATAGCCGAGCGGAAAGATAAAATGGGTGTGGCCGTAGTGGGCGTACAACTTCATGATGTGCCACACGATGGGCCGCCCGCCGACTTCCACCAGGGCCTTGGGCCGCCCCTCGGCTTCCGGCCCCATGCGCGTCCCCAGGCCGCCGACGAGGAGGATGACAGGGAGCATTATTCTCCTGTGACCGCCTTCCGCAACCCCACCTCAAACGGCGGATACACCACGCCGTTCTCGGTAACGATGGCGGTGAGGTAACGGTTGGGGGTCACGTCAAAGGCCGGGTTGCGGGCGGTGATGCCCTCCGGGGCGACGGCTTCCCCGTTGATCTCCAGATTCAACACCTCACCCATCGCCCGCTCCTCAATCGGAATGTGCGAGCCGTCGGGCAATGATAAATCCACCGTCGAAGTCGGAGCGACGGAATAAAATGGGATGCCGTTTTCTTTGGCGACAACGGCCAACTTGTAGGTCCCGATTTTGTTCGCCACATCGCCGTTGGCGGCGATGCGATCCGCTCCGACAAAGACGGCCTTCACCTGACCGCTGTACATGAAATATCCGGCGGCGTTGTCGGCGATCAAATCAAACGGCACGCCCAAATTTTTAAGTTCCCAGGCGGTGAGGCGCGCGCCCTGCAAGCGCGGGCGAGTCTCGTCCACCAAGACATGCACCCGTTTGCCCAGTTCGTGTGCCATACGGATCACACCGAGCGCCGTACCGTAGTCCACCGCGGCCAGCGCGCCGGTGTTGCAATGATGGAGCACGGTGTCGCCGCTATTGATCAGCGTCGCGCCGTGCCTCGCCATACGCTTGTTGATCTCCACGTCCTCGTCAGCCATCTTGCAGGCTTCGGCGATCAGCACCGAGCGAATGTCATCCATGTTGAGCAACACGGTGTGCTGGGCCAGATCGATTATGCGCTTCGTCCCCCACTTGAGGTTGACGGCGGTGGGACGGGATTGATCCAATACTTCTTTGGCGCGGGTCAGATCGTTCAGCAAACTATCGCGGTCGGTCGCCGGACTCTGCTGGGCGGCCAGGGCCAAGCCCATCGCCCCGGCCACGCCAATTGCCGGAGCGCCACGCACGACCATATCGGTGATGGCCCCCGCCACCTCCCGATAGTCGTGATAGGTCAGCACCTCAAAGCGCCCCGGCAGAATGCGCTGATCGATCATCTTCACTGCGCCGTCTTGCCAATCAACTGTTCGCATATATCTGCTCCCAGCCTTCACCACAAAGACTCAAAGGCACGAAGTCGCACAAAGATTTCTTCGTGATCCTTTGTGTCTGTCCTTCGCTTTGCGAAGGCTGTGACTTCGTGGTGAGAGTCGAGGCCTATGCACAAAAAACGCCCTCAAATAACGAGAGCGGGTGTCCAACTCAAGTGGGCATGGTAACATAGGGGTCTTGTGTTGTAAAGACTGGGGGAAAACCCCTCCCTCAACAATGCTCGCTTCTCAAAGATTCTGTCTGGCTCTACTTTTTATATTGGCCGTTGCCGCCCTCGCCGCCTGTTCGGGTTCGCCGATCAGCGGCTTGTTTGCCACGGCGACCCCGACGCCGACAGCGACTTTCACGGCGACGGCAACCCCGACGAATACGCCGACCCCGACTCCCACGCCGACTCCCCAACCCATTGTCCGGGTGCAGGAGGGCGATCATCAACTGTTCAACGGCGACTGGGAGGCCGCCATTATGTTGTACCAAACCGCCCTCAACCAACGGCCCGGAACCGACATTGCGGCGGCGGCCCGTTTCGGCATTGCCACCGCTCATTTGCGCGCCGGCGCTCTCGACGCGGCGGCAGATGAGTTCACCACTTTTCTGCAAGCCTTCCCCACCGACCCGCGCCTGCCCGAAGCCCACTTTCAACTCGGCGCGATTACGCAGGCGCAAGGCACGTGGGGGATGGCGATCCAAAACTATGAGCACTATCTTACATTGAGGCCGGGGGCGATTGACTCGTATGTCTGGGAACGCATTGGGCGATGCTATCTGGAGTGGGGCAACTACGAAGAGGCCTCGGATGCCTACGAGCAGGCCGTCCTTGCTGACCGTGCTGGCGGTCTGACCGGCCTCGTCGAAGCGCGCGCCTCGGTGCTAAAAGAAATAGGCGATCTTAACGGCGCGCTCCAACTTTACGACCTCGTCGCCAACTCATCCGACTCGGCGTTGACGCTGGCGCGGATGGATATTTTGCGAGGGCAGATCGAACTTCAGCTTGGAGATGGCAAAGCCGCCAACGCGCACTTCGCCCACGCCGTCGAGAATTATCCCCGAACTTACGATGCCTATCAGTCCATGCTGGCGCTATTGGAGGGGGGCGCGCCGGTGGATGATCTCACGCGCGGCATCCTCAGCTATTACGCGCAGGAATACAACGCGGCGCTGGTCGCCTTCAACCAATACATTCAAAACACCGAGGCGCCCAATCCACAAGTGTATTACTACGCCGGATTGGCCCGCCGCGATCTCAATCAATCGTTCGGGGCGATCAACAATTTTCAAGTCATCATCGAAGATTACCCGGACAGCGATTTGTGGGCCGAGGCTTGGACGGAGAAGGCTTACACCCAATGGGGTTGGGACAACAATTATGCCGGTGCAGTCGAGACGTTGACTCAATTCGCCGAAGCCGCGCCCGATCACCCCGCCATCCCCGCCGAGCTGTTCGAGGCCGGCCGCATCGCCGAGCGTGGGCGTGAACTCAATCGCGCTGTTGAAATTTGGGCCAGCCTCAATGACAAATACCCGGACACCTCAGAAGCCGCCGACGGCGCATTCTTTGCCGGGGTGACGCTCTATCGTCAGGGCAATTACGAGGCGGCAGTCAAGCACTTTGAGATCGCCGCTAATCATTCATTCGCTGCCGCAGAACGAAAAGCGGCGGCGCTAATGTGGTTGGGGAAAACGCAAACGGTGAGGGGCGACACCGAAGCGGCGGCCTCCGCCCTGGGGGAGGCGGCCACCGCCGACCCGGGCGGATACTATTCCCTTCGCGCCCTCGAACTCAAGGACGGCCTCGTGCCTTTCCTCCCCAGGACGGGTTACGATTTCAGTTTCAATCTTTTGGACGAACGGGCCGAGGCTGAAGCCTGGTTGGCTGAACGACTCGGCATCCCGAACGATGGCTCGCTGGGTTATCTCTCGCCCAAAGTGGCAACCGATGGCCGCTGGGTGCGTGGGCGCGAACTATGGGCCCTCGGTTTGACGGCTGAGGCCAAAGTTGAGTTCAACGAGTTGCGCCTAACCTATGCGGGCGATGCGCTCGCTCTCTATCAAATTGCATTGGCCTTACGCGATCTCGGCGCGTATTCCGAGGCCATTCGCGCCGCTCGCGCCAGCGTGGACGCACTCGGTCTGCAAAACGACTCCTTCGCCGCGCCGCCCTTCTTTACTCATCTCCGCTTCGGCCCCTATTATTCCGACCTCATCACCAAAGCCGCCGACGATTACGACCTCGATCCGTTGTTGTTGTACGCCGTCGTGCGGCAGGAGAGTCTCTTCGACGGAACGGTCACTTCAACGGTC
>Ga0247727_10005779_pt1 | contig 24753 bp, 25 predicted proteins | sample WisWelCaveWW1625_FD_202498 | JGI IMG/M metagenome (GOLD analysis project Ga0247727, IMG submission 202498) | Biofilm microbial communities from Wishing Well Cave, Virginia, United States - WW16-25 | ecosystem: Environmental > Aquatic > Deep subsurface > Groundwater > Cave microbial mat | place... | reverse complement strand
CCTCCTTCCAGGATTCTTCCTCTTCCCCTCAAGGCTCTTCTCTTCTTCTTCCTCCTTAAGGGCTCATTTCACGTGAGACCGCCAGTCTAACTTCCCCGGTGTGCCACTTCAGCCGAAACACTACAACCGGATCTTCTCGGCGTCGAAGAAACAAAGCTGTGCGATGCCGAACGGGATCAACTCTTCGACCAGTTGGTTCCAATTGTCTGATAGCCAGCCATCGAGTTTGCCGTCCTTGCTCACTTGCACGCGCTCACGAACATGCCCATGCCCGTTTTGCGACCAAGACCGATTGACCTCGTACAGGTGCTGCTCACCATCGGCGGCATATCGAAATGAGAGCTGGATTGCGGCGCCATCGCTCGGTTCGACGCCATGGTGGATGGAGTCTTGAAGGAACTCGTCGTAGGGTTTGTCGGCACGCTTTGAGCAAGGGGCGCGGTTGCCGTACAACACAAGTTGAACGGCATCGAGCAACGTCGTCTTTCCGCCACCGTTGATTCCGCCGACCAGGACGATCGGCGCAGCCTGACCACTCCGCCGTGTTGGCGTCAGGTCAAACACCTGCTCGCCTTGGTAAAGGCAATAGTTGCGGAGCCTCAGTTGTTCGAGAATCATGTTGCCTTGTCACTCCAATTCGTCCGTGTCGCACTGCTCCGACAGCGATTCCCGGACTGCCCCGTGTTGGGGATGCTCGCTCATCGCTTCCGCGCGGCGACGTTCTTCCTCTTGCCGGATTGCAAGTGCCTCTTCTTCGCCGGCGTACTGCTTAGCACGCAGGCGGTCTTCGAGGGTCTCGTAGATTCCGGCCCGCCGCGACATGCCGCGGAACTCTCGCTCGATGTCGAGCAAGCCGGTCTGCAATTGAAAGAACTCCTCGTCGCCACCGCACACTTCGCTGAGAATCTCCCAGTCTTCGGCGCGGAGCAGGTTGTCGTCCGATGCCGGCATGGGGAACGGCTCGTGGAGAACATCTTCATAAACCCTGGGCAGGCTGTCGTCGAACTCGTGCTTTTCGTACAGCCAAATACGACGGATCTCTTGCAGTTCAGGCATCGCGATCAATTGCAGATCGCGGAAGTCTTCCGGCCCCAGTTCGCGGACCTGTTTTTGGGCACCGAGAACTCGTTCAAGCCAGCATTCACGTGCATCTTTGGTGTACGGACCGCGAACGACGCCGTCGTGAAACAACTGGACTCGCCCACTCATGCGACGATAGTCGCGCCGCTCCCGCTCTTTGGAAAAGTTGCTCAAATCATCGTGCATGCGCTAGAATCAGGCGTACGAACTGTTACGCCACAAATGACTTAAAATAATTAGCCATAAAAACTTGCCATTGCGACATGGCACGTATATGATTGCGGCATGGCGGATGACTCGTACTCTCTGACTGAGCTTACAGACGTGACCGGCATCGAGGCCCGCACGATTCGAAGTTACATCGAACGTGGGCTCCTGGCCGGTGCGCAGACGCGTGGTCGTGGAGCCAGCTATTCGGCGGAGCATCTTGCGCGACTCCAGGTAATACAGGCATTCCGACGCGCACGGCCGAATATCGCTCTCAGCGACATTCGCATTCTGCTTCAACAACTCAAGCCGGAACAGATACACAGCTTGGCGGGCGGGTCGATCAGCGCGGCCGTACGTGCGATCGCGGAGTCTGCGCAGCCGGACGACGATGATTTGGTTGAAACCGCTGCGGATGACGGAGGTGAGGTTCCGAGGGCGACCGATTGGGATCAGTCCGCGAAGAAGTTAACGGGTGCGGAGCGGCTCGTTCGACTCCTGCACGAGGTCAGCGGTTTCAGGTCGCCCGCACCGACTTCGAAGATGGAAGGGTGGCAACGAATCGCCGTGACCCCGGATATCGAGCTGTCCGTTCGCGCCGAGTTCGATGCCGATCAATTGGCGGCGTTCCGAGACTTGGCCGACCTGCTCCGCCATCTGCTTCAACACACGGACGCACTTACGAGGAAAGGCGACGAATAACACGTGGGCGACAACACTCGTAAACCGCGAATCGATCCAGCTAGCCTCTTTGGCGACGCGGAAGCGCTCGCGCTCCATCAGCTCCGCCTGCTGGAGGGGATGGTTACGGCTGGCCGAAAGCGGTTCGCGGACGACGCGCTGCCGACCGCACCGCACGAGTCCGTGGCAATTCCTGACACCTGGAAGCTCACGAAAGGGGTTGAGCCGCATCCGTGGCAGCATCAGTGCATCGCGAAGTGGCGAAAGAAAAAGGGCCGCGGAACAGTAAAGGTAGTGACCGGTGCTGGCAAGACGCTGCTCGCGTTGTTCATCGCCGAGCTGCTGCAGAACACCGAAGACAACGAGCTGCGCCTGGTCATCGTCGTGCCGACGATCGTGTTGATGCACCAGTGGTACGACGCGATTCTCGACCACGGCAATCTCCCGGCGGAGGCGATTGGGCGTCTTGGGGGTGGCCATGATGAGAATTTTAGCGGCGGCCGACGCATTCTGATTACTGTGCTGGCCTCCGCGAGCGCACAGCTTCCGAAGTTGGTGAAGGAGGCGAGTGTCGAGGAACATCTCATGCTCGTCGCGGACGAGTGCCACCGCGCTGGCGCGAATGAAATGTCGAATGTGTTCAAGACGAAGCGTCGCTGGTCTCTCGGGCTGTCGGCGACGCCCGAACGTGAAGATGACGACGATGCGGGGTACGACAAATCGCTCCTGGGCAAGAAACTCGGGCCGATCATCTACCAGTTCACTCTGGGCGACGCCCTGCGGGAGGGCTTAATTCCAAAATTCACCATCAACCATTATGGCTTGAGCATGACCGTGGAGGAGCGCCATCGCTACGACGCGTTGTCCCGCTCTATCACTGATGCGATGTCGCAACTCAGGGCACAACGCGACGCCGGGTCCGACGGCGACTTTTTCTCCTGGGCCCGCAGCATCGCCTCGCGTAACCAGGGTGAGATGGGCGCGATTGCGATTCGGTTCGTGTCTGACACGTCCAAGCGCCGAGAATTGCTCAATCACATGGAGGCGCGGCACGATGCCGTGGTCCAGCTCATCGAGCGGGAATTCACGAACAATCCCGAGGCGCGCGTCATCCTGTTCCACGAGAGTATTAGTGAAGTGGAGGACCTGTTCGCCCATCTCCATAAGCGCCGTCTGCCGACCATCATGGAGCATAGCAAACTTCCGGATTCGATGCGGGAGACGGGCCTTGAACTTTTTCGCAAGGGGATTGCGCGGATCATCGTCTCTGCGCGATCGCTCATCGAGGGATTCAACGTACCGGCCGTGGATGTTGGCATCATCGTGGCATCGTCAAGCTCGGTCCGACAACGCATTCAAAGTCTTGGGCGCCTGTTGCGGCGGCATCGTGGTCCTAGTGGCGAAGAGAAGACGTCGTGCATCCACGTGCTCTACGCCGCCGATTCGTCGGAGGAAAACATCTACAGGAAGCTCGATTGGAACGAAACGACCGGCGTAGATCAGAACAGGTTCTACCTCTGGGACCTCGAAAGCGAACCGCGAAGTCAGGACGGTCCTCCTCGGACGCCCCTGCCGACGGAGATGCAGATTGATGCCGATTCGCTCGAAGCGGGCGGCAGATACCCGGGGCAGTACGAGGGCGCGGAGCTAAGTTGCGATTCTCAGCGCAATGTTAGCAACGCGGAAGGTCAGTATGCAGTGGAAACTGCCGACGTCGCGGAAGCCATCCTGAGAATCAAAGGGAGCGGCGGCAAGTTTCGAGTGACGCCGAAACGTCGGTTCGTGCTGGTGCGCGTTCCAGCCGACGACGAGTGGGAAACGATGTTCGTCACTCAACTGGCAAAACCTCTGCGATTCGAAGTGCCAGCACGAAAGGGTGGATCGAGTGAGGAAGCCGTGAAGTGGGCAAGCAGCGCGCGGACTGGCGAGCTTTACCCCTTTACGGGTCTTACGCTCATCGATGACGGCCTGCGTTTCAAACAGAAATCTGGCGGCGTCATCAGCAAGAAAGTCCGTGGCGGCGAGGTATTCGCGCGACGTGGCGACAAGGCGGGGGACGCTCACAAGGGCGCCGATGCCGCGCGCTTGGTGGCCGCGATCAAGGAGCTGCAGAAGGTCGGAAAAAAGGTCAGTCGCATCGAAATCAACGAAGCACAGCACGTTTACTATCGCGAAGCAGGGCAACTGTTTTTCGTTTGCGCGCTTGATAAGGGACTGGAGTTTCCGCAAGACCACACCACACAGGAGCACCAAACATGACCGTCGTCGCTGCCCAGTTTGATGAGTGTCGTCCAACCGTATGGGGCGGACGGTATGCGCGGATTCCGGGTGATTGTACGGTGTTCCATTTGCAACACATCGGAGGCCGCCTCTGGCCCGTCATCCTGTGGGAAGCGGACGGGAGGGCCACTTGCAAAGCGGTCGAGTGCGAGGCGGCGGCTGGGCTTGGCGAGTCCGTGGCGCGAGCAAAGCGGTTTGCGGGCGGCCACGGGAGCGGCTCCTTTGTCATCAACGAGTTTGGACAGGTCCTGGTGCCGGCGAGTGATGGTTCGGGACGGCGATACCTTGCCGGACGATTGATCGGTCGTCTCCAGTTTGAAAATCCGTTCTGCCCCGACGAATTGATTGATCTAGGCGACGACGATTGCTTGCAGCCCGGCGATCCTTGGAAGCTGCCTTACGTCGGTGTGCCCTACAATCTGCATCGGGCGGGCAAGATCTACTTTTACAAGCAAGATGAAAGCGGTGGATGTACCACCTTTCCGCCGCGCCAAGACGAAAGCCTGATTCAGGCGATCCGGAGCATACGACCCACAGGTGCCGTTCGCTTCATCGTCAACCACGCCGGATTGGTGCTTACGAAGTGCCCTCCGGAGGGTCGTTCAACTTCGGAAGACTCTTGGCAACCCGTCTACATAGGTTCGATTACCCCTAACCTCTGGTTTGAAAAGGAGTGACGCATGTCCGAATTCTTTCTGTTCCCCGGAAACTGTCCCCGGAATGTCTCGAAAGACGCTAAATACGGCGTTAAGAGCAGCCGCAAGGGGTCCCTTGTGGGCCTGACGTACTGCACGGACGATGATGAACGCTGGCACATGACAACCGAAGCCCACCCAGAATTGGCAGAGCTCGTGAGTGCCGTGAAAACGACCCACGGCAAAAGCCCTTACGGGCCGTTCTATGTCAACGAGTACAAGCAGGTCATCGTTCCGGTTGGCGAATCCAGCGAGTATTACTTCGCCGGAACCTATGAGACCCCCCTGCGATTCGAGTTCGACAAGATGACGATCAGCGGGGAAGCTCGCGATTTCGACGGGCGACCACTTCAGCCCGGGGATACCTGGGTAGGTCCACACGCAGGGATCCCCTACGTGCTGACCGCGGCCGGTGACGACATCTACTATCGCACTTGGCCGCGGCCTGACGTTGAGAAGCGAGTGAAGCTGAGTTCGAAACGAGGAAAATCGGCTGCCCAACAAATCGCTCGGCTCATTTCGGCCTTCAAGGGGTCCGGCGGCGGCAGATTCTATGTCAACGAATTCGGTTCGGTCTTCAGCCCAATCAACGAAAGCGAGGGCCTTCGCTACGTCCACTTCGGCCAGATCGACCTCGATTCGTGGTTTCCGGACCCGGTGGCCCCGGTGGCCGTGGCGTAACTCCAGCGTCGTTCTGTCGTACCCCGGTGGCAATTCACCGCGGACCCAAGCTCGGAAGAGAATTAAGGGGTCGGGAGTTGTCGTTCGGTTCGGTTCGTCGTCATGCCTCGACGCAGACGGTTCGCCAGCGGCGGCTTTGTGTACCACGTGTTGAACCGAGCCGTGGCACGCGATCGCCTTTTTCGAAAGCCAGCCGACTATCAAGCGTTTGAAGATGTATCAAGGGCGGTTCAAATCGTTCCCGGTTCACACGGACGAGCACTTCTGGACGGTGTGCCGATACGTGGAACGAAACGCGCTGCGGGCAAGGGTGTGCGAGTACTCGCGGGTTGCTGCGAAAGCACAGCAGGATCCTCAGGCTCCCTGAAACTTCTTCTTCCGGTGCCACGCAAGGTGGACCGGATTCGGCCAGAGTGAGTGGTCAGCGGGGAGATGGATTCGCTGTCCGTGGAAATCACCGAGCGATTTTTGGTTCGGGCTGTGCTCCGCAAATCGTCCCGCTGCCACGAGGACCGTGTAATTGTCGGACAGGGTCCAGAGGCCATGATCGAACAGCCAATGGGCGTTCTTGCAAAGCGCCAGTCCGTTTCGCGAGTCGTTGTTGCGTGAGTCAGCGAATTGATGGATGTGCGCGGCGTCCACGATACTTCCGGCACCGATCGTCGTGAGTCGGTAGCGCGTCAGGGCGCAGGTGTAGTTGTAGGCCGCAACGACGGTTAGCCGGAATCGCCCTTCGCGGCCTTGCTCCCTGGCCTGTTCGGGTGACTTGTAGTTTGCGTCCCGAACGATTTCGTCATCTCTAGGAACGGGAATCCCCACGAGCGTGTAAAGTGCCGCGCGCTCCGCTGGCTCGAAGTACTTGGCAATGAGTATTCGGCGTGCCTTATCACGCCAAGCCGGGTCATTCGCGCAGGCGACGAAGCCGGAAGTCAATTGAGCGTTCTGCGTCTGGCCGCTGTCGGTGGAAGCGTCGCCATCTTCGGTGCGTGCCGACCAAAATCCATCGTATTCGAGGTGATGAAATGGAAGACGAACATTCGGCGGCTGTGTTTGGCGGTGGGCGACGATGTTCCAGTACGTGAAGAACCTGAATGAGAGCTCCGGAGTGAGTGGAAGCATCTCGTTCGGCAGTTGGCCCTGCTCAGCGAGTTCCAGAAGAACCAACAAGAGAAGGGGCTTATGGGGTGCGGGGACACCCTTGGCCTTGTAGACGTTCAGCCTGGGCAGCTTCGCCAGCCATTGCTCTGGAGTAGCCATCCCGCGTGCTCCTCATCGTCTGCCAGGCGAAGGCTGCCACAACGATTGCCCGTTGTTCCAGCCGCACTTGTACAAGGCCAATTCAATCCGCCGGTTGTTAAAGGAAAACGCAAACGGACTTTAACAAGTCGGCTGCCTTGGCGGTAAATTTAAGCAGGGCTTTAAGAGCGTCTTGGGGGTTCGACGCTGTGCCGCAAGGTGATGACCGTCGCGGCTCGCATTTTGGTCGGTGGACGCGGTAAGACCGAGTTCGAGTACGGCGACGGTGTACTCACAAAGCTCGGCACTTTCCAAAAATTCTTCACGCAGGGAGAGCTGCGCGAGTACATCGAATCGGAGTTGGGAACGGAAGCTGTTCCCGCCGCTCTGGGGGTCTTCTACGTCTTTAGGGACTCAGAACTCCGCGAACGTTTTCTAGCCGCCCGCTATCGTCGCCGGTCCGCTGCACCACGGAAACGGATCAGCGAGCTTCGCTTTGAGCAGCATCGCGAGCTGATTGAGCCGCTGATCGAATGGATCGCGAACCAAGGGCGACCGCCTGACCCGGACGAGATCCAAGAAGCTGGGCCAATCATCAACGAGTTCGGTTCGCTGAAAAGAGCCTTTGCATTGATTCGTCGGGTCACGGGTTCGGAAGCATGGGACCGGATAAGTCAGCGGCGAACCGAAGTCCTACTTGTTTATCTCGCTTTGGCCCGGTTGCGGAGCCGGCCGCCCATTTCCAAGTTGCCGATCGAACTACAGCGCGACATCCGGTGGTTCTTCGGTAACTACACGAAGGCTTGCCGTCAGGCCGACGATCTGCTGTTTCGCGCCGGCAATGCCGATGCGATCGACGAGGCCTGCCGCCGCTCGTCAGTGGGCAAACTGCTACCGAACGCGCTCTACGTTCACCAGAGCGCGTTGGAGTCGTTGGAGTCGATCCTGCGTGTGTACGAAGGCTGCGGGCGTGCATACCTCGGCGAAATCGACAGCGCGAACATCGTCAAGATCCATCGGTTTTCTGGAAAAGTCTCGTACTTGGTCTACCCCGACTTCGAAACTGATCCGCACCCGTCGTTCGCCCGGTGCGTGAAACTGTCGATGCGGACGCGCGATATCGAGTGCTACGATTACGCCGACGCGGAAAACCCGCCGATTCTGCACTGCAAAGAGACGTTCCTGCAACCGGACCATCCGCTCGCTCCCAAGTTCGCCCGACTGACGCGGCAAGAAGAAATGCACGGCTTACTTTCCGATGCTGCCTCGATTGGCACTCGTGCAGGATGGGAGTCGCGACTGCAGGAATCCGGATTCGCCCTGCGAGGGCATCGGCTGTGCCGCCGGCAGACAAGAGACCTCACTGCCGCGTTGTGAAGAATCCGCTACGGTGCTAGCCGAAGATCCAGAATCGACGTGCGGTTCGGATGGACGCATGGCAGTTCTTGCCGTCAATCGACGAGTGAAGATTGGCCCAACGAAGGGCACGGAGTCCAAGGAGTGGAAGGCGCGGGGCATTCGCTCGGTTACTTGCGACGGCAAAGCCGTTGTCGAGCTGCACACAGAACGGCGGCTGGTCGGAAAATGTGTCTCGCTTGCCAGGTTCGTTGGCGTGCAGCCAGACGTTGCCGGCGAGCAGGGCGACGCGCCAGTTGACGCCGGGAATTGTCTCACCGCATTGCGATTCCGCGATGATGTGGTCGATCTCGAAGGTCAGCCGGTCGTACTCCTGTGGCATCAGGCAGTATTCGCAGATATGCCGTGCGCGCTGCCAGACCAATCGTTCGAGTGATTCGTCCATGGATCACTCAGCGGCGGCGTTGCTTCAAAACCCGGCGGGCCTTGGAATGGAGGATGGAGAGCAGATTCCCGACGCGGCAGAAGTTGTCGATGTCCGCCTCTTCCTCGGGCGAGAGTTTTCCCCGCTGGTTCTTTATCGCCAGCTCGTGCATCCGCTCGCGGTCTTCGTCGGTGAAGTCGATTTCGAGGATCGCGCGAGCGTTCTGAGGCGTGAGTTCGCCGTTCGGGTGGATGACTCGCTCCCAAATGGCGGCTTCCGAGTTTCTGGATCTGGTCACAGTAGCCATGAGCAAAAAGGGAATAGAGTGACTAAGAATTCCAAAACCGAAAACAGTATACCACAGCGCTCCCGAATTCGGACACGATGTCAGTCAGTAAAGTTCAGGCACGGTTTGAATGGGTACGGTGAACACGAGCAAAGTCTCTTGAACTGCAAGTGCGGCAGTTCGGGAAAGACGAAGCGGACGACAGTGAGATAGGAATCGCGTTTTGTCTTGCTGGTGATTGCGGGCAGGTCGTGCGACGTTGATGTCAGATCGCGCCTGCGAGCGTGCCGCAGGCGGCGGCGATGTCTTTGCCGCCGGAGTAGCGGCGGACGACGGGTTGGCCGACGTGGCGGGTGAGGGCGTCGCGGAATTGCTTCAGTTCGTCGGCGGTCGGCGGCTGATAGCGGCCGGTCGGGTCGGTAACTTCGATGAGGTCGAGCCGTACGGGCGTGTCGCCGATCAGTTCGCCGAGTGCGCGGGCGTCGTCTTCGCCGCAATTGAAGCCGCTGATGCAGACGTAGCTGAGCATGACGCGGCCTTGGCCGCGGGCGAGGATGTGCCGTCGGGCCGCGGCCATCACTTCGGCGACCGGCGTTTGGGCTGCGTGCGGCACGACTTCGCGGCGCTTTTCGTCCGTCGCCGCGCCGAGACTGATGGACAGCCGGAAGCGGCGTCGTTCGCGCGTGAAGCGGTCGATTTCCGGCACGAGACCGACCGTGCTGATCGTGATCGCCTTGCCGCTGATCGCCGCGCCGCACGGCGCGGAGATGACTTCGGCCGCGGCGAGCGTGCGGTCGTAATTCAAGAACGGTTCGCCCATGCCCATGAACACCGCGCCGGTGACGCGGCGGCCCTCGCGCTCGACCCACGCGCGGGCCTGGATGAGTTGATCGACGATCTCCCACGTCGCCAAGTTTCGTCGCGCCGGCATGCGCGCGGTTGCGCAGAAGGTGCAGCCCATCACGCAGCCAACTTGGCTCGACAAGCACACGCTGACCGCGCCGGGCTTGAGCAGCGGGATGAGCACGGTTTCCAGCACGAGGTCATCGTGCGTGGCGAACGCCAGTTTGCAGAATCGGTCGATTGGCGAAGTGATGGAATCGACCAGCCGCAGGCGCGGCAGTTCACCCATCGCGTCACAAAGCCGGCGCGGCACGCGATGGCTGCGGTTCAACTCGATCGCCGAGAAGATCCCGCGGCCCGCGACTCGCGACATGAGCCGTCGCGCGGCCTCGGTGGAGCCGCCCAGCTCGGTGGCCCGGGCGATGAACTCGTCGGGCGCCAGATCGCGCGGGTCCAGTAAACTCGTCGAATCGGGCACAAGTTTTCCGCTGTCAAGTCGTTGCGGGTGACTCATCGGCGCAGCGCGTGTTGTCGCGCCGCTGGTCACGGTTTCTTTTGGGCAGATGCTTTGGCGGCTCGTTCCTTTTCCTCCGCGGCCGACTTGGCGAGCGCCAGGTTCTGTTCGGAGGAAAGCATTCCGGCGAGTCGGCGCAGGAAATCGGCCTCGGTCTTTTCTTGCGATTCCTTGCGCACGTTGGCGGCCTCCTGCTCGTTGCCCTTGGCGGCGGCGTAGCGCGGCTGAAATTCCTGACCGACCGCGTTTCGCACGTCCTCGTACGCCGAATTGATGTTTTCAATCAGGGCCTTTTGTTCCGCCGTCAAGATTGTGGCCACGCGCGCGTGGAGTTCCGACTGCGCTCGCTCCGTCGTCTCGCGTGCCGCCTGCCGCGCGGCCTCACTGGCGATCGGGTCCGTCTTGACCTTTCGGCCAGCCTCCCGCACGGCCTCCGATCCGACCGTCTCGTTATGCGCCGCGACGAGCTTCTCCTTTTGTTCATCGCTCAGCATCAGCACCGCGTTTAGCCCCGGCACGAACGGCTTCGAGTATCCGATCTTCGGGGCCTTCCAGAACGGAAAGCCGCTCACGTCCGGCCGCTTCTCCTTCTGAGCCATCGCCGTCGTGGGAAACAGCGCCGCGCCGAGGATCGACACTGACAGAAGGAATCTCGCGTTCATGTTCGTTCGCTCCTTTCGTCAAAAGACGAGTGTCGAGTGATGAGTTTATCGCAGCGCGTTGCTGCGAAGCAATCAGTTGCGTTTGGGTTCCTCGCGGATCGCACCGATCGGAAACCGCGCGAACGTGATCGTCTCGTACGGCGACTTCTCGCCGCGCTCGTACAGGCAGCCGATCGTGCCGTCGGGCAGCACGGTAAGGCACGAATACGCGGCCGGCCCGTCGTGCAATACTCGCGTGGCGGGCCAGGTCTTGCATTCGTCGTAGCTGGCGCGAACGGTCAGCTTCTCGCGTTTCGTGCTCGCGGGGTTCGAGAACAGCACGACGCTCTTCTCGCCGGCGCGAAGCCCGGAGAAACGCAGAATGCTCGCCTGACAGACCGGTTCGATCAGCGTGGGGTCCTCGACCGGCTTCGTGAACGTGAGGCCGCCGTCGGAACTGGTCGCGACGAGTCGCCGGTTGTTGGCCATGTAGGTTCGCATGTTGAGCATGAGCCGGCCGTCGGCGAGTTCGACGATTTGCGATTCGTTGCAGTCGGGGCCGACCACGCCGCCGAGTTTCCAGGTCGCGCCGTGGTCGTCGCTGTAAATGACGTGCGACTGCCGCGCCTTCGTGCCGGCGACTTTGTTGTCGCACGGAATCACGAGCCGGCCGGAATTCGTTTGGATGCCGACGCCGGGCCCGGTCGCGTACCACGTCCAATCGGGCACCTTTACGTCGCGCGTGATCTCGACCGGCTTCGCCCACGTGACGCCGTCGTCCGTGCTCTTGCTGACCCAGGCCGTGCGCGAGCCTTGACTTGTTCGGTCAATGATCTGGGCCTCCGTGTCCTTGCCGAGGTTGTGCGTGAGCAGGAGCCAGATCGTGCCGGAGTCGCGGTCAATGACGGGGCACGGGTTGCCGCAGGTGTTGTCGGCGTCGTTCCAAACGACTTGCAGTTTGCTCCAGGTTTTGCCCGCGTCGCTGTTGCGTTTGAGCACGAGGTCGATGTCGCCCGCGTCGCCGCGTCCCTGCTTTCGGCCCTCGCAGAAGGCGAGCACGGTGCCCTTCGGCGTGACGATGACGGACGGGATGCGATACGTGTGATAGCCATCGGTGCCGGCGGTGAAGACGGCGACTTGAGTTGGCTCGTCAGCGAGGCATTTGGCTGCGACGGGGCACCACGCCAGGCAATTGCAAAATGCAAATTGCGAAATGCAAATTGAAAATTGAAGGCAGGCGCCTCTGCCAAGTTTCAATTTGCAATTCTCAATTTGCAATTTGCAATCTCCGCCCGGCCGCGTCAGTTCTTTCGCGCCGACTCGAAGGCGTTGACCCAACTCATGTAGTTCTCGGCGATCTTCTTGGCCGCGTCGGGGACGGTCATCTTGTTGTCGCGCCAAGCGGTGAGGCAGTCCCAAAAACTGGTGCGGCCAATGGCGAATCCGATGTAGCCGGGGACCGACGCGGCGATTTGGAGCCACTCTTTCACCTTGTCGTTGCCCGCCCCGCGGCCGAGCACGATCGAGCCGACCTTGTCGCGCCCGCCGCGTCGCGTCGCGGCCACGATCTTCTGGCAGTCCTCGCGCGTGTCCACGCCTTCGATCTTCCACACGTCGGCCTCGATGCCGGCGTCTTGAAGCTCGTGGATCGCACGAATCATCAGCCCCGGACGCACGTCGCGGTCGAACTTTTCCTGCTCGGCCGGCGATTCCGGTTTCTTGACCGGCGGCACCAGCAACTCGAACATGAACTTGTACGGCTTCGGCAGCAGGTAGTCGGAGAGCCGCTTCAATCGGCCCGCCTGCCGCTGGTTGCCCACGCGGTCCTTGTCCGGGTTGTAGCGCACCAGGACCTTGGCGAACGTTGGGTTGAACATCTCGATGTGTTTCGGGAAGTCTTCGCCGTACTCGAAGTCGAATTCTTCCTGGCCGCTCTTTTCGACGCAAAGCGACGTGCAGTAGCCGTTGGCCGCCGCGTGGTTGAGAATCGCCGAGCCGTACTGCTCGTCCACGAGAATGCCCGAGCCGTCCTTTTTCAGGCCCATGCCGAGCGCGGCCTTGAAGCCTTCGTAGACGACGTCCTTCGACGCCGCGACGCGCGCGGCCTGCTCGGCGTTTGGCTTCTCCGGGAAACCGAACAACGTCTTGACGAACGTAGCTCGGTGGTCGAACGGCAAGATGTACAACTGTTTGTCGTAGCCGATGTTCATGGTGTGTCCTCCAGTTGTCGTTAGAGTCGGTTCGGGGCTGTACTGTAGCGAGTGATTCGGTTGATTTCCATGCCTTGGGCGAATTCGCGGGAGCGCGAGCGTGTCGAGATCGTTAGTCACGGCGCCGCAGCGACCGGATTTTTTGAACGGGCGGCAAGGTCAGCAGCAGGTTCCGGCACGAGGCCCACTGGCCCGGCCGCCGCCGCCACTCGAGCCAGCGCAGGTGCCACGCTTGCGGCCAGGGGCAGCCACCCCAGATCATCGCTTCGATGCCGTGGCGCACGGCCGGCTCGACCGCGCCGTTCCAATCGCGTCCGGCGAGATCCAGGAACCGGCGGCGGGCCGCGTCGCCTTGTGCGAAGTCGCCGATATGATACGCCGCGCCGGCGACTCGACCGTAGCCGCAAACGAGCCGCGCGCGGACCGCCGGATCGGCAAGGTCGCGCGTCGCGAAGCACTCTTCGAGCAACGGCCACTGCACGTCCACAATGCCGCGCGCCTGGCTTTGCGAATGAGTCAGCGAGTAGCGATCGCCGTGCTCGCGAAAGTAATAGAGTATTTCGGGCAACACAAAAAAACGGCGTCGCGCGCGGACCATGCGAACCCAGAGTCGGTAATCTTCCGGTGGCCGTTCGTACGCCGGAACAGGCAGCGACGCGCGCCGCACCATGATCGAGCCGTGTACGACGTCGTTGCCGCCCGCGAGCGCGAGCAACATGTCGTCGGTCACGCCGCCTTCCATGCGGCCCATCACGTCGCCCCGCTGGTCCACGACTCCCGACCAGCACGTCACGAGGTCGACCTGGTCGTCCGCCGCGAGGAATTCGACCTGGCGCGTTAGACGGTCGGCGTGACTTACGTCGTCAGCGTCCATGCGAGCCACAAATTCGCCGCCACAGCGCGCGAGTCCTGCGTTGAGCGCGGCGATCAGCCCCGCGTGCTCGATGCGTACGATCACGAGTCGCGGGTCGCTGCAATCGGCGAGCATCCGCGGCGTCGCATCGGTCGAGCCGTCATCGACGACCACGAATTCGAATTGATCGAAAGATTGTGTCAGCACGGACTGGATCGCCGCGGCGAGAAATCGTTCGCCGTTGTAGACCGGCATGAGCACGCTAACCAGCGGGGGCATGAACGACCTCGCCACACAAAATGCTATCGTGCCGCTCAACCGAGCGGAGTCTGCCGTCCGCGATCAGTTCGTCCACGAACCGAGTCACGTCGTAATCGGGGTTGCTGTAGTCGTGGAATGCGGTAATGCCTTGCGTCGCCATGTGGCGATGCCAGTTTTGCCAGTCGCCGCGCACGGCGGCGTAGCTGTGATCGGCGTCGATGAAGATCAGTCCGACGGGCGGCCCCGTCCAGTTCTCTCCGGCCTCGGCCGAACCGTTGCGAACCGCGTGAATAATCTGTTCGAGGCCCGCGCCGTTGACGTTCGCCTGGAATTGGCCCAGGTAGTCACCGGCCAAATCAGGAGCCCGCTGTTCGAGCACCGGTTTGGCAAGCCCTTGGGCTTGAAAATGGTCCACGCAATAAACGCCGACGCGATTCCCGGACTGGCTTCCGCCGCCGAGCATGATGGCCGATCGGCCGAGCCACGAGCCTAATTCCACGATGCACTGCTCGCGCGGGACGACGCGGGCCAGCCGAAACAGCACAGCCTCCTCGGCGGGTGACAGCCAGCCATCGACCGGCCGCGACAGGCGGCGCAAATGACCCAAGCGCGACGGGTTCAACTTGTCCCACAGCCGCACCGCGCGGTTCCAGATTCGAGAGATCGCCAAAACTGTTGCTCCCTGAAGCCGGCGCTTGTTCCTATTCGAGTGCGCGGTGTTCGTCAGGCGATGAGGCGCCCAAAAGCATCGAGCACCGTCGCGGCCGCGGCCGACCAACTGAATCGCCGCACGCGCTCGCGGCCGCGAGCGATCAACTCGACGCGCCGACTCGCGTCGGCGATCACGCGCATTAGACCATTTGCCATGTCGGTTGGGGAATGCGGATCGACCAGTTCCGCGGCGTCGCCGACCACTTCGGGTAGCGCCCCGGCGCGAGCGGCGACCACCGGTAGTTCGTGAGCGAACGCCTCGACCGCGGGCAGCCCGAATCCCTCGTTCGGCGACGGAAAGAAGAGGCACGTCGCCGCGCGGTACAGCGCGGCGAGTTCCTCGTCGGTCACGTCGTGGCGAATGTGTACGCACGCAGACAGTCCGAGCCGGTCGCGCTCGGCGTCCACGGCCTCGGCCTGCCAACCGCGTCCACCAACAATTAGCCAGGCCAGATTGGCGTCGAGTCGCGTGCGCAATTCGGCGAATGCTTGCATGCCGGCGAGGTAATTTTTCCGCGCCTCCACCGTGCCCACCGAGAGCAGAAACGGCGGCGAAATGCCGATCCGCGCGAGCACGCGCGCCGCGCCATGGTCCTGGCCCGTTGCGACGATCGTCGTCGCCGGAGCCAGCGGTGTGACGACGATGCGATCGCGCGGAAAACGAAGCTGCGCGACAATCTGTTCGCGGGACAACTCGCTGTCCGTCAGCACGAGATCGCAGCCGCGTTCGAGCGAGCGGACTTGTCGCAGCGTGTGACGATGGAACGCCGGATCCGACAATTCGGGGTGCTCGAGCAGAAACAGATCATGAATCGTAACGACCGAGCGGTAGCGACGGCCGCGGCTCGACGGCACGCCGCAGTTTGTGCCCCAGACGATCTGTGCTCCGAGGCGATCGGCGACTCGCGGCACGACGAACCGGTCAAGCCATTCGTAGTAGCCCGCGAAGCCGGAGAAGTCCGGCCAGCGCACCGTGACAATCTCGACGCCGAATTCAGCTTTGAGTCGCTCCGCGTCGCCGGGCGGCCGGCCGCGCAGCGAAAAGTGCGGGGCGAAAAACTCAACGCCGCGCGACTGCTGCCGCATCGCGCGCAGCAGGCACGCCGTGTAGCGCGACACTCCGGCCCACTGCCGCGGCCGAAGCGGGTTCGTCCTCGTGAGGTAAATACGCAAGAATTCGTGACTCCGCCTAACCTGCGTGGCAACGAAAGTACACGCTCTTCGGGAACACTCGATTGCCGATCCGCGCGCACAGGCGCCAGCCGGGCAACGATTCGAGCCAGTCCCACACGCCTTCCAGCACGCGAGTGAGCGACTGGTGTTCGTCGGTGCGGCCGGTTCCGTCGTGTCGCGTGCGGGCGAAGCAGTGAAACAGCCAGAAGTATGCCCAGTAAAAATAGCGGCCTTCCACGTGATCGACGTGAAAGCCGCGTTCGCGCAGCAGGCTAGTCATCATCGCGCGGCGAAAGATGCGGCGATGCGTACACACGGCTAGCCACTCCGGCCAGATCAAACGAAACAATTGCTCCGTCCGCCAGGTCGGCACGCTCAATTCCAATTCGGCGCCGGCCGCCACGACGCGGCGCAGCTCGGACAGAACGACAGCCGGATCATCGACGTGTTCGAGCAATTCAAAACACATGGCGTGATCAAACGACGCGGGTCGAAACGGAAGCCGCGCGGCGTCCGCTCGGACAAAGGCCATGCGTCCCAGCGCCTGATTTTTGCCTGCTCGCCGCGCGGCCTGCGTCAGCCGATCGAAGTCGATGTCGATGGCAACAACTTCGTCGCCGCGGTCCACCTGCGCCAGGCCGAGTTCGCCGCGTCCGCAGCCCACGTCGAGCGTGCGGCGCGGCCGTTCGCGATCGCTAGTCGTCGGAGGCATTCGTGAGCTTCAGCATTGAGAGTCGGGCGGATAAATCGCACCGCGCCGCGGCACGGGCCGGCCGCCGCGCAACGAAACGGCTGCGAAACCGGCGAGGCTTCGCAGCCGTGTGATGAACGGGGCGGGCCGAATCACAGCTTGTTCGTCTTCGCCACAGTCGAATGGCCGCCGAGTCGCAGGAAGTCCTGCATGATCGCCAGCACTTCGGTGTTGTAGTAGTTTCGCTCGAACAGCGGAGCGTCCTTTTTCTTCGGCTTGTCGATTTCGTTTTCGAGTTCGTCCAGTGCATCTTCATTGGTCGCGCCGCGTTTCATTTCCTCGCGGCGGCGCTCTTCGCTGAGCGCGTTCGCCTTGCGTTTCTTGAGTTCTTCCAATCGGGTAATCTCGTCGGCGAGTTTGCCGAAATCCGTCGATTCGGTGCGGCGTTTTTCCGACAGCGTGATGAGTTGCTTCTTGAGCTCGGCCGGAACCAGCCGTAGCGACGCGTACTCGCTCGGCTTCACTTGGCCGAACGGCACCGCTTGCGGCAGATCGGATTCGGAGATCGCGAGGTGATCGGAAATGGCCGGCAGCACGAGATCGGGAATGACGCCGCGGTTCTGCGTGCTGTCGCCATTCACGCGATAGAACTGCTGAATCGTGAGCTTGAGCGCACCCAACTGCGGACCGCGCGAGCCGAAGCTCGGCCGGCTAAGGTCCACCACCGTCTGCACCGTGCCCTTACCGTGCGTCGAGCTGTCACCGACGACAAGTCCGCGCCCGTAATCTTGAATCGCGCCGGCGAGAATCTCCGAGGCGCTCGCGGAGAGTTTGTTCACGATCACCATGAGCGGGCCGGAGAAGGCTGTGCCCGCGTCCTTGTCGTTGTGCGTCTCCACGCGATCGGATCGAGTCTTGATCTTCACCACCGCGCCCTGATCGATGAATAGGCCGGTGAGGTCGATGGCTTCCTGCAACGCGCCGCCGCCGTTGGAACGCAGGTCGAGGATCACGCCGTCCACGCCCTTTTCCTCCTTCAGGAATTTCTGCAGGATGTGCTTCACGTCTTCCTTGCAGCTCTTGAAATTCTCTTCGCCGTTCGAAGCGGCGGCGATGTCGTAGTAGAACGACGGCAGTTGGATGTAGCCGATCCGATACGGCGTGCCGTCGGGCTTCTTGCCGTCCTCGACGATCTCGCTGCGGGCCTCTTGGTTCTTCAGTTCGATCTTGGCTCGTGTCAATTTGTAGTCGGCGGCTTCCGTCTTGCTGGCGGGAATCACGCGGAGCGCCACGGACGTGTCCTTCTTGCCGCGGATTTTCTTGACGACGTCCTGCAGCCGCATGTCCACCACGTCGACGATGGTCTCGCCGTCGGCGGCGACGCCGATGATCTTGTCGTCCACGTGCAGCCGGCCGTCTTGATCGGCCGCGCCGCCGGGCAAGATCTCCGCCACGATCGTGTAACCGTCTTCCCAGCGCAGTTTCGCGCCGATGCCGTCAAGGTGCAGCCGCATCTGAATGTTGAAGTCTTCGAGCGTGCTCGGCGACATGTAATTCGTGTGCGGATCGAAGCTCGTCGTCACCGCGTTCAAATACATTTCGAGAATCTCGTCCGCCGTCGTCTGGTCGGCCCAGCGGTGCACGAGATACTTGTAGCGCCGCAACACTTTCTCTTTCTGCTCGGCTTCCGGCAGCGGCTTCTTGTCGAGCCGCAGTTGCAGCAAGTCGAACTTGACCTTCTTCCGCCAGCGCTCGCGCACTTCGGCGTCGTTGGCCGAATAGTCGAGGCTGTCGTAGTCCGTGCTCATGTATTCGTCCACGCTGAAGTCGTGCGGCGCGTTCACGAACTCCTCGACCAACGACAGCCGCTCGCGCATGCGCTCCAGGTAGCGGTCGAGCACTTGATAGGCGAACGACAGGTCGCCTTTGAGAATCTCGTCGTCGATCGTCACTTCGTGTTTGCGAAACTCTTCGATGTCCTGCTGCGTGAAGTACACTTTCGCCGGGTCGAAGCCCATGTTGCTCTTCGTGCCGCTGATCAAGGCGCGCCACGTCCGCCGCGAGACGTCATCGTCGAGCGAGTACTTCGAGAGATGGACCTCTTTCAGATACTCGGCGACGATCTTCGCGACCTTCGCGTCGTTGGGCGACGGGCCGGTGACCTCAGACCAATTCGCACGTGCGACGAGGCACAGTGCCCCCAAAACAAGCGACAAGCTGATTACGCGAAACCAAGACATGCGGCGGTGAGTCATGATCGGCCTCTGGAAAAATGACAGTTTGACCATGCTGATCGGTCGGTTCGCCTCCACGTGTTCCGCCTGCTCCGCGATGGCCCAGTCGGCTGGAACTGATGCGAGGACTGATTGAAAGACAGTTTAGCGATCCGGCGTTTTCGGTCAAGGTTAGCAACAATCGCAGCAAAGTCCGCGAGAATGCTGTGCTCGAAACGCGCCGTGCCAGATTCCTCTGGCCGTGGCTCTACACCACCACGGCCGCGCTATCGAACTGGCTGCCGTCGGCGCGGATGACGCGGGCCACGACTTCGACGGGATTCGGCGTGCTCACGGCCCGCGAGAATCGCCAGTCAACTCCGAATGCTATCTAGCGCGCCGGCCACCGTCAAACACCATCTTGCCGCCGCGTCCCATTTTCTTTTTCCTCAAACGCGCCCGCTCGCGAACGCGATTCGTGATCTGCTCTCGGACGACGGTTCGCTCCAGTTCGTCGATCGCAAACTCATCTCCATCAGGTCCGATCCGGCGGCAGTCGATCGCAATCCCACGCTCGTCGCACGCGATCTCACGCCCGTCGGACGCGATCCCACGCTCGTCGGACTCGTTCTCGCCGCAGTCGGACGCCTTCGCGCCGCGGTCGGACGCGATTTCGCCGTCGTCGGACGCGTTCTCGCCGCGGTCGGACGCGTTCTCGCAGTCGTCGGACGCGTTCTCGCGCCCTTGGAAGCCGATCTCGCGAACGTCGAAAGCGTCTCGCCGATATCGGACGAATCCTCGCCAACGTCGCCTGCCTTCTCGCGCGGCTGGGAAGCCGGCTCGCGGCCGTCGGACGCCCCCTCGCGCCGGTCGAAAACGATCCCGCCAGCCTGGCAAGCGTCTTGCGAACGTCGCTCGCCTTCTCGCCAACGTCGCCAGCCTCCTCGCCGACATCGGAAGCCTTCTCGCCAGCGTCGGGAGCCTTCTCTACAGCGTCGGAAATCATCTCTACAGCGTCGGAAGCCGTCTCGACAGCGTCGGAACATGCTTTACCATAATAACTTGTGTCAAACGGCGAATTTCCTGTCATTTTGGCTGTAATCTAGGGAATATCGCGCGTGCGATTTCGCACACTGCCGGCCACTCACCAACCACAGCATGCCGACGCAAAGCCGATGGCATGCCACCCGCCCGCCGCCACAGCCACTATTCTCTCACGCAAACCCATAGTACAAATCCGACGGCTGCACCAATCAGTGAAAGTCCGACGAGATACTGCAACTGTATCGACACGGATGGTCTGGGATCAGCCAACTCGTGCGCAAGGACTAGAGGAACGCTGAGAGCAGCACCAATGAGAGTGCCGACAATGATCGCTAGCCCTGGTCCTTGCCTCGATGGCATCGTCAGCTCTCCTTGATTGCTAGGAAGCCACGTGGAGTTTAATCGCTTCGGCTGGGTGCCGTCCGGCCACCCGCCACGCGGCTTGTGTCGTGTCAAGCGCGTCAAACTTCATCGCCCAATTCAATTCTCGCTCACGCCGTTTTGATTCCGGCAGCGGATTGCAGCCCTAACTCCTCGATCATCGTCTCCCTCATCTTGAACTTTTGAATCTTGCCGGTCACGGTCATCGGATACGCGGTGACGAATTTGACGTATCGCGGCACTTTGAAGTGGGCGATGCGGTCGCGGCAGAACTGGCGGATTTCGTCGTCGGTCGCGTTTTGGCCGGCCTTGAGCTTGATCCACGCGGCGATTTCTTCGCCGTACTTCGCGTCGGGCACGCCGATGACTTGCACCTCTTCGACCTTCGGGTGCGAGTAGAGGAACTCCTCAATTTCGCGCGGATACACATTCTCGCCGCCGCGGATGATCATGTCTTTGATGCGGCCGGTGATCTTGAAGTAGCCGTCGGGCGTTTCCACCGACACGTCGCCGGTGTGCAGCCAGCCGTCCGGGTCGATTGCCTTGGCGGTCGCTTCGGGCATGCTGTAATAACCGATCATCGTACCGTGTCCGCGAGCACAGAGTTCGCCGGGTTGGCCGGGCGGCAGCGCGGCGCCGGTCGCGGCGTCGATGATTTTCACTTCGACGCCCGGCAGCGGCTTGCCTACAGTTTCCACGCGTTTCTCGATCGGGTCGTTGGTGCGAGTTTGCGTAATGACGGGCGAGAATTCGGTCAGCCCGTAGGCGATGGTCAGCTCGCGGGCACCCATCTCGCCGGTCACGCGTTTCATCAACTCGATCGGGCACGGGCTGCCGGCCATGATGCCGGTGCGGAGGCTCGTCAAGTTGCGGCCCGCGTAGCTCGGATGCTCCAGTTGTGCGATGAACATCGTCGGCACGCCATAGAGCGAGGTCGCGCGCAATCGTTCGATCGCGTCGAGCGTTTTGCCGGGATCGAAATAATCCGCCGGCACGACCATCGCCGCGCCGTGAACGACGCACGCGAGCGTCCCCAGCACGCAGCCGAAGCAGTGATAGAACGGGACCGTGATGCACACGCGGTCGGCAGTCGTCAGTTGCTGGCACTGGCCGCTGTAAAATGCGTTCAGGAGTAAATTGCGGTGCGACAGCAGCGCCCCTTTGGGAAATCCCGTCGTGCCGGACGTGTATTGCATGTTGATCGGGTCGCGCGGATCGAGCGACTGCTGGCGGGCCGCTAGCTCCGCGTCCGTCACGGACCGGCCGCCGCGCTGCAGATCGCTCCAACGCACCATGCCCGGCGGGGCCGCGTCGCCCAAGTACACGACGCCGCGCAGTCGCGGAAACTTTTCGCTCGACAGTCTGCCCGGCATCGAACTCGCCAACTCCGGGCACAGTTCGTCGATCATCGCCACGTAGTCAGACGTCTTGAATCGGTCGATCGTGACGAGCAGCTTCGTGTCCGACTGCTTGAGCACGTATTCGAGTTCGCTCGCACGATACGCGGGGTTGATGTTGACCATCACGGCGCCGATTCGCGCCGTGGCGAATTGCGTGATCGCCCACTGCGGCCAGTTGGTCGCCCAGATGGCGACGTGATCGCCGCGTTCGACACCCGCGGCCATGAACCCGCGCGCCGCGTCGCTCACGAGCCGGTCGAACTCGGCGTAGGTCGCCTCAAAGTTTCGCTCGGGAAAAAACGCCGCCGGCCGATCGCCGAGTCGGCGAGCGGTCTGGTGCAAAACTTGGCCGAACGTCTTGCCTTCGACCCACGGACCGACATTTCCCGCGGCTGACATGCGAGTCCTCCATGATCGATCACGAGCCGAGCGCTGCCTGGAATCTCGCGATCTGCTCGGTTATCAGGCACGGGGCCTTCGGGCCGACCTCGCCGGTTGTGATCGGTTCGACGTTCACGACGGCGAATTCGAGGCCGGGTCCGCGCAGCACGCGCGCCGCGATGCCCTTCCACGAAGAAATGTCCCGGATGTGCGACGCTCCGCGGATTCCCGCCGCGCGGGCCAGCGCCGCAAAGTCCACGCGGCCCGATCCGGCCACCGGCTGGCTCCCAGTCACTTCGTAGACGCCGTTCTGAAACACGACGAGCGAGTAGTTCGGCGGCGACTGCTCCGCGATCGTTACGAGGCAGCCCAGATTCATCAGCATGCAACCGTCGCCGTTCAGGACCACCACGCGCAGGTCCGGCCGCGCCAGTGCCAGGCCCAGTCCAAGCGTTGGCGCCTGACCCATCGCGGATGGCACGTAGAAAAAGTCGCGCGGGTGCTGCGAGATCTTTAGCCACTCGCGCTCCGCGCCCATCGTTGCGATGACGACTTCGTCGCGACGATGTTCTTTCAGGATGCTCAACGCCTCGATTGGATTGATCATTACGTTCTCGTCTCCGCGATCAGCGCTGCGGCCGCTGTACGCTGCGCTTGCGTCTCGCGATAAAACGCCGCGAGTTCGTCGATCTTCGACTCTTTCGTGAACAACTTGCACGGCAGTTGCCACGCCGCGACGATCGGTTCGAGAAACGTGGCGGCCGTGTCCTTGCGGCCGGCGATGCCGCCGTAGTAGCCGCGGTAGCCGACGATCGTGAAGATGGGCAGGCCGAGATCGTGTACGACGTTTCGCATCGCGTCGCCCGCCTCGTAGAAGCCGGTGCACTGAATCACGACGATCGGCCGCGCGCCGCCCAAGTGCAGCCCGGCCGCGACGCCGAACGCCTCGCCCTCGCGGCACACGCGAATCAGCTTCAGCGCGCGCGACGCCGCCAGCGTGGCGTGCCACGTGCCCAATTCGCTGTCCGGCAGCCAGACGACGTGCGTGACGCCGAGTTCCTCGAATACTTTCACCGCTTCCGCACCGTCAAACATGTCAACTCCTGCTCGTTCACTCGACGATTAACTTCCACACGACGACGATTGTCAACACCGCCAGCGCGCAAAGGACGGTTGCTGCGCCCCTGCAACCGCTCGCGATTTTCAGTCCATGCCGCCGGCCGAGCGCTTCCACCGCGTCCTTCGCCTCTTTCAACCCCGCTCCGGTCTTCTTGCGCCACAATTTTATGGCTGGAATATTTTGGCCCTGCTGCAGCAGGTGGAGAACACGGCCCTCGAAGGTGTCCTGCGGCGGAAGTTCGCGCGGCGCGGGCCGTCGCGGTGGCGGCGATTCGGCCGGTGCCCCGTCGGCGCCGCGTGAGAACCACGCGCCGCACTTGGTACACCGGTCCGCGCCCGAATGATTCAGCTCGCCGCACGACGGACAGTCCTGCATGCCGCGTCTCCTGTTTTACAGTTTCTTCTTCGGCGCCATCCCCGTCGGCTCGCCGTACGTGACCCACAAGAATGGCCGGTTCGCCTCGTCGATCCGCAGCTCGTGTTTCAGGCTCATCGGCGCCAGCGTTTTGCGGATCGCGGACGTGAACGTGCCGCCGGTGATGAGCACGGTCGAACGAAGTTTGTCCGCGTCGAAGTCTCGCTCCGCGAGCGACGCGGCGTCAAGCAGCACGTCCATTTTCAGTTCGCGGCGAAACACGGTGAGCACCTCGGCGAGCGGCGTGTTGTCGGTCTTGTACCGCGTATTCGTCATCAACACCGGGGCGACGTCGGCCGTGAATATCTCGGGCGCGATGCCGACCGGCCACGGGCGTTTCGAGTCTTCGCGCGACATGACGAGCACGGTCACGCCGCCCGCGTCGCCCTGCCGCGGCTCCCACGCCAGCCCGTGCTGACCGAGCACGAACGCGAGCGCCGCGCCGCGACTCAGTTCGCCCGTCGTGCCCGTGAGGCGCGTCGCGCCGGTCCGCTGCTGAATGTCCGGCGTCGTCTTGATCGCCAGTTTCGTGCGGCCACGCAGCTCGGCGAGAAACTTTTCGAGCGGCTGGTCCTTCAAATCGAATTGCGACGGCTGCTTCAATTCCGCTTGCAGCAAATCGAATTGAATTTTCGACAAGCCCCACAGCGGACTCGCCGGGTCCGGCCCGGGGACGCCTTCCGCGTGCAACTTCTTGAAAAACGCCTGCAGCCGTCCGCGGTCCGCGTAGCGAAACGATTCCGTGCCGAAGTGTAAGTTGCCCGACGGGCCAATCGCGCCCTGCGCGAGCACGCGGCGCGGGCCGGCCGATTGAATCGCCGGATCCGCCTTTTCTCCCGCTTTCGGAGGCGACGGCACGCCCGGCATTTCGCTCACGCCGTCCGCACCGACGTCTTTCAACAACTGAAACCACAACACGACGAGTTTCTTGTCGGCTTCCGGCGAGACTTGCACTCGCACGTCAACTTGATAACGAA